>QQTW01001320.1_pt1 | contig 17213 bp, 20 predicted proteins | sample 1904831 | NCBI WGS metagenome assembly QQTW01 (sample SAMN09435610, study PRJNA476489) | Subsurface metagenome, whole genome shotgun sequencing project. | reverse complement strand
ATAATCAGCACACACATCCTCGCCTCTTTCTCCTGCAAACGATCCCAGATCTCACATGACCCGGACGGACGCCATGATATCGACCGTTGCTATTGTCGGCCTGCTCAGCGTATTCATCTATGCTCTCAATTACTGGGTGAAGTATTACCTCGCCCTGCGGCGGAGCATCGCTGAGGCGAAGGAGACTGGTCTGCCATATGTCGTCATACCGTGCGTGCACCCTAACCCACTACAAGGACATGTATGCAGGAAATGCTGACCGAAGGCAGGGTGAATACTCATGGTCGGGTTTGGCTCACCGTGTGCCGCTTCTTCTACCCTTTGCTTGAGTATCTACCGCGTAGCTGGACACAACCATGGGCGATGTATGTTCAGGATGGTGTTTCTGTGACCAAGATATCGGATGAATGGCTGACATTCTGTGCCGCATTAGGTTCTTGCAACCGGAATGGATCTGGCGATTGAGAACTGAACCCTTCCGACTACTGGGCGGAGACACCATCCTCACGGAGTCCCCGGGCCATATGCTAGTATGGAGCGCTTCACACGAGGTCATATCCCAGATTGTGGGACGACGCAACGATTTTGTCAAGCCGACGGCCATGTACAGGATCCTGGACATCTACGGCCGGAATGTGGTGTCGACCGAGGGCGCGCTCTGGCGTCAACATCGTAAGATCGCCTCGGCGCCCTTCTCGGAGCAAAACAATGAGCTGGTGTGGGCCGAGTCGGTCGAGCAGACGCGGGGCATGCTACGACATTGGCTCGGCGATGCAGATCGCGCGAGGGAAGGGGTCGCGGATGATGTCGGGGAGGACACGATGCGCTTGACGTTGAATATCATCAGTCGGGCAGGGTTTGGCCGATCGCTGGCCTGGCCCGGACGGGGTGGTCGTGATGAGGTCGATGCAGGGCATCAGATGGGCTACAAGGAGGCATTGGAGACGTTGTTGCATAACATTCTATGGATCATGCTGCTGCCCAAGGTTGTTCTGAGTGAGTATCACTGGGATCGTTTGCAGGAGAAAGAGGCGAGGATGTGTGTGCTGATTATAGGCAGAGTATGCTCCGTTTCGTAATCTACGGCGGGCGGAACGGTCATATTATGAATGGCGACAATACATGACTGAGATGATGGAGGCACGGAGAAAGGAGATGCAACAAGGACAAGCTCAGGAGGGGTTCGATCTGATGGGTATGTCTACTTCCTCTCCTTTACTACAATTTTCACTGTCTGTTTCGCAAAGAGTGACTGATTTCGGTCTCAGGTGCCTTGGTTCGAGGATCGAGCAATTCGGACAGTACGTCAAACGGAAAGGATTCTGCCAATCAGCCCAAGGCGGGTCTCACGGACGCCGAAATCCTCGGCAACGCCTTTGTCTTCATTCTGGCCGGACACGAAACGACGGCCAACACGATCCATTACGCATTGATATATCTCGCGATGCATCCGCGCAGTCAGAAGCGACTTCAACAAGACCTCGACTCGATTCTCGACGACCGACCGATCAGCGAATGGACCTACGAGGAGGATATGCCGCGGTTACTCAACAGCATGGCCGGCGCCGTCATGAACGAGACTTTACGACTGGTCCCGCCCGTCGTCTCGATTGGGAAGATTGTCGGTGGAACCACGCCACAATCTTTGACCGTCGATGGTCGAACGGTGATGCTTCGTCCGGGTACGCTGGTCAATATGCACATCGCTGGATCGCATCGAAATCCAAAGATCTGGCTCGGGAAAGATGGGAAGGAGGATCCAGAGGATGTGCATCGCTTTCGACCCGAGCGGTGGCTGAGTCCGTTATCGTTCCCATCTTCGTCCAACACCACCAAATCCACGAACACCAAAACTTCATCCGCGGATCACCCTCACCAAAATGGTAGCGCTACTCCTACCACGGATGGAGCAAGAAAGAACACTACTGGAAATGAGAGAGCCGCAACACCAACACCAACACCACCAAATGGCAAAACTCTCTTCTATCCCCCCCGCGGCGCATTCCTCCCATTCAGCGAAGGTGCAAGAGCCTGTCTCGGTCGACGATTCGCTCAAGTCGAGATCATGGCGACATTAGCCATCATTTTTCGGCATTGGAGCGTCGAATTGATCCCTGATTACGACACCTCGCGTCACCGAAACGGGTCCACCACGAACACCACCAACAAAGACGATATCAAGGGCGATGATAGTGACGATGATATCGATAACGATAATGAGAAGAATGAGAAGAAGAAGAAGAACGAATGGGACGAATGGATCAACGAAAAAAAGAGAGCAGAGAGGTTATTGTCAGAGGGAATGTCCTCGCGAATTACGCTGCAGATGAGAGGTGGGAAAGTCCCCCTACGCATCGTCGAAAGGGGGACGGAGAGGTTTTTTGATCCCCCATCATCGTATTGATAGAGTAGTTGTACGAAAGTACATTGGTGGAAGAAGGTTGAGGAGGTATGTTGTGTTTCCTGCACGGGTAGAGTAGAGATATGGGATAGAATGCGAATCAAACGGGTTGACTGAATTGCATTTGTTCACTGGGGCGTTTCACATAGGGTACTTTGAGGTGGGGGGAAAGAAGAAGTGTAGGTTGATGAGACGGACGGGATTCATTTGACTGACGGTGTTTGATAACAAGTCCCACGTTCTTATATTCTCCACGTTGAGAGCTAGGACCCCTACGATTACACCAAAAGACACCGCGGCATTGATGTACATCGTGGATTCATCTGCTATGCCGACAACATGGAATGGAATTGATGACAAGCGGATATGTACAGCTACTCGTACAATAGCAAGCGATCATCAATCGCTCGTGCAAAGTCTAACAACACCAGCTCAGCTCGTCAGAAACTAGAAAACTGTAGAATTGTTGTCGAGAAAGGAACCCTAGCTCTACCTCCATTCCAAATGGCCGGCGGTGGTGGGACATGATCATGAAGTTTATTAATCAATAAATGCAATCAACCCTTGTTTAGACTAGATTGAGCATTGTATAATGAGAAAGGTATTTGGAGAGTGGATGGATCAAAGCTTGGATGCATCCCATTCATTCATTAGTTGGACTTGTTGTGTTATACTCAGATTATGATTTTCACCTTCTAATGATCTTGTTTTACGCTGTCGCTCTGTAAACTAGATGAGATTATTGCTTTAACCGCAACGGTCTCAGAGTTTTCGGCATTTCTATCTAGTTGACCAACCCTGACAGATCTTACTTAACATTTTACGGTACCGTAAGAGAGGTCAATGCAAACTTGGGATAATAGTTGCATGTTCACCCTGACTCTGCTCTACAATACTCTACCCTTCTCCTGTTCTCAGTACGGTACTCCACCGTCCGTCCATCCGTCCGTTCGCTACCCAGCAGACGGCGATAGTTCTACTCTAACGAATTAACGTTAGTGTTTAGGCCCATGCTTCAAATACCCCCCCAAAAACCGCAATTGACGCCTCTGGTGCCAGGTCGAGTGAAAGCGGGGAGTGGTTATGCGTAAAACCCAGAGCGGTTGATGATCCTGCCAGAGTTTGCGACAATCTGGAGGTTGCAAGTTTGAGTCCCGGGTGATCGGGTAGAACTAGAGGACTCCGGCTGCTGCTCGCGCCTGGGGCGCCGGGGGCCTTCTCTTTTTGGTTTCCATCTTGCGTGCAAGATGCTTGGAACACGCTTGTAATGATGGTCATTGAGTAACAATGGCTCTATGATGACAACTTCAATATATTTTAGGAAAGAGAGAGAAAAGGGGGGGGGGGTTGACCTGACTATCGTTATTTGGAGATTGGGACTCGCTTTCCATTCCGGCAACTGTACTTCGTACGACGAAGGAACACACGGATTTATCATCCTCAAACACACCATCGCTGTTGGCCTTATTTTGTTTATTGGGAAAACTTGGAAATAGTTCGAGTGTAGTATTTATTGATTGACTCTAATCCGCCATGATATTATCTATTTAACTAGGAAGGGGGGTAATTCCCTGCTAGAGCCCTCCATTGATCAATGCATATACTGTACATCCAAGTCCAGCTGTCGCTTTGATATTTCGCATGCCGGTCCGTTTCCCTTTCGCCTCTCTGCTCTCTCTCTCTCTCTCTCTCTTTCTTTCTTTCTTTCATCCATCCATTCCATATATCAAGGGCCTGTTCAATTCGACTAGACCGTTAATCCTGAAAATTCCATCATCGCTCACGCTAAAGGTTGAGAACCAAAACCCAAACGAAATAAAGGTAGGAACAGGAAATCCCACACTAAAATCCAAGCTGTCCAAGAGAAAGGTATCAATCAAGCCGCTTGAAGAGGGAAAATCAGAATGCAATTTTCGAAATAAACGATGAGCAAGAAAGGAGTGAGTTATATAGGCTGAGGATATCCAGCTTGAGTATATCCCGGTCGAAGCGCCAATGGAACATTCTCCTCTTCTGCACCATTGGCGGGATGTCCCTGCTGCTGCTGATGTTGCTGATGGCGCCAATCGAATCTGGACGGCGACCGGGGCCATTCCCTTCGAGACGTTCCGGGAGAACTCGAACCCGCTCTTGGTGCGGCCGTCCCGGGTCGGAGCATGGGTGATGATGGCGGCCAGGGACTCTGTGTTCTTCCTACGTCGCTGCCGCCGCCAAGGGAGGCATCATATGATGACCCGTCATAATGCGGCGCTCGTGGTTCCACCGTTGCTGCTCGACGCGGTTCGTTGAGGGCTGTGAAATCGAGTGGAGTCGGACGATGACGTTCGCTGGCTAGATAGTGATGGTTGTTGTTTTCATCGTCGTCATCATTGGCAGGAGAGGTTGATAAGGCTGGTGGAGGAGATACTCTCGTCTGGACTTGACGCGGATCGACCGCCCTTGTTCGAGCATATTGAGACCGCGTCGAGCCCTGCGAGGAGACGGATCCTGAATACTGCGAGGTCGGGGATCCGGTTCGACCGAATCGTGGCGTCGGTGCTCGCCGAGCGGAGTGAAGTCGCGGTTGCCCATCTCCTGTGGCAAGAGTGGCGGGGGACCCTTCGAGCTCCACCGAGCGCCCGATAACGGTCAGTGGAGGACGGGAGTCGTTGCCTATTCGAGGCGCGGCGGTTCCTGGTCGAGGACTCAGACGCGGTGTTGGTGGTTTCGAGGCTGCACCAGAGTAGGGCAGGCCCGAGATGCCCAGGGGTGCGGTCCCAGGTCTGAGGGCAGGTGATCGCATCTCAATCTCTTGAGGGGGGTTTGTTCCCGGTCGGAAGACTGGTGATCGCATGCCGGCATCTTGAGGGATCGGTAACGACAGATCGATCTTCTCCGGTGGTCGAGCGGTCCCAGGACGACTTTCGAATGCCGGCGGGGCGACATCAGAGTACAGATTGGGCGAGCGGGCATAGTCACGATCGCGATAGCCAGACAGAGCAGGGGACGGCGGAACCGGAGTGGTCTTCGAATAGGCGTCATCGACGGGCCAGGATCGACCGCCCACACCTTCTGAAGCATGTTGACTGCCCTGCACGGGCGAGTGACGTCCATATGGGGGTAACGATGCTGGAGACAACGTTTGTTTTCTGGAAGGTTTGCGACTCGCAAGTTCTTGCTTGTCCATCGCAGTCCATTCTGGATCCACTGCAGGGACGGTCGGAATCTTGTCATCCGCATAGAACCGTCCGGCTCCACGATCATGGCCTTGGAATGGCAGCGTCGACCCGACTGCCACTCGCTCCTTCCATGCTCGAAGCTGGACACTTCTGGTCTTCGCTCTCATTCTGAACACTACGTTAGCATCAACAAAGATATACTGCACTCTCGCAACTTACTGTCGGCGAGTAATGCAGCAGGTCAGCACCACGGCCAACAAGACGCACACCACAGGCACGCCAATAACAATACTATGTCTCAATGTCAGTCAGGAATCATCGTGTATGTGACGCCGCACTCACGCATATTGATACGCAAGCGGCAGGTTTCCAAACAGCGCCATGATCAAAAGAATGACTTTTCTCAAAGGAATGTGGGGCGATGTGTAAAGATCGTCTTGAACGTGGCCTGTGTAGGCAATGACCTCCAGATCCAATCCGACCGACAAGGGTTCAATCAACACCACTGCAAAATATATGGATATCGTGACTCCATCAACTTGTTGTGGTCGACTCTTGATATCCGCCGACCCCACCGGAGACCCCTCGGTACTTGATTCGATCGGCCAATGGATTTTCGACTCTGGTTCCTGGACCGGGCCTCCCGTCAGACCGCTGAGGCTGGCTGAAAGACGATTTAAGCGCGCCGACGCCCGCTCCCACGTCAGCTCCTCCCAAAAAGGCGTTCCACAGATATATAAAAAAACACTGGACCCGTGTCCAGCCTGAATGCCGAAGCTGAAAGTACGCAAATGTCGTCCGTCGCACAACCGCGCTTGGAAGTTCAACAATCAAGGAATGGACCGCTCGTCGTTCCAGCACGACGAGCTCAATGCAAAGACCGAGAGAGAGGCAAAAGATGATCCAGGAACGAAACGGTGGCCGGCACCGCCGTTAAAGCCCATCACCCCGGACATGGTGAGTACGGGCAGCACGGACTCGGACAGAGAACTTCTTTGCTTCTGTCGAGCATGCTTTTCACCAAACGTGCTGGGGACGGGTAGGGCGTCGTCCTGGTTCGGGTTCGGGCTTCTCGGTCCTGTCTCGGCCTTGGAGTAACGCCCAGGAGATTTTCATTGCCCTGGCACATATCGTCGCGTCACAGTCCGTGAAACCAGCTCCCCTGGGTATTTTCCCCGTCCGGTAGGATCTTGCGACGGACGGTGTGAGCGGCAGACGTCGACACCATCAGTCATCCAGCAGGTGGGAGAAGACCTGGGCGTGGGACGTGGCAGGGCTGAATCATTCTGCAAGGACGCAGGATGAGAAATTGACATCCCGTTCTCTGTTCCGTACCGTCCTCGTACTGTACTCTCCGGAGAGCCGTCGGTGTGGGACACAGGGCTAACGCTTGGATCAGACGGTGGTTGACTCGACAGATGCCGCTTCGTGTTCTGAGACGTCGGCGTCTCACCCACCCACGAGGCTGCAGCTGTTCGCATCGCCAAGCGCGCGTTAACGAGGTCCTCGTACGTGGCAGGGCTGAGAGCACCGTCATCTTTTCGTCTCCTTATTTCAGAGTCAGGCCGCATCGAAACCATCTTTCCCATGGTGATTAACGATCGAGATCGAGATCGGTCAGCGATGACTGGTGGACGATGAGCCAGCAATTTGCTATTCAGACCTGGGACCTGCAGTAGCGTGTCTCTGCCCAGATGATGGATTTCACCCGCGACTGGATTACTATCCTGCGTACGATTACGAGTACGGCCTTGTCCACAGCCACCACGACGACCGCATGAAGGAAGCCAAGTTGATCACCCACATCTACTGTGTTCATCACCCAGCCTGTTGCCCTTTTGAGCAATCGAGCTCGCTTTTGGTGTGCCACCTCCCAAGAAAAGCCGACAGGTGAGTCGGAGTTAACATATTCCGCTTCCCGACCAATGATTAAATTGTTCCTTCACATTTCACTTCAGCAGCCAATCAGCTTAAACATAAAAGCAAAAATTGAAGATACGAAAAATTTAAATGAAAATCGAAACCCATTTAGGGCATTGCGGACTCATGCTCTCGAGTCGGGCCGATGAGGGACGAATCCGACCGCGGAGATCACATTAGCATGCTCCGAGGACACTGCAGAGCAACCATCCCCTCAATCCACGTCTGCTCGCATTCGACCTCTCAAGTTTACTTTCAGCTCTTCTATCTTCGGGTGGATGCCAGGCGATATTCACCTTTTATAGTTGTCGCCCGGCGGCTACTGTCACGGTCGGCATCTCATCCCTTACGGTTGCGTGTCCCTGCCGGCAACATGTCGCTCTCCAATGCTAAAATCGTCTCGAGAGAGCCGCTGGTGCGTCGATTTCTATTTTCCGGTACGCATAGGCGCTTGGCACGACCCACGGCTGACGTCGACGTTGCACCAGCGTGAGGACGAAGCTCGGTGGACGAAACTGGTCAAGTGTGTGCTCCTCACCCAGAACTCCACGGGACACGTACCAGCTGCTGGCACCTTGCTTTTATGACTGTAATCTCGTTTCGCTATGAATGGGTTCATTTGAAGACAGCCCTACGGTCAGTATCGGCTGACGGGATGGATGCGGATTTTGACCTTTAGGACGACTTTCACGGATCCCAAGGGCAAGACACGCAATTGGGAGTCGGCCGAGCGACGGACGCGACCGGCCGGCTCCCACGTTGATGGCGTGGGCATCGTCGCCATCCTCGAAAAAGAGAACGGCCCGGAGATCATCCTCCAGAAGCAATATCGTCCGCCCGTTGGGAGCGTGTGTATCGAGGTTCCCGCGGGTCTCATCGATGAGGGCGAGTCGGTCGGACAATGTGCGCTGCGGGAATTGAAGGAGGAGACGGGTTATGTGGCCGAACTGGTCTCAGGGCCGTCGGCGATTAGCCCGCTTATGTTCAACGGTTTGTCCGATCATCTCCCGGAACGTCAAATTGAAGGAATTTTCCACTTATCATGCCCATCAGATCCGGGATTCTGCAACACCAATCTCAACATGGTGCACGTCAAGATCGACATGAGTCGACCGGAGAACCGCGACGTCAAGCCGGAACTGGAAGAAAACGAGTTCATCGAGGTCTTTACGGTCCCCGTCAAGGAGCTCTATCGCGAGTGCCGTCGACTGGAAGGCGAAGGCTACGCCATCGACGCTCGTGTCGGCACGCTGGCCGAGGGTCTTGAATTGGCTCGCACCTGGAAGCTCTAGCGGCTCGACTATTATATGCCAAGGCTACACGGCGACGACCATCAGGCAACTTTCGCTTTGTCCCTTCCACTCCGCTCGAACGAGGCCGACAGCCTGTTTTCAGGACGATCCACATGCTCTAGTCTTTGCGCTTTGCATCGACTGGAGCCGCACAGCGTTCAGCTCCACGGTCCACCATGGTTTCTCCGCAAGGCTGTCCGGTGGTCACCGGATCGTCCCATCCTTTTCTGTTCGAACCCGGGCAAACTGCTCGGTAATGCGTTTGCCTTCTTCCGTTGGGATCGTGTCATGGTCGGTGGCCTCACCGAGTGAGGCGCGACATTCTCTTGCCTGTCTCGCTTTAACCCCGTTCGGAGCGTTACTTTCTGAGACGGCTTCTGTTTGCTCAGCCGTGCGGCAACCATGGCGACATCCCGGTTGAAGGATTACATACGGCCTCCGTGGTTCGCCTTCATTCCTGCAAGCCTCGCTTGCGCTTCTCTCGTCACTCGTTGCCCTTCTTCCGCCTTCACGATTCGGCTCTCCCACCGCTGGAACAGGTTTGCTGCCGTTCTTGTATCACTTTCCCATGTTCCACCGTACGACCAGGAATGGTACGCCATGAGCGGCTGTTCTCGGATGGTCAGCCGCGATTCCCCGATGTCTGGTCAGCTGACTGGAAAGGGACTCCTCGTTGCCTTTAACGCCCACCGCCTTTCAACGCCTCATGTTAGCGAGAGAGATTTCGAGCTGATTTACGCGTCGAGGGTCCCGTTCCTGGTTCAGCTGGTTACCATCGACGTCTTGGTTGGATTCCATTCGGTCTCCATACGATTCGTCGGGTTGGGTTAGGGCTCTGGATCTTTCCTCGAACCATCCCTCGCCTATGCTGCTACGCACCCTATCGTCATCTACACCGCGATCGTGTCGACATCAACCCATTTGCTTCTGCAAGCTGAGATTCCCCACGGCCTGGCGTTCTGCAGCCTTGTCGATAGAGCGTCCGGAGATCACCGGTCGGACGGTCGCCTAGGCCATCTCTTCCAAGGCTGTCAAGATCTCGATCCCCCGATCAGTTCTCCTCGTCACTTTTTTCGAGCTTCGTCAGGACGATCCAGCCTGACACGACCGTCGTCACCATGATTGCCTGTCGCCACGATGGTATCGGTCGTGCTGCAGTAGCTGAATTGCGTATCTCCACCGGGACAGGCGGCCGAATGGATGAGGCGAACCGAGTGGAACCTGCAACCTGGTCACATCATGTCCGCCACCAACCTCGTTCGATTCGTTCCGCCCTGTCGTTATCAGATGCAAGCTCCGCTCATTAGCCGCGTTGCAGCATGATACGTTTCTTCTGGCACGACAGCTTAGACATTCATACTGCCGAGATCGGAACCAATTGCAGGTCGTCTGGGCGCCCATGTCCGACCTCGGGATTTTTCCATGTCTCGTCTCCCCAATTCGCTGCAACGTTCCTCCTACCTGACCGCACTGCTGGCACCATTCGCCTCTGCTGGATGAGCCCTCAACCATGTCATGTATTTCGCCATGTTGAACGAGCGTGGCGGGACACGTGCGACGGGCCGCCATGGTCATGAGGCTCGGGCTGCAACCCCATGGACGTCCGCAATTCTGGGGCCTCTCGATGCATGAGGACCTTGATCGCGGAGCGTCTCGCATCGTATCGGTCGCGTCGATGTTTCCTCGACCAACCTGTCCGACCGCTCATGTCGCATACCGGTTGTGTTTCTACCCGTGGGTTTCGTCAGCCTGGCCTGACATGAAGTACTTGAGTCACGTAGGACGTATGCATGCTACTGTACACCGCCGGGCAGAAGGGGGATTGCATTACCCCTAGGGAGTGTTGCAAGGCAAACGAGGCGAACGGAGCTATCGTCATGCTGGCTCACCCGACTGCAGATTCAGCTGCTGTTCCAAGGTCTGTCCGGGTGACCAGGGTGGGTTCCCTGCATGAGCGAGTCAGCCTCATTTCGTACGGAGGGGATGGCACGGCAGAATAGCGGGCAGTGACCGGCCCGCGAATTGGGTTATTCTCGACATGGGAAGAAGCCCTCTCAGTCCCTATACTCGGTGCATGACCCTGAAATTGGGATTCAAACCTCGACCGTACCAACGTCATCCGACAAGCAGCAGAGCCGCCAAGAGTCCGACCGCACCTCTTTCTCTCCATTCTTCCAAGCGCTTGGCTGGCCGATCATCAGGTGACGAAGTACGTCCCTTGTCCATCGGGCATGCGAGAAGGGCAGTACCCCCTCTTCGAATCTGCCGCCCTTGGATGCCCGCCTAGCTTCGTCACCTGCTTCTCCACTGGAGCTCTGATCGGGCATCGTTCAATGGGTGATAATGATGATGAAGCCAATGTTCCGCTCACGATGAGACCCCGATGAGAAGGTGGATCTGATCAGGAAGACTCCGGCCATGCCGATGCATCTCGGAAGCGCCATGGAATTTCCATCTCGATGTGCCATCGCGAGACTCCGCCGGTCCACGGCGGAAATGTTGTCATCAATGGTCCGAGGCTGAGAAATGACAAAGACCGTGATCCTAGAGGATCAGGGCGATTTGGGACCCGTCACCCTTTGGTCAGGAGGGACATTTAGGCGACGACTCTAGGAAGTCGGGTGTGGAGGCCGTAGTGGAGAGCGGTAGGGGCAAAGTTGGGTCAGTCCGCGACCCATCTGAGGAGCCGCTTGATGGTCCGCAGTTTCGCTGCTGAGCCTCGCGGGGTGGGGCCACGGGTTTATATAACGTCCGACGGTGCAGATTCGACCCAAGCAGCAAAGGCAATCGACTTTCGTTCAGGAGGATCTGCATCGCCAAGGGTATAAAAGACCGGGCCGTCCCCCATCCCATCCACCTTCGGTGAGAAGCGATGTGATTCCCTGCTCCTTTGGCCCACCCTCCTCACCGTCACCATGACACGAGCCCTGACCACCCTTCTAGAGACGACCCCCACCGGGGCGCATTCATGCATCGGGCTCTCCGAGAAGCTGTTCGCGTCATTTGATCCCTTTCGACTGATGAGGGGTGTTGCACCCCTCTTCACTAACTGGTCACCATGAATGCCGCCACGGGTCCGTTCGACCTGTCATCGGTCTACACCCACCGATTACGGGAAATGGCCAGGCAAGCGGAAATTTATGCGTGTCCCTTCTGTTCCGAGCGCAAGATCTTTCACCAGGAGGCACGGCTGAAGGATCACATTCGAGCGGAGCACGCTGAGGAAATTCCAACACCAGCGGTGGCCACGTCAGCCTCCGGTGTGGATGACCCAGCATGGTGGGAGGACATCAAAGCGAAGGCACGCAGAAAAGGGTAGGTGTGCCGCCTCTTATGTCGAGACCGAGATGGTGCATGGGATCGGTGGATAAGCCGCATGTCATTCCTACCAATCATTCGGCCCTGCTTCCTGCATGGGACGTTGTGGGGCGCTTGAGGGGATCGGCGTGCAACGATCTATCGGAGCAATGGCTGATGCCTATATAGCGGCACGGGGCCGGATGCATTTCGCAGTCGCTCCCAGCAAGACCGTCGACGGGAGCAGGAGGCCCAGCACGCCCAACAGGCCCCGAGGGCCTCCTCGGCCATGGGGGGTCCTCGCGCCTCGCCGGCGCCGGGGGAGACCACGACGCCAGACCCCGCCAGCGCACGTCCAGTGCAAGAGATTGCCAACATCCAGCAGCTCTCCCTCCATGGCCAACCGCCGCCGGAGGCGCCCTTGACGCCGCTAGGCACGCGGAAGCGCGCCGCGGGACCCGAGCTAGGTCCCTCTCCACCGGTGGCGACCGCAGCGGATGAACGTGTTCGACGATCGCGAGCTCGCGCTGGTACGTATGGTCCGGTTCGGTCCTGGCCCGCCACCGGAGGTCGACCACGATTGTATGACCCGACCACGGACGACCCCATGCCCCGTCCGGAGCTGGGAACCTCACCGGCCTATGGATTCGACCCTCGCGCGCACGCCCAGGTCCTGCGTGCTCAGCGGGATGCTCGTCGTCGAGGAACCAAACCGGGGACGCCCTTTGTGACAGATACGCCTCTCCTGCCCGCTGGGCTAGCCATCCAGGATGGTCCGGACCAACGCCCCAGGCCTGAAGAAGCATCGACAAAGGTCCAAGCAGGAACGGTCCCTCCCGGATCCGCTCCACCCTCATCGGGGGTCACTGGCAATCCACCGGAGGCCACCGCACGTCCGACAGCAGGCCATGCCGTGGCCGCGAGGAACCCACGACTGTTGCGCCAGCCCGAGACCCGGCCCATCTCCCAGGAGAAGCTGGTGACCGAAGTCAAGACCATCTACGCGGGACTGGTCATGGTGGAGGCTAAATGTGTTGAGGTGGTCAGCAAACAGGTCGCGGCCGCTACGACCGGTAAAGGTCGCCCCCCCAAATTGAACGATGAGCAGTGGCGGGCGTTGGTGGCATTACATCGGAATTTACTCTACGATCATCATGATTTCTTTCTCGCCTCGCAACACCCGTCCGCCTGTGCGGCCCTGCGCCGGTTGGCGACCAAATATGCCATGCCCGCTCGACTCTGGCGTCACGGGATCCATTCGTTTCTGGAGCTGCTGCGCCATCGACTGCCAGACTCGCTCGAGCACATGCTGGCCTTTGTCTACCTGGCCTACTCCATGATGGCTCTGCTGTACGAGACGGTGCCGACATTCGAGGACACCTGGGTCGAATGCCTCGGTGATCTGGGTCGATATCGGATGGCCATCGAGGATGACGACCTCCGGGATCGCGAGACCTGGGCCAACGTGGCGCGCTTCTGGTACAGCAAAGCGGCGGACAAGGATCCCACCGTCGGCCGGCTCTATCATCATCTGGCCATCCTGGCGCGACCCCATCCCCTGCGCCAATTGTACTTTTACGCGCGCTCGCTCACGTGCGTACAGCCGTTCTTGAGCGCGCGTGAGAGCGTCCTCACCCTCTTTGATCCCCTGCTCAAAGGGATCGCTGCAGAAGCGCATCCTCCCCCTCCCCCTCCCCGTTCCGATATCTCATTGTTGCAACACCCCCCCTCTCGCTCTCCCCCCATGGAGGAACACTTCGTCAAGGCGCACGCCGTCCTCTTCACCGGCACCCATCTGGACCAGGCCGAGCGTATCATCGACGAATGCCTGGCCAGTCTCGACAAGCTGCTGGATCGGGTCACGGGCAAGTACAAGGAGCAAGGAGTCCACATCGCCGTCGCCAACGCCGCCGCCCTGTTCGAGTACGGCTCGACGGATGCGCGCCTCAAGCTGGCCTACGACCAGGAAAAGCTCGAGGCGGACATCCGAGGCGAGCGCGAGCGCGACCAGGGCGGGGTCACGGGGGCCGTGGAGCCGGTGCGGCCGGTGACGGAGCCGGATTTCCGGTCGTCGGTGCAGATGGCCGTACATTCGGCCGCTGCCGCGTCGACCGCCGCGCCTGCATCATCCACGCCCAAGGCGCCGGTCCCTGCGCCGGGCCCACCCGATCTGGGGCGCGTCGAGGCGTCCGAGATGACGCTCGATCCGTTTGCGGCCAAGGTACCGTCGGAGCAGGTGCTGACGACGCGGCGACATGCGACCCGCCTGACGCTGGCCACGCTGACCCTGTCGCTGCGGCGAGTGGGTGACGCGCACATCATGCCGTACGTGCACGTCTCGCTCGTGCAGCTGTGGTCGCTGGCCAAGGTGCCGGGCGCGCTGGAGCCGCTGGCGTCCGAGGTGCCGTGGACGGAGCTGGCGAGCTATCTGAACGCCATCGCCCGGCCGCACCACTTCGACGAGCGTCTGCGCGGCGAGGCCTTCCCGACGCCCAAGGATCCCAAGGAGCAGCGTCGGCCCTTGCGCGAGGACTATGCCATCGTCGGCCAGATCTGGGCCGAACATTACTTTCCCGCCGACTGGTTCACGCAGGCTCACGTGGATGATGAAGAGCGCGAGCTGGAGCTGCCGTCCATGGCGGAGCCGCGACAAGAACGGGTGCTGTGGCTCGCCGTACGCATTGCCTCTGTGAGTGATGAGCATTCAAGATATGCGAAGTTGCCTGCAAAAACTGAATGCTCTCACAGTTCCAGAAGTGGCTTCATTTCGACCTGGAGTCGGCTCGGTTCCGCGTCGATCCGGCCTTTGAGCGTTCCCCGTCTTTGGCCGAGGCGAAGCTCTATGCCACCCGCACGTCGTCGACGCTTCCCTGGAGCGCGGACGAAGGGGACGACGACATCGAAGAAGCGGACGCCGGCGAAGAAGGCGACGTCGAGATGTCCGGTCCCGAAGAAGACGACGCCGCGGCCGAGACGCTCAGCACGGAGGGAACGCGCAAGTCGGTGCAGGACCTGACACCAGCGGCAAGTTTTCCGGCCGACGAGATGGCCATTTCTTGACGTCTTTGCCGTTCGGTCGACGCCGGTCGAATGCCACCACTGGATGAGGCTCTGCGTACGAGTCTCCAGGGAGTCACCTGATGGCCCCATAGATTGGGCGGGGGGTCTATTTTTTCCGGTTTTTCTGTTTTCGAAAAAGATTGCAAAACGATTATTACGACTGAAATGATGCAGAAATATTTCAACACGCAAATACGTAGGTTAAGTAACGCCAAATGAAAACGTGGTTATTCTTGCTTTCGTTGCATGCCGTATCGTATGGGTGGGGGAGTCCAGCTCCCCCAAAGAACTCATCAACAGCCGCGCTTGCAAGGGTTTAATTTAAACTGCCGCCCTTGACGAGTGTGCCATGCGGCTCAACTTGAGCCGCATGTGAATCGACCTAGTCAGCCTCCCATGCATCGCTTATCCGGGGGCAGCCAATCACTTGTTGGACTGGCTCACCCAACAATGGGAGTCGCGCTAAGCTTTCGCGGCATGGTCACCGTTTAGCGCTTGTGCGGCTCTGCGGTGTGGGAGGACACGTCCCGCGCTCCCGTCCATGAGCTCCTCTCCCCATCCTCGCGCCGGGTTCTCCATGACCCTTTCGCGATTTCGATCCCCACTGCCCAAACAACCCAGCGCATGCATCACAGCGCAGTAGCAGCGGTGCCTATCGTTCGTCTGCGTGCATGATCCGTCCCATGTGTGCGTCTGGCCCCCGCTCAGTGCCTGTTCACCGCCGCTTCCCGCGCTCAGGTCCGGTCAACACGGCGCCAAACATCGGTGACGCCGAAGAGGTGGTGGTGTAGGAGGAGGAGGAGGAGTGGTTACGGGCGACGATGACGATGACGGTGTTGAACTTCCCCCAATGGATCTCCGCGTGGAGCACCAGCATGATGCGCTACGCTCAACAGATCCCCATTCCCTATCTGCTCCTCTTCGTCACGATCGGCGGCTTGGCGCTCATTGCGCTCGTAAGTTGCTTCAGTCACGCGTCTGCTCATCCTTGCTCTTAAGCCTCGTGCTGATAAACACCCGCTCGGTCTGGGCAGCTCTATCTCGCTCTCTGCATCGTTGCGCCCGTCCCTCGCGCCCCGCTCGCGTCTGAAAAGCGGTACGCGACGGTGGGACCCGACTCGGACGTCACCCCACCGCAACGTCTACCCTGCTGGCTGGACGAATGGACGGCACGACGCGAGACGACCCGGCGCACCCCGCAGGTTGGTGACAGCGAGAAGGATGCAGACGAGGAGGCCATCGAGCCACCCGGGGTCTTTCTGTCGGTGGTCGTCCCGGCCTACAATGAGGAATCGCGTCTGCCGGCGATGCTGGACGAAGCGGTGGCTTACCTCGCGCGGGAGCATTCCAAGGATGCTCTTCCGATGGCCAACGGGGGCGTGCATGCCTCGTCTTCCAAAGCCAATGGTGTGGCCAAGCGAGGTCGACAGCAACAGCAGCAGCAGCAACAACAACAAACACAACAAAAAGAGCTTCAAGGATGGGAGATCCTGATCGTCTCGGATGGATCGACAGACCAGACTGTTGAGGTGGCGTTGGGTCTAGCGGGTGGGCGCCATCGACATCATCGACCCAGGGAATCGGATCCCTCTCGGTCATCTGAGTCGTCATCCCCACCGGCCAAGCTTGCCGGGCTGAATTCCAATGGCACCGTGCGCGTAGTCTCGCTCGAGCATAACCGGGGCAAGGGCGGGGCCGTCACGCACGGCATGCGACACGTGCGCGGGCAGTACGTGTTGTTCGCTGATGCCGACGGTGCCAGCACGTTCTCTGATCTGAGTAAATTGATGGATGCGTGTCGAGCTATCGCCGACAAGCGAGGACGGGCAGTGGCCATTGGATCACGCGCGCACCTCGTCGGCAGCGAGGCAGTCGTCAAGGTTGGTGGTGCTCCTTTCAATTGATATTGCTCAGCTGTTCCTTCCATCATCTCGTCATTGCCCAGCTGTCCCTTCAAATTGAACGTTACAGCCCAGCTGATACGATACATCAACAGCGATCCCTCCTGCGCAACCTCCTCATGCACTCCTTCCATTTATTTCTTCGTGTTCTGACCCCCCCAGCCACGGCAACCATCAAAGACAC
>QQTW01001319.1_pt1 | contig 17226 bp, 14 predicted proteins | sample 1904831 | NCBI WGS metagenome assembly QQTW01 (sample SAMN09435610, study PRJNA476489) | Subsurface metagenome, whole genome shotgun sequencing project. | reverse complement strand
CATCGACTTTTACGAAAGTTTAGAAGGGATGCTAGTACAGGTTAACAATGCCGTGGCTGTGGGACCAACGAATGATTTCGGCGAAATCCCAGTTTTAGCAGATAATGGCGTAAATGCTGGCACTCGCACTGCTCGTGGTGGGATTGTGATTCAGCCTGGTGACTTTAATCCAGAACGGATCATCATTGATGATGCGATTATCAGCGCTGAACCACAGGTGAACGTGGCAGACAGGTTTGACGGGTCGATTGTTGGGGTAATTGATTATAGCTTCAGTAACTTCAAGCTGTTGAATACTCAAGCTTTGCCTAACGTCATTCTTGGTGGTTTGCAGCGAGAAGTGACCAACCTGGCTCCGATAGCTAACCAACTTACGCTTGCGACCTTTAACGTGGAAAACCTTGACCCGGGTGATGGTGCGAGCTTTAGCAAAATCGCAAGCCGGATTGTTAATAACCTCAAAGCGCCCGATATCATCAACATAGAAGAAATTCAGGACAACAATGGACCAACGAATGACAGTGTAGTAGATGCCACTACAACCTACAACACATTGATTAGTGCGATCGCATCTGCTGGCGGTCCTACCTATCAATTTCGTCAAATTAACCCAGTAGACGACCAAGACGGTGGTGAACCTGGTGGTAATATCCGCGTCGGTTTCCTCTTCAACCCTGACCGAGTACAATTTGTAGATCGCCCTGGTGGTGGTTCCACTACTGACACTACAGTTAATAACGTCGGTGGTGTTCCCCAGCTTTCTGCTAGCCCCGGTCGGCTCATCGATACAGACCTCTCGAATGGCAATGCCTTCGCCAACAGTCGCAAACCCCTGGTTGGTGAATTTATTTTCAACGGTCAGACTGTGTTTGTGGTTGGCAACCACTTCAACTCTAAAGGTGGCGACCAACCCCTTTTTGGACCGAATCAACCTCCAGCGCTCTCTAGCGAAGCGCAGCGCAACCAGCAAGCCACGGAGGTGAGAGACTTTGTTCAAAGTATTCTAGCAATTAACCCCAACGCCAACGTGGTCGTAGCGGGTGACTTAAATGACTTTGAGTTCTCTAACCCCCTTAGTATTTTGGAAGGCGCGGGACTGAATACCCTGATTGAAACGCTACCCCAGAACGAGCGTTACACTTACAACTTTGAGGGCAATGCTCAAACACTCGATCACATTTTGGTCAGTAATAATTTGCTCAATAAATTGAATGGATTTGATGCAGTTCACATCAACTCTGAGTTTGCCGATCAAGACAGCGATCATGACCCTGTTGTTGCTCGGTTTGACTTAATAAATGCGATCAATGGCACATCGGGTCGGGACACTTTAGTAGGAACTGCCTTTGGTGACAAAATTACTGGTTTTGATGGTCAAGATGATATTACCACTGGCGCTGGTAATGACCTGATTGTTTACACTAGCTTAGATGGTAAAGGCAACAGCATTAATGAAGGCGACAACATCTTAGACTTTACAGTAGGTGCTGATAAGTTTGTCTTTACTGAATTGCTTGATAGTATTGTCCCAGGTGGCTACAACGGAACTAATGCGATCGCTGATGGCTACATATCCTTTGGTGCGAGAGGGCGAGATACTGAGATTCTAATTGACAGTGATGGTTCTGGAAATCTTCCGGCTCGACTGTTTATTAGAGTAGAGAATGTTTTAGTTGCAGACCTGAATAATGTTAATAATTTTGTGTTCTAGATAACATTATTCACCGCTGAATACTTCATATCGCTTGAAATATAGCAACGGATAGGCTGCTTAGGACACTGATTAACTCACACTGCGACGAGGGCTATCACGTTCCTTGTCCTAACAGCTTTGGCTACAGCTATATCTTCTGTTTCAAGAATTCGGGTTTCTTAAAGAAACCCGGATTCTGACCCTGCGATATATCAAAATTAATGACATAAACTACTAGATTTTAACCAGCATAACGTTGGGATAAATCTTTCATTTCTTCATCCTCCAATTTGCGAAATAGTGGTGGAATTAAATGAAATTTATTACCTGGTTGCAAAGCCTCAAAATTTACACTTTCGCTAATCTTGGTCATCCTATCTACATCCGATAAATGCAATGCATCGAATAGCTTTGCTGATGTAAATGGAATAATCGGCGCGGAAACTAAAGCATAAATCCTAATTAAGTTCATGCAAGTTCGGATAACTTGGGCTGTTTCTTCGCGGTTATTTTTAATTAGTTTCCAAGGTGCTTTTTCATCTATATATTGATTACCAACCGACCATAAAGAGTAAAGTATTTCTACCGCTTTACGAAACTCTAAATTTTTGAGATAACCGCAGTATTTACTAACAAGTTGCTTGCAAGTAGTCTGTAATACCTGTTCGCTTTCCCCAAAAATTCCACCTACGGGAATAGTCGAATCAAAATGCGTTGCCGCAAACTTAAAAACTCGGTTAACAAAGTTACCAAAAGTATCGGCTAACTCTTTATTAACCTTGATTTGCAATAATTCCCAAGTAAAGGCAGAATCTGCCGATTCGGGAATCATCGATAATAAACTATATCGCCAATAATCAGCAGGCAAAATACTCAGCGCTTGGTCTAGAAATATTCCCCGCTTGCTACTAGTTGAGAACTTACCACCATAATAATTAAGCCAATTAAAACCTTTGATTTCATCAGCAAGTTTCCAATTTTCTCGCGTACCTAAAATCATTGCTGGAAACAGAACTGTGTGAAATGGCAAGTTATCTTTTGCCAGAAATTGCACGTACTTAGTTTTTTCGGTATCATGCCACCAACTTTCCCAATCTTGGGAATTTTCTAGACCCCATGCTTTAGTAGCAGCAATATATCCAATCGGTGCATCGAACCAAACATAGAAAACTTTTCCCTCGAATCCCAGACGAGGAACGGGAATACCCCAACTCAAATCGCGGGTTATACAGCGGTTTTGCAATCCTTCATTTAACCATTTGAATGCGATTGACTTAGTTAGATTTGACCAATCCGGATGTTTTTCAACCCAAGCTTTGACTTCATCGCTTAATTCTGCAAGTTTTAAAAATAGGTGTTTGGTTTGACGAACGGACAATCGCGTACTTCCCGAAATTGCCGAACGCGGTTCAATTAAATCTGTGGGGTCGAGTAGTGATGTACAATTTTCGCATTGGTCGCCTCTTGCTGATTCATACCCGCAATGAGGACAAGTCCCAATAATGTATCTATCTGGTAAAAACCGCGCATCATCGAGGGAGTAAAAGAGACTGATTTCGCGTTCCTCGATAAAACCGTTTTTATCGAGAGATTGGTAGAAATGTTGAGTTAATTCGCGGTTGTAAATTGATGAGTTACGACCAAAATAATCGAACGATAAACCAAAGTTTTGGTAAATATCGGCTTGAATTTGGTGCATATTTTGGCAGAAACTCTCAACATCTATCCCTGCTTCCGATGCTGCAATTTCTGTTGGTGTACCATGTTCGTCAGTAGCGCAAATAAAGAGGACGGTTTCACCTTCTTGTCGCAAGAAACGTGCATACACATCCGATGGAAGCATGGAACCTACGAGGTTTCCCAAGTGTTTGATACCGTTGATGTAGGGTAGTGCGCTAGTAATTAGATATCTTTTTGGATGGCTTTTTGAAGTTTCAGGTGCTGTGTTGCTGAAGTTACGACTCCTGTTAAGACTTTTCGACAAGTCTTAGTATTGCTTTTTGTATTATATTATAACACATTGATACAATTCGAGCAGATTTTTTCGTTTAATTTGAGGTAGTCGTAGGGGCACGGTGAGCCAGCGCGTTGCGGGGGTTCCCCCGTTGTAGTGACTGGCGTTGGCGTAGCCTGCGCCAGTCACTACCCGAAGGGCAATGCCGTGCCCCTACAATATTCTAGGTAAACTAATTATCTCTGTTCAAATGAAGCAGCCCTGTCCTTCAACAAAAAGTGGGGCTTTGTGTAAGTCGTATTGAACTTGCGATCGCTCTAAAATCCTAAAAGCTTTTGGCAAGTTAGCAGCATCTCCATGCGTGTCATTATGAGTGTAATTTCGAGACTACAACTAACCAACAGCAAGCTTGACATTAATAATAGTTTGGCTTTTATCGAATTAGATTGATAAAACTTAACAAATTTAAGATACCTATATGTAATAGGATTTTCCCTTTGGAACAGAGGAACGCGCTATATGGAAGTTATTCCAGCTATTGATTTACTCGAAGGTCGCTGCGTGCGACTATATCAGGGTGACTACGCACAATCGCAAGTTTTTAACGAAAACCCCGTCGAAGTTGCCAAACAATGGGTTGAACAAGGTGCAACTCGACTCCACGTCGTCGATTTAGATGGTGCAAAAGCAGGTTATCCCGCAAACCTCGAAGCTATCGAAGCGATCGCCAATTCTATATCGATACCCATCGAAGTAGGGGGAGGATTGCGCGATCGTACTAGCGTCAAGCAGTTATTCGATTTAGGTGTGCGCTGGGCAATTTTAGGCACTATTGCCGTCGAACAACCTCAGCTAGTACAGCAGCTATGTCAAGAATTTCCGACTCAAATTATTGTCGGAATTGATGCCCGTAATGGTAAGGTAGCTACACGAGGTTGGCTAGAAACTTCCGAAGTAGAAGCAACTCAACTCGCCGTACAAATGCAAGAATACGGCGCTAGCGCAATAATCTATACCGATATTCACCGCGACGGCACGCTCTCCGGCCCTAATTTGGACGCACTGCGGGAACTTGCTTTCCAAATTTCGATACCAGTAATCGCTTCCGGTGGAGTAAGTTCGGTGACAGATTTACTCAGCTTACTCGCACTCGAACCTCAAGGTGTAACGGGTGCGATTGTCGGTCGTGCTATATACACGGGTGATATTTCCCTCCGTGAAGCAATCCGTGCAGTTGGTCCTGGACGCATTCAAGATATCCCCCCCAACCTGGATTTTTCCAGCTTTGCATGAATGATGTAGAGTGCATTAAAGAAGAGATATCACCCCTCCTTCCTTTAGTTTTTTGAAAATTTCCGGATTCCTCGGTTACGGATGTGTATCTCATGTTGTAGATAGTTCGACTCAGTATGTTGCTTATCTGACTCGTCTTGCTTAAATTCGTAATTTAAATATCGATTTTAATACTCTTTTATAAACAAAGAAACTTAATGGGTTTTCTCTTTTAATAGAGACGCGATGCGTCTCTATTTTTTTGATTTTTTTTAGAAAGGGGTGCAAAAAATATGTCATCGATTTCCGGATTTGCTGCTAATTGTTCTGTAGTGGTACTTGTAATAAATTAGATTTACGAGGTTACGAAAATGACTAAGAAACGATTAACTCCCCCTCCTGTCGGTAGACCAATCAGAACTGAAAATGGGTTACTCACAGATATAAATACATCAGAAATCAAGAATACAACCAATAAAAAACCATCTCCATAAGCTCAATAGTTTCTAGATTTGGTTGTTTGTAAAATCAATTTTTATATTAACAACTGCATAACTAATTATCGCTATTTTCAATTGTTGACGCGAACTAGAAACTTGATATTTAGAAGGTAAATAACATGTCAGACGAAAGACAAGACCCACCACCAACAGGCAGACCGCTGAGAACCGAAGCAGGTTTTACAGATGTAAATCAGCCTCAGAAATCCAAAAAAGAGAATAAACAGCCAAAACCATAATAGTTGAAGATTTAGTCCATGACTTCTTAAAGGACGCTGACGAATTAGGAGTAATCCCCTCGTTTAACATTAAATCCCTCGTAGGGGCACGGCATTGCCGTGCCCCTACAATTCTGTGGGATAACGAAAAATCGTAAGTAGGTAGGCGCTAAAGGAGTATCTAACGAAACGTAAAATCACCTAAAACCCTATGAACCTACTCCCTATTCCCTACTCCCTTTCCCCTATTTAGCTTTCAACTGACTTTTAGCTTGTTCTAAAGCAATTTCCTTCATAGCTTGGTAAGAATTAACGCTTGAAGACCCTTCAATAGCTTTCACTGCTAAGTCTTGAACTTGTTTGAGTGCAGACTCTAACTGCTTAGAAAGATTTTGAATTCGTGTTTCTTGATTAGAAATAGTTTGTTCAAGCGATTGCAATCTTTGTTCGTAAAAGCGCTTTTGTCCTTCGACTTCTTTACCAAGCAAATCGGATTTAATCTTAGCTTGATAGTATGCAATTCCTTTACCTTCCTCAGTCGCTTTTTTAACAGCAGCTTCCTTATCTTTCGGAAACGCTTCGACTTTGGCTTTGTGTTCTTCAAATTGCTTTTCGCGTTCGGAAATTAGTTTTTCACGTTCCGCCCATTTTTTCTGAGTTTCTTCTTGAAATTCTTCCAACTGTTTGTACAAACCTTTTTGAAGTTGTTCGTACTCATCAAAATTCAACTTACGTTGAAGTTCTAAATCGTATTTATATGTCAAACCTTCGCGCAGACGAGTCGTCGAAAGATTTTCATTGCGGTCTTTAATTGTACGCTTATGTTCTTCCTGCTCTTTTTGCCAGGTGTTTATCAGCGATTCAATTTCTTGCGATCGCGTTTCGTAGTCTCGCTGCAATTCTTCTTGGTAAGCCTTAGAATTATCTTGATATGCTTGGAGAAGCGTATCTAAAGTATCTTCGGCAACTTCTAAATTATGTAATGCTTTTAACTGCTGGGTCTCGTCAGCAACAACTTGTTTAATTTCTGCCAATTTCGACGATCGAGTTGTCAGTTGTTCGGATAATTCGTTTGCAGCACTACCAAAACCCAACTGAATTTTCGTCAAGCTTTCAATTGTGTAGTTCATTCTTTGTTGAATGCTTGCTGATGAATTCATAGTTATTTTTGGCTCCAATTCAGTTTTTTCTTTAGTAGTAATGCTAGAAGTCGAATTATTAGACTTAACCGCTTGTTCAAACTGCGATTTCAAAGCAGCTTTTTCCTTTGCTAATTCTTCATAAGCTTGAAGAATTTCAACCTTAGTATTTTTTTCAGTCGGTTTTTTCATCGGTACAACAAACCTCCTTAATAAATTCAAAACTTCAAATCAAAAACATCCACCAACCCAATAAACCTGCCCCCCCTCACCAACCAACTCCAATAGAAAACGAACTAACCCAATAAACCCACCAACCTGTAAGGGCGGGTTCACCGACCAAATAATGGGCAAGCGCCAAAACTCAATAAACCCGCCCCCCCTCACCAACCAAACATCAACCCACCCTCTACTTCGCCGAACCATCAAAAGCACGCATCGCCAAATCCTGCGCTTGCTTCAACGTAGCTTGCAACTGCACCGAAATACCATCAATTTGTTCAACTTGCTTTTGAATAGTTTCTTCCAACGACCTAATCTTCAATTCGTAGCTTTGTTTAGTAGCTTCCCACTCTTTCTCAAATAAATCAGCTTCAACTTTAGCCTTTTGACTAGTCTCTTTAATCGCTTCTTCCCGCGCTTTCTTAACAGCCTCTTCCAACTCGACTGGAAATGCCGCAACTTTCTTTTGATACTCTGCAAACAACGGCTGATTATCCTTAAGCATCTTCTCGCGTTCAGCCCAACTTTTATCTTTATCTTGCGTACTTTCCAGTACTTCCCGTTCTAAATTGCGCTTTTTAGCTTCGTAAGCATCAGCATTAATTTTACGGGTATTTTCCAACTTATATTGATACTCTTCGGTTTCTTGCTGACGCTGTTTAAGCAGCAACTCATTTTCCGCTTGCACAACTTCATCATATTGAGTTTGTTCTTTTTGCCAGTCTTTGCGCGTTTGGGCAATTTCTTTCTCTAATGTTTCGCGCTTACTGATGCTATCTTGTTCGAGTATTCTTAATTTCTCTCGGTGTTCTTGAGTTAAAATATCGACAGTATCAGCAACAGTGCGAATCTGTTGAAGTTCTTGTAAATATTGCGTTTCAACTTCGATAGCGCGGTTGAGTTCATCGAGTTTCGAGTTTTCTTTACCCAACTTATCAGATAAGGAATTGACAATGCTGCCAAATTCCAACTGCAAATCAGCCAAACTTTTAACGATGCTATCCACTGTATAAGTCGAAGCAACTTCCAGAATTTGCTTATTTTTTACTTTGTCAGCAACTTCAAGCTTAGTTGCAATTTTTGATTCAAGTTTTTTTCGTTCGACTAATATTTGTTGAAACGCTTGCATCAACTGCTGTTTTCCATCTTTACTTGCAGCTATTGTCATACACGAACTCCTTGGAATGTAAATGATTTAGGTAACAAGCCATACCAAGACATACCTAATGCAGACATTAGGCTAACCTTGAAATATGCATTTTAAGTGCAGTAGGAATACTGAAAAGAAAAGTCATAACCGCTAATCGCAGCTATTAGTATATTTGTACTAAAAAATTATACTCAACGATAATTACTCCTGTCAAGGGAAAAGATGGGAAGGGGAAGGGGGAGAAGGGGGAGTATTGATAATGATAATGATAAGTGACTACTAACTACTAACAACTGACAAATCACAATTAGCATTTGAATTACTAATGATTTGTAGCGACATTGGACTATAATATTCCTAATTACTGTCAAATATGTTACAGTTTGCTATTTTCGTTACCACTGCTTTAACGTAATTGCACGGAAAATGCACAATCGGGCTTATACAAGTAATAACACTGAATTGTCATATTTATGTATATTACCAACGAACCAACTAAGTATGCTCCCACTGCGGAGTTCGGGCAAACGAGCCGTGTTTTAATAGTCGAAGACGAAGAACTTATCCGGGAAATGTTAGTTTTGGCGTTGGAAGAAGAAGGATATGAGGTAGTAACTGCCACTGATGGGCGTTTAGCGGTTGAGCATTTGAAAAATACCGAACCAAATTCCGGGGAACCTGGTTTTGATTTGGTGATTTTGGATTTGATGTTGCCACAAATCAACGGTTTAGATATTTGCCGCTTGATTCGCCATCAAAATAATCCAGTCCCAATTTTGATGCTGAGTGCCAAAGGTAGCGAAACAGACCGCGTATTGGGGTTAGAAGTAGGGGCGGATGACTACTTAACTAAGCCTTTCAGCGTGCGGGAATTGGTTGCACGGTGTCGGGCGCTACTTCGCCGCCAGCGATTAAGTGCGCTGCCGCAAACGCCCGTATTGCAATATAAAGATGTCACCTTATATCCGCAAGAATGTCGGGTGCTGGTTCGCGGTCAGCAAGTCAGCTTGTCGCCGAAAGAATTCCGGCTATTGGAAGTATTTATGAGCTATGCGCGACGGGTATGGTCGCGCGAGCAATTACTCGATCAAGTTTGGGGTCCGGATTTTGTCGGCGATAGCAAGACTGTGGACGTGCATATTCGCTGGTTGCGCGAGAAGTTAGAGAAAGACCCCAGTCATCCAGAATACATTGTGACTGTACGTGGTTTCGGTTATCGCTTCGGATAGTTGTTAGCCTTAAGTTGGGACTGAAGTAACTAACAACTGACGATGTTTGAATTGGGATTTTGTTTGGGTTTAGCAGTTGGGATTGGGTTTTGGGTGTGGCAGCAGTTTCAGCTAAACCGTTACCTAAAGCAGGTGCTGCAACCTTTGAGCGCACGTTCTTACTCGGTGGCACTGCCGATGATACCGCGTCTGCGGGATGAAATTACGAATTTTAAGCACCAAGGTCAGTATTTACAGCAGCAGTTGCAAACCTATCAAGATTTGCTGGAGTTTGCGCCGATTGGTTATTTGCAAGTCGATGAAGAAAATCAACTGCTGTGGTGTAACGAACAGGCACGCGAGATATTGTATTTGGAACGGTGGCAACCAGGGCAGGTACGGTTGTTGCTGGAGTTGGTGCGTTCGTATGAACTCGATCGCTTAGTTGAACAAACACGCGATCGCGCTTCGTTGCAAATCAAAGAGTGGGTGTTTCACCCCTCATGTGAAAATGCGGCAGCGATGCTAGAAGTAAAATCTATGGTATTGCGAGCAACTAGTTTACCTTTACCAAAGGGACAAGTCGGTGTGTTTCTAGAAAATCGCCAATCCTTACTCGACATCAACCAAGCACGCGATCGCGCTTTTTCTGACCTAGCACACGAACTGAGAACACCGCTGACTTCGATTCGTCTAGTTGTGGAAACACTCCAACACCGCTTAGACTCACCCCTAAAGCGTTGGGTTGACCGTTTAATGGTAGAAGTTGACCGCTTGATTAATCTAGTCCAAAGCTGGTTAGACCTTACGCAACTCGAAACCAACCCGAAAATGCAACTGCATTGCCAAGCTTTGGACTTGCGATCGCTGCTAAACTCGGTTTGGGAAACCCTCGAACCTCTTTCACAACGCAATCAAATTGAATTCTCTTACTCCGGACCCGACCATCTGTGGATCAATGCCGACCAATCCCGGATGTATCAAGTATTTATAAATTTGCTTGACAATTGCATCAAATATAGTCCTGCCTGTGCTAGCATTTACGTCGAAGCGAAAATTCTCTCAGAAAAATATACTGATAATAAAGAACGCGGTTCGCCAATGATGGAAATTAATATCATTGACTCCGGAGTTGGATTTTCTGAAGAAGACTTGCCTCATGTATTCGAGCGATTTTACCGAGGTGACATTGCCCGAACTCGTTCATTAGTTGGAGAAAAGAATTCCTCTACAGTAGTTGGATCGGGTTTAGGGTTGTCAATCGTCCGGCAAATTATACTTGCTCACGGTGGTTCGATTAAAGCCATGAATCATCCAGAAATTGGAGGAGCGTGGATGCAAATTCAATTACCCGAAGTGATGACAAATTCCTATGGTCGAGACTATATTTAGAGACTATATTTAAAAATATCTTCTCGTTTGAGAACGTAAAGCGTGAAAGCCTCCATTAATAGTTACGATTCCGAAAAAACCCTGTTGACACGCGATATTCGGCGTTTAGAACGGGATGTCTTACGTATGGGTGCCTTGGTAGAAAAATCTTTTCGTCTAAGTCATCAAGCTTTATTTGCCCGCGATTTGAGTGCAGCGGAGGAACTCCCCCGCTCAGACAAAAAAATTGACCGCTTTTACAGGCAAATCGAACTCGACTGCACGCAAATCATAACCCATCAAGCACCTGGGGAACGAGATTTGCGCTGCTTGAGTGCTTTCATGCAACTGGTGCGCGATTTGGAACGCATCGGCGACTATGCTGAAGATTTGGGTGAAATTGCAGTCAAAATATTTCCTTATCCAACGCATCCTTTACTACCCAAAATTGCGATGATGTCGCATCATGCCCAAGCTATGCTAGCCACAAGCTTGGTTGCACTGGCAGATTTAGACGAAGTGAGCGGGCGCAGTATAAAACAGCTTGATGATGCTGTTGATAACGCCTACGAGCAAGTTTACAACGCTTTAGCTCAACAGCGCGACGTTCAAGGCTTGTTAGAACCATATTTGCTTTTAGGATTGGCAATTCGTTGCTTGGAACGCATGGCAGACCATGCCACAAACATTGGTCAACGAGTCGCTTATATTGTTACCGGTCAGCGTTCTTAGAAGGGTGTAGGGTGTAGGGGTATAGAATATTTTCACACAGGCGTGGTATACCAAGCTTTATAGCGACTGCCTTCAAACTTGACGCGAGGCAGCTAAAAATATTACCTGTAGCACAGCCATCTCGCCCGTGTAGTCAGGCAAAAAGCCTAACTTTCAGGATACCTAGCTTAAAAAATAGTATAATTATTAACATCTAATACTAAATCCGGTTGATTGCACATAGTATTTGTAGGGGCACAGCATGGCTCGTTGCCCCTACCGTTTGTGTATTCATTTAACGGGATTCCATATAACTGAGGAGTTAAATTGATTATTTTTTAGCAACAATGTAATTTTCAGTACAAATCTTAGAAACAAAGTATAATTTTTCTCAATAAATCAAAGTAAATTAATACACATCTGTCTAAAGGTTAATATTTTAAATAAATGGTTAAACGTCATGCTGATGACAAAGGCAAGTCCGCAATTATTTCAGGGTTGTTTAATGAGATTATTTAGTACATTGTTACCAATGAGAAAAATGCTGTTAAAATCCGATCTATTTAAATCGAACCACTTTTATTGCCAAGACTAATGCATCTTGTTTCGCTTCTAATATGCAAAAAAAGTGCTTCTTCGCATGACATGCAGGCCACAATCGAGCATTCCAAACCGGAAAATGCCTCATTAGTACAGTTAACGACTGCTTTTTGCAGAATTGCTAATCCTCAAGTGGTATTAGTAATTCAGACAAAACTTCTAATCGTCATGGTAAGTCGTATTCGTTACAAACAATTTTTAGGTAGTCGAGCTAATTATCCACTGCTTTAAGATTGTTCAAAACACTAGATGCTGGAATTTCTCTCGAAATTCTTAGGAATATTTCATGACTATTTTCGGGATTTACATAGCTAAAAGTAATTTCTTTGACTACAATTGTAAGTATTAGCTTTGTAGTTATGCTTTTATTTAAGTTTTGATGTGTCTCAATTACAGTTAAAAGCTTCCCGATATTTACAGGTTTACCGAGAACCTTAAATATGAGGCTCTCTGAGACTACCATCCACTGAATAAAAGGCTTAATGCACCCTTCTAATTTGTGTTTAACTATATAGTTAACGATTGCGTCTACTACAGAGTATTAAAGTTTCAGTTATTTTTGCATCTACCCTTCGGCTTAATTAAATAGGTTGTACGCTATCGTTGATGAGAATTTCCATTCATCATTTCTGCCGTGCAGTTCGATCGCAGATTACTTCGATACTAGAGACAAGTTTTAAATTCACCAAGCTGTTCTAAATTTACCTACACCTTCATTCATGATGTATTCCACAAACCGCAACAACACCAACCCCACCCTCGGACAACAAAACACCAACGCTAACGGACTGCCACAACGCTTATTTACCCGTCGTCAAGTCATCCCAGCACGCAATGACCTACTGTGGAGAATCGAGCGCGGTGCAGTTCGTACCCTGACATGGAGCGAAGACGGAACCTTTATTACATTGGGCTACTGGGGATCTGGAGATTTGATTGGTTATCCTTTGTCCTCCGTTAAGCCTTACCAAATTGAATGTTTGACTAGCGTTGAAGTTAGCGTAGTTCCACCGCAATTATGGCATCAGGATGTCAATGCCCTTGTGTCGCACATTCAACAAGCAGAAGAATTACTCAGCATCGTCCACCGCAAACCGATTTCGCTACGACTGTGGCAATTCTTGATATGGTTGAGCGAAAAATTTGGTCGTGACGTGACTGAAGGCAAACTCATCGACCTCAACATTACTCATCAAGAAATGGCAGAAGTGTTAAATACAACTCGTGTAACCGTAACACGTTTGTTGCAACAGTTTGAAGAAGAAAACAATATCATCCGCCACAAGCGTCGGATTATCTTACGGACACAACAGAAAAACTAAAATAGAGGTCTAAAAAAATAAATTAATGGTGTGGTGGCTGACATCTTTTAGCCACTGTCACTTGCTACAGTCATCTTGTTAATTCTAAGTAAATTACTGCAAAAGGATCGAAGACTATAAGAACTAGCTTTCGTAATGGAATCCAACTAGTAGTTTATGTCATTAATTTTGACCTTTTCGTGAGATCCAATCCCCAACTTCTTTAAGGATACCGCTGGCGATTCAGGGGTGTCACCCCGCACAATAACGATTTTTCATCATTGCATAGACTGTAGGGGCGCTCTTTACCCCGCCGAGGGGTCTTACCCACTATTCGCCAGTGGCATCCTTTAAGAAGTCGGGGATCTTAAGTAGGTCGGTAGAAATAAACAGAACTATGTAACAGAATGTAAATTAAGCTCAAAGCCTTACCCCAACTGCCTACTCCATACTCCCTACTCCCTTATCATAACTACGATTTTTAAGGACGACCTACTTAGTAACCCATTAGAACTAATGACATGAACTATTAGTACTTATCGTGGCAACCGTGCCATGACCCGTTATGAGTTTGCGGCTGGTGTAAATGCGTGCTTAGACCGTGTTAACGAACTGATTGCCACCGCGATCGCAGATATAGTTAAGACCATCGAGTCTTGTGAGTAACCCATCAAGAGATCAATGGCTATTTGCTTAATTTGTGCATTAGATTGTGTTGTAAAAATTACGAAGACAGTACGACTACGAGCCTTTTCTATTGAATTAAATTAGCGTAGACACGCTACTACTGGGAAATTAAAGAATTGCGTAGTGACGTTAGTAGCTATTTTTTTGTTCCCGATTCTATCAAAAATTTATGTTAAAAATATTATCTATTAAAAATTTCTATAATTTTAAATTTTGACACTTTTTCAGTAAATTTATGATTGACATTAATCATAATTTAACCTCTTTATGAGCGCGATGCTTTCCGAAAGCTAGCCTGCGGCAACGCCCTTGCGAACGCGATTCCTAGCTCAATAGCCCTAGCCCTTACCCTTGGGGAACACATAAATGCGAACAGGGCGACGCCTACGGGCAGGCTAGCCTGCGGTAGCACGCTCGTCCCAAGGGGACACGCACTCGCCACTTACGCCAACGGAAAGCTAGCCTGCGGCAACGCCCTTGCGAACGCGGCAGCACTCCCCACTTTCAAAGTAAAAATCAACGCTCTCAGGCTGTAATGGCTGCCAAATCTTGATTTCATAAACTTAATGACACTAATCCAAAAAAAATCTTTCTGTGAGTGATAAAAATACTCCAGAGATATGTAGAATAATTACATAAGTAGGTGTGAGAGAGAATACAAAAACAATGGCTAAACTACTTTGGAATGTCCTGAAGCTAAGTCCAATTGCATTAGCAACAGTATTTGCTACTGCAAACAGCGCTCTCGCTGACGAAGTTAATAGAGGCGTAACTTCTGTTAACCAACTAGCGCAGGGACAACAACCCGAAAACTTGGGTCAGGTAACTTCGGTTTCGCAGTTTTCCGACGTACAGCCCACAGATTGGGCTTTCCAAGCATTACAATCGCTGGTAGAACGTTACGGTTGTATCGCTGGATACCCAAATGGTACTTATCGCGGTAATAGAGCATTAACTCGTTATGAGTTTGCGGCTGGTTTGAACGCTTGTTTAGACCGCGTGAACGAATTGATTGCAACTGCAACTGCTGACTTGGTGAGAAGGGAAGATTTATCAACTTTGCAGCGCTTGCAAGAAGAGTATTCTGCGGAATTGGCAACTTTGCGCGGTCGCGTTGATAGTTTGGAAGTACGGACTGCCGAACTCGAAGCAAATCAATTCTCGACGACAACTAAATTGGTTGGTGAAGCGATTTTTAGCGTTTCCGATGCCTTTGGTGGAGATGCGGCATTTGGTTCTCGTGCGTTAGTTAATAGTCCGAACGCGACACCTCCTGGAACAAGAGATATAGCCGATAATAGCAATACTGTTTTCTCCGAGCGCGTTCGTTTGAGCTTAAACAGTAGTTTCAGTGGTACAGACAACTTGCAAGTTCGTTTGCAAATGGGAAATACTACCCCAAATACCAACTCCACGGGTACGCAAATGACCCGTTTGGCTTACGACAACGACACGCAAAACAACGTTCAAGTTGATAAAATTAACTATGTTTTCAACCTGAGCGATGCTATCCGCATCAAGGTTGATGCAAATAACGGTGAGTTCTGGGAAAACATTAACAACTTTAACCCCGACTTTGCGAGTTCCGGTCGAGGTTCGATTTCTCGCTACGGTCGTTTTAGCCCAATTTACCGTCAAGGTCAAGGTGGTGCTGGTGCAACAATTAGTATTGCTCCGAAGAATTCGCCAATATCACTATCTGCCGGTTATCTAGCTGGTGGACGCGAGAATCGTTCAAATAGTCCATTGGATAGAGATGGTTTGGCTGATGGAAACTATGCTATTTTGGGGCAACTCGCTATCCAAGCAAGCAAGCAGTTTGGTTTAGGTTTGACCTATGCCAATAGCTATCAAAATGTATTACCTACTAATGCTGCCGGAGCCAGAATTGGTCCTGGTGGTGGTGTTAACGTATTTGAAGGTACAGGTAGCAATTTGGCTAGCCAACCTTTTGGTGCTAACGTTGCAACTTATACCAACCATTATGGCGTGCAAGCTAACTTCAGACCTAGCGATAAATTTGCTGTTGGTGGTTGGTACGGTATATCAGAGATATCGGGTCAAACTTCAGGTAATAATCTGAATTTAGATGCGACTGCTACATATTGGGCTGCAAACTTAGCCATTAGAGACTTTGGTAGCAGAGGTAGTTTGCTGGGTATTACTTTTGGTCAACCACCTAAAATTACAGGTAGTAATTTTAGAGGAGCTGTTGGGCAAACTACTGGTATCAGACAAAAGGATGCTGATACTACGTATCATTTAGAAGCTCTATACAGATTGCAACTCAATGACAATATTTCTGTGGCTCCTGCTGTACTCGTGATTTTCAATCCCGAACATAACGAGAGAAACGATACTATTTACATTGGTACGTTGCGTACCACGTTTACTTTCTAATATTTTTTAGTTGCAGGCAAGCTGCCTGCGCTACAGTTTTAATTAAAGAAAAGCCCGTCAACAAGCGGGCTTTTTTGTGTTTTCTAGAGAATTTCTAATGGATGATGTCCGTTTAATTACCCGTGTAGGGGCACAGCACTGCTGTGCCCCTACGGTTATTATGGGCAATTCAACTGGTATTATATTATTCCTCTGGTTTCTTCAAATTTGTAGGTGGTCTATCGTTACTCCAAGCCCACCAAGTAAAACCGCAATGACAGTGATAAAACTCTTGCCATTTACGGCGATATTGTTCGGTTGTAACAGGTGCGCGGCGATTAATCCAAACTTGTGTCGCTTCCAAACTGCTCGAATGGCAGTTTGGACAGTAAAATTCATGAGCGTGAACTGCTTGACTTGTCCATTCAGGAGGGATGGGTGCGAAGGCTTCCATTAGGTAATCTTATACACTTACTGGTTAATTATGGCTGGTTGTTGGTGATATTGATATCTTAAATTAGTGAGAAACTTTCCTCCGCGACTTTTTTAAGAAGTCGTGGATCTGAGTTTAAGTTACTGCACAAATTTATATTTTGCATATTTTTTACTTTCGATATTCATCGGAATATGTGATATTAATTTTATCAGTAAGTAAATGCGTAGGTTGGGTGGAACGAAGTGCAACCCAACATAATTGTTGGGTTTCGCTCCGCTACACCCAACCTACAAAGCAACTAACAATAATCATAAATCAAAAGCATGGAACCAAACATTGAAATTCGCCGTTTAATAGATGTAATGCCTGCATCGGGACGGATGGT
>QQTW01001318.1_pt1 | contig 17236 bp, 10 predicted proteins | sample 1904831 | NCBI WGS metagenome assembly QQTW01 (sample SAMN09435610, study PRJNA476489) | Subsurface metagenome, whole genome shotgun sequencing project. | reverse complement strand
CAACGTTGCGCCAGAAAACCTCCGACAATAGTCATCCACGATTCTCACCAGCAAAACCAGCTCCAAACTGATCGTCAGCTTACGTGCCACTTCGGATCAATGGGCCCACTGTCGACGAACAAGTACCCAGCAGCATCATATGAATTCTATTGAGGAGCGGTCCAGTGCCGCCAACTGCCTGGTGCCCGGGCTGACACGCACACGGATTATCTACATGCGCGTGTCTCCAGCATATTGGCGCCCTGAAACGACATCAGCACAGCCTCTCCGAGACCGCCTGAGCAGCCAGTCCGACATTAGCGCCGCCCTGGAGCTGAGGCAGTGGATCTCCCGCTCAGACTTATCATGGTGATCATCCATCCGTGTGTAGCTGGACGGCGTTAACTTTGATCCATTCCTAACTTGGAGTGTCGCACATCGCGCGTTCTCGGCAACCGTTTTGTACTAGATGTGTCCCACACAATATTCCACCGGTTCCATCAGCGACAAAGAGTATGCTCGATCCTCGAGGGAAGCGGTCAGCGTCTTATTTGATGAATCTCGGCATGACCGGCTGCGTGCCGCTGCTGTTGCGTCCTGAATAACGATGCGGATCACGGGGACCAGGAAGCAAAATGCGAACGGCACTTTTCGTAAAGCCACACCTGTCCAGGGCTGGGATGTCGAATACCTACATAGTAGGTAGCGTATGGCCCGGGGTTGCCGGCTCTTCCGGGAATTGGCTTACTGTAGCACTCCAGGAGATCCCAGCTTCGACATCAGCAAATTCGGTCCAAAGGCACCTAGAACTATGAACGAAGCGGTCAGTACAGGTCTGGACGTTGTGTCGGAATATAACCAAACCATCAACCCCTCAAGATTCAACCTTGGAAGACTCAAGCCTGGAAGAGTCGAGACCGCTAGCGGCTAAAGTTGATACGAACACAGAGGTACGGAGTACCTAGGTATCCCTTAAGCGAGCCGATACCCGCAGATACGCTTGGTGGGACCTGCATTTATTTCGCACGGAAAGTTCTTATCGTATCACCGCACAAGAAACGTCCGAAACATGGCCACGGCAGCCGCACCTGCACTCGCACTCACCACCCGCGAAGCGCTGTCCGGCGTGTTCGGCTCGATCTCGCTGGCCGCGTGGATCTTCCTGTTGGTCCCGCAGCTGGTGCAGAACTACACGCTGCATTCGGCCGAGGGCATCTCGCTCGCCTTTCTGACGGTATGGTTCATCGGCGACATCACCAACCTGGCGGGCTCGCTCTGGGCCGGCCTAGTGCCAACCGTCACCGCTCTGGCCGCCTACTTCTGCGTCGCCGACCTCATCCTCATCACCCAGTGTCTCTACTACAACTTCGTCAATGCCCGTGAGGACGCCAAGGCCAGCGGGGCAGACCGCAAGCACTCCGTCCACTCCACATCTTCCGCAGCGGCGGCGGCAGCACAATCTGCAGCTGTGATCCTCGACGAAGATGACGGCAACGAGCACGAGCCGCTGCTGAATCGCCGCAGCAGCGAGAACATGGGCTTGCCTGGCTCGCGGAGGCGGCGGTCCTCGGCCGCTTCGCGCCGGCGGAAAGACAGCGGCGCTAGGCGCGACTCGGCTCTTGCAAAGATTGTGGAAGAAGAGACGGGAAGGAGTGCGTGGGTCAAGAATACGGCCAGCGTTCTTGTCATCTGCGCCGTGGGCGCCGCAGGATGGGCTGTTGCGTGGAAGACGGGAGTTTGGTCGCCGGCGCCGATGGAGGAAGATGGCGATTCTGCCGGCATGGCGCCGGGGGGTCAGATCCTGGGTTATGTGAGCGCGGTTTGCTACTTAGGGTGAGAAGGACCCATACCTATGGAGCGAGGAGATTGTCTTTCGATGGCTGACTGTTCCTGCATTGTCACAGGGCGAGAATACCGCAGATTATCAAGAACCAGAGGGAGAGGTCCTGCGAAGGTCTCTCGCTCCTCTTCTTCATTCTTTCTCTGGTCGGTAACTTTAGCTACGGCGCTGGCGTAAGTCAATCCTTGTTTTCACCCCGAAGGTCGTTTACGAGCTGACTGTCTTTGCAGATTTTATTTCACTCTTCAGAAAGAGAGTATATCATAAAGAACATTCCGTGGTTACTTGGCTCTTTGGGCACCATGATCGAAGATGCCGTCATTTTCGTCCAGTTTCACAAGTACGGCGAGCCCATACCGGCTTCTGCCATTGTCTAAAAGCTTTTCTGTTCGAGATACGTTTCTGCTTACAACATTCTGCGAGATATGTTTCACATTGTATGTACTACGATACCCAAGACTCTTATATCTGCGTATAGAGTACAGAGGGTACTGACTTGGCTGATATCCGAGTCGATAATGATGGAAATGGCGCGCAGCCTTGTGGTCTGTACCGATCAGATATTGTGTATGTACATGAAGAAATTGCAGATAGAGTTACATTGTGGAGACGCTAGACGGCACCAAGGCCCGACTGTTATACCCGACTCATCTTTGCATCTGTAGATTTCACAGGATTCACCTGCAACCTGTACTCTTGTACTTACAGATGTACGCTGCGACACACAGCACGGCTTGCTCACTACAACCCGGACGAAGGATGTGTTTAGCACTTCAATAACCCGTGAGGGAGCGGAATATGGCTGATGGGGACTTGTCGTCCCCAACGGTTCCGTATCCCATCTGCGCAAAATCCTCAACGGACGGCTCGCGGTCACGCTGCAAAGCCTCCGCCAACCCGCGCCTATTCTTCAACTTGACCAGCCCCGACAGCGTGATGTCGTCCGTAGGCACCCCGGCAGCCTGCATCCGGCGCAACACGTCGACCGTCTTATCCAGCCTCTGCTGCGCCGCGTAGTTCCCCACGATCGAGTTCCACGTGACGACGTTCGGCTCGAGCCCGCGCTGCCGCATCAGCGTGAGCACCTTCTCGGCCGCGGCGTGCTGGCCGTGGCGCATGAACGCGTGCACCAGGATGGACCAGGTCTGCACCGTCGGGGTCGCCTGCCGGAGGGTCCGGCGCACGCCGTCGGGACCCGTCGTCGCGCCGATCGAACCGGTGCCCATATGCCTTAGGACGTATGTGCAGAGCTTCAGGGTGGCCGGGTCGCGGCCGAAGGCGCGCAGGAAGGCGTTGTAGACGTGGTCGGTGGTCGTCAGTGGCGAGATCAGCTCGTGGCCGTCCTCCACTGCGATCCTGAAGGAGCCGTAGAGGCGCGTCACGCTGGGGCCGACGCGCTCGGCGTCGCGCAGGCTGAGATAGGCGCAGATCATGATGCCCAGCGCGGATGGAGGAGGGGGGTGTAGCTCCCGTTTCGTGTCTGCGGCGGGTTGGAGGGCAGGAACCAGCTCTAGGTCGATTAGAGGTTGGAGGTCGAAGAATTCCGCATAGGTGGAGAGCAGCCTTTCGTACAGATTTGGAGTTTCGTTGCGAGCGTGATAGAGGTAGACGCAATGAAGGAACTCTGCCGGAATCCAGCGATCCTTGCGATCAATACCGCGGCTGATTGCGTGCTTCATCAAGAGCTCCAGACTGTCGTAGTTACCGCTCAGTTTGCACCCCTTGAGCAGCATCCCATACGTATATTCGTCCGGTGGTGTCTGTATCTTGTCCATGAACTCGTAAACTCGGATCCCAGTATCGACATCGCCGGCCTCGACGGCGGCGAGGATGATCGTGTTGCAATACACTCTGTTCAGACCGACGCCAGTTTTTAGCGTCTGTCCAACAACTTCATAATTCACTTCGGGATCCCGGTGGATCTGCGCCGTCTTTCTGAGGATGCCAGAGCAAGTGCTCAGGAAGGCATCAGATTTCAAGTTGCCGCCCAGATCCGCAGCTTTATGAAGAGACACCACAGCGTGACGGTATTGTCCATGCGTCGCGTAGGCATAGGCAAAGTGAAGCAGCGTGCTCCATTCCACAGAGATTCTCTTAGACCGAAGTAAGTCTTCAAACACCTCAAGCTGATTGGCGTTTGCGCGCGTGGCAATCAAGTACATGGTCTTTTGTGTGATCGGATAACCTGCTTGAACAGCCGAGTCGAAGAATTCAAGGAATTCCTGAACAACTTGAGCCGGGAGCGACTCGTCGTACTTCTCTACATGTTGTAGATGGAAGCTTGTGAGATACTCCAGCGAGTCGGCGACCGCGTAAGGCGGAGGCATTGGATCAATGCTAGTCGCAACCAGAGCAGCAAGAGCGGAAGCAGGCGAGTTTTCCAGCATCCAGAACATTAGGTACGGCCATCTTCTTAATCTGATTCGTATGTCAAGCTCTTCGTAGGCACGCCGCATAGAGTTTGCGTCCGGGCCGTATTTGAGAAAATTATGTATCCAAGCTTCGACATCGGGGTGAACCCGAACCACATGCGCGTCTGTCGCCTTCAAGACTCCATTGTCATACTTGCTATTGAGGATTGCGAAATTTGCCATCCAAATCTTAGAGAAGCGTGCCAACTCGATGCTCGCTGTTGTGCCTCCGTCACCGGCCTTCACGGAGGGCGGATGACGAACCCGTAGAGAAACTCGCTTGACGGGTTTCCCATACTTTCGAAACCGTCGCCTCCAGCGTCGGAGCCCAATTCGCGTTCTGTGCCCAGCGAGGACCGTTTCAACGGCACCGACGGCAAAGTGTGGAGTACGGCGTTGATTAGGCCTTGCATCGCTTTCTACCTCGAACTCTTGCGATTGTGTAGGGGGTTTCGTAATCTCCTCATGATTGGTGGAATTTCGAGGGGAAAGACCAGTCGAATATAGTCTACTCTGTGAAGGAAACGTTGCCGCATTGGCGACTTTGGTGACTTTGACGCGGCAAGTCGGTATTCGCCTGACGCCTGAAGGCCTGGGAAGATGCTCTGAACGGTGTTGCGAGAGGATTTCCAACGGTGTGGATGCGTGGTTGTCGAGACTCCTGCTCAGCTTGCCGGAAGAGCTTCCTGCGGGTATGGTATAGTTCCTTGCCCTGCGGTGACCGCGACGGACCCCGACCTTTGCCACAGTCGAGCCTCGCTGTGGTGCACATGCATATGGTAGAGCTTCCCTCGCACAAGTGGACTGATGACCGAAAGCTCTGTTGATGGGAACCGGGAAAGACGATCGCTGCGGCGCGCGGTTGCCCGGCCACGGCGCGAAGACTCTAGGTGCCAGGAATGGGAGGAGAGAGATCTCGGTACTGTCATGACAGGCGGCATTTCGTAACCAGCCGCAGCGCATGAGAGTCTTATTGGGTGTAGAGTCTTGCCATTGACGGCTTTTGAAGATTTTTCAACCTGCGACGAAGCGCGGTTGTTAGCCAAGAGAGATGGGAGAGTTGATTATGTCTCACTTGATGATCTGCATATCTTATCTGATGATCACACCCCAAACAGAATCTCTACTTCCACGGCGAGAATTAACACGTACTCCACCGCGAGACTTATGTAGAGAGCTTCAATCATACTTTCCAAGTCTAATGGCATTATGATTACTACTACTACGTAAGCCCTTCTTCAGCATGTACTCCGTAGCTGTACGACCAAATCTCTAATACATTTGCTTCCTCCAGACCTCAGGACGGTGAGGTTCCTAAACCATGCCCATGGTACGCCGTAGAAATGAAACATAAGCGAGGCGTGTGGTAACTGTACTTTCGACAATGTCGACGTCGCTGGTCCACCGATCTCCAACAACGAGGATCAAAAGAGAGTGAGAGCAAAGCTCAACGCCGCCAGCAGTGCACGAAGTCTATACCAAGTGAAGCGCCCTCAAAGTATCTGCTTAATACTCTGACTAGCGCGGCAGATGGACGGTGGACATAGCAGGCGTGGCAAGAGTGGTGATGCTGTCGGAGCACGTCTTCGTCGAGAGGAATGATCTGTTCACTGAAGACCTGAAGAGCGGATCGGGTGTCTTGAGAAGCAACGAATCGTCGACGTTGGGGCCGGTCGAGGTCTCAGCAACAACTTTCTTCCGGGTGAACAAGCCGCCGACCTTCTTGAAAAATCCCGCCGGGGAGTAGGAGCCGTTGTAGTAGAGAAAAGCTGATGGAAAGATTGCAAAGATACCGACGAGGTAGAAGAGGGGGTTCTTAAAGATCCTGGAGAGGAAAAAGCCGAGACCGACAAAGATGGCCGTGTACCAGATGACCAGATGGCCGACGTGGAAGGAGCGTTGCAGGAAAGACTGTCCGCGCTTGCGCTCGGAGGAGGAGCGTGCCGATGTTCCCCATCCGGTCCGGTTCATGGTGACCAGGGCCCAGATCTTGGATGGCAGCAGACCAAAGAAGTAGAGGAAGCCGTATAGGCTGAAGAGGAGCAGCCACAAGTCCCAGCTGATGAAGACGGCCAAGATCGACTTGAAGAGGGCGACGCCGAACATGGTGGCGAGCCAGATGACAGGACCCCAGTTATTGGAGCTGGAAGTATCGAAGAGAAAGTGAAAGGCCGTGGCGATGAGAATGAAGGGGTACAGTGTCTGAATAGTCGTCTCGACAAGCATCCACGGAGACTGGTACGCGAAACTCGCCGGGAACCAGAACGCCTCTCTGAAGAAGGACTTGCTCCATCTCGTCTGCTGGGCGACCCAGCGCACGAAGGAAGTCGGAGACTCGCTGTCGCACCAAGTGCGGTGGGTGTAGCGCGTCCTGAGGCCGTGAGCAAGCAGCTGGTTGGTCAAGTGGCGGTCGTCGCCAAAGGTCGTCTCCTTGCCGCCGAAAGTCTGCAGGTTCCATGGGCCGAGAATGGTCTCGAGATCGCAGGTGCGGTACATACTCATGGGGCCCGAAAGGCAGCCGACGCAGCGCCACAGCGACTGGCAGGCTCGCTCGATGTTGAAAGCGAACCAGTACCGCGCCGCGCATAGCCGGGCGAGCAGAGACTCGCGGCGGTTCCAGATCTTGACATCTGCCGTGACGCCGCCGATCGTGGGCGAAGACCGGAGCAGCGTCAGCATCTCGTCCAGACCGTTGTCCTGGACGAGCGTGTCCGAGTCGGTGGTGAAGATGGCGTCCCGCGTGCGCAGGGCGTACATGTTCATGGCGAAGGCCGTGAACATGGCGGTGCGCTTGTGGCCGTGGGGCTGGCTGAAGCAGACGGCAGCCTGGCTGCTGATGTTCCACCTGTCATTCCACTCTTGCACCTGCTTGATCACCGCCTTGGTGGCCACAGACAGTGCCGCCGCGTGGCCCGGCCGATAGCGACCGACGAGCCAGTGCCAGAACTTGACCAGGAAGAATCGAGTGTCTGCAGGCATGTTCTCGAGATATGTCTTGCGGTGCAACTCGGAGAGCAGGAGCGGCAGGTGGATGAGCGGCGCGGCGTACGACTCGAATTCGGTGACGAAGGCCTCCGCCATGCTCAAGTCCGGCTCCTCGTTGCCGTCAACAACGCCGATGATGCACTTGGGCCGGAGTGTCTGCGTCTGCAGACTGCGGAGACATTGCCGCCACGCTTGCTCGTCCTCGCGGTAGCCAACAACCGCAATCGATACCTCGCCATCAGGGTTGAGAAGGGTGGGTGACGATGCTCGTTTCGCTCCCTTCTCGCAGTCGCCCGCCGCCTGGCCTGTCTTCTTCGCCAGATTCTTGGCGATGCGGTCGACATCGAAGCGGTTGATGATGGCACAAACCAACTGGACGAGGTATTCGGAAATGAGGATGGTTCCATACAGGCCGATGGAAGTGAGGCCGAGATCGAAGAGCCTGAGCCCGATGATATATCCTGCAACAAGGGCTCCGATGAGTCCAAACGCTATGAGGATATTGAAAGTGGCCTTGAATGGGTTGATCCTCAGAGGCTTCCGCTCTGGTGTGTCGAAGACGGCGGCCGAGTCAAAAGAAGGTTTCACGAGGCTGACGGACGAAGCGTTGATGGAGTCTGAGTTCGACATGGCTGTATATCTCGACGACGAGCTCTATACCAGGACCTGGACGCCTGCCGTGACTATACCACTTTGCATGGTAGACCTAGCTGGTTCAAGATAAACGAGTGAACATGAACCAACAGGTGGACGAAGCAAAAGTCGAGTAGAACGCCGGCAACGAAAAGAAGTGAGTGCTACGCAGCAAGAAAGATGTGGGCTCGGCACCCAGATGTTTTGCACCTTTTTTGGAAGTGACGACCTTCGAGCCGCTTCAGAGCTTTGAGGCCAGTGGGGGGCGACCCGATCTGCATGGCGTCGGCGAACCTTGAACAACCTGGTCCAGCCGTGAGAAATTTACCGCTGGTCATAACGAATTGTTAGCCGACATGAGGAAATTGCATGGCGTCTGGGACCCGGTTAATACGGATGTCGTGGCTTCTGATCCCCTTTTTAGCCAGGGATGTGCTCCGTAGGCCATGGCAATACGCCACCGCACAGAATTGGGACAACCCTTCACTCAAGACGTGCCCGGAAAATCCGGAGGCGCTTGGCATTTCGCAAATCTACTGATGCGCTGTCAGCTTTGGCTGATGATGTAGCGACTCAAATATCGACGGCGTGGCGGCCCTTTAATCCCTGCGCACATTATGCAGGATGTTGCGCGGAACCCCAGTGACGGTGTTCTCGCTGGCGGATGTATTACTACTATATGAAGTACTCCCATATTCATGCATATCAACGCCAAATCGGGTTATCGCCCACGATCAAAGGCCGGGGATCATTCGAATTATTATATACAGATTACCAGCGGTCAATCACCGTAAGAACCGCCGAGAGCTAAACAAACAGAAAAGCAACAACGCAAAGAGCCAGCCAGGTGACACTGGACTGATGACGCGGGCAGAGTTTACGATAAGGAGCGACTCGAGCTCCGGATTGTTGTCGCCCGACGGATTGATGGCCTGAAGAACCCCGTCCGTTATGATGCACGCCGAGGTGGCCTTCTTGCACTCGAGCGGGCGGGCTTCCGTGTCGTTGTATACGGCCCAGAGGGACGAGACGGTCACGGTATCGCTCTCCAACGGCGGGCCGCCCGAGTACTTGGGGTTGCCGTCGGACCAGTGGCTCAGAGCGAGACGACCAGGCGCCTGGGGCACGTTGGTGGTGATGTTTCTGGAGTAGTCGGCGTCGAGGCCGAAGTGGACGACGTCAGGCAGCCAGACGTAGGACCAGTCGTGAAAGTCCTGACTGAAGGCAGCGGACGCGTCGTCCCATGGATGCCGCTGGTAGGTCTCGTTGGACGGGTCGCCGTCTTCGTAGTAGATCTGCGGCTTGACGCTGTACAGCAGGGTCGGGTCTTCCCAGCCGCTGAGGTACTCGATATCGATCTCCGAGGTGTCGCTCTTGTACTGGAAGAAAGCCGTCACCGTCCCCGGCTCGGCTCCGACGCGGATGTTTGCGTGGTAGGAGCCATAGAAGAAGGTCGCCGGCTTGGTGAAGATTTGGCCAGAGGGCACCTTTTCCGAGTCCGGGGAAGGCGAGGTGGTGAGGCCGAGTCCCGCCTCGGAGAGCTGGACCCGGTCGACGGTGAAGTTTCTGGAGTAGGGCGCATTACGTTGGTTTACCTCGTACGAGGCCGGGATGAAGAGCTCGAAGAGCTCTTCCTCTGTGACGGTGCCGAAGTTGACGACGAGGAAGCCAGAGAAGATGCTCTTGGTAGGGTCTTTGGAGTCGGTGAAGCCGCAGTCGCAGTCGCGAGGGTCGGACGCCATTAGTAGAAAGATGGTTTGAATGGATCCGCGTCTTCTACGACACGACCGTTGCAGCTCGAAGGAAAGTCCGGTGAGGCACCAAGCGTGAGCGATGCAGATGCCACCAGGATGCAAGGGGAACGGCTATGAACGAGCGAGTGCAAGGGTTGAGAGTAGGGGGCTGACCAGTTCGATGTCGTCGAAAACTGGAAACAATGAACATTATTGAACGCGGCCGGAGTTACCAATGGGGAAGAGCCAGGATTGCATGTGGGAAACACCTTCACTCTTGGCCGCAGAACTGGCATCGACATCCAATGATTGCAGTACGGAGGAGCATCAGTTAAATTATTCGCAATAAGGGGGCTTGCGCCTTTTCTTCTCCTTTTCTGTCCCCTGTGCCCCTCTATTTATGTATGTCTCCCGTCCTCCGATGTCATTGGCTGACTTCTAGCTCGCGTATGTAGGTACCCGCGTTGGAAGCTTGGCATCCTTGACAGCTCTGCCGCGTGGGGAACGGGACGCGCCACAGGATCCCCGGGGGACCCGGCACTCGGCAGCCGAGAGGCTATTAATAACGAGACTAGATCCATTTCGGGCCACAGGGCTGGCCAGCTGGCAGCCGAATCATTGTTGGAGCTACTCGAGATCAACTGCTTCAACGTTGATTCAACGACTCCCGTTGTTTGGGAGACTTCCAAGTTTTTACAATCGTCCCGTGCAGCCGCCATTATCACGGTTACTACGGAGTACGGTACCTAGGTAATTACCCTACTGATATCGGTACTGTCTCGCATTCCACTTATGGAGACATCGGATATCCAGGGATCCATACGGTCGCCGCCCGCGCTCCTAGCTCAGGAAGGTTACATATGGGCTATGTGTACTCCGTACGTAGTAGCTCCCAGCTTCGAGCATTCGAGCCTGCTTTTCCCACCAAGCGGGAAGACGGCGTTCTCTAATCGAACATTCTCTTCGCCTCATCACGCCCGGGCCCGAACTCTGCGCTATTCTCGAGTCTCTGCTGGGCGTATCTACGTAATAAGACGCCTTCCTCTCGACCGGTCGCCATCCGCTGTGTTTCAAGGCTGTATTTAGTTGATCTACGGATCACCTCCTGTAGATAGCCCTCCCTTTGGTAAAATAAGTTGGACCGTCGAAAGTACCATCTTCCCTTCCCTTCTTGCTCTCGACTTCCTCCTTCCACAACATGTCGATCCTCTCCGCAACTCTCAGCGACTCGTCGATTGATTCCCTCCCTTTCAAGCTGAGCTTGTCGAGCTCAACACGCGACAGTCCTGCCGAGTCACCTCTCACATCATCTTCTGACAGCTTAGAGGGCGATGTAGACGACTATTTCCTTCCCGCGCCCAAGCTACCCTCTGCCCTCGCCGACGTCGAGCCTAGCTATCCCAAGGTGAACAATGTCTGCTTCGTCGGCGCCGGCTTCGTAGGTATATAGCGTCCAGCTCCCCATCAACCCACGACACTGGAGGGTTGCTCTGATACATTGCTGACGCTTCTTCCCGGTAGGCGGTCCAACTGCCGCTCTCGTGGCATATCACAACCCCGAGATCGTGGTCAACGTGGTCGACATAAACCCGGACAGGATCGCAACATGGAACTCTGCCCATCTTCCCACGCTCGAGCCGGGCCTGCCAAAGATTGTGAGGATCGCCCGGGACGGCACACGCTCCTCGACAAGAGACTTGCCCGGTCTGGGCACCGTCAGCATCCCCGCGAGGACGCCGAACCTGACGTTTTCGACGCGGGTCTCCGAGTCCATCGCTGAGGCCGATATCGTCTTCATCTGTGTCAATACTCCAACCAAGCTCTACGGCATGGGCGCGGGAGCAACCGCGGACCTCAGCATCCTTGAGAGTGCCACCAGCATGATTGCAAAGAATGCAAAGGACGGCGCCATCATCGTGGAGAAGAGCACCGTGCCGTGCGGGACTGCACACATGATTAAAGATATCGTAAGTTTTTTGCATCATTCGTTCTTCGTCCTTCTCGGATTGTCATGTATTCTCATTTTCACATGTATCGTTTCTAGCCCTCGGGCTGAAACTGGGTCATGTGGAGAGTGAGATATACCCGGATGCCCTCCAAAAGAAGAGGAATTCACTCGTGGTTCTTCTGGTTGATGATGATGCTGACCTCTGCGAGTAGCTCGATTTCCACCGTCCAGACGCCCGTTTCGAGATTCTCAACAACCCCGAATTCCTCGCCGAAGGCTGCGCGGTCGAGAATCTCATGTATCCGGATCGCATCCTCATCGGCAGCGCCACCACTCCAGAAGGACTGAACGCAGCCGAAACACTCAAGGGCGTGTACGCCGCCTGGGTGCCCGCAGCCCGCATCCTGCTCGTCAACACCTGGTCGTCGGAACTGACCAAGCTGGTGGCCAACGCCATGCTCGCGCAACGCATCTCGAGCATCAACGCCGTCTCCGCACTGTGCGAGGAACTCGGCGCCGACGTCCAAGAGCTCAGCCTAGGTCTCGGAGCCGATTCGAGGCTGGGACCCCGCTTTCTGCAGGCAGGCGTCGGGTTCGGCGGGTCGTGCTTCGAGAAGGACATCCTTAACCTGTCGTACATGGCGCGCTCCCTGCACATGACTGAAGTCGCCGACTACTGGATGGCCGTGCTGGACATCAACAGGTATCAGCGACAGCGGCTCGGCAGGAAGGTGGTGCGCGCGCTCAACGGCTCGCTCCGCGGCAAGAAGATCGCCGTGCTCGGCTTCGCGTTCAAGGAGAACACAAACGACACGCGCAACAGCGTGGCGGTGCACTTCATCGCCGACCTCGCTGCCGAGATGCCGGCCGAGATATCCGTCTTCGACCCGGGCTGCTCCGTGGCCGGCATCGAGGAGGAAATCCGCAGCATCGGCGTCAGCGACTCGCAGATGCAGCGCATCAAGGTGCGCAAGCACTGGAGGGAGACCGTCGACGGCGCCAACGCAGTCTGCATCATGACGCAGTGGAACCACTTCCGCTATCCCTCCACCACCAGCCCCAACGTCAAGGCCAAGGCAGCGGCAGCAGCGCAGTCCAAGCGGTCAAGCGTCCCCGAGAACATCGGCTGGCTCTGCAAGAACAAGCTCTCGGAGATGAACATCCTCGAGCTGGAGAAGTTCGTCACACGAGACCGTCACGACGCAGGCGACGATCCTCTCGACCGTCTGCTCCCCGAGACCGAGTGCCCGCCCGACTGCGCAGACTGTCGGGCCAAGCGGGTCGGCATGCAGGAAGGCGAGACTGTTGATTGGGAAGAGGTGGCCACTCTCGTGCGCGAGCCCAAATGGGTGTTCGACGGCCGCAATGTCGTTGATGGCGCGCAGCTGGAGATGCTGGGGTTCCGGGTGCGTGGTGTGGGCAAGGGCCTGGCTTCATGAAAATAATGTTTGCTTGTCTGCATGCTCGACCGCATATAGATTCTTTTCCCACTTGTCTCGATACTGAGTGGGCAGGCTGCATCAGGTGCATCTGTTGGAGCGAGTTCTCGGTCTTGGTCCATGTTGGATAGATCGCGAGCCCTGGTGATGGGAAATAATAATTGAGTGCGTAGATAGAAGGGCGTCTTAGAGTCTAGCTCACAGTTGTTTAGCGTTTTACAGCAACAATCATTCCACAATAGCCTCACAAACTGTGTCCCTCTCTCTCTACATCTGTCGCCCTTGACGGCTCGAAGTTGGTGGCGCTATCAAACGTTGTCGTCGCCGCTCAAGTCGTGAATTACGGAAGCCATCGGTAGTTGCGTCGCTCTGCTATGTTAATGAGCTGAAGAGTAAAGACGGTACGATCGACATCGAATAAGGCTAAAGAGGTATGGTCTAGTGAGCCTTACAAACCAGTATCGGTACGTCCGTTTTTGGCGTAAGTCGAAGCTCCAAAAGAGGGCTTCTTCAAGCCATAACCTCAGCGGCTCCGTTGGACAAGACTCGGAGAGCCGCGTCCCAAATCGCGCGCGAACCCGCGAAAGCGCTTGAATCTGGCATATCTCAGACTCCCAAATATATCTGCAAGATACATATGTATCTTCAACATCTTCAACGGCTCTTGACGTGTGTAGAATTATCAGTGGCACGTAGGGTCTTTTCAAGATTGTCTGGAGTGGCTTTTTGCAAGGTCGGGAGCCGGAAAAAAGAAGCCAATGCGAGCCAGCGTCGAGGCCTTCCTCTTGAAACTTCGACATGTACTCCGTAGCTCACTCAGATCTGTGCCAGACATTGCTGGTCAATCTTATGGTTCCCCATTAACGCTCCACCCGTTGCGTATCAGGTCAAACCCTTCGTGGCGACTTGAATGCACTGTGAGAATTCCGCCTCCGCTGCGCCTGCTGTGCTGCTTCGTTAGTAACCGCATTTCGTTGGACTTGATACTGATGAACTATAAGTGATGTGACATTTCAGGCTCAGTCAAGATTTAGTATCTCACATCCTCTCCTACCCCGAGTCGCCCTTGACCGAACGATTTGTAATCAATGAGCACGTTCAGAATCATTTCCTAACCTGTCATTGCCTTTTCTTCAACATTTTCGTCGTCTTTTGCTTTCCGTACTTTTGTCGCGTGACCAAGCACTGTTAGACCTGGTGTATATTTGATGTCAGCGTTCCGTTGCCATGTCCGCAAGAGCTCAGTCACTGCTGCTCTGTTATTAAACAAGCTCGTCAGTGTCAAGGCGTTTGACAGTGCGGTTCTGCCATCAACGTCCACGGAATACACATCTGCTCCCTCGCGTAACAGCACACTTATGATATCCTCAGAGTACCGGCCAGATCCAGAAGCTATAGCCCAAAGAAGAGGTGTTCTACCCTGGTCGTCTTTAGAGTCCACATTTGCTCCCTTTTTCAGCAGTAAATCCAGAATCTGCGTGCCCACCGGCGAATTTGTTCGGGTAGCAGCCCATGAGAGAGGTGTTCTTCCATAATCATCAATGAAGTCCACATTTGCACCTCTACTTAGCAGCAGGTCCAAGATCCGATCAGATATGTCACTACGGCTCTTAGTCGCGGCTATTGATAGTGGACTTCGACCCCTCTCATCTTGCGTATTGACATCAGCACCGTGATTTATCAGTGTCTTCGCGGTTTGCAAAAACTCTGGTGGTTGCAGATGAATACTCCGTGTCTCCATTGCTTCCGGTACCAATGGCATGTCTCGATCGCCATCAAGATCATAATGGTCTGAGCGGATCCATTTTGGCTTGACACCGGAACTCTTTGCTGCAAGGTATAGCGCCGTTCGTCCATGGTAATCCTTGTCATGAATGTCAAAGTCTCCCCGATTCACGTATAGCTGAACCACGTCGGCTCTGCCGTATGCCGAAGCCAACATTACTGGGGTGCATCCTGCATCATCTCGGGAGTATAAGTCAACATATTGTTGACTTGCATGACAGGGCACTAATGACCCAACTGGAACGATGCAATGCGCATTTCTTGAATCTGCCATGCTGTCATGATGGTCGAAGAAAAGCTTGACTATATCCGTGTGGCCATAACGTGCCGCAGATCCAAGCGGAGTTCGACCTAACTCGTCTTCGATAGATTTAGAGACACGAGGATGCCGTAGAAGAATTTTCACCACCTCTAAATGGTTTGCTCTGACAGCAACATGCAACGGGATGCGTTCGGAAGTCGTCTTGGGATTAGGGTCCACGTCACCGCGCTCCATCAAAAGCCTCAATATCCCCACATGTCCAAGCCTAGTCGCAAACCATAGCGGGGTTCTACCAAAACTGTCCTGTGAATGTGCTGGCACATTGTTCGACTCCAACAGGATCTGGGCCGCTGTTACGTTATTCCTCGCCGCTGCATATAGTAGCGGACTCTTAGCACCAGGAGAGTCCTGAAATTGAGCAGGCTCGGTTTCCTTCATAAGAGAAGCAAGTAAGCCTGGAAGTCCGTAGTAGGCAGCAAGGTGGATCCCCGATATGTATGGTAAGTCGTACGAACTCAAGAGATATTGATGAGGTCCCAATTCGACAACGACCTGGACAGCGTTTGCAACATGATGCCGGCTCCGGAGAAAGCGTAATGCTAGCTCATCTAAGCCCCTGAGATCATGTGCAGCCCAGAAAGGCGCGGCATACTCCAACAATCTGTACTTCCACCTCCATGATGAGAGTGGAGGTGTGAAAAATGACGGTCCGCTCGACTCGCAGTCTTCGCTGGCGAAAGTCTCAAAACAGAGGTAAGTCAGGCAAGTCTCTGCGATTTCTTTTGCCGCACTCGTGTTCCAGCTTTCCAGTTTTCGCAAAAACAATTCTTGGGTGGTGTAGTGAACCAGTCGTATGATGTCGCTCTCCTCGTCAGTAACGACAAGACCTGCACAGACTCTCACGATGGTATCAATATCTTCGAGAATGTCTGTATCCAGATCGGAGTCATGAGGTTCCACTGCCAGGGCTTCCTGAAGTTCATAAGTCTTTAGCTGTCGCTTGGCCAGTACGATCCAGGAAATGGCTCTCTTCGCCAAGGAGACGTGTCCCGGTAGCTGCGAGTTAATACGGTCAATTGTATAGGTGTAAGCCACACCTAGTGCGTCGGACCCTAAATCAAAATCTTCAAGAGCTTTCTTGACTTTCCTCGGTGTAGTTTTGTCTCTCAAGTGGTCAATGAGCAGCTGGGCCAGTAGAAACCTGGAGTGAGCGTTAGTTATCTATAGACTCATAATGGACGAAAAACTGACATTCCCTTGGCGGCTTCAATAATTCTGACTATAATAGTCTCTTGCAGATCCGTGCTATCTTTGACGCACTTCTCTAAGTGCGACATACATCCAGCCAAGTACTTGCGAAGATCGTGGTCACTGGCTTTGACCTCAATCGTTGGGAACGGACCAAGTCTGTGTGTGATAATCGATATAAACCTCGAAGTCACCAGCAGCCTGATGTCTGTTTGACTCTGAAGCTTGAATAACGCATCCAGTAGTTGCTCATGAACGAGATCGCCCGCTATACATTCGTCCAACGCATCTACGACCAGGTAGACATGCGAGTAGACTGCGATGATCGAGTGTAATGTACCAAAAAGTTCCTCGGACGAAGCAGATGTTCTCCGGTCTTTGTGGCGAAGATACAGAGCTTCGGCCGGCTCTGGAACGGAATCGCTCTCTAGTATCAACTGCTTTACTAAAGCCGCCAGGAGATTGCTGTAATTCTGTTCGTCCTGCTTTTTGTAGTTGCAGAATATGTAAGCGACGCCGACCGTGTCGCTAGATGCATCTCGGGGCAAGCTCGACCATAAATGATCGATCACAATGGCGGCCATCATGCTCTTTCCGGCTCCTGGAATGCCGGGCAAGAACAGCGTGGAGCCTGGGCCTTCGATCCATTCCTTGAACTCCACAGATTCCAGTAGCCACAGACCAGTGTCCTTCTCTCGCCGGCGTATAAGGTCGCTCTGTTGCGGCCCGTACTCGGTTTTGGAGTACCAATTTGCAATCTCTTGACGTCGACGTTCATCAATACCAAGGTCCTTCATTCTTTCCTCGAGGAGGCCGATGTTGTTTTCGATGGTAGCAGTCTCAGCTAGTATTTTCTCCGATACATTTCTGGACCGTCTCAGTAAAATACGTAGAGAGATTATATTGAGCACCCACTGTGCATTGTTCGCGAGAACCAGACCGATGGAGCTCTTGGAGCTTTCGACAATTCTCA
>QQTW01001317.1_pt1 | contig 17238 bp, 23 predicted proteins | sample 1904831 | NCBI WGS metagenome assembly QQTW01 (sample SAMN09435610, study PRJNA476489) | Subsurface metagenome, whole genome shotgun sequencing project. | reverse complement strand
GCTGGTCACGGCCAGCACGGCGGTGCATTCGTCGGTGTTCATCCGCGCGAAGGTCAGCGCCTCCTGAGGGTCGGATACCTCGAGCGCGTCGGTCGCGCTCGCTGGCAACTGCTCACTGTACAGCACGGGGAACGACGGCTGGGCGACGTAGCGCAGCCCTATGTAGATGACTGTCGTGGTCAGGGCCAGAGCCCCGAGGGCGATGCCAGCGATCCGCAGGTTCCGACGGCGGGGGGGATGGGGGATGGTTGTAGCGCTATTTACGTTGCTCATGATTTGCCTCCTGGGGCTGAGTGATGGACGCTGCTACCTGGTTTGGTCTTGCCGGTGGATGAGGGGTGGCGGCGGTCGAGGTCCTGTGGGTTCCTCTGTCGGGCCACAATCTTTATGTAAATATTTACATAAAGATTCCGTTACCTTATACGCAGTCGCTCCATATGTCAAGATGAACATATGCCTAGAAGCCAAAACTCCAAACCTGACACCCTCAGCTACGCCCTCCTAGAGCCACTCGCCCACGGTCAACATACCGATGGCCCCGCCCTTCGCACCCATTCAAGTCAGGTGTTTAGGTAAGCTCAACGCGCCGCGACGGTACCTAGGAAGCCGAGCAGCGCGCCGTTTACCGCGTCCGGGGCTTCGTGCTGTGGCCAGTGGCCGACACCGTCGAGGTCTACGAAATCGACAAGACCGGGGAGTCCTACTCGAAGGCCGTCGGCGGTCGGTCGTCCGAACTCGTTGAGGCCGTCCGACCTGCCCATGACGAAAAATGACGGTTGCTGGATCGTTGCACCCTTATAGGCTGCTGAAAGGTCGAAAAAGGGCTGCAAGGCACGGTAGTAATTCAGGCCGCCGTGGAAGCCGGTGCGCTCGAACTCAGCAATATTGAAAGCGACGTACTCGGGGTCGGCAAACGCGGGCACCCCTACTGGTGCCTGACGGTTGAGGGCGCGCGCCGGATCAAACGGGCTCCAGCGCGTCTCGGCCGAAGGCAAGGCCGAAGCCCAGTAGAGCGCGCCCGGAATCGTGCTCGCGGCGTCCGCCCACTGTGCGTCGGCCTCCAGTCGGGCCTGCTGGAACATATAGAAGGTATCCTCTTGCCCCGCCGCGCGCATCTGGTCGAACAAGCTCGCATCACCCCGGGGCGTATAGGCCACGCTCATGCAAAACACGGCCTGGAAACGATCCGGCCGCATCAGGGCGGCATGGTGCGCGGTGTACGCACCCCAGTCGTGACCGACGATGACGGCGCTCGGAAGCTCCAACGCGTCGAGCAGGCCAACGAGGTCGCCGACGGTGTGAAAGGGCGTGTAGAGCGCCGGGTCCGTGGGCGCTGAGCTGCGTCCGTAGCCGCGCATGTCGGGAGCGAGAGCCCGGTAGCCAGCGCTTGCAACTGCCTCCATTTGGCGGTGCCAGGTACGCGCGGTGTCGGGAAAGCCGTGGCAGAAAAGGACGGGTGGACCCTCGCCCTGTTCGGTCAGGTGTAGCGTGATGCCGTTGGTGGGAATCGCCGACGTTTTGAACTTAAGCTGCCAGTCTTTTCCGCCGCTCGGCTGGGCACGGGCCGGTGGCAGAAGAGCTGAAACCACGGCAGGTCTGGCGTGCACCGCAACACCGCCGAGAACCAATAGTGCGGCGGAACGTTTAAGAAAAGTGCGACGTTCAAGCATCGGTACAACCTCCACATGTTTTTTCAAATCACTCATGGGTAATGTCTACAGGGTGAGCTTTACTGCCTTGCGGAATCCCCTTATCGGGGCCTGCTCGGCATTCTCAAGGCGTCTATTGCGGTTGTTGAGCGGTTTGCGGTTACCCGGAACCTCCCCCCCAGGAAAAGATGGGGTTGAAAACCGACCCCGTTGAGAGCTTAGCTGCCCCGATGCGGCCGTGACACTCTCTAATCCCCGCCTTGAACCACAGATCGAAACCCTCTACTGTAGCTGCCAAGTGTCGAACCAGACCATCGAGGTCTCCATCAACTTCCAGGTAAACGACGGTTGTGTACCCTTGGGCTATAGGCACGAGCCACACCGACTCCCGGCGCACCCCTAGCTGCACGCGTAACCGCTCGTACTCCGTGTGAGACTCGGCTACTTCCTGAAGAAAGCGCCGCCACGCCTCTTCCTTACCCGGCACTACCGGCGCTGTGAAGAGGTAGGCTGAGCCGCCCTCCCGGGTTTTGACCGTTGCCCATATCACGGCGACGTTCTCGCCCTCTACCCCGATAGTTGATAACACCCTCTGCCTCCGTTTCCTGGCCCCACGACCCGCCCTCGAGAGCAGCACGTAAAGGGCTCGTCTGGCCTACGTCGGCAACTATTGCAGCGGGGCGTCACGGAGCCGTGATGAAGGGCGTGATGGAGGTCGGACTCGCAGTTCTGATTGGGTGCTGTAGGTGAGCAGGGAGTCGCCGATAAGATGGCGAGCTAATGCCTCCGTCCTCTGCGCCTGCCGGGTTGGACTGGTGCTCGCCGTTGCGGGTCGTGATGGCGGCAGTAGGCAGGCAGAGGGGTTGCGCTGTTCCTGCCACCGTTGGTGCCTCAGGGCTGAGGTTGCACCTCAAGCTACTAAGCTTCTCCAATCTTTTGTTTGTGCATTATTTAAGGTGTGGCAGGCAAAAGCCAACACTTCAGATCGAGTAACGAAGTAGACGAGCAGCTCAGACGCTTCGAGCAGAGGGATCACTTGAGGCCGACGGTGCGGCTCCGGGCACCGGTGGTGCGTTTGAACGCGGCAGGCTGATCAAGGCGACGGATCGCTCCACATACGGGCCGGACCTGCGGCACGGTTTGCCAGGACCTCAAACGCTGGCACGAACGCGATGTGGATGGTTTAACGGACGTTCCCGCCACGAATCAGCGTCTTGGGCAAAACGGACGCTACTGCGCCTGCCCGTCCGAGAAGCTGACCTTTGAGATGCGTCAGCTGGTGCTCGAAAAGCTAGGAGGACCGTACTTGGACCTGTCGCCAGCTTGTCGAGGCGGTCGAGAACCGCTTTGGAATCAAAGTCAGTGCCGAGGCGATGCGTAAACGCGTATGGGAGTTGGATTATTGCTGGAAGCGCACCCATTACGTGCCGTGTAGAGAACTTGACCTTGAGCTGGAGGGTGAACACCAAGCCCGCTTGAAGACGCTGAAAAGGGGGCTGAAGACGGACACCTAAGGCTCTTTTATCTGGATGAGGTCGGTCCATTTTTGATGACGGCTGGTGGTTTAAGCGCACCGTCTATCCACAAGTATGTTGTTACCTTGTTTCGCCATCACGCTCCTTATCACGGCTTTGTGACGCCCCGCTGCAATAGTTGCCGACGTAGACCAAACGAGCCTTTACATGCTGCTCTCAGGGGCGGGTCGTGGGGCTAGGGAACGGAGGCAGAGGGTGTCGTTAGAGCTTGGGAGGGTGTAGCTGAGCGTGTTGAGTGTTCGGGCCCCGATTCCCAGGTATATGTATATCTTGACATATGGAGTAACCCGGTATAAAGTAATGACATCCCTATGTAAATGTTTACATATGGGGTTGAAGCCCGACGATGGCAACGCCCATCGACCCGCCTGAGGAGGCAAACCATGAACCGCACCATCATCGCATCCGCCCTTGCAACCTCGCTCTTCGTCACCGCAATCGCCAGCGCCGAAACCGAGAACGCCCTTTTCCCCAGCAACAACGCCAGCGCCCAGGTAAGCTTCTACAAAGCCGACCCGACCGTCAAGCCAGACAGCGTCCCCCTCGCCACCGCAATGATCAACAACAGCCCCTTCGCGGCCACCATCCCCGATATCGACGCGGCCACCCACATCACGGTAGCCCACGAAGGGAACAGCTACACCTTCGCCCTGGCAGAAAGCGGAAGCAACAAGAACGACGTGTGGTTCGACATCACCAATAGCCCTACGGCAGCCAGCTACGTCTCGGACACCGGCACGATGTCACTTAGCGCTCTGATGGACGGCTTGAGCGCCAATCCGGAGCTGCTCGAAGAACTGCAAACCAGCGCCCCTGGGGTATAGCCCTGCACGACGCCTGCCCACACCGCGACCCCAAACGAGCAGTGGCGCTCAGATGAGTGTTGTCGTCGGCAGCAGTTATGAACCCTTATCGATATTGCCGAAGCCGACCGGCCGGACCGTGAGCAGGCACTGGCGCTCACCCAGTAAGACCAAAACCCTGCGCGTACCCCACCCTAGCCACCGGAGCGGGGTGCGCGCGGTCAGGCCCTGCTCGCCCCGGACGGCCTCACACTGGCCGCAGTTGGTGGTCTCCTCGCCGTGACGGGACTGGGTACTGCCGCTGTTGTGAGAGCAGCGCGTCGTCCACTGGTCGCCACAAGCTGAGCGCTACGCAGAGCGGTAGAGCCAAGCACCCGACCCCACAACCCACCCTTTCTAGGAGGACCACATCATGGAGCGCACCACGACAACAGTTACAACCGCCAATTCGGGCCGACTGCCGGAGTCATCACCTCGCCCCACCCGTCTGATCGCGGCGGTGTACTTCTTACTCGCACTCATCGGCCTGGTAGGCACCTGGTACTACAACTTCCAGTTCACCGGTGGAAATTACCTGGCTGCGTGGTTTGCCAACCCTGCCAGCTCATCCGCCGCCGTCGACATCATCGTGATCGTAGTTGTGGCGAGCGTGTTCTACCTGCGTGAGGGGACTCGCCTCGGCTGGCGCTGGCCCCTACTCCTCCTGCTCATTCCCCTCTCGGTTGCCGTGGCCGTCGCCTTCGCCCTCCCGCTCTTTCTAGGGTTGCGCGAGTTGCGGCTCGCACAAAACCGGACTCAACTACGACTCGCAACGACCCCTAGTTCGCCAGACTCAGACTACGAGGAAAACACCATGAAAGGAATGGCGCTCGAATGAAGTCACCAGTGAAGACGGCCTTCGCGGTGACGGCCGCACTGACGACGGCGGCAGGGGCGATCTGGGCGTACAGGGATTATCGCGCCTGGTTGGCCCTCGGGAGGGGCGGCCTGCCCGCCAACCCGTTTGGCTGGCTCGCCGCATCCTACTTCCGCCTTCGCAGCAACGATCCACTCGATACCTCCACGCTGGAAGACGATGACGCAGCAAGCGCGGCCCTGATCGGCATTCCCAGCCGAACCGGACCAAGGCCACGCATGGCGGCCTGGCCGATCCCGAACCGACAGATCGACCAAGCTGTAGACGCCGCCACGCAGACCCGGCTGTCGGCTGCGTTCGATGATGAAGCCGCGCGCAGGCGCGAGCAGCTCGGGTATCGCCTCAGCCATTTTGAAAAGCGGAACCAGGCGCTGACGCTGCTGCAACCAGCCCCTGGCCACGCCGACGCTGCCAAGAGCCATGGCGAGATCGCTCACATGCACGACGACGGGTCGATGCACATGATCTTCTCCAAGGCCGACGCGCGGCTTGTGATCGAACGGGGCTGGGGTGAGAGGCACCCCTCGGTTGGCGTGCTGCGGGCGCTGCCGCTCACCTACTTGTACGTCTATCCACCCCGCAACGCCGCAGAACTCGCGGTAGTCGAACGTCTGCTCGAGGCCTCGATCACGCACATGACGGCGGAGCAAAGTCGGTGAGCCGGGTGCTCGGCCAACCGTCCGCCGATCCTTCACCAACCGCTTCGCCGCACTTCCCTGAGAGCCAACAGCCTCATTCGACCTCTGTCACTTTCGAGGAAAACATACCCCGCTCAAGGAGGGATGGGTGTCCAACAAACGTCTACGCCAAACCGTGCGCTCGGTGCATCTTGCAGTCGGGGTGATGCTGGGCTTCTTCGTCTACTCGCCACTCCGCGAGGTGGGCTGGTACGTGCTCACCGTCCAGGTCCTCGCGGTTCCGCTCATCGTCCTGTCGGGCCTCACGCTCTGGCAGCAACCCAAGCTTAGCTCATGGTTGAAAAGGAGATCATCATGAAAAACATAAAAGACGGCGTTCCGCAACGCGCCCTCGGCGTAGGCTTTCTCGCGCTGGCGTCAGTTCTCTTCATTTCATCCTTTGGCGTCGCGTTTGCCCAAGCGGACGCTTTCACCCTGAGCAGCCCCGACTTCGAGGAAGGTGGCACACTCCCCGAGGCGCAGGTGCTGAACGGCTTCGGTTGCGAGGGTCCGAACGTATCACCTGCCTTAAGCTGGCAGAACGCGCCCGAAGGTACAGAGAGCTTTGCTGTAACCGTCTATGACCCGGACGCCGCCACGGGCAGCGGTTGGTGGCACTGGGTCGTCTTCGACGTTCCCGCCGACGTTACGGGGCTCGAGGCGGGGGCAGGCAGTGAGGGTGGAACCATGCCTGCGGGCAGCGTGCAGAGCACAGCCGACGCGGGCGTGCCGGGCTACGGCGGCGCCTGCCCACCTGAAGGGGACGCGCCCCACCGTTATGTGTTCACAGTCTACGCGCTCGGCACCGCGTCGCTGGGATTGAACGCTGAGGCTTCCGGGGCGATGGTGGGCCTTTTTCTTAACATGAACGCCCTGGCACGAGACGCGATCACCGTGAGCTACGGGCGTTAGACAGCTCAGCCTGGAGCAGCGTGAGCATAAAAGGGTCACTGTAGTGCGTTGGCTGCCCGCAGTGGTTGCAAGCAACAATCTCGGTAAGTGATCACAGTTATTCCTAAGGAGGAAGACAATGCAGTGGTATGTTCTGGCAGCTCGTTTTTTGGCAGGGGCGTTATTGTGTAACGCCCTACCCCACCTGATCCAAGGCTTAAGCGGCCAGGAGTTTCAAACGCCGTTTGCTGGTGGTGGGACCTCGTCGCCACTAGTCAATGTGCTCTGGGGGACGGCAAACCTTACCGTAGGCGGCTTCTTGATGAGCGTCGGGTCGTTCCAGCTTGGACGCAACTGGCAGACGCTCCTAGTGTGGATCGGATTTGTTGGAACTGCGATCAGTTTAGCCCTAGTTTTTGGAGCCGCGTAGCTGTGTCCTTCGGAACGCGGTGGCGAAGATCGCGTGGGTAGTTCCTAGCAGGTAATGACCAGGCCAGGTTGTTAACGTCCGGAATGAACGCTGATACGCCGCCTTGTCCTCACTACTTTTCCGAGCTGACCGTCAAAAACGGTCACATCCATAACGGCAATCGGAACCATAAGCGCGGAAATTGCGGCAGACAGTTCATCGCGTATTCGCAGAGTAACATCATCAGCCCAGAGACAAAGGAGAAGATTGAGAAGCTGCTGCTCGGCCAACCGTCCGCCGATCCTCTACTAACCGCCCCGCCTCACCCCTGTGGCGTGCGGAATGGGCAACAACCTGGATAACAGGCTGCACGCCTTTATTAATCCCCTTGAACGCCCGGAACGGCTGCTGGACCTATATACGCCGTCCGGGCGCAAAGCGTTTTTTCGTGCTATCGGTAATCCCGTCAGAACTGGACCGCCCTACCCCTGTACCCGATGAGGCTGCCTGAGCAGAACAGAGAGCGAAACTCGAGCACTACACCTTGGTCGACCTCGAGGGATTCGGCACCGTCACCACGCTCGAGGGGGAGCGTACTCCACATCGACGCCTAAGGCACCGTACGTCTTGACGAGGCTGGGAACCTGCCCCTTAGATAGTTTGCCCAGCTAGTTTTAAGCTGTTCGTAAGGCCGATCCCTAATCTTTTAGCTCGGACCAAAAGTTCGCAACGGGTCAGACCTGTCTCGTCGGAGGAAGTCGTGATTTCACCCAGTCGTCAGTTACGCACGCTTAGTCGTGGTTTATTTCAGCAAAGGGCAGGTCAGCCACAACGCTTTCTAACTGCTTTCTCACTCGGCTTCACTATTCTTTTGTGGGCAGCATCTTTTCCAGCCATTAAGGTTGCTCTTGTTGCTTACACACCTGCTGAAGTTGCTTTTGTTCGCTACTTTGTAGCCTCTATCTCTTTAGCTGCATACGCCTTTGTCATCAAAATGCCACTGCCAAAACTGCGCGATCTGCCTTTGATTTCCGTATGCGGCTTCATCGGGTTTACGGTTTACACGTGGGCGCTTAATGCAGGTGAAATGGGCGTCTCAGCTGGCACAGCAAGTTTTATCATCATTTCTGAAATAGGCGTGATTGCGCTTTTCGCTCAACTGTTCTACGGAGAACGTCTGAGCCGCGCAGCCTGGTTTGGTGTGCTGCTCTGCCTCGTTGGGGTAGCTGTCATCGCGTTTGGCACAGGTGACTCTTTTGGTTTTTCGTGGGGAGCGGCTTTGGTATTCGTCGCCACCTTAGCGTTTAGCGTCTACACTCTCATTCAAAAACCTCTCCTCAAACGTTATACGGCTACTCAACTTACCAGCTATGCCATTTGGACCGGCACACTTTTCTTGTTCTTCCTTGCACCTGATAGTTTGGCAGCTGTTTTACAAGCCTCGTTAAGTTCAACGTTGGCGGTTGCGTTTCTGGGTATTTTTCCGGGTGCTCTCGCATATATTGCCTGGTCTTATGCTTTATCTCGAATCCCTGCGGGTAAAGCAGGTAGCTACTTGGCTATTATTCCTATCGCCGCCATGATTATCTCATGGGTGTGGTTGGGTGAACTTCCTGCTTTGATCACCCTTCTCGGTAGCTGCGTGATTCTTACGGGTGTTGTGCTGATTAACAGAGAAAGCGCAGCTTTGTGAGTGACCCAAGTACGTCGTCTGGGGTACGTCTGCATAACAAGGAGGCGAGAGCTGGACTCTACCTTTGAGACAGCTCCCGGCTAAGAGCCACCTCAACTTGCACTTCACCTGCCTGATGAACGCTACCCAGGGCCGTTACACCAAAAGTCACTATCTTCCGAAAGAATTTACTGACGCCGCTTCATATTACGCATCACCTTCGATACAAAAACCGTCATTGTTTTGCACGACAATCTCGAGGCTTTGCGAAAACTCGACATCACCGCCTTCACGGTCGGCGGCCCGGCCGGAACCGTCGAAGGCATTTTAGACGAGGTTCACGACGACGTCAGCAGTGTTACCTAATCGCCCACAATAGTGCAACCGGTAAACCGTCCGCGCCGCAGGTTGCAGATACGGTCGTGCGAGATGGCGCTCGCTGAGGCGGCGAGCGCCTGTCACTCTTACCGCAGTGCGATGTCACCACCTTCAGCTTGAACCGCGGCAAGCAGCGCAGTTCGGCCCTCGTCCGCGAGCCACTTGTCCAGCGTAAGCAACCCAGGGAACTGTTTTCGGAGCGACACAACGTCCGCATTGCCAGCCAATCGGCCCTGATCGACAAGCCTAGCCAAGCCGCCGAGAAAAGCATTCTGTTCAAGCAAGCTGTCCGGAAAGCGATGATAGGTGATGGGACGCTCCGCCGTCCGGCTGAATTTCTCGACCAGTTCGGCCCCCGTCACGGTATCGCCAGCAATCTCGATAGTCTGCGATCCAAACTTTACGGGTTCGGCGAAAATTCCGGCGACTATCTTTCCTATGTCCTCAACGGCGATAAACTGCATCAGCTGATCTGGTCTTGCGAAGAACGTGAATGCGCCTTTATCTAGGCCCATGCCAGGGAGCATCAAGATTTCCATGAACGCGCTCGGGCGGATGACGGTGCTCACGATATTCAGACCGCGAATATACGTCTCGATCTCACTTTTGGTATCAAAATGCCCCATTCCGGTCTTGGTCGGCCCCGCGGCGTTTGCAGAACTATAAACAAGGTGGTAAACGCCGTTCGCTACGGCGACGTCGGCTACTGCCTTTCCATATCGAACTTCATCTTCATCGGTTACACCGTAAACTGCTCCTTGGCCAGAGCTTGGTTGGACACTAAAAACTCCGTATGCACCTGCCATAGCAGCTTCGATTGACTGCCTATCTGCTAGATCGCCGCGAACCGGCTCAATCCCTTGGGCTATGAGCGCTTCAGCCTTAGCGGTAGTCGTATCACGAACCAGCGCTTTAACCTGCCAACCATCTGATCGCAAGGCGTGTGCTACGGAGCCGCCCTGCTGGCCTGTCGCACCGAAAACGAGGACGGTTTTGTCTTGAGATTTCATGTAAGCCTCCATTATTGATAACTGATGGGAATCTATGCCTTGGTAGGCCTCTATCATGAGACGGCACAAACGTACCCTAATTCGGTAAAGGCGTAACCACATCCTTGAAGCTCCATCAAGGTTGAGCTCTTAAGCAGGGCCGACTGAGCTGGGAGCTATTCACGGTGTCGTGCACTCGGCGCTGCGTCTTGGTCAAGTGTGGATTAACTCATGGCCTTACCCCCTGATGGCTGCGCTCGGGGCGCTCGGCAGCAACCACACCAGCGCAAAGCAGAGTGCGTATACAACAAGTTGGTAGCGCAGTGACACTTGAATAGCACCGAGAAAATTTTGCTGTCCCGCCTGTGTTACCGCACTTGCGACAGCCTCGCCTACAGGGTTCGTCAGCTCGTCAGGTACCGTGTCGTTCGAGACGTGACAACTTTCGGGGATGGCGCTCGGGTCGCGTTGGCTGGAGCGGTCGCTGAAACACGCTCTAAAACTCGTGGTAACAGCCTTAATAGCGGGCGCGGGAAGGTTCAGAGCATTGAGGCTTTGCTCGAGACGCGGTATTTCCCTAGCGCTAGCAGTATCTGCCCCGGCAGCAAGTTGGCCGAACAGAATCAAACCGACAACCGCCACCCCCACCGCGCTCCCAACCTGCTGGATGGTAGCGAGAACACCCGAAGCGCTGCCCGCGAATTGTGGATTAACCCGCGCCAGAATCACATTTTGCAGCGGAGCGACCACGAAGCCAAACCCCGCCCCGCCCACCACGAGCGCCGGGACGAGTTCGTAACCGTGGAAGCTCAGGCCAACCCAGCGCAGCGTCAACATGATTGCCGCTACGCTCGCTGCCAGCAGCACCATCCCAAGCATTAAGACGTTGCGCCCAAACTGGGACGTTAGACGGGCCGAGAGGATAGAGGCCGCGACGGTTGTGACTTGATAGGCCATCAACGCGGCCGCCGCTTGGAGCGGGCTGAAGCCCAACCCGGCTTGCAGAAAGATCACCATCGCAACGAAGAACGAGAGCACCCCCGACTGGAACAAAAAGGTAATAAGCGAGCCTATGGTGAACGCACGGTCAGAAAAGAGCGAAGGTTCGACCAGCGGCAAGCCGCCTCTGGCGCTGAGCGTCCGCTGGTAGGTGAAAAATCCAACAATCACAGGCAGGCTCGAGGCTAACAAAACCAGAATCCAGACCGGCCACCCCTCTTCGCGACCCTGGATGACCGGGTAGGTGAGTAGAAACATTGCCGTTGAAACCAGGATTACTCCAAACGGGTCGAGCCCTTGAGCGTGGTCGGAGCGCGACTCGGGTACGACTCGAGCTGCTAGAACAAGCGCAACTAGGCCGACCGGCACGTTAACCAAGAAGATCGGTCGCCAGAGCAGATCTCCGAGGTTCGCGCCGATGAGCAGTCCGCCGAGGAGTGGGCCGGTTACAATGCCCAAGCCAATCACCGCCCCCTGTAAACCAAAGGCGCGCGGACGCTCCGAAACAGGAAAGAGCACCTGTATAAGGCTCGACACCTGCGGGAACATCACGGCGGCGCTAAGACCCTGCAATACGCGAAAGGTGATCAGGCTCTCGGGCGACCATGCTAAGCCGCAGAGCGCCGAGGTCAGGGTGAAGCCGCCAAGCCCAATCATGAAGACGCGTTTGCGCCCGTAAAGGTCGCCGAGCCGACCGCCGGTGATGAGTAGCATCCCGTAAGCCACCGAGTAGGCCGTGAGTACGAACTGCACGTCGGTGTAGGTTGCTCCTAAGTCGCGTTGGATGGTGGCGAGCGCGTTGGTGACGATGCTCGTGTCGAGCAGCACCATGAACGCGGCGATTAGGATTACGGCGAGGGCTCCCCAGCGGGTTGGGTCTAGCGTCGTAGTCTTGCCAGCAGGTGAGGGGATGACGGTAGTTGAGGTCACACGAGTTCCTCCATCGAACTTGACCTTATATCAATGTCTACATAGGAATTCTGTTACTTTACTCCTGAGTAGCCTATATGTCAAGATGTACATATGCCCAGAAGCCAAGACTCTAAACCCAACACCCTAAGCTACGCCCTCTTAGGATTACTCGCCCGCGGTGAACGCACCGGCTACGACCTCGCTCAAGGACTCAAGTACCCCATCGGATTTTTCTGGAACGCCCAGCACAGCCAGATCTACCCGCAACTCGCCAAGCTCGAGGCCTCCGGCCTGATCGAACACACCCGCGTCGAGCAATCCGACCGCCCCGACAAAAAGGTTTATAACCTGACCTCCGCCGGGCGTGAAAGTCTACGGGCGTGGCTCGAGGCTCCCATGGACGTGCCGAAACATCGCGATGAACTCGTGTTAAAAGCGTACTCGGTCTGGCTCACGGACCCGGCTGCCGCCGCCAACATGATGCGCGAACACGCGCGGGCGCACGCCGAGCAACTAGCCGAGTTCGAGAGGCGACTCGAACTGCTCAAGCACAAGGTAGGCGGGGAGATGGACCGCCTGGACTCACCTCGGTTTGGAACTCACGCGGTCTTAATGCGCGGGATCGGCTTCGAGCGTGAGTACCTCAGGTGGTGCCAATGGATGGTCGAGCGTCTCAGCGCACCACCGGAAACGGTCGGCCAGCCCGAGTCTCAGGCTCACTCCTAGTATTACAGACGCAGTTAGGTTTCACGGCGCTGCTCCCGACGGTGCAAATAGCATCGCTCATAGCTAGAAAAGTCGCCCGAGCTCCGCGTCGCTCAGTACGGTCCCGCCGGTTAAACCTTATTTCTCGCTTCTCTATCTCTCAGTCAACCTCTTCCTGAATATGGGTAGGTAACCGTCTCCGACGATCAGCATCAACCGTTCTCGGCCAGGCGAGCCAAGCTGCGAACAGCACGAGAGCCGTCATCCCAAGGTCGAGATAGAGTTGTGGGGAAAAGTCCGTCAGGCTCTGGCCCGGCGTGAGAAACTCCGGGTCGGTCCAAGCCACCCCCGGAAAGAGGTTCGCGGCAGCCTGCGTCCAGTACAACATAACACCGAAGATAGCCGCAGCTAACACGTTCGTTTTCCGGTCTCCCGATCCGCGCCATATAAAGAACAGCGATGCCAGTGCGAGCAGCACCCCGGTCGCCATGGTCTGACCGTTGTGGAACTTGGCGTGAGGTGGCCAATTCGGGTTGAAGAGGTGGGTGGCGCTCCAGTCGGCGAGGAACCCGCCGACACCCAAGATTAGAGCGTTGAGTGAGAATAGCCACCGTCCGGTAGAGAATCTGTTCATCAGTATCACCTTCCGCGTCCGGCTAGTACCGGCAACGCTCGACCGCCTTTTGCAGCTTCGCCCTCGAGTCTTCCCGCAGCACCGGCCCGTGGGCCATGACGACGGTTCCAAACCGTTCTCCCAACAACTTCTCCGCTGAGCGCTTTGCGAGCAACGGGTCTGCACAGAAGGCCTTTCGCACCCCAACACCTATCTTTTTGGGCAGATACCCGAAGGCGTCGGCGGTGAACAGGAGGCCGTCCGAATCCCTCAGCAGCGAGGCGTGCCCAAGGGTGTGCCCCGGAGTGGCGATCACCCGGAAGCCCGATATTGAGTCTCCCTCCTGCAATACCTCGCCGACGGTGACCCCGGGCGGCTTCGCGTTGCGGAGCAAGTATCGGATGAACGAACTATTTTGTGGGTCGAACCTGTGCCGCCCGGAGAGCACTTCAGCCTCGTGCGTCGTCGCCCCGACCTCCGCGCCCGGTGCCCACTCGAGGAGCCCTTTCAGGCCGCCGGTGTGATCACCATGCTGATGGGTAATAAAGATGCGCTTAAGGTCTCCCGGCCCCGCGCCGAGCGACGAGACGGCACCTTTTATTCGCTTCAAGCTGCCCGCCACACCTGTGTCCACCAGCGTCCAGCCGTCGTCGTCTTCGAGGAGCAGGACGTTGAGGAGGTTTTTTAGGCCGATGGCGTCCACCCGGTAGACTCCCGGTGCTACCTTCTCCGGTCTCTCAGCCACGTTACGTCCCCCTCCGCCCCGGCTCTTCGTCCTTGCCGTACGGATACCACCGCACCCGATTGCTGAAGGAGCTGCCGAGGACTAGCATGTCGCGCAGGTCGTGGTCGTCGACCAGGTCGAGGTAGAAGTCGGCGACCTCGCCGACGCCGGTGAACCGATCTGGGCGAGGGGTGTCGTCCCAGCCTGGGTGCATGGGTGTTAGGACGTGGTGGTCGGCGGTGAAGTGGTCGACCATCGTCGGTCTGCCCCCGCCGTGCAGCACCCAGACGGGTCGGCCCTCGCCGGACTCGTGCAGGGTCAAGAGTGGGTCGCTATGCGGCTGGTTGATCGGCTGCGTCATGATTTTTGCCTCCTTGATGGCATGAATGAGTAAGCGAAACGTTTTACGGAAGGTAAGCACACGAAGCCTCCCGCAACTTTGTCGATGTCGGTCAGCTATTGGGCAAGAAGTATCACCGCCAGAGTGACGATGGAGAAGAGGAGGTAACCTGCTGCGGGAGCGATAGCGTTGTCGTGAGCCCGCAGGTGAGCAACAATTGCCCCGACGAAGTAAAGGATGGTACCGACCGAGGCGGCGAGCCCGAGCGGCCACCAGAACAGTCCGAGGAGAAGCCCTAGCGTTGCGGCGAGTTCGAGTGTGCCCAAGGCGGGTATTACGCGTTCGGGAACGCCGAGCGGCGTCAGGCTGTCGACGACCGCCGGTGCGCGTCGCACCTTCATCACACCCGAGGCGAGTAGGGCGACTGCCAGAAGAACCGATAGGGCTATGGAAGCAATAGTCACGAGAGCAATCTTTCGAGCTGATGGGGAGCTACGTACGAGGTGACGGTGCTCGCTGTCGTTGGGCGGTCGCACCACCGCCAGATTTGTGGACGTTTTTCAAATGGCACTGTTCCGTAAGGCTTGGTCGTCTTACCTGACCGACACCGGACAAGCGAAGCTTATAGAACGCCGCAACACCTTCGCGTTGCCGCGTTCTATAAGCACGTAACCTTCCCCCGTTAGTATCGGACTTCTTCGGTGTAGTTGGCTTGTGAAACCCTGACGCCCAGGTCCTTTAGAGTTCCGGCTACGTCAACACCTTTTTGTCCCAGCGCTTTTCCAGCGGATTGGAGCGCGGATTCAAGTGCTTCTGCGCTTTGCCAACGAGCAACGTTGATGAACTGAAAAGGCCCGTCTGGGTCTGTACTACGGTGGAAGATGCCACCGATGATGCCCGGCTGCTTGTTCATCTCCTCTTGATACTCGCGCCAAGATGAAAGAAACCGATCTATATTATTGGTGGGAATCTCGAATTGAACAATGGTAGTAATTGGTGTCATGGCTTTCCTCTCCTGTACGGGAACTCTTGATCTGGTTTTCTTTGTTTAAGCGACTCAGTACCGTTCTAGGTCCTGGCAACTCTGTTCGGCCTGTAGCCAAGCTTGGTCTTGAACTCTTATCTTGTTTTTTACACCTCCTCGGTTGAGTACCACTCAAGTTGAGTATTACTCTACTGTACGTGATATGCTGCCACAATGCAAGACGCTAAAGCAAAACGACCCGCGACTTCCAAGCTAGACCCGTACCTGCGCCGCCGTGAAGCAGGCGCGGCCAGCCGCGAGGAGACACGGCGACGCCTCCTCAAGGCGGCGGATGAGCTGTTTCAAGAGCGGGGCTACGCAGGTACTGCCGTAACGGCCATCACCAAACGCGCTGGCGTATCCCTGCAAACCCTGTATCTAGCGTGGGGCAGCAAACGAGCCTTACTCCGGGCCGCCTCCAGTGCTGTGGCCGTGGCGTCAGAGTCGCCCCCCGAGCCTTCTGAGTGGGGAGACGTTGTCCGCGCGGAGCTCGCCGACGCTGTAGGGGGTGATCCGACCGCCCGCGACTACCTGGCCGCTACCAGCCGACTCTCTGTCCAGGTGGCCAAGCGGACGGCACCGTACTGGCGTCTGTATCGGCAGGCGGCCGCGACCGATCCCGAGATCGCCGCCGACTGGGCAGCCATCAAAAATGAAAGCCGACGCACCCTAACTGAGGTTGCGCGGAGCGTCCCCCAGCGTGGCCTCAAGCCTGGCGTTACCGCGGATGACATTACCGAGATGCTCTGGGCGTTGGCGAGCCCTGAGATGTATGATCACTTCACCGTTGATGCTGGCCATGGGCCCGAAGTATTCGAGTCATGGCTTACGCGCACCCTTACCGCCGTCCTCTGCTCGGACTGACGACCTTCCGTGCCGCCGTAGGGTTGCGTCTGTATCGTGGTGCCTAGGATTACGACGCCGACATTCGGTTTACTTCGTTTATCGTACATCTACTGCCTGCTCACTTCTGCTCCGACTGAAGCTCCCTCAACCTATTGATTACGAACCAAAGCGCAGGTAGGGCGATAACCGCGTAAACGACATACTCGAACGCATCGAGGTAGCCGAGAATCTCTCGCCAGTTCCCCCGCAGCAAAATACCAACCCCGACGAGCAGGGCATTATAGAGACCACTTCCGAGTGCCGTAAGAACTGCAAACGCTAGCACAGGCATGTCGGCTAGCCCCGCGGGCAAAGAGATAACGCTACGAATACCGGGGACGAAGCGCCCGAAGAAGACCGCCTTACCGCCGTGTTTGGCAAGGAACTTTTCTGCGTTCTCGACATCGGACGTGCGGACAAGCAGCCATTTGCCGTAACGTCCCACCAACTGGTAGACACGTTCTCGACCAACCAGCTTACCGACTCCCCACCAGACAAGTGAGCTGAGCACCGACCCCACCACGGTAGCGATCATCACCAGGGTGAAGCTGAAGCGACCCTCACTCACCAGAAAGCCTGTCAGCGGCAGCACGAGTTCAGAGGGGATGGGCGGAAAGATGTTCTCCAGAAAGATAAGAAGGGCGATACCTAGATAACCCGAGGTCTCGATAACGCTAGTGATCCACGCGCTAAGCCCTCCTAGCAACCCACTCACGTCGCCTTCTTCGAATACCAGCGCGCTAAGACAACCTTGTGTTCGGCTGAAAAGACAACTTGCATGAGACGCCTCCTTATTTAGGGTTATGACCTTTTACATACGAGCGTGTGAAGCGCGGTCATTGAGGGCTGATGTAAACCTAGCGATTAGTTGTAGTTACAAGATTCAGTTCACGTTTTCAGCCGTTTCGCCTGTTCCACTCGTAAGACCGCTACTTGGCACTCGAGCTGCGTGAAACAACGCTGGCGTACGTGTAAAAGCTCGCTACTCCCTTCTGAGGGCTTCCACCGGGGCGAGCCGGGCGGAGCGGTACGCGGGTAGACTACCGAACAGGACGCCGATCAGTGCCGACACCCCGAAGGCGAGCGCGATCTGCGCCGCGCTGAACACGGGAGCGGG
>QQTW01001316.1_pt1 | contig 17240 bp, 24 predicted proteins | sample 1904831 | NCBI WGS metagenome assembly QQTW01 (sample SAMN09435610, study PRJNA476489) | Subsurface metagenome, whole genome shotgun sequencing project. | reverse complement strand
GGTAATCAAACTGTAACATCGAAGAATTTGAATGCTTTCCACTATCGAATATTAACAAAGTCCGATATTCATTGATTCGGGCACCTGCCGAAGTCAAAGCCATGTCCACCAGCCATGATGCGCTATTGCGCGGTGACGAAGAACGCTTTGTGACCCACGCGCCGACTTCCGTGGGAGCGCGTTCCTGAAGCCCCGGCCCGCTAAAGGTTCAATTGGGTTTAGCCGGTGCATTTGGGACAGTTTTTACTTCAATGTTACAGTTTGATTACCATCCATGGATCGATCACAAGATATCGTTGGCCATCTTGTTAGGGGTTCGATCTTGGAACCGCTGAATGCTACTAAGAAAATCAAGAAACTCGTAACCAACAGCGACAAAGGCCGCGGTATCCACCGCGAAATCGAGGCAGAAGACGAGGGACTGAGAGAGTCACCCTTCTCTTATAATAGAGAACGACTTTCAAGCGCCGCGCAAAGGAGTGGTAAGATCTAAGAATGCATTGGCCCGTGAACACATTGCTCTTCGCCTTTCCCTCCTACCTAGGTAGCTACTGGTGAGTCCACTCATAAAGGCCCAGAATCTGCTGCTTATCTATTACGTAGGATCACTATACCAGATACTCACTGAATAGGTTTAACGTTGAAGGGCCATCCGTTCAAGAATGTGCCTTTGACCATGACCGTGCATCGTCTTCCTAGCTGGTCCTAGAAGGTCACGAATTTCAACGCAGAATTTAGGCTGCATCTACTGTGTAATTACGCCTTCCCAATAGGAAGGCCTGTGTTAACGTTAGGCCAGGTACATAGTATATAGTAATCCTTGTCCAACCCCGGGAAATCAGCGTTGGGCAGAGTTCTATGTTTTCTTCTTTGACGATAGCACTATACGCCCACATCCCGGCTGAAAAGGGCGTGTAATTACGACCATGAGACGTCCCAGAAGTTTGGCTCTTGCAATTGCTTCCTTCTTACTGGGCTCACGCGCTTTGGAAATGAAGTCAGAAATTGGCCTACTGCCACGCTCTCTAGAGAACCGACAATCTCAACTCGCTACGTGCACTTATACGGCTTCCTATGACGAGAAGGCTTCGACGAAGGAGAACCAGTATACCTTTGTGATCGACTTACCTGGGGTTTGGTGGAGATCAGTCTGCCACGAGAACAAGATAATGCAACCAACCCTGGATACTATTGAGCTCAGATGCCGTCAAACGTGGTCATGGAAGAGTTTGCGAAGAAGATTCAAACGACTTGAAGCTATACAAGGGGAGGACCTGTGTCGCATTGAACTGGAAATTTTTGCCGAGTCCGCAGAAGATGAGTCCTTTCCGGGGTTTCTTGAGGATTGCATCTTGAGACCAAAACCAGAGCCATGTGGGTTTGCAGCCGCATACTTCCCGTGGCCTTCAGTATGTGTTTCGGATAGGGTAGGTCTCCACATGAGGGTCCCCCACATCATTCGCGTGACTTCTCCCGCTCCCGCACAAATAGCTAATGTCAGGTGGTGGTGCAGGCGGGCTTTCCCCAACCGGCGTCGAACCAGCAGGAGTATAAATCCCGACTGAACTACACGGATGAGGAAGACGAGCGCCTGTTGAGGCTGAGGGACGGAGAGGGCCTGTCGTGGCGGAAGATTGCCGAGTCCTTCCCAAAACGAAGCCAGAAGTCGCTGCAGGCGCGGTATTATCTTATCCACGCGAAGAGAAGGTCCGAAGCTATGTGGGGGGAGTAGCAAGAGGACATGGCCATGACACTTGACGGGTCATATTAACCGCTCCTGGCCCATAATGACCAGTTTTTGATGGAGCCGAAAGAAGTGGCATGCGAGTCACCTGAGCAAGTCGCTCAGTCCTTCCCAGGATGATCACGTTCCGGTTGTGCTACTAGCATACATTGCAGTAGGAAACCCACAAATGACCCGGCGTCAACACAGCCTAGATACGGAAGGAAGCCTATGAAGACTAAGCTTCTGAAAGAAAACGGACTATCACGAGGTGAGATTGTGAAGGCATTCCAGGACAAAGCATATGGGCGTGGTAGCTCCGTTGCTAATGGAATTATGAGTATTTCGTGGACTTTAAGTCTATAAAATACTGCGTTGACCCTTACGCAAGTCCGTTCCAACTCGTGTCGAGGGAAAGAAAAACTGGGGAAACAAAACAAAAGCCCTTGTGAGCGGAAGGGCCGAGCTCACCCCAGTTGAAGACAAAATGTCGTACTCTACCGATAACCCTGCGAAAACGTACACGAACATGAGATGGATCTTTAGTAATGACAATGACTACCCATTCTACAGCTGATGTAAAAGGAAGGCGAGAGTCATTCACAATTAGGACGCCGGATGATGTTATAAGGAAGATATAGACTGGGCTCACTGGTGAGTCGTCTAGGTCTCCTAGGGGTCTAATTCCTAGTCTGGCCTCTGGTCTAGTTTATTCTCTTTATGGTCGTATTCCCCGTCTAGTGAGTGGCTATTTTGAGAGTTGTGGTCGGATGTGATGGCTTCGGTACAGTTGATTTTTGACTGATCTGTTACTACTTTATTGAAATCGGCCGGTGTTCTATAAACTGGTAGAGGATAGAACTTTCTCTAAGAAGAGTTAGTTTTTCGTGTAAAAGGATTGGATGATCCTACAATATCTTCTGGTGTTGGGGGCCATGAAGGCTTATCAGTGGAGCTGTATACGTGGAGTCTACCATTGTAGCGAAGTAGGATAAAAAGACTGATCAGGTATAGGGGCAACCGGAGCAGAGATTTAAGGAACAAAAGCCTGACGGCAGAGACAAAATATACCCGCGCAGCTGTATCCTGATCCTTGATGACTGGCTCCATGTTTACTACCTAGGTACAGAAGGCACAGAGCATTAAAGTCGAGTATACTTCGAATTAAAAGACATAAGCTCGAAGGATCAAGGACCTATGAAGCAGACCCAAAATCCATCTCTAGGACAGACATCGGTGAACGACTGATTCAAATACCAGCTGCCCCTCAATGCTCTCCTCTCGCATGCTCATCTCGCTTCTCTCGTTCTCAGTCTGAAGCATGCTAAGGACTCGGTATTCCAAAATAAAGCGCGCTGCAATGAAACGATCTGCGATGCGCGTTCACAACCGATATCCTGAACTATGTGGAACAGCCGTCGCTAACCTCCACCTGGAGTTTCAATGTACCACCCTCTCTTCTTATCATACTTTGCATCGCCTGCGCTGATCCATGACGGGGAATATTGTGTTATTTCCCCCGTGACTGCTCGATGCTTGGAGGAGTTAGTATATCATAAGCTCAAGAGCGTAGTTATGAATAAGAAGACGTACGCATCGTATGTTCTTTTGAGGACTTAAGCAACGCAAAGGCAGTTCCAAGGCGTGCTCGACAATGTCCTGATAGTCATCATTTTCTCGACGCTCGACTGATATCTGTATAAAGAAAAAATTCACATCGGCTTTATTAGTTGAGGCGAACTGGCCGTTCCGGAAGTAATAATCTCGATCGGCGGTGACTGCTCTTGAGAGATGGCGGAGCTCCGCCAGATAAGTGAATGCAGGTAATCCTTTCTGGTGTAGTTGTAAGCTGAACTCGAGATCGTATCCGGAGGTTCTATCAATGACTGCATGGTCGCGTAGGTAATATGCGCAGACATCCACTTCATAATTCCGGCCGGCAGAGACGTGGGAAGCCAAGGCTGATAGGAAAATGACGAGGTAGGGTTTGAAGAACATCCTGACAGCGGGTCGCGAAAAGAGATGCCGCTGAACACGCTTTGTTTTCCTAGGTCAGGGTAACGGAGGATTGTTCGAGCACTTTATACGCACGTGTCGCGGTACGTGTGCGACGCTTGCTTACTGGTAACTAAATCTGGCAGGTCACGATCATCAATTGATATCTTAGGGTAGTGCACGGGGACAGTATGTTCACAGATTGGTACACTGGCACCTATCGGAAGATTGCAAAAGCAAAACGGGGTGACATGGAGGCAGGTGGATTCGAGTACATCCTGGAAGAATTTCCACAACCGGAGTTTGACTGTGTCAAGCCACTTTGCAAGGAGCTACGGGGGATTTTGTTTCCTTATATAAGGACGAGCTGTTCATCGGGACACCAAGCGACCCAGGAGTTCTGTACGACCCAATTATTAGAGCTTTTGACAAGGCTATCAACGATGTCAAACCTACAGTGAAATAGGATAGTCTACAGAGTCTCTGCTGTTCTGTATATAGTATGATAATGCTGTTTATGAATAACAGAGAGGATAAATTACTCTTCACAATGCATTTGCCCTTCCATTTATCTCGAGGAGCTAATCAAGCCCAAGGGTATGGAGCTTCACACATGCAAGTCCTCTTGACCGCGATCTATCAGCGCCTCCGCAAAATCAGCTCATCACGCCATTCAGTAATTGCCCCTACCATTATCTATTCCCAAGGCGTGAGCTGATGACAAAGAATCCTTGTCAACATGCTTCAAGAGAGAAAAAACTTCCACCTTCAGCTCAAATCCAGCCATTGCTCCGCGAATACTATCATAAAACACTATCCACGACGTCCAAATTACTCGCCTCGCTCAGGGCTATCTTTTGATACCCTGCTGGCCATGGCGGCAAGCCGTTTAGGCTTCCCTGTCGTTGGGCAGATGGCCCCAAGTCTGTGTGAGCATCGACACTTGATTAATAGTGAAGCATCAGCTCTCCTCTCTCTTATGAATAGCGACACCCATGCGAAGGACCCGTCTATTAAGCCAATCAAGCTACGGCCCTTCCTCATCAGCATCGTTGAATACTGCAAAAAGGCTACTAACCAGCCCGATAACAGCGAACTCGCCGACACCCTTACGAAGCAGGTAAACGGGATCGAGACACTTTAACAGGACGTCACGCATATCAAAGCATCAATTACAATAACCGCCCGCCCACGGGGCCCTCCGTCTCCAGCTTCCCCTCCGAACATCCCTCCTACGAACGGTACCCGCCTATACGCCGACGTCGCGCGTCTCTGCGGTGCCACCGCCTCCCATATGATAGCATACACAGCACCAGCCAGGATTATCTTCCCCCCGTCGGAGCGAGCGATCACCGTTAAGGTCCGCGATGAAAACAGGAGGAGAGACCTGAGGAACAAGAGGTGCACCGAAATTACCGCGATGGTGGATAAAACCCTGGCGGAATCCCAGGAACGAGCCATCCGCGATATTACGGTCGGAGCGGCAAGCACCCTCCCAAGCGGGGACATCCGGATCATCGCAAGGACGCCGTCAGATATGGAACAGCTTCGACAGCACCGGTCCCGCTGGCAATCGGTCTTTGGGGGAAACGCGTCGGTCGTCGTCCCGACGTACGGGGTCCGGATTGACGGAATCCCTACTACCGGGACGAGGCTTGACACAGCGAATAACAGGTCCATATTCATCAGTCGCCTCCTCTCGGCGAATCACCAGAAATTCGCAGAAGCGGACATCACCTACGCAGCCTGGGTGAACCCTAATTTCAGGCTGAAGTCCTTCTCCTCCGTCCGGGTGGAATTCACGAAGCCGGAGCACGCGAACTGGGCCATCGTCGAAGGATTATATCTTGATAGCCGGGCCCTGACATGCTGCCGGTATTACAAGGAGAGTAGGATACAGCAATGCTTCCGCTGCCTCGAATACGGACACATCAGGCATCGGTGTACGGCCCCCCCTGTTCTGTTCCACCTGCGCCGGGCCAGGCCACGATCATAAGGCCTGCCTGAAAGATAGCGACACCGAAGCATGGAAATGCAAGGTATGCGGAGGGGGTCACAAGGCCACCTCGGACGCCTGTAAAACCCGCCAGCAGCATATCCGCAAGACCCGTGATACCTTCACCAGAGCGCAAGCTGAGGCGCTCTGGCCGGTTACGGTTCTCCCCCTAACCTCTCCTCCATCAGTATCCCCCTCAGGACCAATCACCACCAATATCAACATCACCGTACCTACCTCCGCTCAGACCTCAGAGTCCTCCCCGACCGGGAAACCTACTAACGTCCGATACACGTCCGACCTGCCCCGGGATACCGCTGGCAAAAGGCGACGGGCCAACTCCAATACGGGACTCCCCCCTCCGACCCCGGTCACGGTGCCGGCGCTGGCATCGTCAGCCGTTGAGCCTCCTGCGGCGGCCCTACGTGTTGACACGTCCGACCTGGCCCAGCCGTCACGTGACATAGGTAGAAGGGAGGCCTCCAGCAAAGGCCCGATACTCGAAAACCGCTAAGTTCGATTTCCGTAAACTTACCTGGCAGGATAAATCCAGAACCAACAAAGGTCGTCGAAGATCTAACAATAATTCCCTCCACCGCACCCACCTCTACAGCCTCCTCCGCGGACGAGCTATCAACACTCTCCCAAGGCTCCCAGGGCGTCCGCTCATCTAGGGGAAGGACCCTGATGGATTCCTCGAAGAAAAGGGAACAGCGCATGACTCAGGACCAAACTATCCGTCAGACCCGCGAGTCAGGCATCAAAAAGAGTAAGAAGGCCACAAATCGAATCTCGAGAATATGAGTGGTACACCCACCCGATCAACAGCAAGGACGTCCCTCCGGATCATGCAGTACAATGTCCGCGCGGCATATGCCGTGATGGCGCCGATGCTGCGCGACCCGGATCTAGGAAATCAGGATATTGTGGCCATATAAGACCCCTGGATTAATACTAATACAGGACTCACCTACCAAGCCCTAGATACCCCTTCTCGCCTCTGCCAGGAAGTCGGGAGGCCCGACATATGCTTCTTCATCCACAAGAGACACCAGGCATCAAGCTGGACCTTTCGCTCCTATACCGAATCTTACTCCTCTCTGACACTCACCCTCTAAGGCCCCATCCAGACAGTCACAGTCCATAACGTCTACCGAAGGCCGAAGGCCGACCCGGAGAGGGACTTCTCAATCCTCCGCGATACGTTGGGGGAGCCTGGGGAGCACCTCCTCTGCGGAGACTTCAATCTCCACCACTCGTCATGGAGCATCCCCAACACCCGTACATTAAGCTACTCAAACGCCTTCGTGGCCCTCACGGCAGCGGCCGGCCTATCACTCCTATCCGAGCCGGGCATACCCACATAGCAGGAGAGGGACCGGCAGAGCGTCCTAGATCTCACCTTTGCCACCGAGGGCCTCAACGAATTTCTCCTATCCTGTACCGTTAGCAGGGGCAGGCTCGAGCGCACCGGTTTAATGAAAGACATGTATTGTTTTCAACATATATAGTGTTATGAACAAGAACAACGACTACCTCACACACGTAGCTTATTCGAAGGAACAGTAAGAAGTACATTAAAATAAGTTTAAATCGAAGCTAAGACCGTCGGTGTGACTCCGGAGTATTAAGGATACCGTCTAATAGCTCTCGAGGATTCACGAAGCTTTTGACCTCAAGAAATGCCCGGGCGACTTGCTCCTATGACCGAGCAATATATCAGCATTAATTAGGAACATACCATAAAATACTGAGCTTACCGCCTCTTGAAGCTCGACCATGTCGGTATCCGGCATCTCAGCGCAAGCTGCTACCAAATCCTCCCCTTTGGCAGCCAGGACTATCAACTCCTCGGCTCGACGCACTATCTCCGAAGAGATGCCGTTGATGGCAGCACAACTGTGGGATCTCAGCTAACGAACAGGCAAAGCATGATCGTGCACACTCACCAGGTGCCGAAACTTGAGATGCTGCGACCCTCTTTGAAGCTATCAACGGATTCAGTTTCCAGTAGCTTCGTACGATCCAAGGAATCTTCCTCACTTGTAAAGGTACGTGACCTGTTCCTCGACGTCTTCGGCCTCCTCATCGATCAGCACCTCCATATGGCCAAAGGTGACGGATGGCCGAGGTTCAAGAAAGCCAAGTTCGAAGATTTCTGTCCAATTGAGTCTCTGCCGACGGCCTCGAACACTGCGGCCTGCTTACCATGGAAGTGAGTTGCGAAGAGCACCTTGGGTGTCTCATGCTTGAGATCAAGCAAGAATTCGCACACACCACACGCAAGTCCGGCTCCGTCTGCCAAGTTTCAACATATATGATTCCTGAAAGGCGATCAAAGCCCCTACTCACCACTGGCTTCCGTTCCTTTTCCAAACTCGTCAATGACCAACAAGCTGCGGCGGGTGGCGAGACTCAGGGCAAGCGAAATCTGTTGTAAGTCGCCCATGAACGCACTCTGGATCTGCTCACGATCAGAAGCGGTTTTCGTATCGGAAGGTCAGCAAATACCCGTGATACCGTTTCCCGAGTACTGATTCTCGTCAGGATTTTATCCGTGAGGCCGATGATTGCATTCTCAGCAGGGACAAAGCTTTGTAGAGACCAATCAGTGCATTCTACCCCAGAATCGCCGTCTACTACTGACCTCCCTATGTGTGCCATGAATACTATCAAAGCTACCTTCGGCAGCTTAGCGTAATGAGGCAAGAAACGACCGCGTAGATACTAACTTGCTTCAAGTAGACACTCTTTCCAGAGTAGTTCGGGCCTGTCATTATGAGCATGCTGGGCGTCGCTTCTTCATCTTCTGAGACTTCGATGGGCGAGTTTCGATTCTGCAGTACGCTTGTAGATTCTGTTTCGTCCGTTACCTGAGATTCTTTACTGCTTCCCTTGCCTCCAGCAAGGAACGTATCGTTGCCAACAAATGATGGAACCGTGAGCTCCTGAAGCGGATGTCTGTGCAAGCTTTATCAGAGAGCATATTTTTCATGTCTGCGGAAGACTTACCGTCCCCCGTCAATCTTAATCACATTTTCTTCACTGACGAGGGGCCGATTGAAATTGTATAGACGTGCGCCCTGTGCTAGAGCCAGCAAGCTATTTTCTTGCATCAGACAGCTGAAGTTCAATGCAAGCAACGTAAAGCGGACCTGTCTAGTTCGCCACAGATATCAGAAGCCGTCGTCAACAGTTCCTCGTAATGCAGGATCGATTCGGCAAGGCCATGAGCTATTTCAATCTCTTTGTCTGTCAAAGACTTGGTCATTGTATTATCTTAAGTTCACGAGACGACCAACGTACCGCAAATTAGACCACTGAAGGTGGTAACAAGACATATCAGCACGAGCATGCATACTCAATCTGGAGAGCACCGCTCACTGTATATCTCCAAAATGATTGTCCATTTCACGCACGGCCGCGTTCTTATAATGTACCATATCTGCCGCTGTGAACATGGCCTCCCAGGCGTCATTGACATCACCTTCGTAAATACCACGGCCAGACTCCTGGTCTAATGGCAGTGCAATCAAGAAGCCAATTTGAGGGAGGAAGTAGACTCTGACATTAACGTCCGCCTGCAACTCAGTGCGCAGCTTTCCTGCAAAGTAAGCTGTGACATCGTCAAGTAGACTGTCGATGCCACGGTATTGATACTTCATCTGGTCGAGGTCATCGTCGACGCCGTTTCGAATGCATGTTCTGTTCTCTTCCGCAGATTCTTCAAAGTCAACCTTACTGAAGGTCAGCAGAAAAGCCCAATAGAGTAACATGTAGGTCCTCCTTGGTTGCACACCGTTTCATTGATTTTCCTGCCTATCTGAGCTAGATGGTACTGTTCGAATCGCTCAATAATCTGAAGCCGGTAAGTAATACTACACGTAGCCAGAGGCGGATATTAGTACTTTGTGATGAACAGCTAGGCTCTCGGAGCCTTCGATGCATTGGAAAGTATCTCTAATGTTCAGGGCATGAAAGGCAAACTACGATAGTCAGCAATAGGCTGGTCGTGGAGTCACTTTATCGGTGGATGACCGGGTTTAATCATCCGCGCAGAGGAGAGGCAATGACAGATTGCATACCTGGCGAATGCTTGCCCATAGACCCCGGGCGATGCCTCCACCTTTGCCGGACCCACTGCTGACACCTTTGCGTAAATTAATGATGACAAGCCGCATGTTCTTTACAGCCCTAAGGCTCTTGGAAAGAGTCTCCACGTGAGCGATGTTGTTTGGAAGTAGCATTACGCTAATAGTGTCTAGGCGCTCGTTGATGACTGATATGTTGAGGCTGGGCCGTAAAAAGTACTGGCGAAGCAGCGTCTTGCCTTGCGGAGTGCGAGCCAGATGATGAAACAGACCATACACGGAGAGTCCTTCCTTCGAACCCGAAGATGTCGTTGTAGGCCCTTGGTTGTGGGTGTGAGGATGGGCTTCTGATTGTAAGACTTGCAATGACAGCAGCGTGTTCGTATTGATAAACCTTTGATATGTTAGTGTAAGCCAATCATCATCCTACAGGGCTCGCTACATCGTGTCTTGCAGAGTGGACATCTCAATTAAGGACACTCTAAACATGTTGTTGGCGGCTTCATCTCCAGGAAGATAACCAGCTGCTCTCCTTCGCTGCATATAGCAAAGTAAAGCGCCGGCGCAGCCAACCTGAGCCAGTCAGCGGAGCCATCACCAGACTAGGGATACGTACAGTGACACGGCTTTCAATGTCAATCCATCCGGAAAGCCTAAGCAACTGTGATTGATGACCACCAGAGCCCCTCTCTTCCGCAGTGTTGCTGAGTCCAACGGTAGGAACATCTCCAGGCACTGTGAAATTGATCTGCGGTCCTGACTCTGAGCCAATCTTCAAGCCCACAAGTTTGCTTTTACCAGCCTCGTATGCAAACTCTGCAGAAGGGCGTATCTCAAGAAGGTATGGGGGTTGGTGCTCTTCATCTGCACCCCATGTTACTTCTGGGATAGTTAAAGCAGATAGGAAAGCAGAGAATACTTCTATCATCAAGAGAAGCATCAGCGCGCAGCTGCGGATCCAGTCGATCGGTGCATGCGTCATCAACCCTGGACGACAGCAACACGATGGTTGGCTGGATATAGGTTTTCACTGACTTCCGTTAGCCTCGGTGCATGCACACCAGAGAAGATGGAACCTACGAGCTTCTACGACGTCGACCCCTCCGAGCTTGACATCTTCCATGAAGTAAAGCCTTTCTTCACGGGCGACATAGTAGCAACAGCCGACTGTACCCCGCTCTTTGATGTCGACAGCCATAATAACCTCTTGGAGTGTATCGGTCTCATCTTGCTGTATGCCCCAATCGTCATAGTCATGCAGGTTGTCTGCCTCCTGCTCCGCAGCTTCTGAACGGCTATGGAATGACAGTGTATTCTTCGGTGATCTTCGGCGTATACGTCTGGTCGGCATCGAAGAAGAGGTAGCATTTGTGGCGGAGGAAGGAGTAGCTGAACCCTGAGGTCGCCTGCTGCGGTCATCATGCGCACCGGAAAAAGACATGTTGGAGGTTGACAGTGGCAGTAAACAGCGGACGTGTTAATCATGCATTACAATGATGAGCACTAGGCATTGTTGCTTTATTGGTTGAGTGGAAATTGTAAGACATAGTGGACGAGAACTTGCCTCGATAAAGTGTGGTTAGAGTGGAGCTTCCCACCCATTCGCCTCCCATGCATAAAAGAAACTATCGCTACAAGGGTTTACAGAGTATTCTTACAACAACGAGTCAACTTTCCAGAAGTTGAGCAAATCGGGCAACAATTATCCTACTCGGAACCCGCAACAAGTAACCCCTCCATATCATCCTTGATTCTCACGTTGACAACATCTCCAGACTTGATCTCACCCCTGATGAGTTTGTCAGCCAGACCATTTCCTATCTGCTTAGCGATCAGTCGATTCAGAGGCCTTGCGCCGAAGCGTGGATCATAGCCTCTTTCACAAAGCCACTCTTTGACGTTGTCTGGGACCTTGAGAGTGATTCGGCGATCATCCAATCGTGCTTGCAACTCTCTCAGCCGGATATCTACAATGTCGCGGAGCGCTGCTCGAGATAGGCGTTTGAAGATAATGAACTCGTCGATACGATTCAGGAACTCCGGAGGGTATGCAGAAGCAACGACGTCCATCACCGCTTTCTTGATTGCGGGCGGTATCTCATCCTCATGACCCGACATCCGGTGCGAGTGAACGGGATCATCTCCGACCAAGATTTGGGCGCCCAGGTTTGAAGTCAGGACTATGATGGTATTGCGGAAATCGACTCGGTGGCCTGGATACGTCATTAATCAGCCATATCTGGCGAAAATAATAGACTTGGCTTACCTTGTGCGTCGGTGAGGAAGCCCTCATCCAAAACTTGTAACAGCAGAGCCGAGATGTCCCTATGAGCCTTTTCAAACTCATCGAAGAGCAGGACCGCGTACGGCTTTCGCCTCACCGCCTCTGTTAGTTGACCAGCGTCGTCGTAGCCGACATAGCCAGCAGGGCTACCGATAAGCCTGCTAACTGTATGCCTCTCCTGGAACTCGCTCATGTCAAAACGAAGTACTGCATTCTCAGTCGAGAACAAAAAGTTTGCCATCTTCTTGCACAACTCAGTCTTTCCCACGCCAGTCGGACCAAGGAACATGAAGCTGGCGAGCGGGCGGTTTTCGCCGCTGAGGCCGGCGCGCTGCATTCGGACTGCGTTTGCGACTGCTGTGAGAGCCTCGTCTTGGCCACGGATGGATTCGCGAAGGATGTCTTCCATATGGACGAGCTTTTCAACCTCGCCAGACATGAGTTTCGAGACCTGCCGGCCATTAGCACCGCTTGATCTATTTTGTGTAATACTTGAATGTATCCTACCGGTATACCCGTCGTTCGCGCAACGACATTAGCAATATCGTCGGCGGTAACCGAGTCGTGTAGAAGAGTGTCAGCACTTCCAATGGAGCCGCTTTGATCCGCTCCATCGTGAGGAAGACGTTGCTGAAGCTGCGGGATCGTCGCGTATCGCAGCTCCGAAGCTTTCGCAAAGTTGCCTGACAGAGTTAATCTATCATCAAATGATAAGTACCATGCAAGAAGGCGTTACCTTCGCGTTGCGCTTGCTCCAACTCAAGTCTGGCCTGCTCAAGACGCTCTTTCGTGCTCTTGAGCTCCTCGATTTCCGCGCGCTCTTTATCCCATTTCTCGGTCAACTTGCCCACTTCCTCCTGCTTTACCTTCAATGTCTCCTCCAGCTTCTCGCGACGCTCTTTGCTGGAAATGTCTGTCTCCTTGCGCAGAGACTCCAATTCGATTTGGATAGTCATGATCTGGCGTTCGAGCTCCTGAATGGTGTCTGGTTTACTCTCCTGTTGTAGTCGTAAAGCGCTCGCTGCCTCATCCACCAGATCAATTGCTTTGTCAGGAAGAAAACGGTCGGTAATGTAGCGATTGCTGTATGTCGCAGCCGCAACGAGCGCGCCATCGGTTATTCTCACACCGTGGTGAACCTCGTACTTCTCCTTGATGCCGCGCAATATCGAAATGGTATCTTGCACTGTCGGCTCACCAACCAGGATCGGTTGGAATCTCCGCGCCAAAGCTACATCCTTCTCAATCTGCCGGTATTCGTTCAAGGTAGTCGCGCCGCAGCACTGCAGCTCGCCGCGGGAGAGAGCAGGCTTCAGAAGGTTGCTCGCGTCGATGCTTCCTTCGGTCTTTCCCAGGCCTAGCAGTGTATGTAGCTCGTCCACGAACAGTATCACACCACCATGAGCGTCCTCCACCTCCTTCAGGACGGACTTCAACCGCTCTTCAAAATCACCGCGGTACTTTGCACCAGCGATTAACTGTCCAAGATCCAGCGCAATGACCCTCTTGTTCTTGACCGACTCCGGCACATCGCCTTTGACAATCCTCTGAGCCAACCCTTCGAGTATCGCGGTTTTCCCGGTTCCGGCGGCGCCGATGAGCACCGGATTGTTCTTCGTCCGTCGGGACAGCACCTGAATCGTCCGCTGGATCTCTGCGTCTCTTCCGATGACGGGATCCAGCTTGCCATTCCTGGCGCGCTCGGTGAGGTCGACGCCGTACTGTTCGAGCGCAGGTTTCTCAGGCTGGCCGCCCAAGTTCATGCGATGCGTGCCTCCGGGAGGATGTGGCCGTCCATTCGCGTAGGACCGGATCGCAAGAAGCGGCCGTAAGTTTCCCGGATGAGCGAGTGGACCAGCATTGATGGCTCGCGCCAGTGAGGGTTTGTTTGTGAATGCCGGACATGACTTGGATGCATCCAGCAGCCGGGCAGCTCGCCTGGAAGCGGATCGCGTTCGCGAGACGGGTAACATCTTTCTCACGATACAGCGCTGGTTCTGGTCGAGAATAGTAAGCAGAAAGCGAAGAAACTACGTACGCGATGAAGGTCCGTCATGGTCAAAGATGCGTGGCCATGAGCAAATGATTCTGCCGAAAGTCGGGTGGCTTCTGGAAAGTTCATCGTCAGCGGAGAAATTCCGCTCTTCCAACGAGCCGCCCGCTGTTCCACCTTACCCAAACCAGTAAGGTGGAAATCGCCAGAGCCTCGCCCTCGGAGCCATGATTCTCCTGAGAGTGTCGGGTGTTGACCGAAATTATTGCACTAGAATCTCGGGCAAGAGTTCCAGAAAATTCAAGGACACTTCTCATTTACTATTACCCCTATTAACTGACTAACAATGGGGTTCGCTGACTTCGCCTCGGACGCTGGTCTCACATGTGAGTTAGATAAAAGGCACAGAAGCTTCTGAGAGCTCTTCGCTGTACCTTTACTGGAATTGCGGGGTTCTGACCTCGTAGGCAGTGCTGAACAACTGGCTTCAGACCAGAAGCTACATAGTCGGGTGAGTGAAACGTGAAGTCTCTTCAGCATTGCCGCCAGAATGGAGAACCCGATTTCTGTCAATGAAGCTCTGTCGAGCTCTTGAACGACATCACCACCATCACAATCCCTCTAATTCACATGAACTGAAACTTTCTGTTGCTAATTGAAGACTAGTTATGGACCTTCGCAAGCCGACGCAAAATGCTTTCAACAGTTCAAAGAGTCGCCGAACCCCGCCAAGTTCCCGCACGCGTACCGCTGGCACAAGCACATCTCGACCTATGAATCCGAGTTCTCTTCTCTCCCAGGGGATCCATCCAAATCGCACACCGCATACGGTCCGGAGTCCAGCGAAGTTACTCTGAACCCTGCAAAGGTTCCAGCGAAGGGTGACGATGCCGAGGAGGACGAGGATGTTGATCTCTTTGGCAGTGACGACGAGGAGGAAGACGCCGAGGCTGTCCGGGTCAGGGAAGAGAGACTGACTGAGTACAAGAAGAAGAAGGAGGGCAAGACCAAGCCTGCGGCAAAGTCGATCGTCACGTTAGATGTTCGTGGTTCCCAGCCCTAATCTTGACCCTATATCTCATAGACTCACCCCAACCGCTAACCCTTTCTATAGGTGAAGCCATGGGGCAAGTTCTCAGTATCAAGATTTACGTCCGTGATGCTGACATTCTGTGTGAAGATGACGAAACCTCGATGGATGAGTTGCAGAAGAGCGTCCGCAGTATCGAGCAGGATGGCTTGGTCTGGGGTGCTTCGAAACTCGTCCCGGTTGGATTCGGCATTAAGAAGCTGCAGATCAATCTGGTGGTCGAGGACGAGAAAGTGTCTCTGGACGAGTTGCAACAGAAGATTGAGGAGTTTGAAGACTATGTCCAGTCAACCGATATCGTATGTCCACTTCTTCTCCGCTCTTCGAGACATCCAAATCGCTAACCATTTCTGCAGGCCGCCATGCAAAAGCTGTAGGGTTACATAAGTCTAGTTCAATCCCCATAGTGGTGTAATCCATTTGCACATGCTGCTTTTACCGCAGCAAGGAAGCAGCTGCTGCAACTGTCAAAGCCAATAGGGCAAAAACAGGAGCATGATAATCACGAATTTTGGGATCTAGCATCATGAATACTCCCGTTGCCGTGATGCATTATGAACGCCTATCGCTGGCTCTCCGCTTGCACTACGACCACTTAGAGATTATTGGTAGTCGAGAGGAAAAAATCTGATATTCATTGTGTGGATTTTTTTATGGCCGTGGTGTTGCCTGGCTCGAGCTTCGAGTCTGCACATAAACTCAAACCGCGCCGAATCGCGCACCGTAACTTCTCAACTCCACAAACGATCCTTCATAACCCACCTCCACGATGACAATCCTATCAACCTCTCTCAACACAATCGGCCTCCTCTTCCTCGCACACGCGTACCTATCCCATCTCCCCTCTCTCCATTTGATCCCACTAACCTACCTGCCACCAGCGTCTACTCCGCGTACGAGCACACCGCGATCCTCGCCTCATCCGCCGAATCCCCAACTCACGCAACCGACGCAATCACCGCTGCCACCGCATCCGCCTCGCTTCCCATCGACATCACCATCGAGACGCTGCTGTCGGTGCTGTTGCTGTGCGCGGGCGTCGTGCTGAGCGCGCCGGCGCTGCGGCCGATTCAGTGGCGAGTGTGGGCGGGGGAAGTGGAGAGGGAAGGACGGAGGGGTGGCGAGAAGGCTGCGTTGGAGGGCGTGGTGAATCCGTTTGTGGGGCTGGAGGAGAGGCCTGGGTTTGTGGATATTAGGGTGAGTGTTCTGGCTTTGGAGAAGGGTTGGGGTGTGGAGGAGGGGTTTGGGATGGGGAATGGAAGGGCAGAGTGTGCTAATGGGCTACAGGCGAAGAGGAAGGAGTTTGCGGACTGGGTTAGGGAGGGTGGGTCTTCGGAGCGGAAGTCATAGATGGAGGACTGCTCTGCCGGCTGGCTCGAGGTGAGTGCGGTTAGATGTGATGGATCGTGGGCCCCATACGGTTGCTAATTGCAGTCAATAGCGCGTTCTGTGAGAGCATCCGTAACGCAGAGCTTTTTGTATCATATAAAGAAGTGAGCGAAATGTGCAGCACCTTTCGGATTGCATTCGCTGCGTGACTAGCTACGTTTGGTGCACATATGGTGATGTGTTGATCCGGTCACAGTTAGCGCACTGCGCACTCGATGGTTCGTAGTAACGATGGGCGAATGGCCAAATCATCACGAGGCGTGGACAACGGACACAGCTGCATTTGCACATGGACAAAGCAGGCTCGCTGTCAGAAGTCAAGAATGGATCAATGTATCCGCATTACAAGGTTGACTATCTACAAAGTTTCGAAAGACGAGTGCATAGCAGCACACGTGCTTCTAATTACATTAGTTGAAGTCCAGGTTTCCACATTTTCAAGTCCCGCTAGAGTTGCAACACCGCGAAGCCAGACAACCAGAGCAACGATTAGAGACGCCCAGCCACGCCGAAAGACGGCTGTAGAGCAACAGGGTAGCAAGGTATCGACGTCGGGTTCGATGAACAGAATGTACAAACAGAGAGAATCCGCTAGTGTCCCACTAGATGCTAAGACTGTCCGTCCACGAGTCTAGATCTGGAATCACAAGAAGACCGCGAAGAAAGCACCCGCGCCGAG
>QQTW01001315.1_pt1 | contig 17242 bp, 18 predicted proteins | sample 1904831 | NCBI WGS metagenome assembly QQTW01 (sample SAMN09435610, study PRJNA476489) | Subsurface metagenome, whole genome shotgun sequencing project. | reverse complement strand
GGGATAGAAGTTGATGCAGTGGGTGTTGAAAAAGTGGCTAATTACGTGTCCGGCCAATTACGTGGGTGGGGGACTTACCAGGAGAAGAGATGTATAGTACGATAAAAGAGGCATATTTTGATTGTATTAAGATTATATTTCTGGCAGAATACTAAATGATGAGCTGTTTTCGCATTACAGATGTCTTAGCCGTGTGTTCTGGTACATGCTAAGCAATCTCACAGTCGGGTTCTTTCGAAGCGAATCCTCCAGTACTCGGTGCCGCCAACAAATACGTAATACGTCCTTGCGTGATAGATCTTTCCCTAAATAGCATAGTGTGTAAGGATATCGAGCTCAAACTGAAAATGGCTACGCAGCACAGTTCATCCTCTTGTATCCTACTGATAGTATATACTCGGCTCAAATTTCAGGCCCACTTAGGAAGCACCTATACGTGGTGTGGGCTACGAACCTTCTCTTCTAAGAAAAGAGCTAAGACTTCCTACAGCGACAAAGACAATCCTATGATATCTTAAAGAGAAATCTGCATCTCAAACGCTATCTCGAATCGTCATTTCAATAAGATATCTGAATATTAGGCTAAAAAGGGGATACTGCAAGAGATATAGCTTAAAGGATTTAGCTGGAATAAAGAGATAAGGTTTCATTTTATGGCTTCCTCTATCCTTCTCTCGAATTGTTAAGGAGCTAAAAGTAACAGAAAGGTTTTAGCAGATTTTCTATATTCTCTTAGTCTCATTTGGACAGCGCATCCTCAAAAAGGATAACAATAAAGATAGGGCTCAAATGAGGTTACTAGATGATGGCGGCTCTGAGGAAGACATCATTATGAGATATCTCTTGTATATAATAGGCTCTTAGAGAGAGAGTATACTCGCATAGACCCTTCTTAGGTCTGAATCGATGTATGAGCACCACTACCACGGCTCAAATTTCATCAATGTATTTTGTAAATCTTGTTGAGAATTCTGATGATTGATTTACTGTTGATGATGGGCGGTTTGAGATTTAATGAAGACAACACCAAGAATCTATACCTTCAGAGGAAGGGACGCACAGCCAGTAGTAGTCATTTCATCACCGTTCGATCAATTCAGCGAGATGAGTCTCCCTCCTATTCCGAAGAAGACTGTAAAGCACAGAGAAGCTGATACTGTGAAGAAGACCGCTGCCAATTGTGGTGAAATACCTACTGTAATATCTAGTATCTAGCATTCGCGAGTACATTTTCTTGGACCTTAATGCGGGCGATAGCGGCGTGGGATACCGACTGAGAAGAGCGTGGTAGATCAATCTTCGGGTTTAGTATGTGCTTCTGAGAAGGCGGGATTGAGTCTACCACGGTACAGTATTCACAACATGAACGAACAAGAACCAGGCACAGGATCCACGTTCGAAGCTAAGAACAATTCACTATCTCTGTTGGCTAAACTTGTTGTTCAGCTCAACAACTAGTATCGGAGGTGAGATTTTAGAATCATTGAGCCTCCACGATGGGGATGATATGGACACCGGGCAGCTCGGACCCAGAATATCTTTCAAAGTACTGTGAAGACTTGCTCCATTTGAAGTTGTCAAGATTACAAAAGAGCTTGGCGCTGAGCACCAAAAATGCCATTAAGCAGAGAACAGAATACTGATGGACCGTCCAGCTTGAAGGGGTCGCGAACATCAACCTAAGCATCAACAAATCTTTTCATATCTAGCACAACAAGGTCAGCGCCGCGAATCAGGTCAAAGGGGATTGTGCCTCACTCTCAAGCCATTGGACATATTCTTTCTGCTCTTTGTGATCAACATAATCGTGCACAAAGCTTGCCAATTGCTCATTGATTCCTCTCTCGTCAAGATATCTTTCCAGCATGCTTTGTAGCTCGGGATCGAGATTCTGAAACGGTGGTCCCGCGTATATGTTGTCCCGAGCAAAATCAGTCTCAGGCGTCTCGGCTTCCGCAATCTCAGCTTTCGGGTAGTAGTAAACGTTCTCGATAATGACAATGCCATCTTGCGCGTTCGTTACGATTTGAACTGCTCCCTTGCCTGGCTTGGAGATGATAACATGCACGGCAACTGGGTAGGCTGGACTCTGTGCTTGCTCGCCAGCAGCTGCATCCTCGCCATCAGCCAATTCGGGGCGGTCAGCAGGCGCGACACTATCTTCTGGCGCCACGTTGACATTCCCGCCTGGTGTTTGACCCTGGTTGACGGTTCCTTTGGATTGTGCACCGCCTCTCTGTGGTGTCACGTCGTCGAATAGATCCTCGTCGTCGAGTGCATTCTCTTCGTCTTCCTGCTCCCCATCTTGCTCGTAGTTTATGTCCGCAATCGAAAACTTCACCTTAATGCTATCAAGATATGAATCAGCAATCGCCACGAGCATTTGAGGGTATCACAAACGTTTCATCGCCAAACTTCTTCGTCAGGACGACTTCCTCATTGCCAGGAGTATCTTTAATCTACAACGTGTTCAGTTGAGATCATGGACAATCGCATAGTGCTGACAAACCTCGAAAGAAGAGTTGTCGAGAAACTCCTGGACGCCGGGAGGTAGTTGTTTGGAGTCTCGAGTCTCCTTCTCCAAAGATAGCTCATTTTCAAGCTTCGCGGAAAGCTCTTGATCAACTGGGCCACCGATATATTAGATTTTGCTCATCATCCAGACCATGTCGTTTCTCACATTCACCAGCTGGTTCTCTCCTTGACATCGAAGTCGAGAACGCGGGAAAAGACTGCCTTTGAACACGCCTCCATGATGACTGCAGAAAGCAGGGCTTCGCAATGCTAGCAAAGGGTCGTAGTGAGGATGAGGTAGAAGCGCGGAAGAGAGATCGAGGTGCTATGCGACTAGCATATCGTATTGAGAGCATGTTGTAGGATCCCCAAGTAGCTCCAATGAAGGGGAATGATGGAGAGATCGTTGCCGGTGGTAATGGATATTAAAGCTGTTAGAATCTCGAAGCTTTCCCAGAAAAGTTTAGCGTTTATGGGGTCAAGGACCTAGCGTCGTTTCGCTTTTCACTCTCACTGCAAAGAAAATCAGAATATCTACCTCTCCACCAAAAGGACAGCGCTGTTAGGATCCGAACCTACTAGTAACTGGTAGATATACTTTTCAGAGGCACAATACTGCAGTGCACAGCAGTATTCCGCTGTCGCGTCTTAAACAATGAACGTACTTGGGTAAGAGAATCCTCTACAGCCATGAATCCCTAACTCTAGAGCAGTCCAACATATGGACTGACTGACCCTCTGTGGAGCATTGGTGGACGATTTTGAATGCATCTCATATCTTCCTTCATAAGAGATACGTGCTTATTCTACTGTGACTGTTGGGCCAAAGCCGAACCGGAAATCACCACCAGCTTCCATTGCCCTCCATACTTCTTTCACATTCGCCGTCCACGTTTCAGTTCCGCTCCGGTCGACCTCGGCCACAAAATCCGCTTTTGTGACGGCATCTTGCCTTTTCTCTTGGTCCAGCAAGCACTGTTCTAAAGGCATATGCGATGGGAAGCGCGCCACGCTCGCCCTAGACAGATTCAGGGTCAGGCTCGCAAACCTATTCCACGCACTAGCAGACCGCGACTCGTGTGGCGCGGCAGAATCTGCTGTTGAGAGCAGAGCTGGTTTGTTCATAGTAGTGAACGCTGATGAGGTAGAATATGCGATAGCACAATCAAACTCCCTCTGAAAATTCCTCAGTCCCATAATAACTTCTGCTGTTCGTGAAGGCCCATCTCTGGGCTGGTCTGGATGCTTAAAACGAGCAGTCTCCGAGTGATATCGATCTTGCCAGTAGAACGCGCTTGCTGAATCCAGGACTAGCAGACCAAGGCGTCGACTTAGCGACGAATGAGCCGTAACATCAAATAGATAGGATGGCAAGGAGTCCAAAGTCGCAACTAACTGAATTGAAGACTGTGGCCGTAAAACATGGACATGAGTCAAGGCCTCCTGGACAAGGCTTTCTGTGTCTCTGTCCCCTGTTATGGTACCCTCATTTGTGGTAGAAGAGGAGACAGCATCGAGTATTACCTCTCGTAGTCGCATTGCGGAGAATCGGCCATCAGCGTCAAACCAAACCACTGCTGTGCCCTGCCCACCATGATCGCCAGGGAGAACAGAACGCGCGGCAATCAAGTAGAGTAAGCTAGTCTTGCCGGAGGCAGGAAGCGAAGACGTCAGCTCGAGGACGGCTGGCTTCCATCTGGAGCCTTGACTCTGCAGAAGCGTCGAGCGAGGTGCCGGATCCTCGTCCCGTGCATGCCTGTCCAAATCATCTCCTGGCTGGGGAGACGACGAACGAGGCGCTGCGAGACGCTGGGCCGGAGCGCAAAAAACCTCGAGCAAGCGGTCCACAGGCGGAAAGCCTAGCCTCGGTCTAGGATTGCACAGGAGATGGCGTAGACCAGATAGAAGCTGTATTCAATCATCAACCCTGAACCAATGAAAAGCGCTTCCCTCCCTCAGTGGAAAATACAGTCACAACCTGGTGCTGAAAGTGGAGAAAAATTGGAGAACGAAACCCTCTGGATTTCCTGCAAAGAAAACACTCACCTCATCAAGACCCTCCTCTTCCACCGCAGCCAGCAATCTCGCTCCCTCAGCTTCCGCAGACATGTCTACGTCGACAGCGTGACACCAATCCCTGGCAGATGCTCCCTCACACGAACCTCCGCTACTTAAGTCGTCCCACAAATATAATGCGATGGCTCCGCCCGAACAAGCGTTCCCGGTCTCTACGCTCCCGCAACGCGTGCACGCCCAACTGGACCAGAGCGGCAATCTGAAGAGCCGGAAGCTGCCTCGCGATTTCGACCTGAAGAGGAACTGCAAGTTGATGGAGCTGGTGCAATACTCATGCACGCCGTGGCAGGATATGATATCGCTGCGGTTGGAGGGCAAGCAGCAGCACTGTAGGCCGGTGGTGAGGTTGTTTAGGAGGTAGGAACTTTCAGTGTACGGAGATGTGACGAAATGGTGTCTGGGAAGGGAGTAGACCAGAAAACGAATGTGATGGCTAACCATTCGGAATACTAGATGTGGACAAGGGGAGAAGATGTTTCATGTGGAGACGACGGCTTGGGAGGGTGAAGGTGCATGGCATGGTAAATCCTCAATCGAGAGGTCGAACACCACAGAGCTCGCCACTGCCATGGCATCGCGAGATCTATTCGCCAATTACGGAAGCTATTTCTGGAGCAAATAAGGCTGAGAATGCGCATGTGGTATCATGTCCCCGGGCCACCAGCTTTCGCAAGGCCAGCCTTGCACATCCAACCTCTTGCGCGATTATGCAAAGTCCATACTCAGATCCTCACCCGTGAGTTGAGAACGCGAATCACTAGCTCTCTGCTTGCCACGAGCGTTTTCAGAGAGACCATGGTGACGTGTTCCAGCCTTTGCTGCCATATGGGGTGGCTCAATTCTTTGAGGTTTCCGCCGGCTCGTGTCCGGCATCCAGTATTTCCTCTCACTGTTCACAATCGGCGCCATTTCAAAGCCTTCGCCTACTGCAGCTGTGGTACCAACCAAACCTTTCCCTCTCTCGGCCTTCGCCAGCTCCTTCATTGTCTCCTCGAACATCCCCTCCATGGTAACCTCCACATTCTTTTGGCGCCCTCCTCGCTGAGCTTCAGCAGCCGTACGGTCTGGCGATGTCGACAAATTCAGTTTTCCTTCACCTCTTACTGCAGTGGCTAGCTTCCTCAATGCCTGTTCCCCCAATCTTCCTTCCTCGGTTGCAAGCTCCCTTACCCTTCGTGGATCTCTCTCTCGAAGTGGAAGACTTGGTGTATCGCGAAAGGTATGCTGTGAAGGAAACGCTGGGAAAGTTGACGGAATGTGCCGATCTCTTCGCTTTTCTTCTTTCCCATGCAAATCAGATCCGAGGATTGATTCAGGCAGCTCACGGGTGTTGAAGAAATCATCCGGGGGAGGCGTTGGTAGTAAGGATATTGAGGATGGAGGTTTCGTTTTCGACCGTGGCGGCAATCGATCTTCTGGAGTAGGGACCTGTACAGCTTGAAACGCACTTTCGAGATCTGTTGCTATGGGCGCTGCGCGACGGGCAGCCAGCATAGAACGGCGAATATATTTACATAGGTTGAGAACGTCTTGGCTTATATGTCAGCTAGAAATCTGAGGTGACTCGTAGTTCGTCGGCCTCTCATACATTCTTCAACACAACCTCTGAACATCTCCAGCGCCCATGTATCGACCGAAGCATTTTTAAATCCATCCCTTGTCGCCACCCCCTCACATATAGAAACGATTGAGTGGTCGAGAAAATCATCAACTTGGCTTCGCCCAATTGCTTTCGGACCTTGCTCTACGTCTGTATCTTCCGCCTGCTCACGGGGATGTATTTGACCGACCAGCGCCGGCTCGATGCCTGGAATGCTCTGCTGTTTAGACTGAAGGGTATGGTGTCGGTGGTAGAACTGTCGCTGCTTCTTCGAAGGGTGCGCATCGTAGTTGGCCATGGACAATGGTCTTTTCTGAGGCGAAGTTGGTGTCGTGAACACTGGTGCCATGTTTGCTCTATCGAAGCTGTGGTATCACTTCATCCGAGAGCTATGTATAAGACGGGCATTTCCCCAGCCGTCCGAGGCGATATTATCGGTTTGAGTAGTGGAAGGTTGATGTCGCAGGACCGCACCGCAGGCGTCACAGCCAAGACCGAGATGACTAGCGCAACTGCGATCATCGACGCTGGAGCTTGAGGTGAGCTTGAACCTCACTTTACCATCTGCAACAATTGACCACGCCAGCCACGAAACAAATACAACGAAACTTCTTGATAGTGGAGAGTCATTACAATTATTGTTTGCGGTCATCCCGATCCTGTGCTTGATCGCAAAACAACACACAATGGCTATTAAACCAATTACAGGAGTACGCTTCCACCCCTCCATGACACCGAAGGCTCTCGATGGAACAATATCTTACTCCCGTGACTATTTTTCATGGCATTCCATGATACTGACAACCTTACAGATGCTCCGAAGAGGCCTGGTGCTGGATCTCAGCATCGCTGGCGGTACGTCAAAACCATACTTACATCAGTCTACTAGGGCATCAGACAGGATTCTGCACTCCTAGATCTATTACCTGACCCGGAAGTCCATCCAAGCCTTCACAGTCCGTTTAACTTATTTCTATTTCGCTTTCATACAGGCCTCGGCACAGCATTTGGCTACCTATGGTGGTACGGCTTCCACATCCCACGCGTTCGGAAACGAGATCAATTCTACGCCAAGCTTGAGGATCAACGAGCCCGGGATGCTGGTATCCAGTGAGGCTGCGAAGGCGAGATATGGAGATGAGGGAAACGAGGACGGTGTAGGTCCGCTGGACTCGACGTGTCAGGAAGCAGGTGGCATGCTGCAAACGACCACCAAGGAGAGATTGTACATATTCAATGTGGCAGCGGACGGAGAATCAAGGTGTCTAGCGAGCAACGAGCTACCAGGGCGTCGCTCGGACCATATTTGTTTTATCTGCGGCAGTTTTCAAGCTTGAATCACACTGACATCCACCAGGTCGACTTTTAAATTTTCCCCTTGACACAGCAGCGTCCAACATGATAGAGACAAAATGCAAATCCTTCTCGTACTCCAGCAGACCAAGAGCCCAGCGCCAGCAGATACCACTCCTCGAACCCTCGCGAGAAAGGGCCCCAAACCCCTCATCCCTCATCCCTGATCGCCAAACCAGCGCCCATCAGCAATGAACTTCCTCCAAGCGGACCGTCGATCAATCAATCCATAGTTTCAAGAAGCACACTCCCTCCCTCCATTCTATACCCCTTCCATTCCTGACACTCGTCAACTTGCCCAGGCATGTCGATTCTTGTGTATTTTTAAATAAGTGTTTGAAAGAGCTTGCTCATCTCTTTCGGCCGTCTTTCCCCGCGCCGTTGGTGACACCTGTTGCATCGCTGGGCGACGTGACTTTCTATTGATGACCCGGCCCCCCATGTGGTCTATTTGATTCTGCCAAACTACATCCCATCTGCCAGAGGGTCGGCGAACTCTCTCTCCATGACCAATAGATTTAGATCTGAGTATGTATTTCCGCTAGCTATGTAGTGCTCTCTGAAGCTTCATGTGTGTAGAAAGATTGAAAGCCTTTGAGTAAAGTGGCAGTCAAACGCAAGAGATGCTAGTAGTATTTCTTCGGTGTGGTCTTCTAAATTTCACAATATAAAAATCCTTGAAAAGTCGTGAAACTTTGCGACCTCTGCCATTCATATTACCCACCCCCCCCTCAATTTTTTTCTTCACATTATTGATCGCGAACAGAAAAAGCATGATCTCGACCTTAATGGTCTTGGAAATTGCGCCTGCGGCATATATTGCGCCTGTGGCGGATAGTTGAGCTGACGGCGATCATTATCGTCATTTCATGGACAGAAAGATGGATACATCATCTATAACGACCTCGATGGTAATCTTTCTTATTCATGAAGAAGACGAGCAATTCAGATTGGGACTCTGGAGCATCCGCGCAGGTTAAGCGCATCTATACTTTCATATGCTACATGGTCACACAACCCAAAGAAATATGAAGGACATAGTATTTAGACGAGCGGAGACATATACGAATCCCCGGCAGAACTTGGCCAAAACTCGTCCGGCTTGATCTTGAAACGATCGGGGGCAAAAGAACTGTCAATATAGTAATAAGTACTACGGGTATCAGGCAGAAGCATGCATAGCTTGGGGCTAAGAAGAGCTAGTTTATGTTCGCAGCGCCGCAGTTAGTATCCTCTTTCGAAGCGCTTTGACCTTTGCCTTTACCCATATAGATCTATCAATTAAAGACCGCTATTAAAGATCCAGCTTAGCGGTTATGAAAGGCAGCTGTACAGAGCCAAAGATGGTAATTAACGGCGAGCTATGAACACTTCTGCCTAATATTGTAGTAGCTCTCGGTTTCGAAGGCCGATTCCGAACACCAGTGACGGAGAAGGGGGATTCTCTCAGGCAGCAGCATCGCTGTGTCTGGGAAGAACTGTGAGGGCAGTGCCTCCATCACTGTCAGAAGACCGTGATCTTACAATCTAGCTATCTTGACGAGAAAGGATACTTAAAGTGTCTTGAGGAAGAAGCTTACCTATCACTCGGAAAATTCTTTGCTCACAACCCCCCATCTCCTACTCATATAGTGAAAAAGAGCTTTTCTATATGTTGCACCTTGCCGTTCCTATCTTCTTTCGCTGACGGTAAGCCGATATGCCGATCCAAAGCAGTCTCGGACAAAACACCCACCCCTAGTTAATGCTGACTTGAATCCAGGGACAAGCTTTCTGAATGTGCCATTTTCGGGTCGGTTAGCACCCATTGGGAAGTTTCTCGACATTCCGATCACCTATACACTATGACTGTGCTTCGTGCCATACGATTTGCAACCAAGGCTCCCGCTTCTTTGGTACAGGGAGGCGGCCGCCTGGCAAGTCGCGCTATCCCTCACGTTCCGGCACCATGGGAAAGGTACGTTCTCCACTGGACGAACCCCAATCTCTCCGTTGTTGATATGGTTCTACCATCCAGACGTCGCTGCACTGTGGCCACAAAGGTGCACCCTCGATGCGAAGCGACCGTGGAGAACCACACGATGGGTACCTCTCTACCTCGATATCTCGGCATGAAGGTGCACCAGACAGTCCTCGAACGAGCCTACGAAGGAATCACGGTCGTCGGTACCTACAGACGATCGCATCCTTCCATCGTATTCCAAGGCGAAAAGCAAGACAAGCCTTTCAACTGGCAGCGCCCTACCGCGAGGGTTGCAAACAACCACCTCTATATCGAGTGCTTCCCGGGATATGACCATGTTGAGCACTATGCTGAGATTGTTGCCACCTATCTTGGAATTCGGCAACGCCAGGGAGACAAATTGACTCTCCCGTCCAGGGTATGTTTCAAACCGTCGTCCTGCTCCGACACTCAGAATGCGCTCAAGGCTACGAACATCCGAGAGCTCCCAGAGGGAGTCGATACTGTAGTTCTGGGCCTCGTTCACCGTCTGGAGCAGCTGACTAGCCCGGTGAACTGGGCTGGGGACGATTGTTTAGCCTGGGCGGTGCGCCAATTTAACGGTCGCAAAGTGGCGTTCGTCGGATTCCGGCCCTCATTCTGGGGCGACATTGCTGGAGAAGTTGTTCACTACCTTGCGTCGCGGTGCGGAGTGCGTGAGGTTCTCTACTTCGGCAAGCTGGGGAGCGTCAGAAAGGGGGTGAGACCAAACACCTGGTTGGCGACTGGAGAGCGGTCATACGTGCGCGGCCAGCTTGTGGAGTGGGAGAACGTGCTTGGCAATACCGTTGCTCGTCTTGCTGGACACTATGCGGTTGTAGGGAGTCATATGACGCTTAGGAGCGTGCTCCATGAGACTAAGGATTGGCTTGCTACGCTGCCCAGCTCGGTTGACTTTGTGGATCCCGAGGTGGGCATGATGGCTCAGGCGGCGATCAAGAGCGGGATCCGATTTGGGTACCTGCATATCATCTCAGATAACGTGGCTGAAAAGTACGACGAGGACCTATCAAACGAGAGGCTGCGAAACGTCCTGATGCGAAGGTCAAAGCTCTATGAAGCTGTGCAGAACGTCTTGGGGCACCATCTTTCCTCGCCCTGTTGAAAGGGCCTAACGAGGCGTCCTGCTGGTCTTGTCTTCCTCTCCGCTCGTATGTTCTTTAGTAGGATGTAGTGTATCGATTGGTCCATCGCGTCCAAGACTGCTCGCCGAATTCTGATAAATGCCACGATAACCTGCGACCTTCTCTTCCAGCCTGTGTATTGCGATCTGTCCCAGCTTGGCATTCTTGCATAGGACAATGCCAGCCGGATTTCTCACATCCAGCAGAGCACCCAGGGCGCCCTCGTACCCAGCGTCCACCACGCCCGCTGTGAGCAAAGCACCCGACCGCCACAGTGACGACCGGACGAAGACCTGGCCCATACAATCCAGCGGGATCTTGACTGTCTCGTTGAACTCGACGAGATATGCACCCTGGATTAGCTTGAGTGTCTCGGTCTTGCCTGTGAAGCGCAGCTCGGACGTGTCGGCAGCCTGGCGACGCGAGTTGTCGAAGTCAATCGTGGCAGGTGAAGTCCACGTAAGGACGCGGCGCAGAGAGAGGTCGACTCCGCATGGCTGTAGCTGCTGAGTGACGGAGCGCAGGCTGCGCACTATCTCGCGCCTGACGATCGAGACTCCGCTGAGCATCATAGGATGGGATTGATGCAGCGGACGCTGAGACCAGGTAGAGAATTCTGGCTGTGACTTAATATGTTCCCAAACGGAACCTATGTACCGGTGCTGCGAGTTAATCTTGAGGTGCTGGAAGGCTTGGACCGAAACATTTGAGATGTTGAGGTTAGCACTAGTAGTACTAGGCACCGCCACTCCTTTCTTAGCAGGGAAACATCCGAAGCCTTACGTTTAGGTACTTAGTACTGGTACTACTAGTAGTTCCGTATCTCTGTTGACGGCCACCAATCTTATTGATGACCCCTGGCCCTCCTAAAATAATGCTAGGCGGACTCACAGCCCTCGAAGTACAGCTCAACTAGACGAAGTTTAACCATTGTTTAGGTTGTTCAAGGATAGATGTATGGTCATAATATGGTCAAAAAATATCATACTATCATGGTCTTCATTTTACAGAATAGCTAGCTGCCAGTTCCACCACCAACACTTAGCCTATATCTTTGACTACCCTTGCTTCTGGCAGGAAGCACAACGAGGCGTTGGGAAGCACTGAATTGTCAATGTATTTGAGTGGTGCTGAGAGGTGTATCTCCACGGGTGTGTACTAATAAGCCAACACAAGAACACTTCCGAAAGTCGTAACCCGGAGTTGCGTAACTGTCCTTGGTTGGACTTGTATGGCTTTGCCCAGAGAAGTTGCTGCAGTTCCACCAGTAACCACACCGTGCAGAACCTCTCTGGCGCTTTCATAGCCTACCATACTTATCACTTATACCGCCGAAGCCCTGCTGCGCAGCCTCACTTCCCAGTCCCGGGGCAACCTGCTCCAATTCATCTTCGCCCATGACAGGATTCTTTTTCAACGAATCTGCAGGAGATGGGTCAGTACAATGGCTCACGTTATTGTCGAGCTGGATCCGAGCGAGAGCAGCACTCCCACCCCACATACAGACATTGAAATGCCTGTCGAACTAGACCATGGGAACACGGAACCTGACTCACCCTTCAAGAATTCCTCCGCTTTCTCACTACCCATTTTACCCATCGCCTCTGCTTCCGCCTTTGCTTGACCAACGTAGTATTTCCTTGCCGCCCAGCGTCCGATGTCATCCGCATAACCGCTGAAGTAGATACCGGCTGCCACAACGGCCAACAGTGTCACTATGACTGCCATTGCGATGCCGAACTGGGAGAAATTGGAGAAGCCTTGTTCGGCATCCGAGGCGAGTTTGGAAGCCGTAGCAGTAGCGGTAGAGGCCTTGTCACCCAGGGTAGAGGAAGCACGGTCACTAGCTGACGAAATAGATCCGGTTACAGATGAGGCTACTGTAGAGCCTGTGTCAGAGGCAGCGGATGCGGCGGAGGAAACTGATCCCGAGACAGAGGAGGCGCCTTCTGAAGCGGAGCCAGCGACAGCCGACGCTGCAGAGGAGACTGTGCCAGAGACGGAAGAGGCGGCATTTGAGACTGTGTCAGAGGCAGCGGAGGCGGCAGAGGAAGCGGAATTTGATCCTGACGAGGCTGCTGCTGCGGCTGAGCCAGATATGGAGGAGGCGGCTGATGAGATGGCCGAAGAGGCTGACGATGACTTGGCCATGGCGAGTGCTGGTGATGTATTCAATTTGCAAGGTAAGAGGAACTGTTCCACGTGCGCTCTTCAACTGCCTGATAGTATGCTGCGGAAATGTGGTAGAGCAGGTAGGAGGTGAAGAACCAGGAAGACCTTCAGGTAGCAGTAAAGTGAATATGGAGGAATCGATCAAAAGTGGAGTGACAGTGAAGCGCTCCCAAGGTCGTGTGGATTCTTATCGCTCGATGTTCTGGCACAATTTCACTGCTTGGAATAGGGTGACAACCACAGATAAGTATGCTAGGGACTACAATTCTAGTCACACGAGCACGGTCGAGGCAACTATGAGATAGCTGTACATATATATGTCAACCAGGAACCAGATCTGGAAGAGGGACCGCATGTCATCAATGGTTTCCCAGAAATGACATCAAACCAGACAATTCTCACCTCTCCTAGACAGCGCCAAAAAACAGGATCGAGGGCCGTTTAGCTGCCATATTGTAGGTACGCAGGCGGGCCAGGCTTGACCCCAGAATCGAGAAGCTACTACGCCATCAAAAGTATTTAGCAGGACTTGGACAGAAAACCCCCAGCCTTTCTGCTAAAAGACATGGATCGTTAGGGTTGAAGGAACAGCAGGAATAGCCTGGACTGTCGCGTGGGGAAAAGCCTGTTTTTGGTAGTCAGTAAGTAAGTTCAAGATTTTTGCGTACGAGCAAAACCCACGCCCGCCAAGCCTGTTTAAACAACTATTTCGGGGGATTGGATAACAACAGCGGATGGAAATTATTTCATCATGCCCTCGTACAATTCCAGATGATTGGCAGAGGGTTTCATCTTTGCACTAATTATACGGAAGGAAGGAGAAGAGTGATCGGCATTATGCTGTAATCGTGACAGGCGTTGAGAGCTCTCTAAGACCAGAAAGTGCTCAGTGCTAACTGCTTTGCCTGTTGCATCCCGAAGAACCGAACATATCTAAATTGAAGCTGTCAATTTGAGGGGCCCACCGCAGTGGTTAGAAGAACATGCGCCTTCTGCCATGCTTCCATTTTCCAAAACCCAAAATCGTAGCATTAGCCATAGTAAGTGCAATCCATGGCATTCCATGGCGAAATCAAGTGAGAAGGATGGCTTCGTTCTTGACCAAAGTCCGCCAATACTTCATCAACCATCCCTTCTCTCGGTGTCTCTTTCTTCATATCCAGGCGGCTTGTTGATGGAGCCGGCTTCCCGTTCTCGCAGCAAATCATTCATATCCAGGTCGCCTCTCATCGTTTGATGGGACCACCCCCTCGTCTCCCTTGTCGATGGACCTCTATCCAACGTCCTCTCCGGCTCTGCCACTATGTAAGGGGGCGGAACCTCCTCATCTAGATCCACTCTACTTCTGCTCCCTGTGCCGGAAGTCCCTGGTCTTCTCGTGCCCGCAGAGTCCATTCTTGCATGATGACTGAAAGGTCCAGCACGCATGTTTCTCCATACTCGGTTGTTTGCCTGCACGGCTGCTAGATCTCTGCTCTGAGAAGGATGGTGTGTATGGAATGCTTGGAAGCGATTGCGTGGAAAGGAGGAGGCGGCTAAGTTTCGTCGCTTGCGTCGGTAGAGCAAGCCTAGGAGAAGGAAGACAACCGCGAAAATGACGACTATATAGAGGTAGTTGCTCCAGGACTGACCACTTCGGTCGGGCTCGTCCGAGGTCGCAGGAGTGGTGGTTTCAGATGAGATTGTCGAGGCTGTGGGTGAAGCAGTCTGGTAGATGCTGGAACCTATCTCGGATGCAAATGGTGTTGGAGTCACCTGAGGAGGCATATCGAATGGAAGTTGGTGTGTTAGGATTAATGAACAAAGTAGACCTTGAGATGCGGATCTTGCTTCGAAATACTAAAGTGTCCTTAGGTGCCACGCGGCCCGTAACCTCCCTTCGTACGCCTAATAAGCAAGGTATGGTATATGCTAATCAACTGCTGCAGTGTTGAGTTCGCGCAAGAATGGCAAGCTTCTCACCGTCGCCGGGATTCCATGATGATCAAAGCAAGGAAAAGATGGATGCACAAAGGTGGCTGAGCAGGGTGTGATGGAGTAAATCTTGTTTGGTCATCATTTGCTGCGGCCTCCTGAGCACGCGGCCATTACACCCTGGCTTGGCGGTGTCGATCATCTTCACACTTACCATAAAAGAAGGGAGCAAAAGATCATAGGCTAAATGCCGTTAGTGGAAATGGCAACTACTACTATTCTGTCAAATAACAATCATTCTGGTACAGTAAGAGGGGCATATTTTGACTGTAAAAAGATCATATATTTTGGCAAAATACGCTGTAAAGAATGAACTCGAATTGGCTTTCACATGCCTTTGCTACGTATCCTGGTATACTCTACTGTTAGACTATCCCTACAACGGTAGGAGGCATAAGTATTCGAAGCAAGATGCTAGGAGCGGCTAGTATTAGATACACTGCCACCTCGACTTCTTGAAGCTTATCTCGGTTTTATCGCTCCAATGCACTACAGCTAGACTACTTTGGGATTAGACAATTTGTACAGCGGCTGTTTTGAGTGGCAGATACTAGCGCCGTGCTACGAATATATATCCCAGGTACCGTAGTAAGCGCACTTCAACGGCTTTTCTACTATTTTATTTTTAAAAGACGGTTTCTTCCTGCTAGGTACTGCTCTTCAATTCTAGATGCCGGGAAATAGGGCGCTGTTCAATAAGCGGAACTTTGTCACAGTCATTGATAGCAAGCGACTTCCCAAGACGAGGAGCCTCTTCGAGAGTAACTCGGTATGTCTTTAGAAACTCCTTATCTATCTAGGGCGGTTTAGTGTAAATAATCAAGATCGCGAGTGGTACGCCTTGAGTTTCCCGCTCCACTCCACTCGAGAAAACCAGAACACAACTATGACATCGGCTCCCCTGAGATTGCTGAGAACTGATCTTATAGTAATTCGAATGATCCTCCTCAGGCGGGAAGGAGCATTTGCATAACGCAAGAACCAAAACCATCAATTAAATGCTCACAGTTCATATCCCGTCAAAAACCATACATGACCCTTCGCAGCTAACACCAGCTACGATCACTACTAGTCGTATCAGGTAATTCATTTGCTTTCAACCAGCATTCCTCAAGCCAAGCTCGTTCCTCTCCAAGACTGAACAATGATGAGCAAGTGCGAGGCCAACAAACTGATGCTAGAGGCAAGAAAAGCCTGCAAGGATCTCCATGACAAAGGCGATCCTGAGGCCAAGAGCATTGGGGGTCAGTTTGCTGTTTTGATTTCTCTGTGATGCACGCTTTACAGCTAAACCGCAATATAGCGCGACACATGCATTCAACCGCAATCTCTCCCGAGGCTGCGTTCGCGCAGAGGTGCATGACATGGCTGATCGGGAGCGTGAGCAACAAGACACAGCAAGATTGAAGTTGCGCCAAAGCTGCACCGGACAAAGTGACCCACCTCGACAACTTAGAGAGAGAGTAGTCCAGGAACAAGTGACTCTCCCCAAAAAAGCCGGGCGGCTATCACAAGACGAGGTGACTCTCCTCGAAAATGCAAAGAGGGTACTAGCCCAGGGACTAGCCTAACGGTTGAGGAACGGAAAACAACAAGGGCACAGGGGCTCTAGGGACGCAGAACGGAAAAGGCAGAGACGAGAGTGCAATACCGCTGAGATTAGGCGTTCAAGGAGGGGGTGCATCGAGTGGGGAAACCGCAAGAGGAAGCCCTCCCCCACACCAGGACGCGCTGTAGGAGCCAGATGCGCCCTGGCAAGAAATGATACGCCGCCAAGAGGAAGGAGGGATATACACTCTCAGAGGATCCATAGGTTTACCCCGTAGGTTACCCAGTAGGTTGCATTGTGTAGAAACCCACTCGAGAACCTCTTGCAAGAGAGTATGAGTAGAAACGTGCCAAGTTACCTAGCTCACTCGACCCAACGGACTGGCATATACATGAAGCAGTTTCCAGCCCATTTCTGCTTCCGAAATTCTATTTTGTACAGTGCTCTCTGTGGAGAGGTCTCCATGTATACCACCCAGACGAGGCATATCGAGTGGGGTTTGTCAGCAAAGTGTTGCCGAACAAGGAGGACCTGGTCCAGGAGGGCCTCAAGATCGCCACCTTGATCGCGAGCAAGAGCCCCGTGGCAGTGCAGGGAACAAAGAACGTGCTGGATGCGACCAAGGGCAGAACCGTGGAGGATAATCTGCATTACACTGCGGTGTGGAATTCTGCAATGCTGCAGAGCAGTGATGTGGAGAGAGCTATGGGTGCTGGGCTGAAGAAGAGGATGCCCAGGTTTGAGAAGTTGTGATTGCGCACAAATGATGTGCAGGGAGGTGTTCAGGAAATGATATGCCACGTCTGGGTGGTATACATGGAGACCTCTCCACAGAGAGCACTGTACAAAATAGAATTTCGGAAGCAGAAATGGGCTGG
>QQTW01001314.1_pt1 | contig 17247 bp, 20 predicted proteins | sample 1904831 | NCBI WGS metagenome assembly QQTW01 (sample SAMN09435610, study PRJNA476489) | Subsurface metagenome, whole genome shotgun sequencing project. | reverse complement strand
TCGATGTGCACGAGATGAAGAAGTTTGCATACGTCTATTTCTTTCAGCGAGTTAAAGTATGCATGACTGCTCAGATTACAATGGGAGACGAGACGAGACGAGACTTGAACGAATAGCTCTAGCGTTTGCATCAACAAGGGAGTGGGAGGGTTTCTCTTTGTCAGGTCTCTAGCATCAGAGTTTATTGCTCAGCAGCGATCCAACATCAGTGCAATTCACATACTCGTAGCTCTACTCTAGCCGGTGGCACACTCCTTATTCAATGATGGATCATCATCGCATATGATTCTTTGAGGACAAGCAAAGATGATGCACTTCGAATAAAATATATTCCTATGCTGTCCATGCCTAACTGGTACGTACTGTAGTGAAAGCCCATCGAATTATGGGAGGGTAACGAGGCTGACGATAAAGTCACGTGACTACCTACATCATCGACGCCAGTAGAAATCGACCGATGATTCTCTAGCGGGGGAGGCGTCCTTTCATCATTCGACCTCACCTCCCACTTCCTTATCAACAACAATCAACTCTACAACAACGACAACGAAGGACGTATTCGTACCAAAGCTCTTCATCATCGGACCACCATAATCATCATCATGCTGAGAAAGGTTGCTACGTCCGCTCCTGCAGCGGCTGGACGCAGAGTTCTCTCGAGCTCCGTTCGACCTCAGCTGTTTTCGCGTCCCGCTACTGCTCTCTCCGCCGGTCCCGCCTCACGAACAACACTGAATGTATCTGCTCGACGACAATATCATGAAAAAGATAAGTCCCCCTATCTTGCATCTCCATGATCGAATATTATCCGGCTTCCGTCCATCTATCTCCCTGCTGTTATCTATCTGTCCATAGATTGCTCAGCTAACATGCCCTCGAATCTACTGCTCGACCACTACGAACGTCCTCGCAACGTCGGTTCCATGAGCAAATCTGATGCGGACGTAGGCACCGGACTCGTCGGCGCGCCCGCCTGCGGAGACGTCATGAAGTTGCAGATTCGCGTGGACCCAAAAAATCAAACGATTCAGGATGTCAAATTCAAGACGTTCGGATGCGGCTCCGCGATCGCCAGCAGCAGTTATTTGACGGAGTTGGTGCGAGGGATGACGTTGGAGGACGCGGGCAAGATTCGGAATACGGAAATTGCGCAGGAATTGTGTTTGCCGCCTGTTAAACGTATGTTTCTTTTGTCTCCATCCTAGAACTGTTGAGTTGATGTGTACGGGGTGGAAAGGGTTGACTAACAACGTATAGTGCATTGCTCGATGCTCGCGGAGGATGCGATCAAATCCGCTATCTCGAACTATTATACCAAGAATCCGAATGCGAAGGCGACGGATTTGAGTGGTGCAAAGGCTTCGTCGCTGTCGAAGGCGGGAGCGGAGGATGCGGGGATGGCTAGCAACCAGGAGCCTCAGCTCGCAGCGGCTTAGGCTGGGCAGGGCAGGGCATGGGAGGCTTCAGTTTGTGTAAGGGTAGCAAAGGCAGACAAGGCAATGCATCATCTCATTGTGGGGAGTTAGTTAGGACAACCGGCGATGAAATGGGCGTGGTGTTTGACTCGATTCGATAGCTTCGTGTATATCGTCTTTATGCGGTGCCATTCTTCGTTGTATGCTATGTTGACCTGAATAATCGGCGCCAGGCGCATCACGAACTAAAATTGACATCAAGTTGAAAATGGACATCAAAGAACACAACAACACGAGTAGAACGATGATAGTTTAGAAGCGCACCCTACGACGAAGTAGTCTTCCCATTTCATCTCGCAATGCTTTTGCCCCCACCACACCATGATGTATCCCAACAATCCATCTAAAGCCCCTCCATCATATCCTCATCCATCATCCACTCCCCTGGATCGAACCCCATCATGCTGCCCATCCCAGCAGCAGTATTCGCCCCACTACCGGTACCGGACCACATAACATCCATAACATCCTCTCCCATAGCCATTCCCATCGCAGCATCATCATTCCCAAGACCATTCTCTCCCGAGGCATCCCCTCCGAATCCACCAAATCCTCCAGTCCCACTATCCTCCTGACTCCCCGAACCTAAATCATCTCCAAACCCAAGATCCATCATCATTCCCAAACTCCCACTCCCACTCCCACTCCAATTTGCTCCACCGGACCACGAAGCAGAAGTCCCATTATTATATTTCTGCTTCTTCTTCTCCCGCATCTGCTGTTTGAACGTTTCTATTTGGGCTCGTTTGTGACGCTGCGCGTAGACGGCGAAATCTTTGGTGCTGCCGAAGCGTCGATCGAGGAGTTTGATCTGGCTTTGGAGGTCCCTGATTCGGTTGATTTGGGCTTTGATGGATTCGAAGGCGGTATTCTCGCTAGCTATGAGGGATGTGGGTTGTTGATCTATGGTGTTGTCGTTGTTATTGTGGGAGGTGACGAGGTCGTCGTCGGCAGGGTCAGGGAGGGCAGTGGAGAAATGTAGAATCGTGGTAGAGGTAGCCGTGTTTTGATTGGTGGTGGGCGAGGCTGAGGATGGCTCCTGGGACAAGGACGGGCTGGTTGACTGGGAGAGCTTTCCGCGGAAGGTGCCAGAGGCAATTAGCGGAAGCAAAATCCTCTGCTCGAGATATTGTGGGGCGGTGGTTGGATTGAGACCGCGCGCTTCGAGCTCGGCAGGGGTGAAGATCAGTTGGCTGATTTTCGGAAGTGATAAGGTGGCGTATGTTTGGCCGAGTTTTTGAATGGCGAAGCGGGGGTAGACGTCTAGGAGGAGACAGACGAGGCCGAAATTCTGAGAAAGGGACGAGATTAGTGATGGGTTGAGAAGATATGGGGTGGGGGGATCAGTGAACGTACGTGCGCCCAGTGGGTTCGAGATTCGTCAATCTCCTTTCGTAAGCGCGTTATGTCGCCTGCCATGAAGAGCGATCCGATGAACTGATACCCTCGGGTGAGAGCGCGCATTTCTGTCTTGTGCGACTGTTGCGTGTATTTGGGCAGGTCGGGGATCTATGCGCACCATGAGAATTGGTCCGTTGCCAGGAAATACGTGAGAGGAGCGATACGAATAAGGGGGATACATACCATGCCACGATGGATCAGATTGACCAAAAACCACTTCTGATACGCCTCGAGCTGGATCTTGCTGATGTGTCCTACCGTCGGAGCGGCAATCACGTAGCTCAGAAACTCTAGCGCACGCTCCCACTGTTTGAGACCAATGTATATCATGGCTCCGTACAGATGATAGCAGAGGTGGTCAACATGGGTTAGTTTTGCTGAGAGACCAGAATGGATTGTGATGATTGTGACCCGCGGCACCTTACGGGGACTGGTCGGGTCCGACTTGGACGTCTCGGGCTTGGATGTTCCAGTTTGGGACGCTTCAGGCTTGGAACCATTGGTGCTCTCCACTTCTGCCACGCTCGGTAATGTACTTCGATTGGCATTCACGTCAGGCGACGAAGGGTGCAGCTGCCGAGGATGATGCGGTAGTGGAAAGCCCAGAATGTCCCGATCCAGAATGGGAAGCGCGGCCCGGAACATCCTCGCCTCGAGACACAGACGCACGAAGGTAACATGGTTAGACGTGAGTGTCGACGAGGTCGGGTCTAAGCGGAGGATGGCCTCCCTGATTGGACGCACGGCGAGGATGGGCTATCACTAGATTAGACGATATTCTTAGAGCTGGTACAAGGTGATATTATAGTACCTTCCTTGCACTCCGAGCTGAGAGGGCCACAATCTCAATCACCTTCCTCCATTCGGCGCCCGCATAGCGGACTTGACGCGGATCGAACTCTTTTAGAAACACTAGTAATCGTATCCACAACGGCGACCCGGGAGTAACCGTTGTAAACCAACGTGGCGCATTGGAGGTCACGTTGAGGGACGGCTGAACTGGAAGTGACTGGACATGCGCTAGGAGGGTGTAAAGGTACGGGAGGGAGTTGACCCCAGGATTGAGCACCTAGCGATATCAGATATCAGTGGTGAACAGGTTAAGACGTCAACGAGCAGTCTTAATGTCAGTCTATACAGATGGAACGTGATATACTCACATCCAATAAGTCATTCCCATCTCCAAGCCCCTTTGTCAACAAGCTTGCGCGCGTGCGATTGAGATGACCCAGGAGGGTTCTCATTTGCAGATCATAATGCGAGTCCGAGAAGGGCTTCGCGGGTGGAGGCTGAGGCGGGAAAGCCAAGAGATGTTGTAAGAGGACGTCCATGATGGCTTGAAAGCCGAAGTACACTCAGCTTGTGCGCAGAATGAAGGGAAGACGTTCCAACTGAGAAGGAAGATGCTCGTTGTAAATAATCAGATTGGCAAGAGTCGTGCGGCCATGTGAAGACGCGCCTGGGAGCTCGACAATAGCCGTTACATCGGAGGCTCGGTGATCGGTGATCGGCATCGGAGATACTATTGTTCCGGTCCGGCGACGGAGAAACTCGCCTGCACAAAAAGCTCCGACGTTCTTCTCAATCCTCGCCCCGCAAAGCACCCCACTATGGCCCTAACCAACTCCAATCCTCTTGACATCGCAGTAGCCGCTTCGAAGTCCGCCAGGGCTTTGGCAAGTCTTTCGAAAGAGGAACGTAATGCTGGATTGACCGCTGTTCATTATGCATTGGCAACTTCGAAGGCGGAGATTCTCCAGGCCAATGCTCGAGATGTTGATGCGGCTTCAAAAGCAGGGGAGAAAGGGGAGCTCAGTCAGAGTCTCTTGAAGAGATTGGATTTGAGAAAACCTGGAAAATATGAGGATATGCTGAAAGGGATCCTGGATGTACGAGAATTAGAAGATCCTGGTGCGTAAGAGGCGGATTTGATCTCACTTACCATTCTCCTGATATTCTGTTCTCTGTTTATTGTATACCTAGTATAAAACTTCGAATAGAATAGTAATGACTAATGATAGTTAGGACTACAGTTGGAAAAGTGACTCTCCGTACTCGACTGGATGATGGCTTAGATCTGGAACGAATAGCCTGTCCAATTGGAGTGCTGCTCATTATATTTGAAGCTCGCCCAGAGGTTATTGCAAACATTACCGCCTTGGCCATCAAATCAGGCAATGCGGCCATCTTGAAAGGTCATACACATTCTATCTACCAACCTCAAATAGCTACTAAAGTAATTGCTACTCCAGGAGGCAAGGAGTCGACCGAATCCTTTACGGCCATCTCAAGAGTCATCTCCAAAGCTTTAGAGAGCACACAAGTCCCTCAAGATTCCATCCAGCTCGTCACGACACGTGATGTCGTCCGCGACCTCCTTGCTCTCGATCGGTACATCGATCTGGTCATCCCCCGCGGTTCGAACGATCTCGTCCGTTATGTCCAAAACAACACGCGAATCCCTGTTCTCGGACACGCCGACGGCCTTTGCAGCATCTATCTGCATGCGGAAGCCGACCCAGACACGGCCGTCAAGATCATCATGGATGCCAAACTCGGCTATCCAGCAGCGTGTAACAGCATCGAAACCCTTCTTGTTGACGAAGCCGTGCTCTCCACCGTCCTTCCACCCGTTGCGAAAGCTCTAACCAGCAAAGAAGTTCAACTCCGCTGTGACGAAGCCAGTTTCTCTGCTTTAAAAAGAAGTCTCCCGGACGAATTCCATCGGCTGCTTCAAGAAGCTACAGAAGCGGATTACGACACGGAGTTCCTCGATCTCATCCTCGCCATCAAGACGATCCCTTCACCTTCCTCTTCTAAATCATCAACAGCAAATGATACTGATTCCTCCACTGTCGGAGTGGAACAAGCAATAGAACACATTAACACTCATTCATCGCATCATACCGACGCAATCATCACCACCAATGCCGTTATTGCCGAGCGGTTCTTAAAAGGCGTCGACAGCGCAGGTGTCTACTGGAATACCAGCACGCGTATGGCCGACGGGCTACGCTACGGTTTCGGTACCGAGGTGGGAATCAGTACGAACAAAATCCATGCGAGAGGTCCGGTGGGTTTGGAGGGGTTAATGATCTACAAGTATGTCATCAAGGGACAGGGCCAGGTGGCGGGGGAATATCATGATGGACCTGGGGGGAAGAAGTGGAAGCATGAAAAGTTGTCAATTTGAAGTTGCATTAGATAGCACTTGGTTCAGCTTGGTGTTTGATCGGTTGTCAGTCATGGTATCAATCGAACGAAAGGGAAAAGTTGTGGTTTTGTTTAGTTCCTTTTGCTCTTTGATGATTGTATTCAGGGTGATGATGGTATGGTGAGCAATGCCAAAGCGGTGATGTTTAAGAAAAATAGGAACGCTTCGTGGATGGAGGCGTAGCTCTCAATGGGAGCCACAGCTACCTGATAACACCCTGGCCCAGCTTCTTAGCACCGATCTGTACATGCGTGGAACCGTACGCGTCTTGGCGCTTCATCGAGCTATGTTGCCACGGTTCAGTGAGATGAGGAGTATCATGCTCTATGATCTGTATCTCGCATCAGCGGAACGCAATGAGTTGAGCCATCAGTCATGCTACATTGGCCACAACATGCGGTAAAACTGAAAGGAACTGAATTGGCGATTGATCCGAAGCAAAGGTGTAGCTACTAAGAACGAGTCTCGAATTTCCACAGCAGCCATTCTTTAGATCACAACCATTACTTTAGACCTTGAAACCACGAGACCGTCTCCGACCACGAGCGCGCTCAAACTTCCTGCCCTTGCTCTCGACGTATGGTTTCTATACATTTCAAGCACACATCAGTCGACATCCATAAAATTTATTCGAGTGATAAAAGGCATACCTTGTGTTTGTGAGGTCCAAATCCGAAATGCTTGACCGCCTCTCGGGCGTTCTTGGGTCCACGCAACAAGACGGTGTTCGACCCTGTCGGTGCTCGCAGAGCCAGCTGATCCAGCGTCAAGCATTCTCCGCCCGCAGCCTCGATCCGGGCACGTGCAGTAGCGGTAAATCGCAGAGCAGCGATGCTCAGCTTCGGGACTTGCAGCAGACGATTGTCGTCCGTCACCGTGCCGACCACGACGACCGTCTTGCCGTCGTTGGCCTTGCGGGTGTGCTCGTTGGCAACCTGACCGGCAATGCGTGATAGGGAGAGCGGAGGCCGGTTGGTCCGCGACATGAACAGGCGGCGCAGCACCACTTTATTGAAAGCCGAGTCGGTGCGGCCTGTATCAGTGTCCGTGAGTTAGCGAAGGGTTCGGAAGGAGTGAACGGCGACGGAGGTACGTACGCGCCAAGAAGCGATAGAGCTTCACGAGTAACTTGAGGTAAACATTCTCGCTCTTGGGCGCCTTGCGGTGGCTGTTTCGGACGTGATGGGCGTCAAGGTCGATACCTGGATTGAACAGAGGTTAGTTTGAATATTACATCTCCATTATCACAGCAAGCCATTGGCCGCTCAGTCATGCGAAGCAACTCAGCAGCTAATTGAGAGATTGATAGACATACCCATCTTGGCAGTCAAGTCTCACCCTGAGATTGACGTTGAGATTGGTGGTGAGGGATGGGATGTGATTGTGGTGAGGTTATTCCTCTCCTTGCCGAAGTGCGTGATTGAGTTAGGGCTTGGCCCCGAGACGGCGCTTGTCGCGTCTGCAACGGCGGCTATTTCCCGCTCCTGGCGCCGCGCTTATTAAGCCAATTGCGGGTGAGAATGGTCAGCGCAACAAGGCGATTGCCATACCCTCTCTAACTCTTTGACAATTCATCTCCAAGTTGCTATGTAATTGACTAAGCTACTATTTTGCGGTACAGGCTCGTCCAAGTTTCCCCCAATCTACGCTACGCCATGCACTCTGGTCATACTCATGATAGATGCGCGGAGTGGCGCCTCCTATGCCAAAGCTAACGACCCACAAACGCCAGAACAGAAACGCTTTTGGTATCTTCGCATCCAGCCAGTAGTCTTCTAACGATCATGCGTCCTCGGTACCCAAGCCAACGAGAAAGTCTCTTGTGATCTCAAAGCTCAACCAGCTACTGGCCATACTCGGAGCGACCTTTAAGAGATTGGGTATCAATCCCTTGTACATGCCTCTGATGCCCTCCTCGGCGACGATGATCGAGACGGCATCCCAGATCGATTTGTACTTGTAACCCATCCCCGACATGGTGTTGATCTGGAATCGACGTCGAAGGACATCACTTGATCTTCTTGTCAGCCGAGGGGCAGAACGCAAGAAGCATGGGACGAATGAAATACCATACGTACAATGGATAGGTGCAGGTCTGCGCTACAGCACCTGATGTGGCTCCGGCCAGCAACTTCCGAGGGGCACTAGGATTTTTGTCGCCCTCCGGAGTGACGTACTTTCGTACCGCTTCATACGTCATGAAATTCAAGCCCACCTGCGGAGCTTTAGGTCAGACGTGAATTCGGTCGGTTGATTGAGAAATCACTTACATAAGGTGCTACTCCTGCGACGGTGGGAACGATGCCGCGATACAGCGCCAGAAAGCCGCCTTCAGTCTTGTACATGCCTACCAACGTGGCCCACATGCCTGGCAGCTGCCGCCGGGCTGCTTCGCCCAGCGCTGCGAACGACGCGGACTGAATCGACAACCGAGTGCGGACGATGTCTAAAGGGTATGTGCAGACGACGGAAGTGATACCAGCAGCTCCGCCACAAAATAACCTTCGGATGGGCGTCATTTCGCCGGGCGAAGTCTCGACAAACTAATATATGAATCCATCAGCATTACGAGGGAAAATGCGTTTCAAAGAACTAATCACCTTTTTGTAGAAATTATAACTTCCAAACTGTACCGCCGAATAAGGCACAATGCGAATGCAATTGGTCCCGTTCCCACGCATCAAGCCTCTCCATCCCTCTTCTCGCCACATCTTCGCCAGGCCCTTCCCCACCGACATTTTGTACTCTTCTCGGCCTTTACTTTGAATTTGATATAGAATCTTTAGTCTTTCTAGAGGAGACACCACCGTCCGCGATACCGCACCAGCAACACCTCCCGCTAGAAACGCAGCGAAGACCGGTCTTGAAACCGTCTGGCGCAGCTGGTGGAGTGAGGATCTTGGGTTCGATAACGTCGATAATGGCTTCGCAATCCCTGTCAGTTCAGCATGGATGTATCGACTCCAGGCGATGACCCACACTTGCCGAGGGCGCCGTATTTGCATTGGAATTTGTAGACAGGGCCATCATCGGTTGAGGCCCTTTACTCCCACCATTGTCAGCGGGGACCGCCCCGCTACGGGCACCGCCTAAGCTCATCCCGTTGACGATGGTCGTCACTCTTTCTGGCTAGGTCTATCGACCTGCTACACCGACACCCACGATTATCTTCAAATCTCGTTTCTTCTCGCCAGGGCTCCGAATCGTGGAATTTAGAGACGGTCAAAACGAGACGCGTCGTTGGTTCGACGTAGCTGGGTCGAATCGCAACACAGCGCGACAAACAGAGATCACCAGTTATTACAATTGCTGGGTCCATTCAACTACAATTGAATATGAAATCAGATGATAGTGATCGACGTGGTGTGTTCGTGGCTCCTCCCGGTAATGCCGCGCTTGTGACGTGGAAACGTGGACGCGATCAGACGGTGAAAGGCGGCGGGATGCGGCTGTGGCTGTGACTTGTTTTCGCGCGCCAGCCCCTCCTATTTTGATCCCCCGCTAGGGTCTTGGCCCAGGGGCATGTTGTGTATAAATGTCAATTTGGCCTCTGGAGCTTCAGGTAGTTCTAAACTGGTAACGATGTGGAATCTAATCGAGCGAGGGTGGGAAGAGGGAAGAAATGGTGGCCAGACTTGCTCTTCAGGTGGATTATCAAGCCCGAATAATCGTGTGTCAGAAGTTGTTATCTACATCTTCGGCCACCATACGCTACTGCTCAGCTCAGAACCTCTGATACGTAAGTCTGCTCAGTCACGTGGCTTTTAATCACGTGACTCAAGAACGTGATCTTCCGACGCGACCACGACGCTCGAAATTTTCACTTCGCATTCCCGGCGTGGGCTTCACCTTCCCTTCATCTCTTTCCTTCCTACTTTAAGGGAATCAGGTCCGCCCCGTCACATCGTCATACCATTGTACGCTACAGACAGCACTCATCTGAAGACCTATATTGGTCATCCGACATCAAACTACGTTCATTAGTCATGTCTCGAGGCGGCACTACCCTCTACGTGACCGGCTTCGGTCATGGCACGCGTGCTCGCGACCTGGCCTACGAATTCGAGCGGTGAGTTCTATCGAGACGTCGAGGCGTCACCACGCGTCGAGTCGTATGCCTACCACAATCGAACACTGCCTTCGTCCTCGTCTTCGTTGCGTGGCACCCTCCGAGGCCGTGCCATGCCCGCCCACCCTTTCCCGTTTGTCCTATTGTCGATCGATGCCCTCGCCGGCGCTGTTTAATTCCCTCGATCCGCATACCTGCCCATCATGAACCCCGTCGGATCGCGAGCGAGTGATCAATCGCCTCCTTGGAATAGACGCCTCCCCTCCCATAACTCGTCATTCTCGATCGCTCGAGCGAGACCTGCGTCGAACCGACCGATTCCGATTCTTATTCTAACATCTCCTCTCGAAGGTATGGGCGCCTTGTCCGATGCGACATCCCGGCTCCCCGCACGGCCTCTAGTCGTTTGTAAGTGTTTGTACCAGCAGTCTTGAAGCTGTTGACTGACGTGGCTAGGTTCGCCTTTGTGGAATATGAGAGTCGCCGTGATGCGGATGACGCTTATCACGAGATGCACAACAAACGCATCGGTCGTGACGACATGCTAAAGATTGAGGTAGGCCGCTATATATGTCATCTCCTCTACTTCTGGACATTGTTCATGCTCGATAAGTGGGCCCGTACTCCTCCGTCGGCGTCTTGGCGCTTCGACTCTGGCCGTGATCGTGGCGGGGATCGCGGTGCGGATCGTGGTGGGGATCGTCGTCGGGACCGCTCTCCCCGCCGCCGCTCGGTTTCGCCTCCTCGCCGCAGCCGTGGTGGCTATTCTCCGCGCAAGGATGACCGTCGCGACCGTGACCGTGACAGTGACCGCGACCGTCGTGAACGGGACCGTTCCCGGAGCCCGGATGGCAGCCGTGACGCCAAGGATGATCGGGACCATCATGAGGACAGGGAGAATGGCACCAACGGCGAAGACAAGAAAGGTATGTTTCGGTGTGGACTGTGATGTCGAGGAGCGATGCGCCCTGACCTTGATAGTAGACTCCCCGGTTCCCGCTCATGATGAGCTTGATACGGCCGAGTGAGGCGATAGTACCGGAGCTTTTCTCTATAGTGCGCGTTCCTATTACAATCGTCAATGAAGCGTCGAGAGATTGAACATCTGAAATGGTCGAACTAGACCAGTCGTCTTTGCCTAAGCATCTGCGGTATTGTTTCTCTTGAGTTTGTACGAGTTCTTCCCATCGCCCATTGTGCAGCAATGAGTTGCACAATCTCTTTCATCATTAGTCTGATTAAGCCGGTCAACATCGTGCGCTTTTCCAAATCTGTTCTTCGTTGCGTATCTGAGCTATAATTCATCATCTCCCTATTCATACACACCACTGTTTCCGCTTCCAAGACAGTGACGATTCACTTCTTCAAGGAAGAGCGTCTATACGATCATATAACGCCAGAGACCTCTCCCGCTCCTTGATTACTCCCTTGCCTTCCCCCCTCTCCCTCCCTTTCCCAAGTTCTACGCGGACTTCAACTCAGTCGGCATTCAGGCGTCAACTATCAACTCGAGAATCCCTCTACGCCGTTGAAGAGCCTCCATAACAAGCCTCCTACCCTGCTCGGACGCTTTCCAACAACCAATCCGGCCCTCTTGTACGCAACTCACTCAGTCACTCAGTAACTCACCTCAGCTACTACTCAGCCGGGATTGCATATCCACATCAATTGAGGTTCAAACAGGTAAGCCACAGACTCCTCTTGTTTCACCTCGTTCTCCTCTTTCTCAATTGCTCTACCATTCTACCAGACTCGCAATTATTCCTTCGTGTCTTTCAGTTACCCACGTTACTTCTACTTTACATCTACCTGCTTGCTTTCTGTAAGCAACAAGCTCTTCCATATCTCTCATCAGCCCGCCTTCTTGAATCTTTATCACCTGACCGCCTGCCTCCCTTTAGGGATAACTGGCGATCTCGCTCCTCTTGCTCTTCCTCCTCTACCCTCTGATCTACACTACCAATTCGAACCCGACTTTGGTCATTCTCAGACGGTGCTGACCAGACCCACGTCTGTCCCTCAGAAGCGGCTTACCGCAGTATCACCCTTCAATCTGGTAAGTTCTCTACTTCATCTTGTCTCTATCTCAGTTAGGCCTCATTATCGACTCTGTATCCGTCCCGGCAGGCTTCTTGCCCGGATGTTTCTACCACATCTATTCTCTCCGGGCTCATCATCCTCTTCTGGCCCTTTCCATCCACTTTCTATAGGCTCTCTGTCTCGATTCTGATCGTGGGTCTCTCTCTCTCTTTCTCTCTCTGTCTCTCTCTGTCTCTCTCTCTGAAATTCGACTCAATATTGCCTCTCTTGACTTTGACTACTCTTTTCTCGTTTAGTCTTCTTACTGGCTACTCCTGATGTAATTTGCTCCTGCTCTCCTCTTCACCTTCCACCTCATATCTTTTGGCCCTGATAGCTGAACATCACAATTAGCTCTGCTCAAAGCGCCCTCTTGTCTGGCTTAGCATCATCGGATCAATCGATATCATACGACGTGCTCTGCGACTCATCAGCATTTGCCAACTCGCCTTACAACCATCTATGCAACGCAGCTAGTCCCGCCTTACCAAACCCAGTGATCCACAATTAAGCCATAGCCTAGCCTTGAGTTCACTTGCTTGTTACGAGCATCTCAGGTTAGTGCATATTGTTCCCTCTCTTCGTCTTAGTGGGAAGGTTTCACCTCTCTCTCAATCATCCCAGGCTAGTCAAGACACTTCCTTCTCTTTGTCTTATATGCGAGGCTCCATCTCTGTATCTCCTTCCCTGTGTCTACTGGTACTTGTCATACCCTCTGCCTGGTCTACCGTCGTATGGCCCCTTTCTATCTCTCTATATTTTTGGTGATTCAGAGGCTGATCTCTGATGCTCTTCGTCCTTAATTCTTTCATCATCTAACTCTGCGCGTCTTTGCAACGGTCTTCGAACGTAGTGGTCCTCGGTTCTATTCTTATGCTAACTGTATGGCTAGGAATCAAGATCTAAACGTTCAACATGCCGTTGCAACAAAGCCGAATTGTCAAGCGACTGCAGGTTGCCACGGAAGATGCCACAATGAAACTCTCAAAGTCGTACTTCGACAAAAGTATCTTCACTGAAGAATGGTTTTGGAAGTACATGTCGGCTATCAGCTTTCATCGGCCAAACTTCTTCCAGAACGTCGCTGAGATGCAGCGCACCGGTAAAGGGAAACTCATGTCGATGGAAGAAATCTGGAGTCCTTATAGACAACCGCTCTGCGGTCCTGAGCCCACTAAGAAGCGAGGAGAAAAAACTCGTATGCGCCAGGATGTCAGGAGGTATTCAACAATATCACTTCAAGGCGAAGTAGTTTTTTTGGCTAACGATGAGCTCTACAGTGATGACGAATCAGATGGAACGAGGAGCAAGACCTTCTTCCAATATGCCACCTTAAGAAATCTAATCGGTCGCGAGATCCGCCTCCCAAATCCACGCCAACGGAAGTTCCTGAAAGTCTGGAACAACAAGACATGCAAGACACCAGCGCCATGGGCGCCGATTTCTACTCTCCCTTACCCAAAGAAGCTCAAGACTTGGCCGATCAGGAAGCTCTCCAAGTTCAAGGACAGGCGGTGTCCGGGGGCCCTGATAGCGAGAACAATGACGAAAATCAAGACCGTGAGCTTCAGATCATTCACGAGGATTTCAACTACGCCACAGAGATCTTTGAGCAGACGGCTCACTTGGTTGAAAAGGAACGAGCCAATAGACTGGGTCTAGTTATCAAGGTGATGGAATTCTGTGCCCTGCTGGACAGTGATGTGATCTAGGCGGAGTTACAAGGAAACTTAAGAGTGCTGGCGCCTCGGATGCCGTTTACGGGGCAAACTAGTGCCCTACGCCTCGACGACCCGATTCAACTTCAGCAGACCGTCAAGAAGTGCGAGCTTCACAGCTTCCCTCTGGTGGTCCGGAGGCTGTTCTCGTTGAAGAAACTCGCGGCTAGTCTCAAGACCAAGGCTGAAGATCGAGTGCAGGCAAACTCGCGTCTGACTTATCCAAGAGCCCTGAAGTTGGAACAAGAAGTCGTCGCGAAAGCAGTGGTAGGAGAGAAGACGTATGCCCAATTATCTCTGGATGATCAAAAGAGTCGCGTACAAGAGGTCAATCACAACATGAAGCGTGGGAAGAGGATGAGACGGGTGTCTAAGCATTTTGGAGGTGACGGTATCTTCTTCTGTTTTGCCGCTGTGTGAACCCCTCTGCATGACTTGGAGGTGAAGTATAACGACTACCAACTGGCCGTCCTTAAGCGCATGGCGGAAGACATGGTCCAGGTGAAGAAGCTGGTCAGGGTTTGCACCCCGTTTGTCGAATTCTTTGCGGTTAATGGTTCTCTCACCGAAACCGACAAAGCCAAGTTCCTTCGAGAGTTGGAAACCTCGCTGGACGATGAAGAGGATGACGACATTGACATGGACGACGACCACGAACACCATCTTGAGTCGGGACCGACCAGTTCTCACTTGAAGAGGCTACGAGGGAGAAGCCGGGCTCTTGAAGAAGGTGAAGAGGGGGGTGGGGGGGAAGACGAGGAAATGGATGGGGATGGTGATGAAGGTGGTTTGTACAAGGACCGTCGCACGTCCAATCAGACGAAGGATTCAGGAAGATCAACAGGCAAGCGTCGTCTCGAAATGATCTCTGCCGACGACGATGACGACAACGACGAACCGAACGGTACACATCACGGCCGTAAACGGAGCAGGAGAGCCACCGTGCACGATGCTGATGACGAATCAGAGGAGAGCGATTCCTCAACATCAACATCAACAACCACCTTCATGCGCCGGTTGCCTGAGGAAAAGAAATCTAGAAACAAGAAGCAGAATATTCCCCCTAACCATCAGGAGAGTCGGCCGAGCACGCAAAAACACACCCGGAAGATGGCCCAAAGGATGCCTCAGCCGATGTCCCAGAGGATATTGATATCAACAATGAAGAGAGGTTGCTAGCTCGAGGATACATGCGCCTTGGTGGAAATCCAGAGACTGTCAGCCCCTCAGAGATAAACAAGGAGCAGGACAAGGAGGTGCAAAGAGGCCAGGCATCTTCTGAAGGACGCAGTGGGGATGGAGAGGCTTCTGCCAAGGAAGATCAAGCTGGCGAGGAGCGACAAAAGGGGACTCAGAAAGATCAGACGTCATCCCAGGGACACGGCGCGGATGGGGGACTTTTTACTCAGGACACTGAGGGAGGCAAAATTCCGGGGACAAGCAAGGAGCAGAACAAGGACACGCCAATGGACCAGACGTCATCTCAGGGACATCGTGGAGAGGGAGAGGCTTCGACTCAGGACGCTCAGGCTGGCAATATCCCGGGGACAAGCAAGGAGCCGAACAACGTCGCGCAAAAAGATCAGACGTCATTCCAGGGACACGGCGAGAATCGGCAGACTTCTAATCAAGACGCTCATGGTGACGCGGACAATCCTATTCGGTCCATCGAGACCGACAATTCAGATAACACGAGCGACGAGGACTAGCCAATGACTTCCTCGCCTCCTCTTCTGCTCTCTTATCACCCTAGCTCTGTAACCACAAGGACAGCAAGGACGAGCGATGGCGACGGCGGCAGGGCGTGATCTCACGGAAACCCGTACTATCTCCTCTCACCTTCTGGCTCTCTCCTTGTTCTCAGGTTACCGCTGGCTTTATTTCTATCTGCCTTTCATCTCTGGCCCCAGGATCACTATTACAATCTGAAACCAAGGAAAAAAAACATCCTCCACCCAGATCATCAGTCCCCGTTGCTCTATCTCTCCTTTTCGTCTTACCCCCAAAAACCTCAGGATTTCTGTTTCCTAAGTCATCAGCACTAAATTGCCCTCAGAAGCTGTCCTCAGATTGCTAGGATCATTATCTCACCTGATTTCCTCCCCTAAAAGTTATCCCCGGATTTACCGGTAGTGTTTAGTCCTTTTAATAGATTGCGTTGATTTTCCTGTCAATATAGAATAAAAAGAAGTCCGGTTACCTGGCATCCCTGGGTCATTCTCTCCTATGAAGAAGTATTGCGGAGGCCAAGCCTTCAGTGAATGGTCCTTCTTCCTTGATCGGTGACGATGATCTGCCTTCGCTGAGCACTCGACGAAGCGTAAATTCTACCTGATTGTCTGTTTTTGCACCGTTATTTAGGTAAACAAGAGATCTAGTCATCGTCGAGTAAACGACGGAAATGTGCCTCTATCCATCTGGACACCTTTCACCGAATGTACAATGAAGAGTGTTTTTTCCTTCGCCGCACCCTCGACGACCGTTGTACTGATCCTCAGTAGGTTTTACTACCATCTTGTTATTCTCCGCCAGACACATGACGAAGGCTACCTCATGTCCCTAGCCTTCATTGTATTTCCGACGAAGACCCTTCTTCGCCTCCATTGGGTCTTGGATGACCATCATTGACCACACAACGATGATTCTTTTCCGTAAACCTTCATAGTGCACCCAACGAGAAGTGTTTTTATCTTCATCGCTCTTTTGACGACGATCTTACAAGTCACCGTCAGATATGTGACGACGATTCCTTTATTGTTCACGCTTCATCTTCCTAGCAATGAAGAATCTCTTTTCCTTACTTAAATGATCTAGCTATCTTCGTCACGCTTACGATGGCGGGCCACCTCTCCTTTGATTTCCATTTCGAACCTTCAACGATGATTCCCAGCCTTCGTTGCGCGGGCAAAGGATATCCCTTTAACCACCGTCGGGAGTCCGACGAAGACCTCATCGTGACCTCTGTTGCTAGTGCTGGCCATCATCGAGCTTACGACGACAGCTCTATACCTTCGTCGACCTGACAGCCGAGGCTTATTTGACCACCGCCATATATTCGACAATTTAATACTGCTCCTTTTCTTTCGTCGACCACGCGGTGAAACCCTTCGTTGCTCGTGAGCCTCCCATCCTATTGGATCGGAATACATCAGTCATCGTTGTACTCTCAACGATGAATCCCCGTCATCTGCTAAATCTCCTCAAGCAACTGTCATCATCATCATCACCAACACCACCTGATGATCATAAGACTCTTCACCGACGAGCCAGGAATCGAAAAGGGTAATCATA
>QQTW01001313.1_pt1 | contig 17250 bp, 16 predicted proteins | sample 1904831 | NCBI WGS metagenome assembly QQTW01 (sample SAMN09435610, study PRJNA476489) | Subsurface metagenome, whole genome shotgun sequencing project. | reverse complement strand
TCGGGTAAGTTGCTCAAACAAGCTTTAAATGCTGATATTTGGCCTGTGGTAGTTGAAAATCAATACTTAAATTTGCCGCAAACCACACCAAACCGCGATCGCGCGTAGGCATAACTCCCGCCAAAGCACTAACATCATTGAGAGTGCCAGTCTTAATTACTGTATGCAAGGGAATTTGACGAGTTAGCAACGTACCTCGGCGATCGCGCCCCGATACAGGAAACAAGTCAGCGACAGTTAGCTGGTAAGGTGACAATTGGCGTTGAATTGCTATCAACATCGCGCATGCAGCCCTGGGAGAAATCCGATTTTCCACTCCCAACCCCGAACCATTAACTAGCTCAATTTCAGCAATTGGTACTCCTGCTGCACTAGCTGCTTTGCGCTGTACTACCTGAGCGCCGCCTAGATTGTAAGCTAGCATCTCCGCCATTTCATTATTGCTGTAGACGTTCATTTCCTTAAGGATTTGCGCTAGTGGTAAAGAACGGTGGCGCAGTAGCAAAATTTGTTTGGGGTTAACTACTGTTGCTAGCTGCACAGAACCAGCAATAACAACTTGAGGGCGAGGCGTACCTTGAGGCAAATTTAAGTATTGATTTTCAACTACCACAGGCCAAATATCAGCATTTAAAGCTTGTTTGAGCAACTTACCCGACTCTAGAGCATTGAACTTGTAGTTCATGACAAAATTGCCACTGACAATCAAATTGCCCGTAACGCGGTTGATTCCCATCGCTTGCAGGCTATTGGCAAGTGCGATCGCTTCTTCCCACACAAAGAAAGGATCTCCCCCAGCTTGAACGACCAAATCACCTTGCAATACGCCATTTTTTACCGAACCTGTAGCACTAACTAGCATTTCAAACTGATACTGCGGTCCCCAAGTTTTCAAAGCAGCTAAGGAAGTAGCAATTTTGGTGAGCGAAGCAGCAGGCAAAGGCACTGTTCCTTGATGATTTGCTAGCAACAGTGGTCCTGACTGTATCCATACTCCCTGACTTGCTTCTTCTCGCCCTGAAGCTTTTAATCCCTGAATGTACTGCTGCACTACTGTTGTCCCCACAGGAGCAGGATCGGGCGCGAGGACTAAACTAGGGCTGCTTTGTAAAGATAGCGCTCCTATAGCATCAAACTGTGGAGTTTTTACTCCAGCCATATCCAACCACAAAGAAAGCAATCCCGACCCAAATAATTGCAGCATGCTTCAATTTGCCTCTATGCAAGTAATTTTTTAGCTAAAAATCAATAGCAGTTTAGCGCGCCCTAGAAAATTTGCTGGCTCCAAATTGCGATTTCAGCAGTGTTATTGACTCAATCTATAGCAATTTAGCCCAATTTTGTTTATCAATCGCTGGCTAAATCACAGTAAGATTGCAAGTATGGTGGAAAGCATCTGGTAAAATTTTGAAGGTTTCTACAACTTTAATCAATGGGAGCTACTCGCGCACGGATCGCAATTGATGCCATGGGTGGGGATCATGCCCCCGCCGAAATTATTACAGGGGCGCTGCGAGCAAAGGAAGAATTAGGCGTAGATATTTTGTTGGTGGGCGACCCCCAGCAAATCAAAGCTGCCCTACCGCCGCAGACCAGTCTGGGACAAATCGAAATTGTGCCTGCCGAAGGGACAATTGAAATGCATGAGGAGCCTTTAGGCGCAATCAAGCGCAAACCCAAGGCTTCAATCAACGTAGCAATGGATTTGGTCAAGCGCCAGCAAGCAGACGCGGTAGTGTCGGCAGGGCATTCGGGCGCAGCGATGGCAGCAGCGCTGCTGCGCTTAGGACGGCTCAAAGGTATCGATCGCCCAGCTATTGGCGCGGTACTGCCAACAATTGCCAGCAAGCCAGTATTAATTTTAGATGTCGGTGCAAATGTAGATTGTCGCCCCAAATTTTTAGATCAGTTCGCTGTGATGGGGTCAGTTTACAGTCAGTACGTGCTAGGAATTTCCGAGCCAAAAGTTGGGCTGTTGAATATCGGGGAGGAATCTTGTAAAGGGAACGACCTGTCAATTCGCGTCCACGAAATGCTAGAGAAAAATCCTAGAGTCGCCTTTATTGGTAATGCTGAAGGGCGCGACGTGCTTTCCGGTCGCTTTGATGTGATTGTTTGCGACGGTTTTACAGGCAACGTGCTGTTGAAGTTTGCCGAAGCTGTGGGCGAAGTGATGCTGCAAATTTTGCGGGAAGAACTGCCCCAAGGCTTGCACGGACAACTCGGTACGGCGATACTAAAACCAAACCTCAAACGCATTAAACAACGTGTAGACCATGCCGAACATGGCGGAGGCTTGTTATTAGGAGTAGCTGGAATTTGCATTATCAGTCACGGTAGTTCGCAAGCGCCTTCGATTTTTAACGCGATTCGCATGGCAAAAGAGGCAATCGATCATCAAGTACTCGATCGCATTCAGTCACAAGATGGTAACAATCGACAATCGGCGGTTGGCAGTAGTGAAGCAAATAGCGATGATTAAGGAATAATCTTAAAGTATCGCCTGATATCCAGTTTGCACCTCACCTTGGGAGAATTATTTTGCAAAATTTAGGTGTAGCAATTACAGGAAGTGGCTCGGCAGCACCATTGGCTTGCGTGGATAATGAGACACTAAGCCAGCTAGTCGAAACATCTGATGAATGGATAGCTTCGCGGACGGGAATTCGCCAAAGGCGACTAGCGCAAGATTCAGATTCACTGGGCGCGATCGCCACCCAAGCTGCCCAAGAGGCGATCGCAATGGCTGGCATTACCCCCCTAGATGTCGATTTAATTATCTTGGCAACTTCTACCAGCGACGATTTGTTTGGCAGTGCTTCTCAAATTCAGATTCAACTAGGCGCGCTCAATGCTGTTGCTTTTGACTTAACGGCTGCTTGTTCTGGCTTTATATTTGGGCTAGTTACTGCCGCTCAGTATATTAGAACGGGCGTTTATCAAAATGTAGTTTTAATTGGGGCAGATATTTTGTCTCGCTGGGTAGATTGGCAAGACAGGCGCACTTGCGTTTTGTTTGGCGATGGTGCAGGAGCAGTAGTAATGCAGGCTCATGCGAGCGATCGCTTGCTAGGATTTGAAATTAGGAGCGACGGCACGCAAAATAACTGTCTCAACTTATCCTACAGTCCGCAATCTCAAGAACTAATGCCTGGCGTTAGTGTTGGCAAAGGTAATTTTCAACCAATTACTATGAACGGCAAAGAAGTCTACCGCTTTGCCATTCAAAAAGTGCCAGAAGTAATTGATAAAGCTTTATTTCGCGCTAACTTAAGCGTCGAGCAAATAGATTGGCTACTGCTACATCAAGCCAATCAGCGAATTTTAGATGCTGTAGCCGATCGCATGAAGATTCCCAGCCATAAAATTATTAGCAATCTGGCTAAATACGGCAATACCTCCGCTGCCTCTATTCCCTTGGCTCTTGATGAAGTCGTGCGCCAAGGTCAGGTGAAAGATGGCGATATTATTGCTGCATCAGGTTTCGGTGCTGGCTTAACCTGGGGAGCGGCAATTTTTCAGTGGGGAAGGTAGGAGTAGTTTTGAGTTTTGAGTTTTGAGTTTTGAGTTAAAGAAGTAAAAATAGTTTTTAGTTGCAGTGGGGGTATTAAAAGACCTAGTGACTATTAAGTTGATGAAGTTGCTAATTGTTGTGTAATTACATTGATAAATGACTAAAACAGCGTGGGTATTTCCAGGGCAAGGTTCGCAAGCAGTGGGGATGGGCAGCGATCTATTTGAATTGAGTGCTGTTCAAGAAAAGTTTGCTCAGGCTGAAGAGATTTTGGGCTGGTCTGTGCCAGAAATTTGCCAAAGCCAAGAAGACAAAGTTTCCCATACTCTATACACTCAGCCTTGCTTGTATGTAGTAGAAAGTCTACTCGCCGATATAATGCGCGATCGCTCCTTTGAGCCGGACTTAGTTGCTGGTCACAGTTTGGGAGAATATACCGCCCTCTACGTTGCTGGTGTATTTGATTGGCTAACAGGACTGCGTTTAGTCAAACATAGAGCCGAATTGATGGATAGCGCTGCTGGTGGCATGATGGCAGCACTAATTGGCTTTGACCGAGAACAACTAAACGAGCTAATTGCTCAAACTCCTGATGTTGTCTTAGCCAATGATAATAGTTCTGCTCAAGTAGTTATTTCTGGAACTCCGGCTGCTGTTGAAACGGTACTATCTCAAGTAAAAGCAAAGCGTGCTATTCCCTTAAATGTATCGGGAGCATTTCACTCGCCGTTGATGGCACAAGCGGCTACACAATTTGAAGCAGTATTAGGAATTGTCCAATTTAATCCCGCCCAAGTCCCAGTGCTATCTAATGTAGACCCCGAACCATCTACAGATGGAGAAGTCTTAAAAGAACGTCTAATCAAGCAAATGACTGGACCTGTCCGGTGGAGAGAAATTTGCGAACGTTTACCAAGTGAAGGAATCGAGAAAGTTATAGAAATTGGTCCTGGTACAGTGCTAACAGGTCTAATCAAACGTACCTGCCCCAACCTCGCCCTAGAAAATATCAGCACTACTTGAAATACCTAAATTAAGAGCAACGCAAATTTATCAATATCTACAGTTTTAAGTCAAAAACCTCTATTCAACTTAAAACTCAAAACTCAAAACTCAAAACTATTCCCAAATGGGCAGAAGTCGCGAACCAGCAATTAGCCTATTTCTTTACCACCTATTTAAGTGGTCAGTTGTTAGCCCAACGCTGCATCTTTACTTGCGAGGGCGCATTTATGGTACAAAAAATGTACCCAAAAGCGGACCTTTAGTAGTTGTCAGCAATCATGCTAGTCACTTCGATCCGCCGATTCTTTCTTGCGCTTTGCGCCGCCCTGTTGCTTATATGGCAAAGGAAGAACTGTTTAATGTTCCTGTTCTTGGTAAAGCCATTCAATTATATGGCGCGTATCCAGTAAGTAGGGGTGCAGCAGATCGTAGCGCTATTCGTTCGGCGCTCAAATCTCTAGAAAATGGTTGGGCAACAGGTGTGTTTTTAGAAGGTACTCGCACGCTAGATGGACGAATTACCGAGCCTAAACTTGGTGCAGCGCTGATTGCGGCAAAGGCACAAGCCCCAATACTACCAGTCAGTTTGTGGGGAACTCAAGGAATTTTGCAAAAAGGCTCGTCTATCCCTCATTCTGTCCCCATTACAGTCAGGATTGGCGAGGTAATTGCTGCTCCTAGTTCTACAGATAAGCAGGAATTGCAAGCTGTGACGCAAAACTGTGCGTTAGCAATTAAGGCACTTCACGAGCTAGGACGTTGAGGGCAAATTAGAAAATATACCGCACGAGAGTAGCGATACTCTTTCTTAAGTCATACCTTAGTAAGGAATTGGAAAAAGATTAGAGGATAAAAGCATTCTCTAATCCCAATAGGCTTTTCCTTTTACCTATTTCTGCAAGAGATCTAAAGCTTAGAGCAAAATTCCTTTGCGGAAAATGAGACACCCTTGTGTCTGACTATTGACTGTATGACTGTCAACAACAGCTAAATACTCCTCATCCTTTTTAAGGTGAGGATTAGTAAATGAAACCTTAAAGGTAAAAGGAGAAAAGAGCAAAAAGTTCAATCCTTTTCCCTTTACAAGCGACGTTTGGGCGCGACGTTTGCGGAGGGAATACTCCCGCCGCAAAGCTCGCTTGGATAGAAGATTCTATCCCCAACTCGCGCCCCTTCCCCTTTACCCGCGCCCAGAGGCGCTATTTGTTGGGTGCAAACATGAATGAATTATCTCCTCAAACTTTTTGGGATAAATTAAATAATCTAGCTTTAGTTCGATTCTTATTATTTTTTCTGTCTGGCTGGGCTTTAGTTACGCTTTTAGCTTATTTTGAAACTGTTATTGTTATTTTCACATCTGCGGCAATTCTGGCTTTTTTACTTAGCTATCCGGTGCGCTGGCTGCGGCGTTTTTTGCCCCACGGTTTAGCAGTTGGCATCGTGTTTATATCTAGTCTTTTAATTATTGCTGGTCTTACAGCTACGGTAGGTTTAGCTATTCTCTACCAAGGACAACAATTAATTGATAGCGTCACGGCATTTTTAAATTCTTTAGCACCTGTAGTCGGACAAATAGAGGAGTTTTTACTGCGAAGAAACTTACAAGTTAATCTAGACGGAATTGAAGAACAACTACGCGCTCAAGCTTTAGGTTTAATTGGTTCTGGGCTAGCTACTTTACAAATATTTTTAGCTAATTTAGTTACATTGATATTAATTGCTGTTGTTGCTTTATTTATGCTATTAGATGGCGAAAGATTATGGAACTTAGCTTTAAAAGCTGTGCCAAAGCGATTACGCGCTCGATTAACGGCTGTTATCAAACGCAAGTTTCTCGGCTTTTTTAAAAGTCAAGTAATATTAATGCTATTTTTATCAGTAACTACTTTTATAGTTTTTTTAATATTACGAGTGCCTTTTCCATTGGTGTTAGCATTAATAATTGCTATTTTTGATGCTGTTCCTGGGATCGGAGCTACATTAGGAATTAGTATAGTTACCCTAGTTGTCTTATCTCAAAATGTCTTTTTGGCGGCAAAAGTTTTAATAGCTTGCATTGTTCTTCAACAAATTCAAGACAATTTAATTTCTCCTAGAGTAATGCAAGATTCGCTCAATCTTAATCCTGTAGTAGTGTTTTTTGCTTTATTAGTAGGTGCAAGAATAGCAGGTTTATTAGGTGTATTTATATCTATTCCTATTGCTGGAGTAATTGTAACTTTATTTGAGATAGACGAAATGAAAGCAGAGCCATAAGTATCAATAATAAAGTTAGATATATGCCAGGACAAAGTAAAATAACTAGTGATATGTAAAATCATTAGATATGGCAGATCTAAGAGCAGAATTAGCAGAAAATATTGATGAAGCAGAGTGGGAATGGTTAATTCCTCACGTCCAGCGCGATAGTGTATTAGTTGTAGCAACCCAGTTAGATTTGCTTGATGTAGGAGTAGCACTTGCTAGCGATAACGTGCCATCAGTGCAGCATTGGATTAGCGAACAACTAATTCAAAAGCCCTCGCAAACTCAGTTAAGCGATTGGAATGGCGATCGCCAAAAGCGGTTTAATACTCTGATCGTTCAACCATTTGTCCTCGTCCAAGAGCCTACAAGCTAGCTATTTTTTATCTTTGGCAAAAGTTGAGCCTGTATGACCGCTCACTACCCACAGCACGGCTCTAGCACCATCGCGGAGGGCTTTTTGTAGTGGTTCAGGCGATCGCTTGCTTGGCACTACTACAGGCTGAAAATCTATACCTTTACTACCAAATACTATTTCGCCAACAATTTGAGCGCGGCGCATGTGGTCTTGGGATGTAACCAAATACACTTTAGTAATTCCCCGCGCTTGAAAATCATCTACAAGGGTGGTGAAGTTTGTCACTGTATCTACTGCTTGATAATCCAAATACAAGCGTTTTGGGTTAATTCCTGCTTTAGTAAAAACCCGCGTGACATAGTTTTTGTTGGTACTACCCGAAGAAACCCAAATTGGTAAATTGTGGTGCGCAAGCGCTAACTTAGCAGCATAACGCTCTCGCTCCAAATCTACAGACGAGCCACCCAATACTAATACAGCTTGAGGTTGTTCTAAGCTTCTAACTTGCTTGTACCCTAGCCAAAAGAAAATTGGCGCAGCCAGCAGAATTAGATACCAAGATAACTTGTCCTTAGATCGTCGTTTTTTTACTGATTTGTGATTTTGCCTGCTTCGTAACATAATCTCGCGCTATGGCACGACAATCTAGATTAGCAGGCATTGGACGGGACTGGCGCGAACCAAATTATTAGAATATTACTAGAAAAGTTGTTTGTTTTCGGGAACAAACCTTAATAGGCACAAACTGTAAGAAATTTTTAACGGGACTGGCGCGTCTCGAACGCGCGACCTAGCGCTTCAGATTTGTGTAAGTTTCCTTACTCTCTGGACTATATCTTCACCATAGGTTTTAGCCTTTAGGTGGCAACCGTTTAGTCTCTACACCTTCCTAAGCTAAATTCTGTACTTTCATGTGACAAAATTAACTTTAGGCTTGGCTCGGTATTCCCATGAAGTGCAAACTTTTTAGGGTTCACCGACTTTGATCGCATTCATACATAAAGTTTCCTCTATGATGCCCGATTTTCAGGAGGCGCTCGCTCTATCCAACTGAGCTACAGCCCCAGTAATTAAACAGTTATTATTCTAGCATTACTAAGCTAGGATAATAAATTTTAGCTAGATAGCCAAGAGCCTTCCCAGTTGCCGCCACCCGTTTCTAAGCCGCATAGCGAACTATGGGCAGCAAGAATTAGGCTTGATTTTCCTTGATGGCGCGATCGCAATTCTAAGCTAAGTTGTCCTCGCATCGTATCTTTGCAAACAAACATCAAGCCGTTTTCTGTTGGCGCGCGCAAGGGAGTACCAGGCAAATCAGTTGTACCAGTTAAAGTAATTTCAAACTGGGAATTAACTGCTTGCATCTGCCATTTGCCCCAAGGTTCAATATTCCAGCTAACTTTCGAGTTCCAGGGTACAAACTCATAGAATTTACCTTTGTAGTGCAAGCCAATCATCGCTACAGATTCCATCCACCACAGTACCCCACGCCTACCGCCGCCAGCAGTTAAAGCCAAATCTGGTTCATCATCAAAACTATTGCAATTTAGCCAAAACCACTTTTGCGGGAAAGCACCGCCCCAATTTTTCTCTCCATAAGCTAGGGCGTTAGTAAATTCATAGCGCTTTCCCCGCCACTCTATCCAACCAGTTGCCAAACCGTGAGCCATCAAAATTTGCCATCCTGGCTCAAAAATTTGCAAAGACGATAGCCAACCCGCGGTAGATTGTTGAGGATTATTATCGCTTGCCCAGCCATACACAGGCTTAATTTCATATTGCCAACGGCAAGTCCCCTTACCGCCTGGATCTTTAATAATGCCCTGATTTAGGGTAGCTGAGGCTTGATAGCCTTCTTGAACGTGGCGGTCAAATTCTGCGGGTATCAGACACTGCGGTTGATTAGATAAATCTGTTTTACCCCAATGACCAAACTCTAGCTGCTGGGAACTAGCGAAGAAGCGTTTGACATCAGGAAAAGTACGCCAGAGATACTCGTCGTCAATGCCCAGAATTTGGGCTGCTCCCCCGCTATGCGGCTTGTTGCCGATGGGGTCTTCTATAGAGTACATGAAAGCAAAAGTCTGACCGATATCGCTCAAAGTGACGCGATAATACCAACCTTCAAAAAAGCGGCGACTGCTGCCATCCCAGTGATAGCCACTATGAGGCGTTTGAAGATTTTTGGGAATACTAACCATGAATACTTGTTTTAGCTGCTCTCTTTAGTATGAGCGATCGCTTAAATCCCTATTAACAAAATTACCAACATCTCAAATGAATAACGTCGAGCAACACTACAAAATTCTTAAACTGAAACCAGGTGCATCATTAGCGGAGATTAAACAAGCCTACCGAGATTTAGCTAAAATCTGGCATCCAGATCGTTTTCCTCACAATCCTCAGCTAAAGCAAGAAGCGGAAGAACAAATAAAACAAATCAACGAAGCTTACCAAGTCCTTAAGTTTCATCAACCTAGTGCTACCGATTTCTCTACTGGTACAACTTACACTACTACAGCATTTACTGCTGAAGCATATTATAGGCAAGGAATAGAAGAGGCTAGGCAAGAAAAATATCAAGCAGCAATTGAAAGCTTTACTAAGGCAATTGGACTTGATTCTAACTATAGTGAAGCGTATCAATATAGAGGGACTATCTGCTCAAAGCTTGGATATGAAAATAGAGCCGATTCCGATTTTAAGAAAGCTCTAAAGCTTAAGGTTAAGCAGACTGATAGCAAGCCTTCAGAACCATCTTCGCAATCATCTTGGCAATGCATACGTAATATTACAGGTCATGCTAACTGGGTTCTTACAATTGCTATCAGTCCCGACGGACAAACTATTGCTAGTGGAAGCTCAGACAAGACTATCAAGCTTTGGCAGCTAAGTACAGGGAAACTGCTATACACCCTAACAGGACATTCAGCACGGGTACGGTCTGTTGTTTTTAGTCCTGACGGGCAAAAGCTAATTAGTGGTAGCGATGACCATACTATTAAGATTTGGCAAGTAAGTACAGGGCAATTGCTGCATACTCTATCAGGACATTGCGCCCCAGTGTGGTCTGTTGCTATTAGCCCAGACGGACAGCAGATAGCTAGTGGCAGCAAAGATAAAAGTATTAATTTGTGGGATTTAGTTACACCGAAGCAAGCCAAAAGCCGTATGGGTCACTCTGACTCTGTTTCTTGCCTAGCTTTTAGCCCCGATGGACAGATTCTTGTTAGTGGAAGTTGCGATCGCAGTATCAAAATTTGGCACTTGGGGAGGGAACAACTTATGCGAGTTTTGCCAGGACGTTCAAGCTGGGTTAATTCTGTTGCTATAAGTCCTAATGGAAAAATTTTAGCTAGTAGCAGTTATGATATGACGATTAGACTGTGGCACATTGCAACAGGCCAACAAATTGAAAACCTGATAGGTCATCAAAGCCATGTCTGGTTTGTCGCATTTAGTCCTAATGGTCAAATTCTAGCGAGTGGCAGTGGCGACCATACGATCAAATTGTGGCAGCTAGAGACTGGAAAGCAGATTGGCAATCTTATCGGTCATTCGGATTGGGTGAGGGCGGTCGCATTTAGCCCCGATAGTCAAACTATTGTTAGTGGTAGTCGGGACATGACTATCAAGATTTGGCAACGTAGCTAAGAATTTTTATTAACTCAGTGCCAACCTTTGTTATTGGTAACTATATTTTGCCCAGCACAGAAAGTCTCAAACGGGCGATTAGTGTAGCATAAAATGCGATCGCATTTTTTGAGAGAAATCTTATTGTTGTATTATTACTAACGTTTGTGCTTGAAAAACAAACGCGAACCTACTATACCTGCCACAGCTAAAATACCAACCATAGAACTTGGTTCAGGTACAGGTTCAGCCACAGGAGATTGCCGGATGGTGAAAGAGTCAGAGAAATTTCCCTCTTGATCATCTGGAACGTCAAGCGAAAAAGTGAAATCTACAGATTCCCCAGGAGCAACAGTACCTCCTGACCAATCAATGCGGAAAGAACCATCTTGAAGGAATTGCCCGAACTTAGATGAAGTGGGTTGAGGATCGGAACTTGAACCATTAAAATCAAAAACTGGAATTGCTTGCCCAACAGGCAGAAGAATTAACTCAGGCGAGCCAAAATTATCGCCGCTACCAAAACCAATACTAAAGCTAAAACCATTCCAGGTAGAGCTAGTATTATTGACAACTGTTTCGCTTAAAAAATACTCAGTTGTGCCTCCTGAAGGTGAAACAAACAGTTGAGTATCAATTGGCGCTAGAGCTTGAAAAGTTTTGGGGGTGCAAGATAAACCAGGAAAATTTTGGATTTGATTTGGGCTAGCAGTTAGGCTGTTGTCGTTGTTGGGAACTGGCGTATCAACTGAAGTTTGTACCTGCGCACACAGTACGTCGCCAAGCCCTGCTCCCGTAGGTGGGCTGATACTGTCGATAATACGTGCTTGAGCAGCTTCACTTAAACATAGAGAAATAGCTAAAGTAGTTACGAGCGTTTGATTTATCCGGTTCATGCTGATACCTATTAACTACATTGCTAGAGAATTGGGTTTTAGAGCAGCGAGATTGAGCCTGAGCGCAACTATTGCCCAATAAAGCGATCGCTAAAGTAAAATAATTGCTGGTTTACTTTATTACTGAATATTTATAAAGTCAAGCGCTGTATATATAGCTCTAATGTGTTCTCAAGCACTCCAATTTGGACAATAGAGACAGCAAGCCTATAAAGATATAAAAATTTTCTGTTAATCTTTTTGGTGGTTAATACCATTAGCGCTTGATTAAACGACCTATTACTTATTGAGGAAGCAAAATACGTGAAACCCAGCTAAGGTAAGGATTGCTAAAATTTCAACCTTCAGGGTGATTATGAGTCAATTGTGGTTGTGGATTGGTGTCATTGGTATGACGCTAGGTTCTGCTTTTTTTGGTGTGGGCGCGCACAATGCCAAAAACGAGCGGTGGAAAATACTGTTTACACTTAATTTCTTTATTTGCGCGATCGCTGCTGGGCTATATTTATCAATGGCGTTAGGTCAGGGCAGAAGTATTATTGAGGGTCGTCCAACTGTTTGGGTAAGATACATTACTTGGTTTTTATCAACACCGCTACTAATTCTCGATTTAACGTTTTTGGGTAAAACTAGTTTGCCAATTACAGCTAGTCTTTTGGGCGCAAATGCATACATGATTGTAACTGGCTTTGTTGCAACTATTTCCGCAGATAGAACAATAGGTCATATTTGGTATGTTGTTAGTTGCTTTGCTTTTTTAGCTACTGTCTACTTACTTGTCAATCAGTACCGCAAAGAAGCTGAACGCAAGCACCCGCGAAGCAAAAAAGTATTCCGCAAATTGTTAGCAGTTCATTTGGTATTGTGGACTCTTTACCCAATTGTTTGGCTGTTGGGTAACACTGGCTTAAATGCTATTAATCAAGGTACAGAAACAATGTTTTATACCTTGTTGGATATTACATCTAAAGTTGGGTTTGGCTTTCTTTCTCTAAATTCCATGCACAATTTAGAGCAAGCAAAAGAGGTGCAGCCAGTGCAGGGATACGAATCATCAGCTATTTGAGGATTCTTCGCCCCAAGTTTGCAGTTGCAGATATACCAATAATAGAGCGATCGCAAGTAACACAGTAGCAGCCGCCGCAGCATAACCAAAGTCAAATTGTCCAAAGGCTTCTTGGTATATGTAATACACGAGCAAATTAGTAGAATTTAACGGTCCGCCGCCAGTAATCACATAAACTTGCTCAAAACTGCGCAACGTAAAAATTGCTGTTGTAATCGCTGCAAATACCAAGGTAGGGCGCAACCCAGGTAAAGTAATATGCCAAAACTGTTGCCAATCATCAGCGCCATCTAATTCCGCCGCTTCATAACGACTAGGCGGAATTGCTTGCAATCCCGCCAAAAACACCACCATATTAAAACCCAACTGCTTCCAGATACTTAATAAAATTAGTACAGGCATTGCCCAAATACTACTACCTAGCCAAGGAATCGGTGCAACCCCAAACAAATTTAATAGGGCGTTGACAGGTCCCTCAGTTTGAAACAACCAGCGAAAGCCCAATCCAGCCGCAACCAGTGATGTAATTGAAGGCAAAAAATAGGCGCTGCGCAACAACCCTCTGAGGTTGAGGGAACGGTTTAATAGTACAGCTAATACCAAAGGAATTACTAAACTTGGAATTACTGTCGCAACCGTAAAATAAGCCGTATTTCCCAAAACTTGCCAAAAATCTGGGTTTTGGAACAACCGCCAATAGTTGCGTAAACCTATCCATTCAACGCCAGTCGAGGTAAAGCTACCAGCAGTAAAGCTGAGGTAAAACAGGTAAGCAATAGGGTAAAGCAGAAAGATACCCAGGAAGATTAATGCAGGAGTAAGAAATATCCAAGCTGCGACTTCCTCATTATCCAACCACGTCCTACTATGGAATTTTGCCATATTATAGTTTTTCCCTGTATGCCGCTGCCTTCAGTCTCAGATGAATCTAGCTTTGATTCTACCCCTAGTCTGGTTTCTCCTAGTGTTTCACCAAGCCTAATGCCAGGCGCACCTTTGAAGTTAGGAATCTTAGCTTCTGGTAGCGGTAGTAATTTTGAGGCGGTAGCTGAAGCAATAAAAAATGGACAACTAAATGCCCACTTGCAGGTATTAATTTATAACAATCCTCAAGCAAAAGTTGTAGAACGTGCAGCTAGATGGAATGTACCAGCAGTTTTACTCAATCACCGCGACTTTGATAGCCGCAAAGAATTAGACGCGCAAATAGTTAAGATATTGCAGCAATATAGTGTCGATTGGGTAATTATGGCTGGTTGGATGCGTATAGTAACGCCAGTTTTGATTGATGCTTTCCCTGACAAAATTATTAATATTCACCCTAGTTTGTTGCCTAGTTTTCGGGGTGCAAAAGCAGTAGAACAAGCTTTAGCTGCGGGTGTAAAAATAACAGGCTGTACTGTTCATCTCGTGTGTTTAGAAGTAGACACTGGAAAGATTTTGCTGCAAGCTGCTGTACCAGTATTGTCAAACGATACAGTTGCCACGCTGCACGATCGCATTCAAGTCCAAGAACATCGTATATTACCGCAAGCGATCGCTCTTGCTAGTGCAACTTAGTTCACAACTAAATTCTCCCCTGATAAAAGCAGAATGTCATACCTGCTACTGAGGACGGAACTAACTAAAAACTGTTGGACTATGTAAGTGAGCGTTACCAATTCTAAGCAATGACAGACCAGGTTTTAATTCTTGGAGGTCGGGGGCGGGTTGGCAGCAGTGTTGCCCATGATATTGCTACCCATACACAAGCACAAATTACAATCACCAGTAGAAAACCTGCTGCTGGGATGGCTGTAAGCGCGCAACTCGGATCTCAAGTTCAGTTTTTAGCTTTGGATTTGGCAGATACAGATACGCTAAAAAATGCGATCGCGTCTGCCAATCTTGTCATCCATTGTGCAGGTCCTTTTCACTACCGCGATACTGGCGTTTTGCAAATGTGTATTGAGCAAGGCGTGAACTATTTGGACGTGAGCGATCACCCATCTTTTACGCGCAAAGCTTTGGCGCATCGTGATCAGGCGGAAAGTGCAGGAGTGACGGCGATCGTGAACACAGGGATTTTTCCTGGTATTTCTAATAGTATGGTGCGGCAGTGCGTAGAACAACTAGACGAACCTGAACGCATCCACCTCAGCTATTTGGTATCTGGTTCTGGTGGCGCGGGGATTACGGTGATGCGGACTACATTTTTAGGCTTGCAGCATCCGTTTGAGGCTCTGATTGATGGTAAATGGCAAGAAATTAAGCCGTATAGCGATCGCGAAATTATCCAATTTCCTCCTCCATACGGTCGTGCAGGCGTTTATTGGTTTGATATGCCTGAAGCTTTTACCCTCCCTGAAACTTTCCCTGTCAAAACAGTAATTACTAAGTTTGGCTCTGTTCCTGACTTTTACAATCATCTAACTTGGATTGCGGCTCATTGGTTTCCCAAACGCTTGATCCAAAGCCGTGCCAATGTCGAATTTTTAGCTCGTGTCAGCTACCTAATGACTGGTGTAACCAACCCGTTTAGCGGCATTGGGGTGGCAATACGTTCGGAAGTTACAGGGCGTAAGCACGGGCAAAACGCTGGCTACTGTGCGACTTTATTGCATGACAATACAGCGATCGCTTCTGGCTGCGGTACGGGTAGTATTGCGCAGTTGTTGCTTGAGGGTAAATTTAAAAAACCTGGTGTTTGGGCGCAAGAGCAAGCATTACCTACCGCTCTATTTGAGCAAACTTTAGCTAGTCGGGGAATTACTGTTCATCAAGAATGGCTTAACCAACCAGCCTAATATATCCTGCGGCAGAAGGCACAGCTATAGCTGTAAAAGTAGGATGCCTCTGGTACTGGTAATTTGTGGCAGATCGGGAGATTAATTTATGCAAGGGAATTTATTTAGTTTATTACGAGCATTTTCTCAAAAAGTTATGGCTTTGGGATTGATGCTATTAATTGTTTTATCAGGGCTATTTGTATTTGTTGATTCTCCGAGTTACGCTATAACTTCTTCTAGAGATAAGCTTTCTAGTCAAGACAAAATTGATCGCGCTTATCAATTTAGAGAAGGTACAGGTATTTTAGAAGAAGAAAAACAAGCATCCTCTAGCGCTAACCAAGTTTTTAAACCTGAAGATAAAGCGAATATCAAAAGTGTTAAAGAATCCCAAGCTACTGACTCTGAAAAGAGTTTGGTAGAACAAGGCAAAGACTTACTGGAGAAAGTAACGGGTAATAAGTAAGCCTTAGTCGCAGCCTGCTCCCGCAGGCTAAAATAATTATTTTTAATTAATTAAGATGGGGCGAATAGAATTCGCGACTACACCTTGGCGAAGTCCGCGATTAGGCGGACTATTAGAATTTTAAACAAGATTATTTTAATATTTAGGACTTTTGCAGGCAGTTTAATTAAAATCTCATCTAGGAAATATCTTCTTGTGGTCTTTGCCGCTTGCTTGTACTAATAAGGTAGGGCATAAGAGATATTTACTATGAAACCAAAAATTATTGTTCTGGACGACGATCCTACAGGTTCCCAGACTGTCCATAGCTGCTTGTTGTTAACTATTTGGGATGTAGATACTCTTAGGCTGGGTTTACTAGATGAGTCACCGATATTTTTTATCTTGACAAATACGCGATCGCTTACTCCAGAACAAGCAGCAACAGTTACTAGAGAAGTTTGCCACAATTTAAAAGTAGCGATCGCAGCAGCAGAAATCAAAGATTTTTTAATCGTTAGTCGTTCCGATTCGACTTTGCGCGGTCATTATCCAATTGAAACGGATGTTATTGCTGAAGAATTAGGACCTTTTGATGCTCATTTTCTGGTTCCAGCTTTCTTTGAAGGTGGACGAGTAACCCGTGATAGCATACATTACCTAATTATTGATGGAGTACCTACACCAGTCCATGAAACAGAGTTTGCCCGCGATTCGGTGTTTGGCTACAGTCATAGCTACTTACCTGATTATGTCGCCGAAAAGACACAAGGGCGCATTGCAGCTAATGATGTAGAACGAGTTTTACTTGCAGATATTCGCCCAGGAAACTCTACTTTAGAGCGATTGCTGGCGTTAACAGATAATAAATGCGTTGCTGTTGATGGTGAAAACCAAGAGGATCTAAATCACTTTGCCCAAGATGTCCTCACAGCTGCTAGCCAAGGCAAACGCTTTTTGTTTCGCAGTGCCGCTAGTATTTTAACTGCCTTAGCTGCCTTACCGCCTCAACCAGTAGCACCAGAGGCGATGTTTCAGTACGTGCGCGGTGGTAAACCAGGAGCGTTTATTGTTGGTTCTCACGTCAAAAAAACTACCGAACAGTTGCAACAGTTGTTGCAAGCACCTGGTATTGTTGGCATTGAGGTAGATGTTGCGCAATTACTCAACGATGATGCCCCGCCGCATACTTTACTAATTGCGACTTTAGAACAAGTACAGCAAATAATAGCGGCTGGTAAAACTCCTGTAGTTTACACCAGCCGCCAAGAATTAGGATTTGCAGATGTACAGGCGCGCTTGCAGTTTGGTGCGGCTGTTT
>QQTW01001312.1_pt1 | contig 17261 bp, 15 predicted proteins | sample 1904831 | NCBI WGS metagenome assembly QQTW01 (sample SAMN09435610, study PRJNA476489) | Subsurface metagenome, whole genome shotgun sequencing project. | reverse complement strand
AGCCTGATTGCCGCACTGGCGAAGCTAAGTGCCCTTGAGCATGCGGTTGAACATAGTCGCGAAGCCTTGCGCATCGTGATGGGGAAAGAAGATTGAGGAGGGAAAATGTGACTGAAATGCAATGTTCGGAGTGCCGAATTCTTTTACAGCTGCTTTCTATACCCTTTCCCAACTGTATTAGATCCACCTTCGTCCTTCCGCTTCGCGCCGCCCTCGTCTTCGGCTCTCTTTACCTGCCACAAAACATATGAATACACCAGGTCCGACACGAACGATATGCCTACCAGGAACAGCGCAAAAGGGGTCACGAAATACGCGTGCGCTTCTCTCCAAAGGTACCATCGCCAGGCATAATACAGATAAACCCAATGACAGACCCTAGGGTCCTCGTCAACCTACAATGACACCACACATATCAGCGTCCGTCATGTATGCCAGATGAAGATAGCAAACCCTACCAGATGCTCCACCCGACACCTCGGGAATGATTCCTGACAATCAACATGGCCAGGCTAGCGGCGCTCAGATACGCCTGGGTCACCGCAGCGCTCCAGAAAGCCAACTCAGTCATGTCCGTGGCCCCTTCAACGCCCCGGTAAAACATCCCCTCCTTCCCGTTGATACCATTATCGATCCACCACTTCGCGAAACAGCCGTGTCCCACAATGGCAAGACTTGCGACCACGGCGAATATCTTGCCAAGATTATTTGCCACGGCAGGAGCGTGGTGCCACTCGCGTCTGCCGTGCGCCAGCAGTCCATATATAAGCCCGGCGTCTATGATGAGCCAGAGGCAGAATACTGCGCGCTCGAGCGCTTCCTCGGCCACGAATAATCCGTAGATAAACTCCCATCCGAAGTTCAAAGCGAGGGCCAGTAGAGGCATGCCATAAGAGCGATCCCGAAGTGAGCGCAGGAAGAGGAGTATGTATGCTATCGTCCATAGAGAGCCTCCCACCTGTAGGAGGAGGTTAGAGATGGGGTGGAAGTACGACGGGACGGTGGGCGGAGGGATGTCGCTTGAGCCCATCTTGAGCGAGTAGGTGAGCTGAAGTAGCTAGTCGGACAAGGAGTCGAGGGATTAGCATCGTGCACACGGTTGAGTCTGAAACACAGTAAAGCGTATCGTTTAGTCAAGGACGAATCCTTTCGGACGTCGGGTGCCTCCAGAGCATTTTCTTGGCAATCGCTACGACACCATCGAACGTAACGGACTTGCTCTCTGCACATCACCACTCAATCTTGCACCATTGGCCTCTCAACCCAAGTTCTTGTCCTATATCAAAATCGCCGCTCGAAGAACTCCCAAGCGGAGACGTTGGTTTCACCATCTCGGCAATTGGGGTGTTGCCATCCATCGATACGACCGCATCTCGTAGTGCTTTCACAATGACCAGCTCTGAGCACACTGCAAGCCACGCCGGCTCAGAACCCTCTCCACGTAAGCACATCATCCGTTTCTTCTGAAGCTAGGATACAGCTGTGACTAACGCACCAATGCATCGCAGTCGCCACCCGAGAAGAGATGTCCGCCGCCCGCCTTCCTCTAGCATACAGAGACAGATGCGCCGGGCTCCTGATACCGCTCAACAGGTGCCGGCGGACAAGTTTCTATCTGCCGTGGAAGTGCGAGGTGAGAATGGAGGATTGTCTTGACGATATACTGGAGCAGTTGCTGACCGGAAGCCACCAGGACGAACGGCATTCGTATGAGAAGTGCCAATACAAGGAGTTTCAGAGGAGGCTTAAAGAGTTGAAGTGAGCGGCAGAATGGGAATGTCAACTGGGTTACGTATGGCGGCGCAACGGGATTCAAGCTCTTCCCGGCGGACTACGGTATCGCCATATCGCATCTATTATTCACGGCATTGAGTCATCAGAACTGCTCAAGACACTTCATCTGCCATGGCCAAAGACCTTGCTGCACAGTTCTGTGATTGGGGCATGGTTCGTTCCTCGCAGCAGTTCCGCTTCAAACCCGAGCGATGCGAATAAACTCAATGTCGATGATTGCTGCAGCTTGAAGCTGGTATTGCGTAGACGATAGCGAGGAAGATGCGCGACCAATATCCATAACGGTATCTTGTGTATGCTTCAAGCTCGAGGCCAATCACAGCGGCATCAGTCCCTGTGATGGCGGACAGAGCAGGATGCTCGACTTCCAGCCATGTCGACAACATGATGTTTCGTAGCTTGAAGAATGCATCATCATCAGAGAGAGCAATTGATTGATGACTTCAGCTTCTGGACAATTCCATTGTTGTGGAGCAGCAAAGAGTGCAGAACATCGAAGACCATCGCCACGTCAAGATGCGCTAGTCGCATGAGGTTAGCGCAGTTGTCGCGATAAGACGTGATCCATCTTATGGATCTGTTTTGCCTGCGGATGCCCTACCCTGGCACCCGGACTATATTCGCTCAAGAAGCTCCTCCATGTCTCCGGCAGACTGCTATCTCATGCCAGCTCGTTGCTATCGTAGCGACTTCCTACGTGATCACGGATAGATAGCAGCGGAACCATCCGACAGCCATCCAACAGCCATTTAACATCGGCCCAGGCCAGCTCGTTCCAACGCGCTCCCAGTACATGACACCCGCTCTCCTCACCGCGGTCGACTCGAGGTCTCATGTGCACCTCATCGTCGGCTCCAACTCACTCGCCGGGGCGCGCTGCAAGCGGTCATTGGCCGTAGGGGCGCGGCCGATACTGGTCGCGCCGGGGCAAGCGGATCTCGCTTTTGGTCTGAGAAAATGCTTGGAAGATAGCCAGGCGACATGGGTGAAGCGAGACTTCAGAGACGATGACTTGACCTCTCTCGGGAGGGAAGAAGTCGATCGCGTGGTTGATGCCGTGTTCGTGACCTCTGGGCGGGTGGATCCCTTGAGTGAGTGCGAGATCATCGACGTATCGGAAATACCTGCTCATAGGTGGCTCAGGCGGGCACATAGCAGCGCTGTGTCGCCGACTGCGCATACCGGTCAACGTTGTGGACGCGCCGGATCTCTGCACCTTCACTCTCCTGTCTACGCACACCGACGGACCCTTACAGATTGGCGTGACGACGTCTGGGAACGGCTGCAAGCTTGCGTCGAGGATCCAGCGCGAGGTGGCGTCCGTGTTGCCCACGGGGCTGGGGGAGGCTATCTCTCGACTGGGGTCATTGCGACGGAGGGTACGGGATGAAGATCACGCTCTTGACAATGACATCGGTGTTGGAGCCGACGAAGAGGACGGCGGTCAGGACGCGACGTTCAACAAGCTGGTCACGTCGCAAGAACCGGAGGCTGCGAACAGTAGGCGCATCCGCTGGCTTGGCCAGATATGCGAATACTGGCCGCTGAGCCGGCTGGCGTCGATCACAGACGAGGATATTGAGGTTCTTTTGCAGAACTACACATCCTCGCAGCCCTCCAGCAGCGACACAGGCAGAGAAGACGTAGGCAAGGTCCGAGGGAAAATCACGCTGGCAGGCTGCGGTCCGGGCAACCCAGATCTGTTGACTCTAGCGGCGCACAAAGCAATCCTCTCAGCGGACCTCATCCTCGCAGACAAACTGGTACCGGCACCCATCCTCGAGCTGGTCCCCCGTCGCGCCGTCATCCACATCGCGCGCAAATTCCCCGGCAACGCAGACCAAGCGCAAGAGGAGCTGCTCACGATGGGCCTCGAGGGCGTGCAGGCCGGCAAGCACGTGGTGCGGCTGAAGCAGGGCGATCCCTACCTGTACGGCCGCGGCGCCGAGGAGTTTGCATTCTTCCGGGAGCGCGGCTTCACCGCGACGGTGATTCCCGGCATCACCAGCGCGCTCAGCGCGCCGCTGTTCGCCGGGATCCCGCCCACCCACCGCAGCGTGGCCGACGAGGTGCTCGTCTGCACCGGCACCGGCCGCAAGGGTGCGGCGCCGGACCCGCCGCGCTACGTGCCGACGAGGACGGTCGTGTTTCTCATGGCTCTGCACCGGCTGCAGTCGCTTGTTGAGAGTCTGGTGGCGGAGGAGATCGGGTGGCCGAGGGAGTGCCCGTGTGCGGTCATCGAGCGGGCGAGCTGTCCGGATCAGAGGATCATCAGGACGTCTCTGGAGCACGTGTGTGCGGCGGTCGAGGAGGAGGGGTCGCGGCCGCCGGGGTTGCTGGTTGTGGGCCGTAGCTGCGAGGTTTTGGGGTGGGAGACGGGGAAGTGGGATGTTGAGGAAGGGTTTAGGGGCTTCGACCAGCCAAGTGCCAGCTCAGGGCAGATTGATGCTGCTGTCATTCCCGAAGCATGTCACGATATCCAAGGCTGATGTATTAGAGATGCTAGCAGTCACGGTTCGCCATTTGCTGGGGACTCCAGTGTGTAAATGGTACAAGCAATCATGATCAGCCTTGACAGCGTATTGCGCATCAATACATTATTTGATGGGGAATTCTCTCCTAAGAAGTCCGTCTGCGCTGATGACTTTTTCCGAGGGTTGGGACAGTTGATGGAGCAATGCCTAAGAGGCTGCACGTGTTCACTATCGCGTATCTTTAAGTGGGTCGATGATCGATAAAGCTCAGATCCCGGCCTTCCACAAGGAGTCCCCATCTCATGTACCCCAGGGTGGCGTTCGAGAAGGAAGCGTTTGATGAACGTTGACACGAGACAGAACGCGGAAACGGCATGTCGGCAGCACCGATAAAAAGTCGAACAGTTGATCTGCGCTGGAAGAGCACTGGCAACTCGTGGGCTTGTAGGTCCGTCGATTGATAGTGAATGTAATCTTAAAAGAGTAGCAGGCCGCCAGATGGCCCGAATGGGAGAGCGCCATCTGCCGCGAAATTGCATTCCGCCAGAGACCGCGGACCCGAATCGCGCCCATGCAGGAGTCGCATCGGGAATGACGACGAGGAGTGCACAGCACAGCATGAATCTCTCTGCATGGATATCCATCGAGTATCGAGGAGTTGTCGCTCTCCCACGTCGAGTCGGAGCAGGCGAGTAACGGGGTGAGCTGACAGGTGATCACGAATGTGTTACACGGCAGAAAAGGAGGAGGGATAGGACTGGCCCGTACGGGGTACTCGGTTGACAGGAGAAACGTCTGTGGAGTTTCCCTTGCTCATGACAAGGGGATCAATTGAGGATATCACACAGAGGATGAGTATCAGGAAGAATGACCCGTAGCGACTGAGCGATTGAGCGTTGAGCCAGCATCTAATCGTAAGGGTAGTTGAGCCTCTGAGCATCATCTTGTTCAGCCGCCTAACAATAACAGACACAAGAATCAGAATCGCTTCTTTTTCGCTCCGCATCCGACTTATCGTGCTCTTCAATCTTCTCCACCCCCTTTTCCCCCCTGCAATCGATAGAGTAGAATGAGCAATGAGGATGAGCTCTGGTTAGCCGCTGCGGAAGTCCGGTACGGACCACAGACTGACGTTCCGACCAGTTGCAGCCACGGAAACCTTGAAAGGAGCCGGGGGGGCCAGAACGGGAAACCCCCAAAAGTTGCATCTCGGCACCGCCCTGCTTTCTCCTCACGCCCGGCCGGCATCGCCAACTTTGACCAACTTTTGCCAGCTCTCCACGATTACTATTACACCTCACTCACTCTCTCTCTCACATTCTCACACTCATTATTCCACCGTTGCATCGTGAGATCGTCGACTCCCCACACTCACGGGCGCCATCAATGCGACACACCCACCTCGTCTCCTTTGTCTTTCTCCCTCGAGCAGACCTGTCTCGGTCCAGGACACCAACCTCAACAGCGTCCGAGTCCTGACAGCACCCAACCGACAGCGGACACGGCGCGCTGCCGTCGTCCTGACTGCCACTGTCTCCCGTCGCCGCAATGTTGCGCCCGGCCACTCCGCTCTCCATCCTCTTCCTCGCCGCCTTCATCCTGCTGCTCCTCTCCACCCTCTCGACGCCTGTCATAAAGGCCATCCCGCTCGCCAGCTTCCAGGGCTACAGTTTCGGTGTCTTTGGCTATTGCAAGGGGACCGAGTGCAGTGGTATTCAGATCGGGTATAATACAGGTGCGTGTGGGATTGGACATCCTTGAAAATGTCGCCTTTCGGAAATCTGACGGCGTCTGAACAATTTTCCACGTCAATGGAACTTGTCTCTTCGTGCGCATGTCTTTGGATTCTCATTTCTTGGCCAGAGGTGTCTCAAAAGCGAAGAGGTGCATATCGCTGACCGGTAACTCCGCAGATGGCTTGTTCACAGGGGATAGCGATGGCGACTTCTCGCTGCCTTCGAGTACGCGGCACTCGATCGCTTCGCTGCTCATCGTCCATCCCGTCGCCGCCCTCATGACTCTAATCTGCTTCGGGCTCGCCGCCGCCGCTCACTTCCACTCTCCCTCTCACTCCCCCCGCTACCTGCTCGGCCTTCTCATCTTCACCTTTCCAACTCTCCTCGTCTGCCTGCTGGCCTTCCTCGTGGATCTCCTGCTCTTCGTCCCCAACGTCAGCTGGGGCGGATGGATCGTTCTGGCGGCGACCATCATCATCACCATCAGCGGCATGGTGACCTGTGCCATGCGTCGCACTCTGGTCAGCAGGAGGGCCAGGAAGAAGCGGATCGCCGAGAACGCCGAGATGAGCGGGGAGAACTACTTTGCCACCCGCTCCGCCTCCATCCCCAAGGCCGACACGCCACCGCCCATAGTCAACACCGTCGTGGCCGACGGCAACCAGTTCGCCACGTTCGAGGTGCAGCAGAAGGATCTGGACGACAAGGCTCCTCTCAACACACTCGATGGTACTGCTCGAAGTCAGCGCGGCGGAGCGGTTCCGCCTCGCATAGGACCCAGCCCCGTCGAGCGCAGCCGGAGTGCTCCCCGCGACCAGTACGGCAACATGCTGCCGCCAGGTGCGCTCGGAATGCACGGAGACGGTCCGGAATTGAGGCATCACAACTCGGACAACACGATGGGCTCGAGCCGGTCGAGGGGTCCTCCCATCTCAGGCCGCGGACGGGGAGGTTACGCACCGAGGGGAGGGTATCCGCCGCGAGGTGGGCTCCGCGGTGGGCCTCAAGGCATGCGCGGCCCGCCACCACCCGGCTGGGACGGCAACGGTCGAGGGATGGGTGGGATGGGACCCGGGCCGGCTGCAGGCATGGCTGCGGGTGCGTTGATGGGAAGGGGCCAGAGAGGGCCTCCTCCCGGGTACGGCAACAACTACCGTGGCGGGCCGATGCAGTCCGGACGGGAGCCGTCGCCGGGACCGTACGAGCCTGGGTATGGACCGCCTGTGCAGCAGATGGCGCAGGTGCCGGAGCAGCCGCCCATCGGTCAGGCGGTCCCGCTGGATGCGAGGAACGGCAGTCCTGCGCACATGTCTTTTGGGCTCAGGGATAGCGACAGCGACGTCGAAGGGCTCGTGGCGTTCCAGCAGCAGAGACGTGATAACACTCCGCCCCGTCGAGAGATTGCGGAGCTGGCGAGCCCGACGAGTGCGTATATGGAAGAGTGAGCAGAGAGCGAATCGCTTATGATTTGTATCCAGTGTGCTAACAAGTTATCAGCGCATACGTCCCTCCACGGGCCGGTTGGTCAGGACACGGAGCCAACACCCCGAGCGACTCGTCACGTCCCACCAGCGACATCAACCGCGGCCTATCTCCCTCACAGGGCCCGCCGGTTGAGCTAGATGCCAACGACTCGTCACTAAACCTCCCCACCCAAGGCCAGACCGCTCCAACCGACAGCACCTACTACGAAGACGTCGAGCCTCGCTTTGCCGGCTACAACGGTGGCCAACGCCCGCCAGCAGAGACCCAGCATACGGGTCCGCTGCCCAATTCCCTCGTTGCTGGCTTCGGCCCCCCGAGTAAGACTCCTTCACCTGTCTCAAGACTTCGGCCGCCGCCCGGAACATACCTCGACTACCAATCCGGTCCTGGTCCCTTGCAACGCGACTCCTCGGGCGACTCCATCGAGCACTCCCGCTCGCCAGCCACGTCGGAGAACTCCCACTACACCTCGGTCTCCCAGCGCGGCCAGAATCAGAATTGGGGCCCGCCGCCGGGGATGCCCAGCAACGGACCGTTCCCACCAGATGCTTACGGTGGTCCGGGGCGGCCTCCTCAGCAGCAGCAGCAATACTATCAACAGCAGCCGCACCAGCGACAGCAGCCGCGGCAGCAGGATGTGGTCCTCAACGCGAACCCCGACTTTGCTATCCCGGGTATGAGTCCTGGTGGCAGAGGCGGCCGCAGTGCAGGCGCCATGGGCAGGGGGCGAGGCGGCGGCGGCAGGACGGCCGAGCAAAACTTGCCAGGGATGAGCGGCCAGGGGAGGTATCCGGACGCCATATGATGGATTTCGAGTCCATCTGAGGTCGGAGATGTAAGAGTGGTTCATGATGGGTTGGAGATATTCACTTCTAATACAGTCCTCTTTGCTCCCCGACGGGATGCGAATGGCACCGAAGATGCCTCTTGGCACGACGAACCGTATATAATTTCTTCTTTTGTGGGACCAGTGCTCGAGCGCGAGAAGCTCTGACCGTTCCAAGACTCCAAAATCTGTTTCCTGACTGTCTATATTTTCAATGTCATGAGCGTTTGAGAAAGAAACACCCACTCATTCTGATTTCCTTTGAAGTTTCTGACTTTCCATCAGCGTGTCCACGCGAATCTGAAAAACTTCAAGCACCGGCGGGAGAGGCTGTTTTCTTTGGTCTGACTTATTCCTTTAATTTCTAAAGGCGTCTTCCGTGTTCTGGGTCCAGCCCGTATAGAGAAGGACTGTGAAGATAAACAAAATGAAAAATTGTCAATGCTACGCCTGAGACCTCTTGTTTGTCAGTCCCGAAGGAATGGTAGTGCCCGCGGAAATCGGTCGAGATTCTCTACTGAAGTCGAGGACACGGTGTGTAAGTATGTGTGCGAGCGGTTAATATGGCATGGCTCTGAGGATGACCACACTCTCCTGATCCCAAGATTCGAAGAAAGACGGAGTCGCATGATTAGACCTCTACACCTTTTCCACCACAACTGCTCGGTCACAGCAAACCATTCCTTCCACGCTCAAGCTCAATCACTGCCAATCAATCACCCGGCTCCCACATATTCCCCTCGGCATACGCCGGCTGAACCTCCATCGGCTCGTCAATCCCATAAGTCTACCACCAAACCGTCAGCACACCGTCCCCATCACCCCCCACCCCCATCCCCACCCAGGAACCCACTCACACACTCCCTCAACAACATCTCATCCCCCAACGCACACCCGACCGCGCGCCCCAGATACCACGCCGTATCCGGCGCCGACACGCGCACCTCGCAGTACCGCTCCTGCCCCTCCGTGACGTCGATCGTCGGCGGATAGAAGCGCGGCGGCCTCGTCGCCGCCCCCGTGTCGCGCGCCTCCTTCGCCAGCTCGCCGACCGCCCACTGCAGCGCCGTCGTGGTGCGCGGCCGGCACAGGCTCAGGTCGCGGAACCGCAGCGTGTACCGGCGCCGCCACTCCCACTGCGTCTCGGCGGCGGGGTTGGGGATGCGGACCGTGTAGACGGTGCAGGCGAGCAGGGGGTTGGGGCGGCGGTTGGGGATAATGCGGTCGAAGATGCCGCGCGTGAGGAGACGGGGGGTGGAGGGTGCTGAGCTGGTCGCGAGGGTGGTGAGGGTTAAGAGGGCGAGGGTGATGATGAAGGGGGGAGGGGAGAACATGGTGCTGGTGCTGGGGCTATGGAGGCGCGAGGAGATGGGGATTGTCGGCCGGGGCCTCTCTTCTATATACGCTCATATTCGTGCTGGAATAAGAGTCGTCGTACTGGGCGGTTACAGTGGAGTAGGGGAACAGTCCGTATGATGTTGATGCATAGCTGCGTGGTTTCCTTCCGCTTCTGAACCTCGACTAGATCTGATAAGTAGTGCATCGCGCCAATATCGGAAGGTCGTCCAGATGCCGATTCACAGCATCCAAGTATGGCAGTTTGTTACGTGGTTGGTTTCAGGAGACTTCCAGGGTTAGGATTGGTGGAGGCCTTAGTAGGGAAGCTATCAATGAAAGCTTATTTTCTATAATCACTTTCACTGTGGGAGAATACCTAATCTATATGCTATATAATAGTAACCCCGAAGTAGGTCTTAATATATAGGTTCCTGGCGATACACTTATCTAGCGTTATCTGAATAATCGCAGCATCCCGTCGACCAGCGTTAGCTCATCGCCGATTGGATGCTTCTTGGCAGGTAGGCCAGACACCCAGATTCGAGCTGCAGCCTCGTTCCTCGTTCTGTGGCTTGAAGCTGAAAGATGCCACTCTCTTTCGGTCTGAAGCCCAGCCTCGCCGCGGCCGTCTACGAATCACAGACTCTGCTTCGTCGCTCGTGCATGCTGAGTCGGTCTGTAAGAGGAAAAACTGGTATCTCATATGCAGGTTCGTGCCTCTTCTTCTTGGCGGAACTGTCATGATCCAGTCGTGATTGCTCTCTATCACACAAGCCTTCTCCACGGCCATCACACAATTTATATAGAGTCTGCGGGGCTCGCACTCAGATGGTGAGATATGAAGCTGCTCGCGGTCTCTTCACTCAGGATCCAGATATCTATCCCCCAAGATCGCATTGAGGCTCCTTCGCAGCCAAGGCCCTCACAATGCTCAAAAACTTACTACCCATCTGTTCCCTCTTCTTCCTTTCTATCCATCAAGTCAGCGCCCAAGCGAGCGCGGTAAGCATCGGGCCTCTCCTGAGCTGCACTCTCACGACCTTTGGCTGTCCTGGCGGGAGCGGCTGCTGCCCGATCGGAGGCTGCTGCGGCGGCGGCTGCTGCCCAGAGTCTTATACGTGCATCAACGACGGGACAACGGCGCAGGCGTGTTGCCCGTCGAGCGATCCCACCTCGTGTGGCACTGTGACGCCGGTGAGTCTCTGCGGGGGGAGCGGACACGGCATCTCGTCTCTCCCATCGCGAAACCGGCTCTGACGATCGTTGCGTGACGCAGTCGACGAGCTCGGAGTCCGACTCGAGCTCCGGAGCCAACACGTGCGTAGGAATCCAGAACTGCCCCCGCGATCCCGTCCGCGACTTGGCCTGGACGTGTCTCCTGGGACAGACGTGCGGATTCTCCTACAATCAATGCAATCCCTGTCCCTATATCGGGAGTTACCCTGAGTCGAGTGAGGATTCGTCGGGTTCTTCGAGCTCGTTCAGCAGTAGCCCTACTTCCTCCAGCACTGAGTCCTCCTCGGAAAGTAGTCCAACTTCCAGCAGCAGCTCGTCGACATCATCGGGGTACCGCCCCGGAGAGGGTACGCTCAGACTGCATTGGCTGGCAGCGGTCGGTCTTGGAAGTGTGCTTGCTATAGCCATCGAGTGTATCTAGTCTGTGCGAAGTAAATTGGGGCAGCATTGAATATACTATGTAGCTTCAGGATGTCTTACATTAGCCCCGAGACTTGTCTTACGGAAGAGCTAAAACTAAAGCTATATCATAGTCCGGCTAGCTAGGGCCTCTAAGATGCTAATATCCGAGTGGTTCTTCTACTTTCGAGTCGTTCTTCCTTAAAGCAAGGAAGTTTCTTCAGCTTAAAGAATTAGCATCTTGAAATCATCTGTCAGGGTGAGCACGAACCCCTGCACAACCGGTGCCATCCCTACCTAGGTAGCACGTAGATAGCACACAGCAGCCTCGATAGCAGATAGACAGGATTCATGCACGATATCGCGAAGGTGTAGGCTGCACTGGATATTCGTGCACCTTCTCACATGATACATCTTCTTTGGGCTATTTATACATGCAGTACTCATCGCCTTGAGATTGAGATGGTCAAATTTTGGTTGATTAATATAATCATCTCAGGGCGAGCTGTAGCCAAGTCTATCTATCAGGTGCTCAGCCAGTCCACCAGCGCCTCGTAGAAGCGATCCGGTGCTTGGATAAAAGGGGCGTGGCCGAGGTCGTCAAACTCGATGAGGGTGCAATTGCGTCCAATGGCTTCCGACGTCTGCTTGCCGAGGGCTCCGTAGTTGCCGACGACGGCCTGGACGGCAGGCGGACTCCACTGCTTGCCGACGGCGGTGTTGTCCCTGACACCGTTGATGAGGAGGGTCTTGGGGATCTTTGCCAGCAAGGGAAACTCGTACACGACGGGCTGGGTGAGGACCATGTCGGTGACGAGAGCCTGGAGGTAGGCGTACGGGCCGGCGAGCGGGCCGGTGTACAGCTGCAGCAGCATGTTGACCCAGACGTCGTAGGCGGGAGTCCAGCTTCCGAGATAGTACGTGGCCTGCTCATAGCCGCGGATGGAGCCGTACGTGGAGGCGCGCTCCTGGCGGTAGATGTCGTCGACGGGCAGATAGGGCACGCCCTTGGCCTTCCAGTCCTCGAGCCCGATCGGGTTGACCATGACGAGGCGCGAGACGACGGCGGGGAACATGAGGGCGAAGCGGGCGGCGAGCATGCCGCCGAGCGAGTGGCCCATGACATAGACGGGCGCCCGGGCGGTCGGCGGCGCGGCCGGCGTCGACGAGTTGTACGCCGTCAGGCCGAGGCCGTTGAGGATCTCGAGCGTGTTGAGCGCCAGCTGCTGCAGGCTGTACTGGTAGTCGTCGGGCTTGCTCGACTTGCAGAAGCCGATGTGGTCGGGCATGACGACCCGGTAGCCGCGGGCCAGCAGCACGCGCGCCGTCGCCTCCCAGGTGACGCTGCAGAAGTTCTTGCCGTGCAGCATCACGACGGTGCGCTCCGGCCCGGCGTAGGAGCGGCGGCCACGGTCCGGTCGGACGTCCATGTACGCCTGGCAGAGGGTTTGCCGCTGGTAGTCGAGCTGCTGGTAGCGGATCGGCCATGGGTAGGTGTATGCGAAGCCTCCCGATGTCGTGTCCGTGGAGGGAGGCCCACCGGGGCAGCTGTCGGCTCGGGCCGTGGCTGTGACAACGATGAAAAACGCCAGCAGCAGTCGGAGTAATCCTGCGTGGGCCATTGTGATGTGATGATGTCTGTTGCTGGTGGATGGGAGAACCCAGAGCGTTGGGCCCTGCTCTCCCGGCGGCAGGGCCCTTGTGACTATATAGAAGTTAGTTGTAGCTGCAAGAAGAAGAGATTCTGTCTCCAACTGGAGTTTCCGACGCAACCCCGCGAGTGCGTCCGCGCCGCCTGCAGCTAAGGCGGTTGGCATCACGGCCCGGCCGATCGGGAACTGCCAGGAGTGACGATTCCAGGACCCCCCTCTCAAGGACCCACTAGGACCCTCCTACCCAGCATCAACAATGCCACAGTATGTAGTCGGGGACTCCAGTTGTGGTTCGACCATGTCAGCCGGGGGGGACCCCTCTATGCATAAAAACCCCACGATGAGGCTGACAGTGCGGCGACTCCCGAGCGGCGAGGTCGGCTTCGGGGGGAAACGGGCCGTCTGGCTAACTAACAGAATAAACTCTGAAGGATCCAATTGAGGGTGTGAGGCTTTTTTCCACTTTTGTTTTGGTATAAGAAAAGTCAGGATTGCAACCGTCTACCGGCGTCGGAGAAAGCACTTCAGAGTAATCCGAACGACCACGACTACAGAAGCTGCCGGCTAGGAATTTCTTGCTCCTGGCAACCACAGCTGGCCGTGATATCCTACGGAGTCTCTTTTATGAGTGCATCTCATCCCCAGAGCAGTCGGGATCGAAGGCAAGGTATGTAGGCCTGAGGCTAAATATATGCGTGGGAGGATACGGCCAATCAACATATCTTGAAATAAAATGCAGGATTAAATTGACAGTTTCCCAGGTCCCCCGCCGCAAGATGCATCACATATCACACATATGTACTGTGAACTCATGCCGCACGCTCGGCGTCAAAGATATAAGAAATGGTTCCCTTTTGCGTGGCAATCCCCGGACAGAGGCCAGTCAGTCTCGAATCACTACCTGTAACCAGCGATGCCACTGTTCAGCAGTTATGGCGACGTCCCCGATATATCGGATCGGTTGGCTCTTCCGTCTCTCGTGTTCGCCATCGTCACCCCGTTGTTCGTCTTCGCCAGACTCCTCACAAGACTGACGGCGCCGGCAAAGCGCGAGAGGATCGGATGGGATGACTGGGCCATCGTCTGTTCAAATGTACGCGTCTGACCCCCCTTCAGCCGGTATTCGCTAATCTCCAACATACAGATTGTTTGCGAGACCGTCTCCATCCAGATGATCATCGGTGAGCCTTTTCCGCCGGTCTTTCCAACCACTGCCTAGCACGTGAGCTGATCTTGGATCGTCAAGTATGTAAATGGTCTTTTGGCAAGCACAAAACCGATACGTCGCCTGAGCTGCTATCCAAGACGCTGGAGGTGTGTATCGGAATCCCGTAGTCACGACGTCTCGGGGCTGACCCGGCCGTCGCCCTCACCCAGTTATACTTCTACGCCCAGATCCTCTACAAAATCAACATTGCTCTCACCAAGATCAGCGTCTTGCTACTCTACCTCCGCATCTTCGTTATCCGCTGGTTCAAGCTGACCTGCTACGTCCTCATCGCCATCATCACCGCCTTCACTGTCGGATCCGTCTTCTCGAGCATCTTCCAGTGCACACCGGTGCGGTATGCATTCAAGAAGAAGATACCGGGTGGTGGGCACTGCATCAATCTTACCATATTCTGGTACGCCAACGCCGTATTCAATATCACAAGCGAGCTATGCGTCATCGGCCTGCCAATCCTGGTCATCAGGAAGCTGCAGCTGCCCTTCAGGAAGAAGCTATTGCTATGCTGCGTCTTCGCGGTGGGCACCTTGTGCGTTCCCATCCAGTCATCCTACTGCTTCCACTAGCCCCGCGCTGACCCTCGTCTCGCCGCTAGCGTCTGCATCACCTCCATTCTCCGCATCACCACTCTCGACGTTGCCACTAACCACCTGGACACCCCCTGGAACTCTATCGCCAGCTCGATGTGGACTATCGTGGAATCCAACCTCGCGATCATCTGCGCCTGTCTCCCGCCTCTCGGCCGTCCGATCACCGCGCTGCTCCTCCGCGTCTCCGGCCGCAGCGTCCACTCCGGCCATGCTCTGAGCTCCGAAAACGCGTCAGTAGGCGGTGTGAGGAAAGGCGCCATCTCGGAGCTGTCCAAGAGCTCCTATGGAAGGCCCGGCGACTACGTGAAGACGTCGCAGAGCAGAATGCGGGCGCGCAGCCAGTCTTCCGACGTCGCTATCGAGTTCTTTCCCCTGACGAGGAACCATCCCCTCGAGAGCAATGCGGGCCACGACAACGGTATCGTCCGAACGTTGGAGGTTTCCTTGAATTACGATCACGCTGATCAGAGAGCAGCCTCACTTTGCGATTCTTGAACGCGGGTCAAATCTAGTATGAATGCTAGCGACTACCAGTAGTTTAGGAATGATCTGATATTTGATATTTCTACTTATCGTTTTACTAGGTGTTTCGGAAGCGTAGTATATCCTATTCTTTAAAGACTGAATACGTGATTCTACAGCGGTGATTCCCCCTGGTTACTTACACGCATCTGCTCCACCATAATATTAGCATTAATTTGTGCATGGGCGACAGCTCTATATGCATTATCTGTGTGTGCGTGTAGCCTGGTGCATTCATTTGCTGTAGCTATTGGCAAGGCCGGCCATTTCCCTCAGAAATTCTAGTTCTAAGAAAGACATGATTTTTGCACCTCCTCAACCGTTCTATGACTGCTTGGATTCTGCAACTCTTTCTATTGTCAACCTCTTCTGCTCTGCCTCCTTCACAACTCTCTGTTGTTCATACTTCTGAGCACAAGGCGCAAAGAATATCTCCCCTTTGATGGCTTTGCTCGTTGTTTTGACGCTGACTATCAGCCATAATAGCACGACAATGAGTGAAAACATGGTGCCGAGAACCCTGAAGAATCGACTCGGCAGAACCTTGGCCAGGGTGGTGGTTGATGTTGCATAAACGCCAAGCGGAAAGGTAAACCCCCACCAGCCCATGTTGAAGGGAAACTTGCTCCGAGTGATGCTCGCAAGGGCGAAGAACAACCAGACGAGGCCATACCCCCATATCACCAGAGCGGTGATATTTCCGAGGCTGTAGAGTGCCGCCCCTGCGGAAGGATCGAACGTGTTTGTAGTAGCAAATGTCGTTCTCGCAACTTTCCCGAGCTGCATGATTGCGAAGCTCCCCTGGCCGAGTGGACCAAGCGGGAGAAAGACAGAGACGATGACTTCTCGCGGAGGCAAGCGGTAGATGGTCAAGCGGTGAAAGTACATCACTAGCACAACCATGGACAGAGGAAAGCCGGTGCCGAAGAGGATGTATGATGTGACGATGGTCCAGAGGGCGTGTTGTGGATCAGGCAAGACTTCTGCCACAATGCCGCCTAGTGCGGCAGCGACGATTGTGGAGACGATAGGAAGCAACCAGGCCGCGTTCATCTTGGAGAGCTCGCTGTCGTGGACGTGCATGATGATGAACGGTAGGTAGAAGCAGGTCGCCACAGACAGGGCGACGTCGATCCACCAGAGCGTCCAGGCAAGGGTGACAGCCCATTGACCCCAGGCGGGAACACAGACCAGGACGACCATGTTCACAATTGTCGCCATGCCCATCGGCAAGGTACCCAGAAAGAGTGACTGGACAGGGTGTTTGATCATACACACGAACAAGCCTCGGAACATGGCATATCGGAGAAGCGAGATGGACACAAAGAGGACGAAGAGAAAGACATTGAGGCAGAAGATGGCGACAGAGATCCAGTAGAGCCACTGCCCGTTGTAGGGGAGGTCATGTAGAAGGATTGACACTATTCCCGTCCCCATTGTGACAGAAAACCACGAGGGCGTGAAGTTGAGAACGACCTTGCGCCAGCCGTGCTTGTTCCGGTCACGAACCTGCTGCTCGAGGTCCTGCACAGCTGTCTGACTGATTCCGTGGTCACATTCATGCACTTCCGTGCAGTCGCCGTCTTGCCCCTGGCAGTTCGTAAAGGCGCCTGATGGATCCATGATTTGGTCTGAAACCCGCTGCTATTGCATATCGCAAAGGAGTCCTCGGCGAAGGCTTCGGTTATATGTATGAATGGTATCTAAGCATTGACGCGGAGATGCAAAGATTGTTGTTTCCCACTAAGGTGCCAAATGTTGAAATGTCGCCCCAGCATCCTGTTCTATGATCTATTCATACGGCTTTTGAATGACGAACAGCAGCTTCTCCTGCAAGATTGTAGCTCCTTCGGTCGATTCGCCTCGTGGCCAAGGTACCCAATACTTTTCAGGCAAGACGTACAATCCAATTAGGGCATCGCCAGGCACACGAGGGTCATGATGGACTAGAGAAGGCAGTACGATAACGGCAATTAAGAAC
>QQTW01001311.1_pt1 | contig 17268 bp, 13 predicted proteins | sample 1904831 | NCBI WGS metagenome assembly QQTW01 (sample SAMN09435610, study PRJNA476489) | Subsurface metagenome, whole genome shotgun sequencing project. | reverse complement strand
GTCTGATCCAAGGAGTAGTGGAATTTTATTCTCACTACTATTATCAGCGACAATTCCCCTCCGCTTCAACCTAAATCCCTCTCAACCACCTCCAAATTCTTGGTCTTGGTGTTCTTGGCGTTCTTGGCACCTTGGCGGTACCTAACTGGGTGAAGGATTTTCCGGTTGATCGCTCTCCGGCGGTGAGGCCGCTTGATGTTTTTCTTCAGCATCGCGGAGCGCAGCTTCTATCAGTTCGGGGTCAGGCGGATGAGGGCGGATCGGTTCAGGAATAACTTCTTGCTCCCTTTGCGAAGATTCTAGTCTGGCTGTTTCAGCCAAAGTAATTTCAACTGCAGCCGATTCTCTAGAGGCTTGTACCACTTCATCAGGCTCTGGGGAATTGGTCGGAATCACTTCCGGCACACTCTCGGTTGGCGGTTCTTTGTAAGTCGTCAGTTGTTCTACAGCAGGGGTAGATGCTGGCTGCTCTTGTATAGGGGTGCGTTTGTCGATGATCTGAACTTGCTCTGACTGACTTTGGCGCTGGGTAGCAGTATCAAAAGTTTGCTGAAGCCGAGTTTTTGCAGCGGTTGCACTGCCACCAACTTGCTTGCCCAACTGAGAAAGCCTCTGTGTTATCGACGAATTAGTCACTTTCTCCTGAACAGTGTTTTTAACTTTTTCAGCGCTAGGTAGCTCTGTTTGCTGTAAACGCGGGGTGAGTTGCCGACGTAAGCTCAATGTTTGTGTGACTGACCAACCTAATAGAGCGACCCCAGCTACTTGACCTAGCAGAAGACCTCCAGTAATGCGTCCAGCACACACCCACAAAACCCAAGCGTAAAATAGTCCCACCCCACTCCAGATAAAGTCATTCTTTCGGTGGATTTCTGGGAAAAAGAAAGCTGCCATGTAAACAGCAAAGCTACCAAGACCAACCGTTAATGCCAGGATGTATGCCAACATCTTGTGGGTACTCCTTACTGTGTCATAAGACTAGATATCTCAATTTTGCAAGAGAATTGTTGACTTAGATACAAACTAAACTAACTGTCTGTCTAAAACTAACGGTTGTAATCCTCAAAATAGACTTTTAATCTCTTTTTTAGAGTATAGATAGGGAGATTGGTCTATTCTGAGGGGGAATCGACGCTTTCTTAAGTGCAGAGTTAGCTAAAAATTTATGACACAGCAAAACTTTGGTGTGATTGGTTTAGCCGTTATGGGCGAGAACCTTGCCTTGAATGTCGAGCGCAATGGTTTTCCGATCGCGGTTTATAATCGCACTCCAGAAAAAACCGATGCCTTTATGCACACAAGGGCGGAGGGTAGGAAGGTCAAAGCTGCCTATTCTCTTGAAGACTTTGTCAGCTCTTTGGAGCGACCCCGCAAAATCCTGATCATGGTGAAAGCTGGTGCACCAGTAGATGGCGTGATCAACCAGCTTAAACCCCTGCTGGATGAAGGTGACATTATTATCGATGGGGGCAACTCGTTATATGACGATACCGCTCGCCGCACCCGGGAATTAGAGCCAGCAGGGTTCAAGTTTATCGGAATGGGCGTTAGTGGGGGTGAAGAAGGGGCACTGAATGGCCCTAGCCTCATGCCAGGAGGCACGAAAAGCTCCTACGAGTATTTGGAGCCAATCTTCACAAAGATTGCTGCCCAAGTAGATGATGGCCCCTGTGTAGCATACATCGGTCCTGGTGGCGCGGGTCACTACGTCAAAATGGTACACAACGGCATTGAGTACGGTGATATGCAGCTAATTGCTGAAGCATATGACCTGCTCAGAGACGGCGCAGGGCTTGCTGCCGACCAGCTGCATGAGGTATTCGCAGAATGGAACACGACTGATGAACTCAATTCCTTTTTGATTGAGATTACGGCGGATATCTTTACATACGTTGATCCAGACAGCAATAAACCCCTCGTCGATGCCATTCTCGATGCAGCTGGGCAGAAGGGAACTGGGCGTTGGACTGTGCAGAGTGCCCTGGAATTGGGTGTTTGTACTCCGACGATCACAGCGGCGGTTAATGCCCGGATCATGTCTTCCTACAAAAAAGAGCGGGTAGCTGCATCCGAGATTTTGACTGGCCCGACTGGAAAGTATGAGGGAGATACCCAAGCTTTTATCAACATGGTTCGGGATGCCCTTTATTGCTCGAAAATCTGCTCCTACGCACAGGGGATGGCTCAGCTAGGTACGGCATCGCAGGCGTATCACTATGACCTAAATCTGAGTGAACTAGCTCGGATCTGGAAGGGCGGCTGCATTATTCGGGCTGGGTTTTTAGGCAAGATTCAGCATGCCTTTATTGAAAACCCAACGCTGCCAAATTTACTATTGGCTCCTGAGTTTAGGCAGACAATTTTGGATCGACAAACAGCTTGGCGCGAAGTGCTGGCGGCAGCCGCAAAATTGGGGATTCCAGTTCCAGCTTTTAGTGCGTCGTTGGATTACTTTGATAGCTACCGGCGCGCTCGCTTGCCGCAAAATCTCACCCAAGCCCAGCGCGACTACTTCGGTGCCCATACTTACGAGCGTATAGATAAAGAAGGCGTCTTCCATACCGAATGGACTGAGTTCGCCGAAGCGTCTGTGCAAACCTCGACACCTGAGCCGCTTCAAGCCGCTCAACCAACGACACCTCAAGCAACAGGTAAAGCCTAGTAAAGAGAGTAGGGGGAGATGGGGAGGTAGGTTTTCGATTTACTACTCCCATTCCTTCACTCTTTTTTCTCAGGGATTGGGAGAAACTAACATCTGTAAATGTGATCAAAACCGACCCCGCAAGGTCATCGCCATTTCGTTCGGCTTAGGTGACGCCTCTAGCGCTGTTTCTTCGCTGATTCGTCCTTCTTCATATAGTTTATAGAGGGACTGGTTCATTGTAGCCATGCCCTCAAAGGTACACCGGAGAATTATTGACTCAATTTCTTCAACTTCATTGCGAATAATATAGTCCTTAATAGCATCTGTGTTGATCATGATTTCGTGAATTGCAGCCCTTTTGCCATCGGTGGTTCGCACGAGTCCTTGAGCAATGACGGCGACAAGGGATTCAGCCACCTGAATCCGCATCGGAGCCTGCTCTTCCGGATTGTAAAGGTTCAGAATCCTTTCGATAGTTTTAACGGCACTGTTGGTATGCAAGGTGCCAAACACTAGGTGACCAGTCTGGGCTGCTTTTAGTGACGTGTTGACAGTTTCGCGATCGCGCATTTCCCCAATCAAAATAATGTCGGGGTCTTCCCTTAGCGCTGCTTTCAATGCATTGTCAAATTTTAGCGTGTGGATGCCCACTTCCCGCTGTTTGATCAAAGCTTTCCGACTTTTATGCACAAATTCTACGGGGTCCTCAATCGAGATGATATGCTTGGGCATCTCCTTGTTGATGTAGTCGATCATCGCTGCCATTGTCGTGGACTTACCAGAACCGGTTGGTCCCGTTACTAAGATCAACCCCTTATGGTAGTGACATAAATCCCGGAACACTGGCGGCAAATTCAACTGTTCCATTGTGAGAATTTTCAACGGAATCAACCGTAGCACCATTGCAGGGCCTTTAAGCGAGACAAAAATGTTAATCCGTACCCTCGCTAGCCCTTCATACTCTGTAGCACCGTCGTATTCCAGATTCTCTCTAAATTGCTCAATTTGCTCGTCACTCAAAACTTCTTGTAGCCAACCAAAAAAAGCTGCTGAGTCAATTTCTGAATAATTTGTAACTATGATTTCACCACGTTCGCGGAAGCGGGGTACTTCGCCGACACCTAAGTGGATGTCAGAAATGCCTTTATCATAGGCTTCTTGCACCAATTGCTCTAAAGTGGGCAAACTGCTGGCTGGGGCGAGGATAGTACTGGGCATCGACGGTGCATCACTGGAGCGATGACTAGAGGCAGGCGCTGAAGGCACTGGCACTGGCGCAGAGTTACTCGCAGCACGGGGAGAACCGGAACCAACTGGGTCCAAGGTTTGTGAAGGCTGCCGCTGTGTACCGCCGATAGCCGGATTATTGTCAGGCGTCTGTCTGGGTGGCGGCATGGGAGGAACGCGGTGAGCAGGAGGAGGGGGAATTGGCGGGTGCTGTGAGCCTGTCATATCTACAATTCCAATAAATTTCTATATCTCTAGTTTTCCCAAGACGCTGCACTTCCTATCAATTTGATGCAAACTTCGTTCAAAGCACTCGAGAGTGTCTTTGTGAAGGTAGTTTATATGCGCATTGCAGATCAAATAGGCTAAATAGTTATAATTACTCAGCCAAATTGTGTAGATAGATAGTTATAATTACTCAACTCAACCATAAATAGCTATAATTACCTAGTTGACTTTCTTAGCTCAGCATCTTTCATCTATTTGTGTCGAGCTACTTAGTCTTTAGGCTTGTGAAGTTTCATGAAGTGATTTATTGGTTTCTTGATTATTGTTTAGCTACAAAACCAGTCAAAAACCTTGTACGTGATAAGCACGGTAACCAATTATGAGAGCAAACAGCAAATTTTATAAGAAATATTAAGCATAAAACCAGTAAACGAGCTTTTAGAAGTATCTCTAATAAAATAAATTGCCAAGTGATTTGCAGCAGCAATTGAAACCTTGATCACTAAAGGCTTTCAGCCTCTCCGCCTAATGGTAGATGTCAATAGATACTGAGATAGTTAAGTAAAACAAAAGTTAGTATCCATAAATACGATTTGTAAGATGTAAACTTTAGTAAATAATTGATCATATTATTAGATGTTTTAAATATACTGGGTATTAATAGACAGACTAGCTATCAACTAGTCGACCGGCATTTTACCCACTTTAAATTTTTTTGTTTCCTTTGGAGGAAAAATCAATGACTCTAGCTCAAAGCTCCAGTCCTAGCAAAACTTATTCTTTAGTTATGATCAAAAGCTTTTTGATCTGGACATTCACATTAGCAGTTTGCTTGCTGGTGGTCGGTTTTCCACTAATCGTTTTGATGGCTGCGGCCGCTTCTCTGTTGTCAATTGTTCTAGAATCGGTCATGCCGGTTAGTGCCGTTTTGCTGGTAGTAGGCAGTTTAATTGCATTTAATGTTATGGCAGTGGTAATTGGTGCTAGTGTGCTAACTCTCAAGGGTATTCATCCGAATGAAGTTAGATGGTTAAACTGGCTGCATGGTGAGGCAGACCCCCTTCATACTTCTGTTTATGCTGCTTGCCCTTTAACCTGTGATTTGAAAGACTAGGAGGCATTGTAACGATTGGATATGTCATGTCACCTTAGGGTGATTTTCCGCCAACAATGCCTTTACCCGGTTGAAGCCGGGTTTTTTCATGCCTAAAATTAGAAGGGGTGCGCTTCGCTGTGAAGCGCGAGTTTATAAGCGTCGGGGCGACCTTGTTTGAATGGCGAAGCGAAAAGAGCGAGTTAACATCATCTTAGGCACCCGCCCGGAAGCGATTAAATTGGCTCCGGTGATCCAAGTGTTCCAGCGATCGCCCGCTTTTGACACGCAAGTGATTTTGACTGGTCAGCATCGGGAGATGGTTGAGCAAGTGATGCAGCTGTTCGACCTCAATTGCGATCAGAATCTGGAGATCATGCAGCCCAAGCAATCGCTGACTGATATTACTTGCCGCACTTTGCAGGGATTGGAAGCATTCTTTCAGCAGAGCAAGCCAGAGTTAGTATTAGTACAGGGAGATACAACCACAGCTTTTGCTGCAGCCTTGGCAGCGTTTTACCAAAAAATCCCAGTGGGGCATGTGGAAGCAGGATTACGGACTGATGATCTGTTCAATCCCTACCCAGAGGAAGCTAACCGGCGTCTGATTTCCCAGTTGAGCTACCTGCACTTTGCACCGACAATACTGGCTGCCGAAAATCTGCAACGCTCTGGGGTGGTTGGTGAAATTTATCAAACTGGTAATACAGTCATCGATGCCCTGCTGTCAGTTGCCAAAAGTCAACCTGACTGTTCTGTCAGTGGTCTTGACTGGGGAAAATATCGTACTCTGTTGGCTACAGTCCATCGTCGAGAGAATTGGGGAGAACCAATCTACGGTATTGCTCAGGGATTTTTGCAAATCTTAGAGAAGTTTCCCGATACGGCGCTGCTATTACCGCTGCATCGAAACCCCACAGTCCGAGAACCGCTTCAGGCGCTTTTAGGGCATCATCCTAGGGTTTTCTTAACAGAACCCCTAGACTATGCCGAATTGGTAGGGGCAATTCAGCGCTCGTACTTTCTTCTGACTGATTCGGGTGGGTTACAAGAGGAAGCGCCGAGCTTAGGAAAACCAGTTTTGGTATTGCGAGAAACGACGGAAAGACCAGAGGCGATCGCTGCCGGTACTGCCAAATTGGTGGGGACTGATCCGGCTCAAATTGTTGCAGCAGCAGCTCAGTTGTTAAGCAACCCAGCCGCTTATCAAGCAATGGCAACGGCAATTAATCCGTTTGGGGATGGTCGTGCGGCAGAGCGGATTTTCCAAATAGTGGAAAATTACTTGACGCAATGACGATCTGTAGTTTAGACCAACGTTCACACAATACCCCAGACATCGCCCGTAAACCCCATTCCTCACACCGACGGTGACCAACTGCAACGACGCCAATTCCGGTTTCAATCACTGCGGCTTGGGCTGCTGGTCTTAACTGCCCCGTAGTGTAAACCTCAGCGCCGCGAGACTCCGCCTCACGCACTAACGTGTCAGTCATCGCATTAACCACGGCTATTCGCGAAATTTGAGCGTAACTACCAGCATGCGCTTCTTCCTGTCCACCAAACACTTCGTCCGTACAACAAAGATAGCTGGTGAAACTTTGGGTAGGAATATCCCCGATCATGCCGATCGCTCGCCCTTTTTTCTCGCCCAGCACCTCTAATTTAGACATCCCAAGCACTGTGGCAAGTCGGGGATTGAAACCGAGTGTCAGGCACTCATCGAAGGCAAGATGATAAGCCAAGACACCGACATCTGATGGTAGTTGTCCCGGTTGAAGGTGCCAGGGTCGATGTAAAAATAGGGCATCTAGTTGTTCGGCACTCGCCCATTCTGCTAATCCCGCCCAAGGTTCTAGGGCTAGCCCAAAACGAGCGATCGGGCGCGTAGATGGCAAATACACTCCATTTTGGTCATTACTAAAGCGGTCAACAGCAAAAAAGCAATCCAAAAATTGTGCAATATTATCTAGACTAATCATGGCTTATAACAGTGCTGCGAGAGTGTTCAGGGGCTAAATCATCTCTAAGAAAAGCCTTTGTATGCGTCTTGATAGTTAATCTAAACTTAATATTGATTTAAGATAAATTGCTCAGAAAAATGGTAATGTGGAGAGGAGGTTAGCATGGGTATTAATAGAAAATTCCTTTCAGGGATTAAAACGCGCTATGTTTATCAGCCTGATTGCAGACTACGGTACTGGCGACCCAGCTTTTGCTGAAGTCACACAGCGCCTGCTAATGTCCCTACCTCCATCACAGATCAGCTTACTCTCAGTCCCTCCTTTCAGCACGCTAGCAACTGGCTTCTGGATTGCCCAACTCGGACTTAACCCAGGTCCTGTGGAGCGTTTAATCTATCATAATTGCGCTCCCCGGCAAGATGACTCTGAACCTAGGACAGACAATGAAGGTGAGGGGCTTACTTATGCCTTACTGCCCAATGGGGTCAAAGTGGTAGGAGTTAACGCGGGATACACTCTCTCCTTCATCAAAGACCATGCCCAAGTCCTACACACTTTAAAGGTTTCTCGGGGAGGATCGCAGTTCCGCTCTCGTGACGTGTTTCCAAGCGCTGCCGCTGCCATTGCTAAAGAAGACTTTAGCCTATTGGGAGAAGTCTTGAATCCCAGCCAAATCCCGGATGCACCTCTGGATCGGGTTGCCTGGATTGATGGCTACGGTAACATCAAAACTACTATTCCTGCCGATACCGTCAACCTGAAGCCCGAAGCCAAGGTAATTATCCGAGTGGGAGATGTGGTGAGTGATGCCGTGTACTCGGATGGCAGTTTCAAAGTGTCGGAGGGGACTCTAGCGTTTGCCCCAGGGAGTTCCGGATGGTCATCGGCAGGTGAACCAATTCGTTGGATGGAGCTATTTTTACGCGGTGGTAATGCTTGGGAACGCTTCGGCAAGCCCCGTGTAAATCGGGTGGTTACTATCCTCGCCTAAGTGGCGAGTCGGTTTTCGATAACCACAACAAATACGTCGCACCATGTTAGGGAAGTTACTACAGGGGCGTTACCAAATTGTTCAAGTCCTGGGTTCCGGAGGATTCTGTGAAACCTACCTTGCCCAAGACATCTGCCAAGCTGGGCACCCTACTTACGTAATCAAACATCTCAAGCCCGTCAGTAACTATTCTGACTCTCTGCAGACTCTCAGGCAACTATTTCATAAAGAAGCACAAGCCCTGAAAAAACTGGGCAACTATGACCAGGTGCCGGAGCTTGTAGATCATTTTGAAGATAACCAAGAATTCTACTTGGTGCAAGCGTTCATTGTGGGACATCCCCTAAGTGCAGAACTGCAGCCTGATCACCGCTGGACTGAAAGCCAGGTTGTGCAACTGCTACAAGAAGTCTTAGATATTTTGGAATTTGTTCACAGCCAGGGCCTGATCCATCGCGATATCAAGCCGAGCAATCTAATTAGACGACAGCAAGACAACCGCTTAGTCCTGATTGACTTTGGCTCGTCGGTCAAGCAAGCTTGGACGCAAGTGGTAACTGCTCAAAGACAGACCAACGACACAATTGCCCTGGGCATACCCGCCACAATTGCCATTGGGACACCAGGGTATATGCCCACTGAGCAGGGGCGTGGTAGACCACGTCTCAACAGTGATATTTATGCATTAGGCATGATTGGCATCCAAGCGCTAACAGGGCTGAGTCCTACACAACTACTAGAAGATGCGGATACAGGTGAGATCCTGTGGCAAGACCAGGCCGAAGTTAGTGCTGGGTTGGCCTGTGTACTAAACAAAATGGTGCGCTACCATTTCAAAGACCGCTATCAGTCGGCTCAAGAAGTATTGCAGGCGCTACAGCTACCAGTGAAGACTAAGGAAGCAAAGAATGTCTCACCGCACGCAACTGGCTCCTCTACCTCCCCTACTCCTAACAAATCTGTTTTACTAATTGCCATAGGAATAGGTGTTGCCTCTGTAGCTCTAATTTTTGGGTTCTACTACACTTTGCGATCACCTGCTCCCGCTCCTAAAGTCCAAAAGTACCAGTCTGGCCTGACCAAAAATACCTCTTTTAATATTTCTCTAGACAAAACTCTGACTGGTCATTCAGACGCAGTTTGGTCTGTCGCTATTAGCCCTGTTGGTCAGGAGATCGTCAGTAGCAGTGGGGACAAGACAATCAAAATTTGGAACTCAAGCACTGGGGAACTACTGCGTACTCTCTCTGCTCACTTAGGCACGGTTTGGTCTGTTGCCTCCAGCCTGGATGGGCAAACGCTTGCCAGTGGTAGTAGCGATAACACGATTAAAATTTGGAATTTGCGCACTGGGGAACTGCTTCATACCCTCTCTGGACACTCGGGCACGGTTTGGTCTGTTGCCTATCCGATAACGCCTACGGCGAACAGTCCGGATGGGCAGACGCTTGCCAGTGGTAGTAGTGATAACACGATTAAAATTTGGAATTTGCGCACTGGGAAACTACTGCGTACTCTTTCTGGACATTCAGACGCGGTTAGGTCAGTTGCCCTCAGTTCAGATGGGCAGACGCTTGTTAGTGGTAGTAGTGATAACACGATTAAAATTTGGAATTTGCGCACTGGGAAACTACTGCGTACCCTGTCTGGGCATATGGACCGAGTTATTTCTGTTGCCCTCAGCCCTGATGGACAGATTGTCGCTAGTGGCAGTGTGGACAAGACAATCAAAATTTGGAATCTGAGCAGCGGAAAACTGCTCCACACCTTCTCTGGACATTCAGACTGGGTTAATTCCGTTGCCATCAGCCCTACGGGGCGAACACTTGCTAGTGGTATTGGTAAAATCATCAAAATCTGGGATTTAAATACACTCAAGCTTCTTTACACAATGACTAGCTATTCAAAAGATATTACTTCTATCTCCTTCAGCGCTGATGGGAAAATACTTGTGAGTGGTAGTGGAGATAAAAAAATCAACATTTGGCGGCTGTAAGTATCAATTTTTACACCTATTATTTCAGGAGAAAGCGGCTTGGATCTGAAAGAGCGTTTGCACACGCATCTCACCCAGCTAGTACGCGATCGCGACCCCTATCTTGCCACAGGTGGTCATTTCTACGTACAACAATACATACGTCAACAGTTGGAACAATGGGGAAGTGTAGAAAGTTATGAATTCCAGGTGCGAGGCAAAACGCATCAGAACCTGATTTTAGATCTACCAGCTACCACCAAAGGCAAACAGACACCCATTTTGATTGGCGCTCATTATGATGCCGTGCCTGGCTCACCAGGGGCAGATGACAACGCCACTGGTGTTGCAGCGTTACTAGAGTTGGCAAGAATATTTGCAGATGAACCAGCAAGATACCCAGTTCGACTGGTAGCTTTTGATCTAGAAGAATACGGTTTAACGGGTAGTTCGGGTGCTTCTGAATATGCAGCTCGGTTGCGGCAACAACAGCAGCCGCTACGCTTGATGATTTCCCTAGAAATGCTAGGATATTGCGATTCTACTCCTGGTTCACAACGCTACCCAGCTGGGTTAGAACGCTTTTACCCCAATCGCGGTGATTTTATTGCTTTAATCGGCAACTTACCAACAATTTTTGACTTAATCCACCTTAGCCGTAATATGCGCAAAGCCGGGGTACCTAGTGAGTGGTTGCCTACCTTCAATAGAGGACTAATTGTTCCGCAGACACGACAAAGCGATCACGCGCACTTTTGGGATCAGGGTTATCCAGCAATGATGGTGACAGATACAGCTTTCTTGCGGAATCCGCATTACCATAAAGCGAGCGACACAATTAAAACACTCAACTTAGAATTTCTTACGGGTGTCTGTCACGGCTTAGCCCAAGGAATCCGCGGCTTATAAGTAAATGGATTTTATGGTTCACTCGTGCTTTTATTGTTAAGTTTGTTACACTAGTGCGCACACTTTGGTTGTGTTTAAGCATCTGCTTCCCAGTCCTCAATCTGTAGTCCTTCAACCCGCCTGAACTCACGAACATTATGTGTCACTAGCGTCAAGTCATTAGCCAAGGCGATCACCGCAATCAACAAATCATTTGAGCCAATCGGTGTACCACTAGCAGTAAGTTGAGCGCGAATCCGTCCATAAATTACAGCAGACGTATCATTGAAAGGTAAGGAAACAAAGCGGTTGAGAAATTCTAGCTGTTGGGCAAGGGTGTGTTCAGGATTAGAGCTTTTCATCGCACCATAGAACAGTTCAGCTTTGACAACAGAACAAACAAACACTTCCTCTATAGGTAAAGCTGACAATCGTCGTCTAACACCAACCGCTCTGCCTTTTAAGTAACCAATACAGGTATTGGTATCCAGCAAATACATCACCCAAAAGGCTCCCGCTCTTGAAGTTCCCCTTGCGGCTCACGTTCTAACGGCTCATCCCGCAAAGATCCAAACGTCCTTTCAAAAAACCCTGGCGGCCAGCCTAATTCTTCTGATGTTTTAGCTTCTGCTTGGGGGTCTACAGATTGAATTGTTACAGTGACTTCTAAATCAGCATCATGTACCCCAACCGGAACGTCTAGATGCAAGATTCCATCGTCACCGACGTGGGAGCGCAACGTGATTTTCTGCATAACTGACTCCTTTTTCATACTATTTAACCGTCCGTCGCCTGCGTTATGTCGCAGAGAATGCCCTCAAAATCCTGCCGGATGTCTGTAAGTTGTGCCACCCATTTGTTTGAGGTGGCGATCGCTTCTTCTTCCTTTTGACGAGCTGCCGCAATTTGCTGCTCAATCCCCCCATAGACCTGTGCTTCAACTTGTCGCAACTGACCTTCAACTTGACTTTCAAGGTCTTTAGCTAGGGCGACAAATTGGCTAGTAATTTCGCATCGGGCATCAGCCAGTTTCTTGTCTTGTTCTTCTTCCTGTGTCATTGTCCAAACATCCGCTGCTAGTGCCAATACTCCTATAATGGGACCGAGAACCTTGGCTACATTGCCTATGCCTTTGGCGATATTAACCGCCTGCCAAGGCTTGAAGTTGAAGCCTATAAACTTTCCAATAGTATAAATACCTTCATGTAGACCGCTCCCTGCTACTTTAGAAGCGGTTAAAAATACTCCCTCAGAGGTATTTGCTCCCGTCTTTGTAGCCAATTTGGTCAACTTAAGACCCGCTGATTCACCAATATCTTTGAGTAGCTTGACTTGCCCCCTCAGTCGCTCCACATCCACACCGGAACCTACATTCCGGGCAGATATTTCTGAGTTCACCTCCAAACGTGCTACAAAGTTTTGGGTTAAATCGCTTTGGAGTACCTCTTTAATTTCCTCTTGAAGTGACTCAACGGCTGACTTAACAGCCTCTTCCATTTCGGCTCCGGCCTTCTGATAATATTCCTGTACATTACTTTCTGCTTGCTTGGCTAGAGCCTCAATGTCCTCTTTGCCCCCCACTGCTGCCGCGAGAAAAGTACCCTCATGTGCTACTGCCGCTGATAGGCGTAATGCAATGCTCCGCACCTTAGTTCGTAGGCGATCGCGCTCTTGACGCAGTATCCGCGAGAGACGGTTAAGTAATTCAAAGAAAGCCGAGTCTTCATTGGAGTCGCGGATAAAACTCAACTCAGCCTGCTCAACATAGCCCAACGCAATTCGCACTGGTGTATCGAATTGGGCACGATCAGCACGGCGCTTCACAAATGCGTTGAGTGCATCAATGAAGGTTTGGAAACGACTGATGTCGAGCGAAAAGTCGTCATTTTCATCAATACCCTCACAATAATCCTTAGCATCTATAAAGCAGAGGGGAAATTCATCAAGCTTGTAAGGTGCAATAGCTGAGGCCAGACTCTTACGATAGTTGGTAATCTTTTGCTCCTCTTCTCCTGCCTCATCAGACATTTTGTTAACAACAAGCATCATCTTCCAGCGATAACTCAGTTTATAGGCTAACTTCTTAAAGTTTTCCACTGTGACTGAATCAAAGAGCATATAGGTGAGGCAAAAAATCAGTAAATCTGCTTGGCGAATAGCATCATAAGTAATGTTGTCGTGATCCTTGCGGTCAGTGAAAAGCCCAGGGGTGTCAATCAGCTTAATGCCATTCCATTCATAACTAGCAGTTTTATCTGTAGCAATATCGGAGTCAATACGGATATCACGCCGCCCTGTGAGGGCAGAAATCGTGGTGGATTTACCCGCATTATATTGACCCACAAGGGCGACTGTAAGGAAGCCACGCTGACGATGCTCGTCTAGTTCCTTATGAAGTTTCTCATGAATAGCTTCCAGTTCTGTTGTATTACCGCGAGCTAGTACATTATCAAATTTGGCAAGCGTGTTTTTGAATTTAGCACCAATGGCGGCTGCCTTAAGTTTTTGGCTTATTTGATTATTCTCAGTCATATCCACGTTCCTTAGTAGTTAAACTTTGTATTATTGACATTTGGGAATTTTGATAATTGTCATTCAATCAATAGCTTCTTATGAGAAGAGAGTAGAATAGGGTAAAGCTAGTTCAATTGTATCAACAGTAAAAGCAATAGTAAAATCATGAGTCGATATTTTTATCTAGTTGCAGCGTGTATCGTTTCACCTCTTCTTTTGATAAATTACTAAGCGAAATAATTATTGATTGCTCTTTACCTGTGCCCTTGTCTTTAGCAGTAACATTAAGAATATTATTGGCATCAATGGCGAAAGTAACTTCAATTTGAGGCACACCACGAGGGGCAGGCTGAATACCCTCTAGACGGAGGACGCCTAGGCTTTTGTTATCGCCTACCATTTCTCCCTCTCCTTGAAGGATATGGAATTCGACATATGTCTGACCATCTACTGCTGTAGAGAAAATTTCTGACTTTTTTGTGGGAAAAGTAGTGTTGCGGAGAATAACTTTTGTCATCGTCCCATAGAGGCTTTCAAATCCCAAAGATAGCGGGATCGCATCTAACAAAAGGATGCCTGTGGTATCTCCAGATAAAACCCCAGCTTCCACTGCTGCTCCTAAAGCTACCGCTTCATCAAAATTGAAGCCCTGCTTAGGTTCTTTACCAAAAAACTGTTGCAAAACATTCTGGACAGCGGGTATGCGGGTAGACCCCCCTACCAAAATCACTTCATTAATACTGCTTTTGTCTAACTTGGCGTTCTGGAGAGCATTGTCCACGATTGAACGGCAGCGGTTGATTAAGTTAGCGCAGAGCTGCTCAAACTTGTATCGGGTTAGGGTCGTTTTCAGATGCTTAGGGCCGAATACTGTGGTTGTTAACCAGGGCAAATTAATTTCTGTTTGGGTAGTGGTGGAGAGTTCAATTTTTGCTTTTTCTACCGCTTTCCTTAACCGCTGCAATGCTTGACTATTTTGATACAAATCTATGCCTTCAAGTGTGAATTCTTGAGCAAGCCAGTCCATAATTTTCTGGTCAAAGTCGTTTCCCCCTAGTTGGGTATCACCTGAATAGGCCAAGACTTCAAATACCCCATCTCCAGCTTCCAGAATTGAAACACTGAAGTGACCAGCCCCAAGGTCAAAAACCAAAATGATTTTATTGTCTTTTTTGTTGAAGCGATAGGCAAGAGCAGCTGCTGTGGGATGAGAGATAACCCGTAATACTTCTAAGCCAGCGATACGACCAGCATCCTTAATAGTATTATGTTGAATTACATTAAAATAAGCTGGGACTGTGATGACAATCTGAGTAACTTGCCCATCTAGGCGCTGACTAGCATCATCCACTAACTTACGCAAAACCTGCGCTAAGATTTCTTCCGGTGTGAATTGCTGACCTAAGACTGGACAGTCAATTTTAACCCTGCCTTCGGCGTCCCTTAAAATTCTGTAGGGAAGTTGTTTAGCCTCTTTGGTAACTTCATCATATTTACAGCCGATGAAGCGCATAACTGAGTCAAAGGTGTTTTCAGGGTTGGTGATAGCTTGGTGTTTCGCAGTTTCTCCAACTAAACAAACACCTCTATGGGTATAAGCCACTACAGATGAAGTAGTAAGAAACCCCTCCTTGTTAGCGATCGCCACTGGCTGACCATTTTTCATCACAGCCACTGCTGAGTTGGTTGTTCCAAGGTCAATGCCAACAACTCCCGGAAACTTCCTTTTCGGGTGTCTTGCTGCTTGTGGTGTTGGCGACGTGGGGCTTTCAATGTTCGGACTTTTTTCCGGCGCTGGTGCTGGCAACGTGGAAAGTTGAATAGAGATATTTTCTTGGAGAACGCCGTTAATTTCGTCCTGAGTTCTTTGTAATTGAAGGAAGGATCTGGTCTTAATACTCATGCTGCGTCCGAAATCGCGGTTGACTTCGGCAATGTCATTCTTAATGCCCTCACGAGTCAAGGGCTCATATCGTTTCAGACACCAGTCGATAATTCGTTTTGCGTAGGCATAATTAAGGACATTTGCCTTTTCTTCTAACCTGCTTTGGGCTGATTCGAGCTGTTTTGCAATCCCCTCTAAACCTTCAATCAGCTGCTTGAGGTAGGTATCAACATTTGCTGTGACATCCTCACAGGCTACATGAAATTGCTTTACAGCCTCAGAAAGAGTAGTTTGCTGCTGATTATTAATTTGTTTACGCAATGAACTAGAAATACTTTGGACTGCCTCTCTTCGTTTTTGATCTTTGGATTTGAAAAAACCACCTATAAAGCTGATAGCACTACCAACAATACCAATAACTAAACCAATAGCAGCCAGAGGAGGTATGAATGCCATTAAAGCTCCTGCTACTGCTAGGATTCCACCCCCGATTCGCAAGAAATTTCGCTCATCATCTGTATCCTGCTTATCTAAGTTAAATTTCAACCCACCTAGTTTGGCAATCAGTTGTAATTCTTTCCCTACTTCCTCAATAGCTGTTTGAACTTTCTTTCTGAAAGTATTGCCAGCATCCTGATACACTGTTTCAAGACGGGATTCAAACCGGATATCCTCAAGTTTTTGCTCCCATCCTGACTAACTTAGATCTTGCACCACGTTAGATTGATATCCAGTCCATAGGATTTGGCTAAGGGTCGTAAGCGTTGGATGTCTGCCAGTAAGGGAAATAGCGCCATCAATGGAAGTAGAAGTTCAAGAGCTGATTGTGCAGCTTCACCCCAATCAGGTAAAGTTCCACCTCCTGAATGGAGATAAGTCCAATGAGCTAGTAGGTAAGCAGTTAAGGACAGTACCAACCATCTGTAAACACCTAACAGGGTCTGTTGACCAAACCGATGTAAGCCAAACCGATGTTTTGCCGTTTTGAAAAAACCTTCGCTTCTCCCAGCGGCGACGACCCCACAAGCGTGATAGTGCTACCCTTGAGGACTTTAGTAGAGAGAACATAGCGCTTTTCTCTTTTGCCATCCTCTTGCTTGAAATAATACCAGGATAGATGTACCGGAAACTTCAACCCGGTGAGACGCACTTGTTGTCCGCGTTTGTGCAATTGTACCAAGTGGCGTCCATCTTTCAGCTTCCGGTCGCAACGCACCCCTACCAAGGCATGGTGTTTGAGACGACGAACCGAAGTGACAAATTCATTAGTACCAAAGGCCGTGTCAGCCAGAACCAAAACTTCAAAGCGCGAGCGTCAGAATTTTGGGGAGTCGTTGCACAAGGCGCAGCCCCAGTTGAGTTGGAGAGGGAGTATCCTTACCACGATAGACTCGAAAACCCCAAGGTACTCGCCATCCTCCTACTACCAGATAGAGCATTACGATATGTAGACCCCGTTTACCGTTGTAGACCCGAATCAGGTGTTTAAACTCCTTGAACTTCCCGGCCTTCTCCAACGTTGTTAGATCGAGTATGACCTGGAGTGTCGGTCGCCGTCCGAGCCCTGGCTGGGAGAGAATTTGCTGGATAGCAGCAGAACGCACCGCCCTAATTACCTGTCGCGTGGACCACTGATACTCATTCAAAAACCGGCTCAAAGCACTGGATGACCTAGTTTTACAGTGTTCAGGCAGGGAAGTTCCCTGCCCTTCTAGAAACAGTCCCAGCAGCGCTTGTAGACTGTCTTGCTGATAGATGCGCTCGCATAAGGGTCTGTAGTCCCGAAACTAGTAGTCGGTCAAGATTTAATTGATGGATAAAGCCGCTTCAGTTTTATCCGGGCATCCGCCGTGGTAAAT
>QQTW01001310.1_pt1 | contig 17290 bp, 14 predicted proteins | sample 1904831 | NCBI WGS metagenome assembly QQTW01 (sample SAMN09435610, study PRJNA476489) | Subsurface metagenome, whole genome shotgun sequencing project. | reverse complement strand
GATTGGCGACGCCCGTCAGCCATGGCTCCATCACAGAAAGCACTACTCTGAAGAATGGTCTCACGGTATGCGGACTCCTACAGGATGTGGGAGGAGATGCGCTGATAAGCCTTGTAGATTGCTACCGAGCATTCACCCTGGGCCCAGACCTCAACTGTTGGTATATGGATCGATGCGGGAAGTCGCGCAGAGACGGACAGAACCAATGGCACAGCACACTTCCTTGAGCATCTCGCATTCAAGGTATAATGGCAAATAGACGAAGTGGGCGGCGTATCACTTCTCACACTTTACAGGGCACTCAGAGACGAAGTCAGCAGCAATTGGAGCTGGAGATAGAAAATATGGGCGGTCATCTCAACGCCTATACCTCGGTAAGAATCTTGGAGAACTGCAGCAAGTTCAGACGCTGATTCCTGTCAGCGCGAAAACACGGTCTACTACGCAAAATCCTTCAACTCGGACGTGCCCGCGACTGTCGACATCTTATCCGACATCCTGCAAAACTCGAAACTCGAGCCGCAAGCAATTGAGCGGGAACGCGACGTTATTCTGAGGGAGCAAGAAGAGGTCGACAAGCAACTAGAGGAAGTGGTCTTCGATCATCTCCATGCCACGGCATTCCAGAACCAGCCACTGGGAAGGACCATTCTCGGCCCGAAAGAGAACATCCAGAGTATCACCCGCGATGACTTGGTCGACTACATCAAGACAAACTACACGGCAGGTAGAATGGTGCTGGTCGGTGCCGGAGGAATCCCACACCAACAGCTCGTTGATCTCGCGGAGAAGCATTTCTCCAACCTGCCAACTGAACCTCCAACCCCACAGTCATCTGCCATCGCCACCGCGGCCAAGGCCAAGCCGGACTTTGTGGGATCGGAGGTCAGGATCCGGGACGATACGATGCCGACTGCGAACATTGCGATCGCGGTAGAGGGTGTGAGCTGGAATGACGATGACTACTTTACCGCCCTTGTCACACAAGCTATCGTCGGAAACTGGGACCGGACAATGGGCAATTCGCCGCACCTGGGAAGCAAGCTCAGCACGTTCGTGCACAACCACAAGCTCGCGAATAGCTTCATGAGTTTCTCAACCAGTTACAGTGACACTGGGTCAGTCCTGATATGAGCCCTGCTGAGATCACGCCATGCTGACACACCTCGCGCAGCCTCTGGGGTATTTACCTTGTAACTGACAACATTACACGTATCGACGACCTCGTCCACTTCACCCTGCGAGAATGGTCAAGACTGTCGCTGAACGTCACCGAGGCCGAGACCGAGCGCGCCAAGGCCCAACTCAAGGCATCAATTCTGCTTTCGCTCGACGGCACCACCGCCGTGGCCGAGGACATTGGCCGGCAAATCGTCACAACCGGCAGACGACTCAGTCCCGAGGAGGTCGAGCGCGTAGTGGGACGCATCACGGAGAAAGACGTCATGGATTTTGCGCGAAGGAAACTCTGGGATCGAGATGTCGCAATTAGCGCTATCGGTCAAATTGAAGGTATGCGTTGAGACCAGCACCTACTTCTGAAGCAGCGGTCCGCTAACGTCTTCAGGCCTTCTTGATTATGATCGCATCCGGGGTGACACAGCACGCAATGTCTCCTAAGGGAAGTAAGGAAAAGGTTAGTCGAATGTGCGTTGCGGACATCCGTTAGCAGGAGGCCCGATTTCCGCGATGCTTGGCAGTGTATAGCGAACAACTAGAATATCAATCCTGTATACTTAGTAGAGAACCTTTTCAATACATCTCTTTGCAGAAGATCAATGCCATTTGCCGATCTAAAACTCTAGGGTTCTACTCGCGTCGCTATCGCATCGGGAAATTGGCAGTGGCAGGCACTGCAGCACTGTGCAGGTCCTTCAATGTTGGGTCCGAATATCAGCCGTTCGCCGACACAACGTTCGAAGGGCGCATCTCCATCACTCCTCTTTATCCATGAACCCTCAGAGCTGGAGTTACGAAGAGTGTGTCGTTGCATTTTCGCACTGGTACTGCTCGAGTTTGCACGACCAAATCTAGTAATACCGTTCTAAGCACCGATAGGTGCACATGGTCGAGATTCTGGTGACTTTCTGGTTTGTATCGCCAACTGGTTTTGTAGCTTTCATATGTCCAACAGTCTTGCTCTGCTTAATTACTTCATTTTATTATGTCGCTGTAGCCAACCTCGTGCTGAACACTCTGCACTGCAAGTACCTAGAGCCCTCAGTTGCTACATGGCTCTTTGTTTTGCTGTATGGAGCTTGGCGTCCTTCTATGATTCGACTTTTCTTACAGTGCGATGCCTTATTATTCTTCTCAAGAGAGTCTACTCCGTATCTTCTCCAGAAACTTGGAATGCTCTATGCACGTCGGGCCAACCCTTCAATCAAGGGCAGGGAGCGGTCCGGCGTTATGGCCGAATCCAAGCCATATCGGTCATCATCCCAACTACCAGCCCCCCGCGCGGGTTTCTTCCAAGGTTGGATACAGATCAGGACGACGGCTGATGCCTTTCCGAGAGCATCCTGTTTCGGAGATTGTTCCGTCGCATGTCCCAGAATTTGCTATCGGACTGGCACTTTTGCTGCTCTTGAAAAATGGCGATGGTCAATGGGTGTATACGCAGGTACGTTCAGAGTATGATTTGCTCTTGCTTCCACAGTCTCTGCTCGAAGTCATCACACGCACGGACGTGACATGATTGTGTTTATATCATCCGCAGACATCCATAGATCCGACGCATGCAGACGGGACTGCAGTCGAAATGCCAAGACCGTACAATAACCTACGAATCACGTTGCTCGTTGAAGTCAACGCTTGCCGCGCAGTTGTGATGAGCCGTCTGCTACCGGTGGTGGCTGCGACGATCACATTTTCAGGGTCCTGAAGGCGGGTGGGCGAGTCAACACCCCTGCCGTAGCCGGTCCGCGAAATCCGGTAAGTCTTGAAGACTTATTAACGAGGACTCGGACATCCGTACTCCGATATCATAACGTCATTCCACTCCACGCCCATAACGCCGTCGGAGAATTACATGGAATCTCCCACTTCTCTCACGAGCGAAGCACAACACCCTATGGACATCTCCAGTTTCCACTGAGTATCCAGCACACGAAGCAGGTGGGCGACCCGGTGGGTGGACGGATCTCGGACGCTACTAGAGAGGGATGCACCTGCAAAGGCCGCCGTGCAGGGACGACCAATACGGTATCTCTCCATCAACTCCAGGCTCGTCAAGAGACAGAACCGTTGGCAGATGGTACACCTCGAATTTGTACCTGCCGCGTTCGGAGTTTCGGTGTGGCCAGCTACGGCGTCATGGGGCTGGCTTGGCGGCATGGGGCTGGCTCGGCGGCGTCGGCTCATGCCCGACGAGCGTCATCACTTTCGAATCTTCCATGGATCTGCGGAAACCCCCGTCATATGTCCGTCGAGCTGAGAATATGATTGGAAGCTCCCGAGGCTGCTATTACATACCACAGCACATAGTCAAGGCAGCCTGCCGAGGCGACCTTGCTGATACTCCAGGGCTGGAATAATAAGAAGAATATGCAAGAAGGAACGGGACCTGAAAACAAATCAACACATGGCCGCGGGCGCCTTTTGGATATTGGAATATGTACGTCGGTGACTAGCTGCGGTCAGCACTTCTCCACACTGGAACGAAGGAGTGAATCTCTCTTGTGATGAGCAATTAGAAGAAGGCAGCGGCGAGGTCATGACATCAATTGATACCGTGGCAGCCGTGGACAATGTGCAGATCCAAGCCGCAACTCGCCCTCCTTTTGCATGAAACCCGTTAGGACCCTGACACCACATTGTAAGCTCTCAACGCCCATCCCTCTCTCGATCAGCACCACTCGCATTCTTGCCTTGTCCAGCACCGCAACACAGACAGGCAGACACTGGTGACACTGCGTGGAGGCAACGACCTCACGACAATCTCTCAACGCAGGGTGGGCAACGTGCAGGTCAGATCAAACACCGACTCTTTCGCTAAGACGCATCTTTCCCAGGCGATTGGCGCCCACGCCGCCTTACAAGAGGCTAGCATACGCCGCCCGCAAGCCCGCAGCCCAAGACCCAAGACCCTGTGCATTGTTCGCTCTATGTACTTAAGTACGTACTCCGGGCAGCGTCCTCGGATGCGGCTGTGATTTAATCGCAATACATAGCGTGCATGCCTTGCGTCTGAACCAAGAGTCCAAGACCAACACCATCTCTTTCACCCACTTCTCGCTCAGCACCCCGACCATACTGTCACCGACTTTTCGATTTGTTCGTGAGGTTTAGGCGTCCTCCTTGCCGGCTGCATTTCATCCTTTGCTTGGCCGCAGCGGCAGTCAGCTTCGTTCTTGAGGCGGTACATGTTCTCGTCGTGCCGCGCGATCTCTTTGGCGCGGCCGGACCCCGGACCGGATTCACTCTGCAAGAGGTTCAAACGACGATGTCCCCATCAGACTCGAGAGGTGTCGCGCCTCTTCCGACCATAGCCTCGATACAGGACTACTCGGCACCTGGACGTTGCGACACACTGGGAAGGAGCGCATCAGCCTCCTCTTCCTCTTCCTCTTCCTCCTCTTCCTCCTCGTCAATCATGAATGGCGACAGCGTACAACGGTCATCACGAAGCAGACTCCAGCGGCCGAAGCTGGGCACTCGTAAATCGAGTGGGACGATTATCATATCGCGGGAGAGCCGCGACATCGAACTCATTGGAGAACAATACGCTGAGGACGACCCGAGGATGATGAGCCCGAGGCGCACGCCGGAGGAGATTGAGAGGTTAAGCCAGGACGCGAAACAAGCCTTGATAGAGTAAGTCTCGTGCTGGGTTGCACAGTTCTTGATGAGATAGGTACTAATTGTTTTCCTCCGACAGCCAAGCCAGGGCTCTCCAGGCCAGTCTTCTTGACCTCGTTGACCGCGTAGAGACCGTCAAGATGGAACACGAAAAGCTAGAGGGCGGAAACAAATTCCTACAATCGTATGATCGCACCTCCTCGTTCGACAGCTGCGTGCAATAAGCTGACTTTTTCGCAATCAGGTACATCGGCGAGCTCATGCAGACTAGCAAAATCACCTCTACCGGTGCGAGCAAAGGCAAAGGCAAAGGAAAAGGCCGCGCACAGAAATAACGGTCAACGACATGGAGCACCTCTCCTCTCAGCGTCGAACATTCTCAACGAACACGCTCAAGGTTCCCCAAACTCATCATCCAAATGCCGTCCCACCTTGCGATACGACATCACCTCCTCGCACCTTTCTCGCTCGCAACAGGCATAAACACCCTCTTACCCTTCCCACCTGGACCCGATCCTCCACCAGTCATACACAGAGATGTCCCCACATGAGATATGGTTCTACACTACGATGGCCACTCGGCTCTGTTCGGTCTGCCGCTTCTGGTGACAGCGCGACATTCGAACTACGACCGCTGCCTCTTTTCCACGCTCTTTCGTCAGCATATCCTCGACCTTCTTCATTAGTGATACCACTCTTGAATGTGCACGTGTTATTCGGCGAGCTCTTTATTTGGATTTCATTGCGGATACATGATCGTTTCAGCGCGGTGGGAGCTATGTTTGAGGCCCGTCTTTCTTCGCTCACTTGGAAGTGCCCGCTAATGTGGTGCTCGGCACCGTTCCTTTTTGACCCGATTGCGTTACCTTCTCCGTCCATCTTTAAACCTGTATTTAGATTCTTTGTCTTTTGAGTAGGCTCAACAATAGAGGCACGTGGCGTTCAATGGACTCTCGATGTCGTCATTCGCTGCTCCATTCTCACGTCTTCGTCGTTGTGTTGACAGTCAACATGGTATGGCGCTCGGAGGATGCATTATTTTACTCAAAGCCTTGGTAACATCTTACGTTATCTAGGGTCAAAACCTAGCACTGCTTTTCGTGCCTGTCTAGCTATAAAAACGAGCTATAACATGTACGAAGTTTGCCATCGCATAGCGTTCGGGCTCTAGCACCACAACCTTCAACCTCAACCATGCCTACATAGGAGTGTTTACCTTCGGGTGCCCTCAATCAGAGCTTCCAGCACAGCCTTCTTCTGATCATGCCGATATTGTGCGTCATTGTGGTAATTTTCGATGAGATTTGTCGACCATGTGAGCTGTACCAACATTTGATAGACGCACCAAATGCGATGCATTACTCGCTTTCAAGCATGTCATGTGCTGCTATGAGAAATCTTCGCTTTTCCTAGAAAGGTGCACGCAAAGGCTCTCAAATTACGATATGATCATCGCGAAACCATGTTTCTTGGAAGTTCTAACCTTTGCACCTGACTGGTCTGTCGCGTGCCGTCGGCGAATCCTCGGCTGGCTCTTAACGTATCTTGATCTCGACCTCGGAAGGCTTCAATCATGTCTTCAGACTCGCACACATGACCCTTGATGGGAGAATCGGCATAGGTCGGTCTTCTCTGCGCTCTTTCATCCAATATACATATCTATCTTCTTCCATGACTTTCTGCCCCCAGAACTATAATCGTCATTCGTCACTTTAGTTTCGTGTCGAAGCAATCTGTTAGACATAGACTTCAAATCGATATCATGATTTCTTGAAGCAGAAATTACGGCAATCACTATTGCACTGCACATTCATGACGGGACTGCGTTACTGGGACACGTATTTTGCATCGCTCAAAGTCATCCTCATTCCTTCACGGCACACCGAGGACATCTAGTCCAAAACAAGATTTTGCTCTCCGTCGTCCAATACCACCAGCTGGTCGTCAGCCCATGCGCCCATGGCACCCAAAGCAACGCAGAAACAGGACCATATACCATAAAGACGACTATCATTACTTGGAGAACCAAGGCTCCCGCAGTGCTGCTACAACGGCACGTCCGAATTACTCCTCACCATGGACGCCGAAAGCAACACGGATGAGAATGACTTACTCACTGTAGAAGGCCTCAAAGCGGACCTTGAGCGTGACCTGACTACATCAGGTATTGATAGAGCATACGATAGTACGTGAAAGACAAATGACGACCAGTCAGCTCCTAGACCAGTCACTCCTGGCAGCCGAAAGCGTCTCCCCATCTGAAGCAGGCCTGACAGGGATTGTTAGGAAATTCGTGGATTGTTAATAGAGCCCTTCGGGACATAGGAATGGGCAAGTATCAGTGGAAGCTCTTCTGCCTTTGCGGGTTCGGCTGGCTTGCTGATAAGTGAGTCAAATACCCGGGTCGCGACGGTGATGCCAGCTAAACTCTACCCTCAAACCCAAGTCTGTGGCTGCAGGTACGCCCCTGCATATGATTCAAAATGATTATACGAAGCAAATAGCTGACTTCTCAGTCAGGGTGTTGCCCTCACGCTTCCTCAGCTGTCGGCCGAGTTCGGAGTCGATGCGAACCAAGTTCGCTATACCACCTTGGCCCTCTTCGTAGGCTTATGCGTTGGAGCGAGTTTCTGGGGCATTGCGTCGGATCTGATTGGGCGTCGACTCGCTTTCAACTTGACTCTCTTTATTGCTGGTGTTTTTGGGCTAGCAGCTGGCACAGCGCCTAGTTGGTTTTCTTTGTGCACCCTTTTTGCCTGTATGGGTGTGGGCATCGGTGGCAATCTTCCGGTCGATGGAGCGCTGTTTTTGGAATTTCTGCCACAGTCTTCCAGCAACCTGCTCACTTTGCTCTCCGTCTGGTGGCCGGTGGGTCAATTGATTGCCTCTCTCGGTAGGCTCATTTCCCTCGTCCATTGACCTATACGAGGCTGACTTGTAAAGTTGCATGGAGTGTCATCCCAAATTACTCGTGTGATGCCGATCTCGAGGCTTGCAATGTCACGAACAGATTTCATTCTTGCTGCGCGAAAGCCGAGAACAGGGGCTGGCGCTATTTCATTTTCATACTCGGCTCCCTGACACTCTTGATGTTTCTATGCCGCTTCTTGCTGTTCAGACTCTTCGAATCGCCCAAATTCCTGCTCTCACACGGTCGCCAGTCTGAAGCAGTGGCAGTTATTCGAGGCATTGCTGACCATAATGGTACAAAGACCTGGTTGACGGAGGCGATACTGAAGGAGATCGGAGGCGATTTGAAGAGAGCGCCGCAGCAGGAAGGAGGCATGCTTCAAGTCATTAGGAGAAACCTCTCCAGTTTCTCGGCGCAGCGCGTAAAGCGTCTCTTCCGTGGTCGCGACTTGAGCATCACAACCGCTCTCATCTGGTTCATTTGGGCAACAACGGGCCTTGGATATCCCCTGTTTCTCGGCTTCCTGCCCCTATACTTCAAACATATGGGCAAAGGACAGACACCGACACCGACAAGTGTTGTATACCGCAACTATGCCATCACGTCTATCGCGGGAGTTCCTGGCAGCGTCATCGCCTGCTTCACTGTCGACATGGAACGCTTCGGCCGCAGAGGAACCATGATCCTTTCGACTCTCGTCAGTGGCATATGCCTCTATCTGTTCACACTCTCGAGTAACTCAGATTACCAGCTTACTTTTTCTTGCATCGAGGCGTTTTTCCAGGTATGCTTCGTCCTCGGCTCCTGCCGGGCCATCTTCCTAACGTAGACCAGAATGTGATGTATGGCGTACTGTACGCTTATACACCGGAGATATTCCCCGCCCCGGTGCGAGGAACGGGTACGGGAATAGCGTCCTTTCTGAATCGCGTCGCAGGCACCCTGTCTCCCATCGTGGCTGTCCATGCTGGCCAGATGGACCCGGCTGCGCCAATCTATGCCGCGGGTGGGCTATTCATGGCAGCGTTCACAGCCATGTGCCTGCTGCCAATTGAGACGAGAGGGAAGCAGGCTCTGTAGCAATCAATGACTAGTCAATTCACACTGTGACACCATTCACATTGATGCCCATTGACTTGATGTCTCGATCGTCAGTCGTCAAATTCCGAACGCTAGAACGCAAGCATCGCAGTTACTCGGCTGCCTAGGTACGTAGGATCAGTTGATGACTGTGCGCGCACGTAGACCGACAATATTGGGATATCGAGGCTCCATCAGATCCATGGGTGTGCCCACTGCCCAGTGCTGCCTGGAGGAATCGCTCCGGAGAACCAGGATACACCGATGAGCCACTCGGAGAATTCGTCCAGGGCTCGTTACAAGATGATGCCTTGGCGGTGTAACCATAGGTTTGAGGCTGCGCTTTCAGCCTTACTAATTAGGAGCTCCATCGTGCAACTAGACATCTGATTACCTCCCTAGGTAGGTATCCGCGCTTGTTACAGGGCTTAAGGCATAGATCTGATGCTCAAGCGTCTGCCCCGCCACGTTTTATCCGAGTGCATGACGGTAAGATCTCCAGATGTCATTTTCAAACTGTCCGATTGGGCGAAATGCGAGGCTGAGCCTGGCCACAAAGGTTCGGCCTGGGGCAAACAAAATGACGATTAGCGCTGATGTGTGAGGTACTTCAGTCGCCGCTTAAGAGAGTATCACCACCGTGTCTCGATGGCTGAGGAATACCTGCACCTGCACGTGCTAAAGTATCCTGCACTGACACTATCTTCAATCCTGATTGATATTTGACCGGCATAGCCACCCCACAGAGTCTTTGTTCGGACCACTCTTTTAAAGGCCGCCAACTCATTCACTGTACAATTTCCTCCTAGACACAAATCTTCCGCACCCTCAACTGTTGTTTTGCAGACATACGTCGCAGCACGCCTATCTCGCTTGCAGCCGTCTTTCACACCTGAGCCATGAGGATATTCATATCACTGACGTCTCTTTTGTTCGCTTCCGCCGTCGTCGACGGCTTTGCTCTGCCGGATTCGAAGAATGAGGTCAATGCCATCACTTTGCGCGAAGTGCGCTCGATAGAGTCTCACGTCAACACCCTGGAAAAGCGGAAAGGGGGTGGAGGCGGTGGAGGCGGTGGTGGTGGGGGCGGTGGCAGGTCTGGAGGAAGCAGTTCTTCAGGTTCGTCTGGCAACAAAGCATCGGTTTTTTACCGCTTCAGTCGCTGATCTGGCAACAGGAAGCCGAAGTAGCAGCTCCAGTGGCAGCAGCTCCAGCAATGGGAGAACCAGCTCAAGTTCGAACTTGGGTGGCCGTACAATCTCTGGCACTGGAGTGAAACCAAGATTCGGAGGCGGACGATATTACGGCGGCGGCTCAGTCGTGCCATTCACCTCAGGGAGCCGCTCGCCTCGCGGCCTCGCCCCGAGACTCCTGCCTCTCACGGCGCTTGCCATCTTCCCGGGCATCTGGCTGTTCGGCGCATACTACTACGCCTACGAGAACCCCTACACGTTCCTGAACAGGACGGCCGCGAATGTGACTTTCCCCGACGGAGTCAACGTGACCCTCCCCGTCGGATGCCTGTGCCAGCAGTTTGGTGTCTGCGGCTGCGACGACAACGGCGAGGACGACTTCATCCAGGAGCTCATCGGCGACGGCAGCATCGCTGGCCTGAACGACTCGCTCGTCACGATCAGTGACTTCGAGAACAGGCGCACTCTCCTCATCAACGGCACGTTGCCCAACGGTACTACCGCCGCCGGCGGTGACGAGCCGAGCTCATCCGGCATCAGACTGGCTGCGCTCGAGCAGTCAGGTTTGTGGGCTCTGGGCGCGGCGGTTGTACTTATGGTGCAATATCTGTGAAGAGGATAGGAAGTCGATGTCACACGTTCAGGCATATCATGCCTGCGATCGCAAGATCATACGCTGGGTCGGATGAGCTGGCCATATTCGCCAAGCCCTATGCCTGGAGATCCATTTTCCTAGGACCAATCTGCTGCATCTTTTATGGACATTGCGTGTTATTGATCTTTCGAAGGACATTGGATCGCGGCCGTATGCGTCGGATCGGGCATTTTGGATGGGAGGCGGTTTTAGTCAACATTTGCTGAATACCCACATAGACTAGCAGAAGCCTGACTAGATCTTCAGATTTAGTATTGGCAGTCGTCTGATAGAATGTCATAATGCTACCGCAATTTGCATATGGCTTTGCCCGAAAGTGATACGTAAAGTCTTTCACATGCACCATTTAGTCATCGTACATCTAGTGATCCAAAGACGAATCTGCCAACATTTCATTTCTTCTAGGTCGATTTGATTAAATTACGGTAAGTACTATTAATGAATCCCACTCCTTACTTGATTCCACTCAAGTGCTACACGCAGGTTCCCCTAATGAGATGATTCTTTACTCGGTTATGGCTCAAATGATACACCGGCTCATCGCTATTACCACCATGATATCCCTATTGCTCCCATGATACACCATTATTATTATACTAGGATAATACGTATCATCTTCGTGATTTTACCCCATGATACACTATCTGTAAGACACCGGCGTACAAGAGCCTAGCACTACGCATCATAAGAGTTTAGTGCTTACGGTCTATGTAGGCCGGCTGCCTACAGTTGTACATTCATCCCTTCGTCGGGTTGATAGGGAATGCGGCTACCTACGATCCCTAGGGGCTTACCGTAGTATATCACTGCTTCGTGAGTTAGCAGAGCACCGCTAAGGTAGAGACCTCATAGACGCTCCGTATATGTACACGCCTACGGTCCTAGGCAGAAGCCATGGAGGTACGGCTCCTAGAACGTAGCCCTTGAACGGGGAGGTACATAGTAATTAGTGGGAGCGTGTAGCGTACAAGTTGTATGCATGTTATATATGATGCTACGGGTATCTTGATGGTAACAGCGATTAGTAGGTGTATTATCCAGATTATATAACTTATCAGAACTTATATAACGCAATTCTTTACTTCATGCATCGACCCAGCCTTGGCACCTTGGCGAAAGGTACATAGGTACCTCGGCACGGAGGTACGAAGCGGCGGGCGGACAAACCTTATGCCTAGCGCACGAGCTTGCCCAAATTTTTTGCATTTCACACCGCAACTCCGGGTGCTCCAACTCCAATCCTCCAGTTCCCGTGCAGCTTGAGAATTCTTGATGGACACAAACGCCTACCTGAAAAACCAAGGTTGGCGCGGATTGGGCTACTCACTTGATCATACTGACCGTGGCATCACCAAGCCTCTGCTCTACTCCCAGAAAAGCGACCAGCACGGTCTGGGCCGGAAGAAGCACGACTTTGGCGACCAGTGGTGGCTCAAAGTTTTCGACGAGAGTCTGAAAGGCGTGAGCTCTCGCAGTGTAGAGGTTCGTAATATGTCTTATGGCACCACCGATTGCAGCTTTGTTTAACAGGTAACATTAGTCCATATTGGTCCAGAATCGCTTCAGTGTTGGCAATAGTCGAAGCCTATACGGCTCTTTCGTCAAAGGAGGAGCTCTAGAAGGGACAATCACCGACTCTCCAACGCCACCTGTAGCAATGGCTTCGGACGCAGTGCAAAGCGAAGTGCCTGCCGCGGCCGTGGCTGTGTCCGCCCCTGCCGCGGCTGATACTCACGTCAATGGCAAAACGCCTGACACTCACGTCAACGGCAAAACGGCGGTGCCAGCTAACCGGCCAGAGGTCCTCATACCTGGCATGAAGCGGAAGCGACCAAAAGAGAGCGCGAAAGATGTCCGCAAGAGACGAAGGCTCGAAAGACAGGACAAGGCTAAACACAACGCCATTGCGAAGCGAGAGAAGGCGCTTGCGGAGGGCACCTTTGACTTCGAGGCGGAAAAGGAAAAGTACAAGGCCCGAGAGCTCAACAGACGTGCCGACGAGTATGTGCAGAAAGCTCTTCGTGATGGCACTCTGGGGTTTGCTCCTCCGCCGCGTAACGCCAGTGGTAATGTTGTCGTGCCTGCGAACGGGCATATGCATGCCGATCGGCAGGCAATGATAGATTCAGCTTCTGTTCTGGTATGTCAACTACAGTCTGCGTTCATGGGCATCATCCCTTGCTAACTTGTCCAAGCCTGGGATCCCTCTGCCCAAACCTGGGAAAAAACTGTCATACAAGGCGGAGAAGTACATGAGGGAGAAGGCTAAGCGCATCGCCAAGCGAGCTGAGAAAGAGCGGTTGAAGTCGATCATGTATCCCAAAACTGAGGGTGGTCAAGTCGACACGGCTGGCAAACACAAAGAGCACGACAAAGGCGGCGAAAGCGGTGAGGACGTCCAAGATCGTGAATATGGTGAAGACGAACATGATAAAGAGAATGAAGAAAACAACGAAGAGGGGGAAGAAGGAGAAGAAGGAGAAGGAGGGGAAGAAGGAGAAGAAGAGAGAAAAGAACGTGCTGCTATAGCCAAAGAGGCGATCAAAGCCAAGCGGGCGGCTGCCAAGGCCGAGAGGAAGGCATTGAGAGCGGAAAAGAGGGCAAAAAAGCTAGCACAAGTCGAGGAGAAGGAGAAAAAGAAGAAAGAGAAGAGAGACCAGAAAAGGCTGCGCCGAGTTGAAAGGGTGCGGAGTAGGGCAGAAGCCAATGCAGCTGCCGCCGCCGCCAAAAAGGAGAAGGAGGCTTTGCAAGACTTTGAAAACAACCCAGACGAGGTCAGGCTGGGTCTCACCAGAAAAGGCCGTGTCAAAAAGGTGCCTGGCATCGGCCCGGTCACAAAGTACCCTAGTGCATCTGAGAAACGGCAGCGGAAGATCGAGGGTCTTGCTGCGGCACAGGGCATCACTGTAGAGGAGTATCTTGCGCAGAAACAAAAGGAGATGGCCGCCCGCGAAGTCGAACTACGCCAGAAGGTAGAAGAATACAGAGCACAAAAAGCGGGGCTCACGGTTGAGCAATACAGAGAGCAAAAGGCCCAGGAAGAACAAGCAGAGAAGGAAGCCAAGGCAATCAACGGCGATGCAGAGCAGCAGAAACCGGAGAGGCTACCCAGACTCCCTGTGTATGCTGTTCTCGGCGACGAGCCCGCTTCCGCACCAACTGCTGGCAAGCCGCGCATCAACGGCGAAGTCAAACAACCAAGCGCAGAGTCCGGATTCATCTCGCTGGTAGTAGAAGACGCGCCACCCAAGCTGTCGGAGCGCAAGCTACAGAAGTATGCTGCGAAAGCTGCCGAAAAGGGCCTGAGTGTCGAAGAGTACCTGAAACGGCGGGAAATCAAGAAAGCTCGCAAGGCAAGTAAAGAGGCACAAACGGAAGAGGAAGTGGATGCGATGGAAACGGAACCGACGATGGTCACGACTACCGTAACGACCTCGACTAAACAAGACGTCATATTGATTACAGATCCCGTGTCCGAGTATCCCTTGATCGCCTCCCAGGCCTACACATCTGCACCCGGTGATACAGATGCCACCAAAGTTCAATCCACATCCAGGATCACTGAGTCCTTGGGCTTCGTCGTCGACACCTCAGGAGACCCCGAGCTTCCTGCCCAGGCTCACAAGCCGCCGGTGATACCGCTCGACCCTGAGATCTGGAAAGGTCGCATTGTCAAAGACCTCTCGAAGCCCGAGCGCAAGGCTCGCGCCGAATGGATGCGGCTGCGCCGTAACGAGAAGAAGGCCCGGCTCGGGATCACTACCATGACGAAGAAGGAGCGGTCCCGCAAGCGCATGGCGAAGAAGATGGAGACACAGAAGAGGTTGACGGCGCAGATTCTGCGCGACAAGGGCGAAGGCTGGGTCAAGGACGCCACCAAGGAGCAGGTCAAGCAGGCGCGAAGGGAGGCGAGGCGCGTGATGAGGTACGACAAGAAGGAGAGGAAGGCTCAGAGGAAGACGGGCATTGGTAGGAGCCATGATAGGATTTGAGTCGTCATAGCGACTGTACGCCTGGACGTTGCTCATTGGTCATGCGCAGAGTTGCGCACGGTTCACTGCTCTGGTTCGGAGGTTGATACAGACTGTTGATACTCTACGCTCAATATTTGCTGTTCGCAGTGGCATCCGTCCCATGGTTCTTGCCGTTGGGTTCGGAATCGCCCTCCGCTATCTCATGTGTCTTTCCTTTGTAAAAATCAAGTCAAACTATTCTCATTTGAAATTTCCTTTGAGGATAGAAAGAAGGGTCCGACCGTTACTTCTCTAAGCACGCAATGTCTGAACTTAGACCAAGTGTCCGATAATCAACGGACGGCTGGGGCCTATCCCTCTTCCCCAATAATCCATGGATGTTCTTTCCAGAACGCGTCCTTGATCACATCAATGTGGGCCACAGTGATACGAGTCTTCCCCCGTTGATATACGTGGGATCTTTCATTGGATTGTGGTAACGGTACTTGTCCCAAGGGGCTCTTCGCCTGAGGCTCATGATCCGTACTGGGCGCTTCGTCGCCACCTAGACGTTGCATGTCAATGCCATACTTATCTGGGAATCTATGGATAGGAGTGCCAATAGCAAAGCTCACCTTTTTTCTCATTAACATCTGGTTCCGTGGGAGCCTTTTTCACATGCTGCTGTAATGCCTCATTATCGCCCGGTTCAATGCAGAGGAGGAAAGTAAAAACATACTTCTCGGAAGACAACAGATCCTTTCCTGAATATCTCCGGCTCTTTGTTGTAATTGATACCGAATCGACTGAACAGAATCTCATGCTTCTCTGCTGCCAGTGTACCCTTTGATCATGCCGCGTGAGTAATGAGACTTGACGATGAGTTTTACTGCGAAAGGCTTGATACTTATTGCATACCTTTAGGGCATTTTCTGCTTCCGCATTAGCCAACCCGCCTTTCTGAACCAAAGCCCAGAACGTGGTATTGTAGAGATGATTGATATGACCTGCGAGCTCTGTCATCAGCCAATGAATTACCCTTTGGTGGATGACATGCTCCTGCAAGCTAGTCACGGGCTTGACGATACTCACAATCTGCCTGCCGCCAGCTCACATAGTCTCTCAAGTTCTTCACAGTTGGATAGACCACGGCGCGGCCATCGAAAGTCGGTAAGGGCGAAGTCAAAGCAATGTCTGGGAAAAAGGTCGACCACAGATGGACGTAATAGGCCGTGAAGGTCGACACGATTGTTGTGGTGAGCTTGCTGATCGAGACTGAGTAAGCCAATCTTACCTAACGATGATACCGAGCGTATACGTCACTTTATAACTGACCTCGCGCGTCGTTGAAACAGGGTACAGCTCTTGTGGAAGAGAAAACTACATAGGTAGGTGGCTATTAGCTCTTTGAAGGCATGCGTGAGAGGTTGACTGTTTCAGTTGGTTCAATCAACAGAGATCACGCCTTGGGGAGGCTTTGTATTGGTCCTAGACATAGCGCCGTACTTGCCTGTATTCATCGCTATGGCCATATCCGAATATCACGTCTGCGATATCCATCATGACATTTGCAGCAGCCATGTTCATGAGGTTCAAGGCACGCCTGTCGCTTGGCTTTTGAAACTCATACTTTGAGGACAGTCTGAACAGACAAACAATATGTCAAAATCCAGGTGGAAGTTTCAGATGGTAAAGTTGACGGGATGAGACTTGAAGATGACATACGAGAGATATAATCATGGGGACGAGGCACTTACTTGTGGAATCCTCTCCCATCAATACGGACTATTATCCATACATTTGGCAGTAGGTTGTCCGACTGCTCGAAACCTCGTACATATTCGTATCTACAATTGTTGGTGGTCTCTCTCTTATGCATTGCCTGAAGCGCGACTTACATACTTCGAGTTCGCCATGACAAGAAGGCGATCTGACTCCCAATAGAGGTGCTTTGCTAATAACGATAGCGGAACGGTGAAACAGACTTCAGCATCGATCCAGAGTGGGGTTACTATTCAATAGCGGTAACTCTTAAGCTTCACTCCGTTCATGCCCTCCGGTCAGTGGCTTGCTGTTAAGCGCTTGTAATACAGGTGTACAACCGTACGATCCAGCGGTCAGGGTCAGCATGGTGGCGCTACCGAACACGGCCTAAGGCTTGTTTTGGTTTTCGTTGGCTTCATCACATCCTTCGGACCCTTCTGGATGCTGACACACGTGTTATGAAAAAGAAGAAGTTGCTCACACAGGAGTGAGATTTCCGGAAATGGCAGGGAGGATGCATATGCGGCAGCCTCATCACGGAAGCAACGCTTCTTCTGGTGGCTCTCAGCGCATATCACCCGGCTTACTCGCGCCACCTATAGTACGAAGATAATGCTGGGAAGCCTCCGTTACAGGGATTGCCTCCATGCGAGGTGGGACTATTCAGATCAAGCCTTCGTTGCGATGAAGAAAGGCACATAAGTATGCTGGCTCTTCTCCTTACTTTCTCGTCTCGCAAGAATTCGTCTCATTCATCACCTCATCAAGCTTTCCTTAGCTTGAATCTGCTTCTGCTGGGCGGATCTCTCAAGGCTCTACTTGTCTCGTGAAGGAAGTACGTCGGCATGAGGCCTCATTTGGCATTTGGCCTTCTCAGCCTTCACTTTCTTGCGTGTACTGTGTGAGTTGCCGCTCGAAAAGTTCAGGGTCGCGA
>QQTW01001309.1_pt1 | contig 17293 bp, 14 predicted proteins | sample 1904831 | NCBI WGS metagenome assembly QQTW01 (sample SAMN09435610, study PRJNA476489) | Subsurface metagenome, whole genome shotgun sequencing project. | reverse complement strand
CCAGTATCTACGGGCTTGATGATTGCCTGCCGAGGAATAGCGTATGGCAATTGCAACCGCCTGATTTCCAAGAATAGTTCACCTGCCAGAAAACCACCGACTTGCTCATGGGTTCCTGTTGGTTGCATTTCAGTAACTACTCCATTCCACAGTTCATAGCGACCGTAGCCATCCGGATACCATTCAAAAAACTCCTCCAGGGTCATCAGTTGTGGAATCGCCTGAACCATCACGCCAAAGTTCCCAGTTTTACATCAATCTTCAAGTGTAGTTTAATCAAGTCTGACAAATCAGCAATCTCCAGAAGTGATTGCCGTCTTAGCCTTACTCTTTTCCTGTTGAGTCATCGCCCCAGGTTCTCAATTGCAAATAGACTAATAACAGCGCCAATGCCAGCAACACTGTCGCGGCAGCAGATGCATAGCCGAAATCAAATTGAGCAAAAGCCTCTTGGTAGATGTAGTAAACCAACAAATTGGTGGAGTTTAAAGGTCCACCGCCGGTAATTATATAAACCTGCTCGAAACTTCGTAGCGTAAATATGGCAGTCGTGATGGTCGCAAAGATCAAAGTAGATCGCAATCCGGGTAGAGTAATATGCCAAAACTGCTGCCATGCATCTGCCCCATCCAGTTCAGCTGCCTCATAACGACTGGGAGGAATCGCTTGTAGTCCAGCCAAAAATACCACCATATTAAACCCTAGCTGTTTCCAGATACTTAATAAAATCAGCACCGGCATTGCCCAAGTGGTGCTACCTAGCCAGGGAATAGGTTCAATCCCAATAGAACTCAGTAGCCCATTAACTGGCCCCTCGGTTTGAAACAGCCAACGAAAGCCTAACCCAGCTGCCACGAGGGAAGTGATAGAGGGAAGGAAATAGGCGCTTCGTAGCAGTCCTCGTAGAGCAAATGCACGGTTCAATAGCACAGCCAGTCCCAAGGGGATAATCAGACTGGGAATAACAGTTGCAAGGGTGAAATAAACTGTGTTGCCGAGAACCTGCCAAAAATCGGGGTTGAGTAGTAAGCGCCAGTAGTTTCTCAGTCCAATCCAGTGGACACCAGCTGAGGTAAAACTACCGGCTGTAAAGCTGAGGTAAAACAGGTAGGCGATCGGCCAGAGTAGAAATATGCCCAGCATAATCAGGGCTGGAGCCAGAAAAAACCAGGCTGCGATCGCATCATTGTCCAGCGACAATTTACTATATAGTTTTGCCACCTGTAATTTCTCCTCCCTGAATCTATGACGCCTGATCCAGCACTAGATGAATCTAGCCTTGATTCTACTGCCAGTCTAGTTTCTCCTAGTGTTCCACCCAGTTTACTCACAGAAGGCGTTCCTTTGAAACTGGGAGTTATGGCCTCTGGCAGTGGCAGTAACTTTGAGGCGGTGAACAGTGCGATCGCAAAAGGACAGCTCAACGCCCAAATTCAAGTCCTGATTTACAATAACCCAGAGGCTAAAGCGGCGGTACGAGCAGCCAATTGGAATATCCCAGCTGTTTTGTTGAATCACCGCGACTTTCAGCGCCGTGAAGATTTAGACCAGCAAATTGTTTATACCCTACGGAACTATGAGGTGGAATGGGTGGTTATGGCAGGCTGGATGCGGCTAATTACACCAGTTTTAATTGATGCCTTTCCCAACCAGATTATTAATATTCATCCCAGTTTGTTGCCTAGTTTCCGAGGCGTCCGCGCTGTAGAGCAGGCTCTGGAGGCTGGAGTAAAAATCACTGGCTGCACTGTCCATATCGTCTGCTTAGAGGTGGACAGCGGCCCCATTTTACTCCAGGCAGCTGTGCCGGTTTTACCCGACGATACGTCACAATCGCTTCACGCCCGGATTCAAGTCCAGGAACATCGAATCTTACCACAAGCGATCGCTCTTGCAGCGCGTAAGCATTAGAACTCGCGGCGTGAGAAGATCAAGATAGCGATCATCAATAAAAGCACTGTGTAAAATAATCCATAGGCAGCATTAGCTATGAGTGTGAGTGGGTCTGGCAAAAGATCCGGACCATAAACTGCTTGATTCTTCAGGTCCAAGCGCGATAAGTCAGGCAAGACGAGATACAAACCTTGAGTTATGCTTTGAAGACCAGGGTTGCGGCTTAAACGGCCCAGCTCAACTAGGTCTCGACTGAAGTTTCCCATCAAATAGACTGCAAAAGTGAGCAGCGTTGCTAGCACTGAACTAGTAAACACACTCAACACAATGGCGACAGCTATAATTAAGGACAGCTGGAAGAAAAGATAAAGCGCCGCTAGGAGAATGCTACCTAACGGGTAAGAAATGTTCCCAAATTGCAGTATTACCAAATAAATTGCCGTCATTACGGTAATGAGTAAGGCTAGTACTGCTGACAACCCCAAGTGTTTACCCGTGATAAACTCGAACCGGCTAATAGGCTTGGCAATTAAAACTAGGACGGTTCGCTTCTCAATTTCTTTGTTAACCAGCCCAGTCCCAACAAATATTGCCACGATTAAGCCTAGTACACTCATCGCTGCCATACCAAAATCCAAGAAGATTTTGTGTTCAGTCGTAGCTGCTACTTCAGGAAGTAGCCGAATGGCGGCAGCGAGGATTAGGGCATAAAAACCGATGATATACAGGATGCGATCGCGCACCACTTCCCTAAACACATTCGTTGCCAGGACGAAAATTCTGCCCAGACTCACGGTTTGCCTTTTATATACAATCGAAACAATCTTATCCGATGCTAAGAGCCGTTAAGATTAAAACCTGCACGTAACAACTGGGGGGACAATGACAAGGACTGGCATCGGCATTCGTACGGCGCAATTGCGTCCCTACCGCGTAGTAGGTCAGATTCATGTCTATGATGGTGCGGGGAAAGGCAAGTCACAGGCAGCTTTGGGAGTGGTTCTGCGCTCAATTGGATTAGGGATAAATGCAGGAATAAATATACAGAGCTTCTCCCGCGTCTTGCTGCTACGGTTCCTGAAAGGTCCAGAACGCGCCTATGACGAGGATGGGGCAATTGAAGCGTTGCAACAAGGCTTCCCCCATTTAATTGACCAGGTGCGCACTGGTCGAGCCGAGTTTTTTGGCCCGGATGAGATTACGCGCTTTGACCGACTAGAAGCCAAGCGAGGTTGGGATGTGGCTAAGGGCGCGATCTCGTCTGGTTTATATTCAGTTGTCGTCTTGGATGAACTTAACCCTGTGTTGGATTTGGGTTTGCTGCCGGTAGATGAGGTAGTTCATACGCTTACATCAAAACCCCAGGAGTTGGAAATCATCGCCACTGGTCGAGCTGCCCCCCAACAGTTGCTAGATATTGCGGATTTGCACTCGGAAATGAAACCCCATCACCACCCCACTGCCGCCGAACAGGGGATTTCGGGAATTGAAATCTATACTGGTGCTGGCAAAGGAAAGTCTACCAGTGCACTCGGTAAGGCGTTGCAAGCGATCGGCAGAGGAATTAGTCAGGATAAATCTCACCGCGTCTTGATTATGCAGTGGCTCAAGGGTGGAACTGGCTATACCGAAGATGCCGCGATCGCCGCCTTGCACCAAATTTACCCCAACCTGGTGGATCATCAGCGCTGTGGTCGCGATGCGATTGTGTGGCGCGGGCAACAGCAAGAGCTTGACTATGTGGAAGCAGAACGAGGCTGGGAGATCGCCAGAGCTGCGATCGCGTCTGGATTTTATAAAACAATTATCCTAGATGAACTTAATCCCACGGTTGATTTAGAACTACTACCTGTTGAGCCGATTGTGCAAGCCTTACTCCGCAAACCCCGCGATACTGAAGTGATTATCACTGGTCGCTGCCAGAATCCGCCCGCCTATTTTGATCTGGCTAGCGTTCACTCTGAGGTATTCTGCCATAAGCACTATGCCAACACAGGTGTTGAACTGAAGCGCGGGGTGGATTTTTAGGCCAGGCATTCTCTATGATTGGTTAAAAGGCGCTTCTCCACCAGTTGAACAGTTATCTGAACAAGGAAAAATGGAAAATACTAATTTGCTAGATTTAATTGCAGGCGGGGTAGCGATTGTGATCTTGATTGGTGCAGGGCTATTGATGAACACCACTATTTTGACTACAAAGAAAAAGTAAATTCAGTCAGATTTTATGGAAAAAGGGCGATCGCTCACGAGTTCGCTTCAAGAATACTTGCGGGGCATCGCTGGTGGACTGCTGTTCAGTTTGCCACTGCTCTACACAATGGAGGTGTGGTGGGCTGGCTTTACTATGCCCCCTCTACGTATGCTGATCTACGTACTTGCCACTTTCACCCTACTACTGGGTTACAACCGCTATGCTGGTCTACGGTGTGATGCCAGTCCAGCTGAGGTGGCAATTGATTCTGTCGAAGAGATGGGACTGGGATTACTCATTGCCACAATTTTTCTCTGGCTGATGGGTCAGATCACCGGCGACATGACAATGAACGAAATCGTCGGCAAAATCGTTGTTGAAGCCATGACCGTTGCTATCGGTGTCTCTGTGGGTACTGCCCAGTTGGGTGGTGGTGAAGGCAATCAAAAGCAGGATACTGGTATGGAGGGCGAAGCATCCCAATCTGACTCTACTCCTACGCCTTTTCTCACAAAAGATGACGGTGATTTTGGTGGAGAAGTGACTATCGCTTTCTGTGGTGCTGTCCTCTTTGCCGCCAATGTTGCACCGACGGAAGAGATTATTGTAATTGCTACTCAAATTTCTTCTGGCAAACTGGTAAGTCTAGCCCTCCTCTCGATGCTCCTGGGCGCACTTATCTTGTTTTATAGTGACTTTAGTGGCGCGCAGCGGTTTAACCAGACTAGGGGCATTAAAACTGTCATCTTTGGCGCAGTTGTTACGTATGCGATCGCACTCGTCGCTTCTGCTGCAATTCTCTGGTTCTTTGGGCGCTTTGACGGCATGGCACCCATAACTTGCTTAGCGGAAACAGTCGTACTGGGACTCGCTGCTGCCCTGGGTGCTTCTGCTGGTAGACTTTTATTGTGAAAAACCTAGAAAAGAATTGGTTAGAATGGATTGTCTTTGTCGCTAGTCTTGTCCTCGTGCTGAGTACATTGGGGTATCTAGTTTACGATGGTGCAACGGCGAGGAATGTACCACCTAGTGTTGAGTTTAAACTGGGTAAACCGCAGCCAATATTAAACCACTTCCTTGTTCCCATCACAGTAACCAATCGCGGTGACGAGACTGCAGTTGGTGTCCATATTGAAGTCGTCCTCGAAAACAGCGGCAAGGAACAAGAAAGTGGCGAATTCGAGATTGCTTTCCTCCCACGGCACTCCACTCGCGAAGGCTGGGTGACGTTTGAAACCGACCCGCGTACTGTAGAACAGATGAAGGCGCGGGTACTAGGCTTTGAAAAACCGTGACTTAGGAACCTTTTTTTTGCCTCTAAAGTCTTGACAAATAACATACTTTAACTTCGTTAATGGAGACTCTCAATGTCTAGGGTCAATTCTTGGCAATCTAGAGCAGCTGCACTCATGGCACTGGCAATAGCAACCAGTACAACTGCACCCATTGTGAAGCCTGCCCCTGCTTCTGCTCAACTTTTTCCCCAACAACAGCTTCCACAACAAAGATCACAACCAACTCAATTCACAATTCCTCGTGGCACTTCCATTCCAGTTCGGTACGACAAAGCAGAAAAAATTGTCGTAACTCCCACTGAAACAGTGCCCCTAACCCTGACGGTGGCAACCGACGTCGTCAACCGCAGAGGAAACGTATTGATTTCAGCTGGGAGTCAAATCGTTGGTGAACTGCAACCTGTTACTGGCGGCTCCCAGTTTGTTGCTAGTGAATTGGTCACACCTGGAGGTAGAAGGCAGTCAATCGATGCCACTTCTAGCGTAATTAGCAAGACCCAAGAAGTGCGGCGAGGAGCCAACGCAGGTTCTATATTGACAGGTGCAGCAGCTGGTTCAGCAGCAGCAGCCGGAATCTCTGGCATCGCTGGTAATAGAAAAATCACCCTGGGAAAAGTTTTGCTCGGTACCGGAGCGGGCGCTGCAGGTGGACTGTTGTTGGGCCGCAACAAGGTTGACGTCATCGTCATTGACCCAGATACCGATTTGAACATAACGCTGAACTCTAGTCTGCCGGTGGCCTATTCCTATTAACTCTTGAATAATGTCACGAGTAGACCAGATTTTGGACTTTTGGTTTGGTCGACCTGATGAATCAGACTATGGGAAACAGCGCTCCTTTTGGTTTAACAAAAAACCGGAGTTTGACCAGGAGGTAAAAACCCGCTATAGCAGCGACTATGAAAAGGCTATAGCGGGCCAGCTAGACCACTGGAGGGATGCACCCCGTAGTTGCTTAGCACTGATTCTTCTGCTGGATCAGTTCCCACGCAATATGTTTCGCGGTACTGCCCAAGCTTTCGCAAGTGATCCGCAGGCGCTGTCTGTAGCTCAGCACGCTGTTGCCAACGGTTTTGACCAAGAGCTGCTCACTGTACAACGCTGGTTTGTCTATTTGCCGTTTGAACACAGTGAAAACCTTGCTCATCAACGCCAATCCACCGAGCTGTTCGCGACTCTGAGTAATGACCCATACAGTGTTGCCACCATCGACTATGCCGTTCGTCACCGTTTGGTGATCGAGCGCTTCGGTCGCTTTCCACATCGCAACAAAATTCTCGGTCGAGCAACAACCCTGGAGGAGGCTGAGTTTCTCAAGCAACCAGGCTCCTCTTTTTAGAGTTGGAAGCAGGGGGGCAGGGGAGCAGGGGGGCAGGGGAGAAACAACTCCATACTTAAAAGTAGGGTTTTAATACTGATGCTTTGGCATAATCGCACTTTGTATCTCTAGGCAAATCTTTTCCATGAATTCAGGGACTTGGAACCACATAGCAGGAACAACTCTTTCCCCCCTGCTCCCAAGCGAAGCGGGCCCCCTTGCTCCCCTGCTCCCTGCCCTCTATTGCGGGGCTATTTGCAGTCTTTGGGCAGGTGGTTGACTTTTACGCTCTTGTAAGGTGGCTTGAATACGTGGTATTTCCAGAAACTTTTTCGTATCGATGAGTAGGCGATCGCCCCAAAGATTTTGTTTGAGAAACTCCAAGTCACCGTAGCGTTCATCTATCCGGAGAGCTGCTGCTCCCATTGCTAGACCTTGTTCGCGTTCACCTTTGCCATACAGTGCCACCGCCATTGCCAACATGGGTTCTGCTGCCTGCTTTTCAATACCGACCGCATCTCGCCACTGCTTAATCGCTGCTTCGACATCGCCTTGTTCGTATTTGATCAGACCTATGTTATTTAGGGCAGGCCAGAATTTTTTGTCTCCGTTGACTGCTTTATCGTACTGAGCGATCGCGTCTGGTAATCTACCCAGCTTGTAATAAGCATTGCCTAAATCAAACAGCCCCTCTGCGTCATTGGGTTTTAACTTCAAACCGGCTTGCAAGTTTTGAACAGCCGCGTCGTACTTCTCCTGTTGAAAGTGTGCTGAGCCCAAAGCGAAAAGAATTGCGGCATTTTTGGGGTCTAGCGAGTTTGCCTTTTCTAAAGCTGGGATCGCCTCGTCAAACTTACTCGTCTGCAAATACAAGCCTCCTAAAAGGAACCACGACTGGTAACTTTTGGGAGCTAGCTGAGTTGCCAGGCGCGCTCTTGGCAAAGCCAGTTCATATTGCTGAAATTGTGCTAACTGAGCTGCTTCCTGTGCCAGGCTCAACCCCTGTCGCTCCAGCTGGGCTGAATCTAGTTGTAATGTGTGGGGCACAAGTGCTTGTCCCAGTGCTGGTGTTGCAACACCCCATAGACCGAAGAGAACGAGCAAAGACAGCCAGGACTTACGATTCGGCACAGTAACGCCTCAACCAACTTCTGAAAGGTCTTCAGCTAGCTTAAACCATTTGCAGTAAAACGGGAGCAAAATCGCCGAGGAAAAGGAACACCCCTTGGGATGTAGCCACCTGGGCACTGTTAATCGTTAAGATTAAGGAAGATTAAGTAAATGAAAATTCATATCCAGTTTTTCTATCAGCAATATGTTTTACAAGCTGGCCTATAAAACTTAACAATGGCCACGGCTCTCATCTGGGCGCTTAGCTCCACCCACTTACCTTTATTGAAACTGGCAATAATCAAAACCTGATATGACCACACACATCCAACTTCCTTTGATTGGCAAAGTCAAAAATCCTTCTAGCTGGGTAATTGGGCTGATGACAGCTGGAGTCCTGGTTATTGGCTCTACAACTTACTTGCTAGTGAATCGAGCGACGCCGAAGTCAGACATTGCTGAACTGATCGTACCCGTCGAGTCACAAAACCTCACTCTAAGGATCACCGCTAATGGCACGGTGAAGCCAATTCAGAGCGTTAACCTCAGCCCCAAAACATCTGGACGTCTATTAGATTTGCTCGTAGAACAGGGAGACAAAGTAGAGCAGGGGCAAATTATTGCCCGGATGGATAATACAGACGTTCAGGCGCAATTGAGTCAAGCTCGCGCTCGCCTGGCTCAAAGTCAAGCAGAACTAGATGAAGCGCGCGCTGGGAGTCGTGTAGAAGAAGTTGGACAAGCTAGAGCACGTCTAGCGCAAGCCAAAGCCGAGCTAGACGAAGCCCGTGCTGGAACTCGTCCGGAGGAAATTGCTCAAGCGAAAGCCCAAGTGGATGTCGCGAAATCACGGGTGAATTTAACTAGTAGCCGCGTGCAGCGTAATCGGGACTTATACAAACAAGGAGCAATTGCTCAAGACACGTTGGATGAAGTTTTGGCAGATGACAACAGTGCCAAAGCCAGTCTCCGAGAAGCGCAAAGACGATTGGCGCAACTGCAAAATGGCAGCCGTTCTGAAGAAATAGCCCGACGCCAAGCGGCATTTGCAGAAGCGCAGCAGGCTTTGCGACAATTGGAGAATGGCACTCGCCCAGAGCAAATAGCGCAGCGAGAAGCAGCAGTTGCCGCAGCTGCGGGCCAACTAGAGGCTGTTCAAGTGCAGCTGGCAGACACAATCATCCGCGCTCCTTTCTCCGGAGTTGTAACACAAAAATATGCCACGGAAGGAGCCTTTGTGACACCGACAACTTCTGCTTCTAGTACGGCGTCGGCAACCTCAAGTTCGATTGTGGCGATCGCACGCGGAATAGAGATTATAGCTCAAGTTCCAGAGGTTGATATCGGACAAATCAAGCAGGGGCAGCAGGTTGAGATTATGGCAGATGCTTACCCCGATCAGGTCTTTAAGGGTCGTGTCCGCCTAATTTCCCCGGAAGCTGTGATCGAGCAAAATGTCACCTCGTTTCAAGTAAGGGTGTCTATTGATACCGGCAAGAACGAGTTGCGCTCTGGGATGAATGTAGATGTGACGTTTTTAGGAGAAGCTCTGAAAGATGCCCGAATAGTACCAACAGTGGCTATTGTGACTGAGAAAGGAAAGACCGGAGTGCTAGTACCAGATCAGAATAATAAACCCCAGTTTCGCCCAGTCACAATTGGATCGAGTGTTGAAGACAAAACTCAGATTTTGTCGGGCTTAAAAGTAGGCGATCGCGTGTTCATCGACCTACCCAAAGATCAGATCAAGCAGGATGGGGAAAGCTAATAGCTAAAAGCTAAGAAATGGATATTCTAGAAAGTGTCAAAATGGCGACCACAACACTGCTCGCCAACAAACTGCGTAGCAGCCTGACGATGCTAGGCATTATCATTGGCAACGCCTCGGTAATTGCGATGGTCGGCATTGGACAAGGAGCGCAAAAGTTGGCAGCAGAGCAATTTGAGTCGCTGGGGCCAAATGTGCTATTTGTGGTTCCCGGCAATCGGCGGGCTAGGAATACTACATTCGACGCGCCGAGGACTTTAGTGCTGGCTGATGCAGAAGCGATTGAGTCTCAGGTTCCTTCCGTCAAAGAAGTCGCGCCCCAGATCAACACTCAACAATTAATCACTTACAGCAATAAAAACTCTAACTCGCCGATCACCGGAACAACGCCAGAATTCCTCTCAGTACGCAGCTTTGCTGTAGCCAAAGGCCGATTCATCACAGACTTGGACGTGAAACGGAATAATCAGGTGATTACCCTCGGTTCCGACTTGGCAAAAAGGCTGTTTGGCAATGCTGACCCCATCGGTCAGTCAGTGCGAGTTAGAAACGTGTCATTTCAAGTTGTGGGGATTATGGCATCGAAAGGTTCGTTTTTGGGAACAAACCAGGACGATACCGCTTTTGTGCCTATTACTACGGCGGCAAACCGGCTGGTTGGACGACGCAGCTCTCCTTACGGCGTCCAGGTAACCTTCATTTCCATTGCTGCTAAAGACGAGGCAAGTATGGGAGCCGCCCAGTTTCAGATTCAGAACTTGCTGCGACTGCGGCATAAAATCGTCACTTATGACGACTTTAGTGTCAATAATCAGAAAGATCTGTTGCAAACAGTCAACACTGTCACAGGTGGGTTGACAATTATGCTAGCGGCGATCGCGGCAATTTCCCTATTTGTGGGCGGCGTTGGGATTATGAACATTATGCTCGTCTCCGTGACCGAGCGCACTCAGGAAATTGGATTGCGTAAAGCCATTGGTGCTACCCAGCGAGATATTTTGATTCAGTTCATGATTGAAGCTGTGATTCTCTCAGCATCTGGGGGCTTAATAGGCACTGCCATAGGTGTAGGTGGTATTCTAGTCGTTGGGGTGTTTTCACCATTACAAGCTGCGGTTTCACCGATTGCGATCGCGATCGCTGTTGGTGTTTCTGGCGGCATCGGTCTATTCTTTGGTGTCATTCCAGCACAGCGGGCGGCACAACTTGACCCGATTGTGGCACTTCGAAGTGCTTAAAAGCTTATGGATTCATCAAAAATTCACTCTCCCGTTCGCCGCACCTTGCTACTCGCTATAGCCTCTACCCCATTTACAAGCGCCTGTACACCATGGCTGACCGCACTCGAAGCCTCATCACCACAGACACGCCTCGCGACACTCGAAACCGATTCGGGCGGTCGGCTTGGTGTCGCCGCGGTAGACACTGCCGACGGTACACAGTTGAACCACCGTGCCAATGAACGGTTTCCGCTATGTAGCACGTTCAAAGTGCTCGCGGTGTCCGCTATTCTTGAACGAAGCACGCGTGAAGGCGCACTGCTACAAGAGCGCGTTAAGTACACGCCGAGTGAACTCGTTGCGTACTCACCTATTACAGAGCAGCACGTTGCGGGCGGCATGATGGTCGCCGAACTATGTGCCGCAGCGCTCCAGTACAGCGACAATACAGCCGCGAATCTGTTGATGAAGGTACTGGGCGGCCCATCCTCTGTCACGAAGTTTGCGCGTTCCATCGGAGACAGCGAGTTCCGTATAGACCGCTGGGAGACAGAACTCAACACCGCGATTCCCGGTGATCCACGAGATACCTCGACGCCAGTTGCGATGGCTCGCAGCCTGCAACGGCTCGTACTCGGCGATGCGCTTGCTCCACCTCAGCGGGACCAGTTGCAACGTTGGTTGCGTGGCAATACTACGGGCGCTGCAAGGATTCGTGCAGGTGTACCCTCAGATTGGCAGGTCGGCGACAAAACGGGAACAGGTGAATACGGCACGACCAACGATATCGGTGTCGTGTGGCCACTAGCTAAACCACCGATAATCGTGGCGCTCTACTTTACGCAGCGCGAGAAAGATGCAAAGCCACGCAACGATGTGCTTGCGTCGGCAACACGAATTGTCCTGGAGACATTCAGTTGATCACCTAACGGTGCTGCGGCTATGAATATCCAAGCATACACACACTGTGCCTTGTTAACGCGCGCGCTGAGGAGCGGTACTATTTCATTCGGAATTCTAGCTCCTGACTCCTATTGGTTGAGTTTTGTAGGGGGCAAGAAGCTAAAATATAGTTATGTCCCAAGCTACCTCTACATCTAACTTGCCGACTACTGATGCCTCCGCCACAGGTCGTCCCATGATCGTCTTGGTGGATGGGCACTCCTTGGCCTTTCGCTCGTATTTTGCCTACGCTAAAGGGCGAGATGGAGGGTTGCACACATCCACTGGGATTCCCACTAGTGTGTGTTTTGGCTTCCTTAAATCCCTGCTGGAAGTGATGGCGTCCCAACAGCCAGAAGCAATGGCGATCGCGTTTGATTTGGGTTTGCCCACCTTCCGCCATGAGGCTGACGATACCTATAAAGCGGATCGCCCAGGAACACCGGAAGACTTTGTCCCAGATCTAAAAAATCTCCACGAGTTGCTACAGGGCTTAAACTTGCCCACTATGACAGCACCGGGCTATGAGGCAGATGATATTTTGGGAACTCTGGCACTACGGGCGAGTGCCGCCGGATATCGAGTCAAAATCCTCACAGGCGATCGCGATTTATTTCAACTGATTGACCCGCAAAAGGAAATCAGTGTTCTCTATCTTAGTAGCGCCTTTATCCAGCGAGATAGTACTGGTCCAACTGAGTTTGGAACAGAGCAGGTTAAAGAGAAATTGGGTATACTACCGTCCCAAGTGGTAGATTACAAAGCTCTTTGTGGGGATACATCGGATAATATTCCTGGTGTCAAGGGAATCGGTGAGAAAACAGCGGTGCAGTTGCTCAGTACCTACAACACCCTCGACGATATTTATGCCTCGCTAGAGCAGATTAAGGGAGCTACTCGTAAAAAGCTGGAAGCTGGAAAAGAGGCAGCTTATCACTCCCGGTATATGGCTCAACTGGTTGATGTTCCTTTGGAGATTGATTTAGAAGACTGTAAACTCAAGGGTTTTGATAGCAGCGTTCTGGAACCAATTTTGGAAAAGCTAGAGTTTAAGTCTTTTTTAGGCAAAATCACCAAACTCCAGCAGCAGTTTGGTGGTTCAGTGCCAGATGACAACTCACAGGAAAATTTTTCAGAGACGAGTGGCGTTGCTATGGCTGACGCCTCTACAGAGCCGATCCAAATACCAACATTTGCTAGTGACGACCTCTGGTTTTTCAGTGCTGCAGATACAGAAAATGCCGAGCAGCAAGCAATTTCCCCGATTACACCCCGCATTATTGATACGCCAGCTAAACTGACCGAGTTGGTGAACCAGCTGCAAACCTTTACCGATCCAGCTGTACCAGTTGCCTGGGACACCGAAACCACAGACTTAGAACCACGTGATGCTCAGTTGGTGGGGATTGGCTGCTGTTGGGGTGACTCAACTGAGATAGCCTATATTCCGCTTGGTCATATTGGGGGCAACCTGGACACAGCCACAGTTTTAGAGGTGTTGCGTCCAATATTGGAAAGTTCAGACTATCCCAAAGCTTTGCAAAATGCCAAGTTTGACCGCTTGGTTCTGCGCTTTCAGGGAATCAAACTGGCTGGCGTGGTTTTTGACCCAATGTTGGCTAGTTATGTCTTGAATCCAGATAGCAGCCACAACCTCGGTGAATTGTCTCAGAGGTACTTAGGATTGACTGCCAAGAGCTACACAGATTTAGTGCCTAAAGGCAAAACAATCGCAGACGTGGATATTTCTGCCGTAGCCGACTACTGTGGCATGGATGTCTATGGCACGTTTGGGCTGGTTGCGAAGCTACGAGAGGAACTAGAAAAAGTACCAGCCTTATACAAGCTGTTGCTGGAAATAGAACAGCCCTTAGAGCCAGTTTTAGCTCAGATGGAATCTACTGGTTTCCACATTGACCAGGCTTACCTTAAAGAGTTCTCAAAACAACTGGAAAAGGATTTAGCAGCTATTGAGGAGCAAGCTTACGCAGCGGCTGGCGAGAAATTCAACTTGGGTTCCCCTAAACAGTTGAGTCAGCTATTGTTTGACAAGTTTAACTTAGACCGCAAGAAGTCTCGCAAAATCCAGACGGGTTACTCTACTGACGCGGCAACGTTGGAAAAGCTGCAAGGAGACCACCCTGTAGTTGATGCAATTCTGGAGTACCGCACCCTCTCTAAGTTGAAGTCTACTTATGTGGATGCTCTACCGGTGTTAGTACGTCCAGATACCCAGCGGGTGCATACGAATTTTAACCAGACTGTCACATCTACTGGTCGGTTGTCTTCTTCTAACCCTAATTTGCAGAATATTCCTATTCGCACGGCTTTTAGTCGCCAGATTCGTAAGGCGTTTGTCCCAGAACCGGGCTGGTTGATGGTGGCAGCTGACTATTCGCAAATTGAGTTGCGGATTTTGGCTCATCTTACTCAAGAGCCGATATTAGTTGAGGCTTATCAGCGCAATGAGGATATTCACACCGTAACTGCCCGTTTGCTGTTTGAAAAAGAAACGGTGACGCCAGACGAGCGTCGCTTGGCAAAAACAATTAACTTTGGCGTGATTTACGGCATGGGTGCGCAGCGGTTTGCGCGAGAAACAGGTATAAAGGCATCAGACGGCAAGGTGTTTATTGAACGGTTTAACGATCGCTATCCCAAAGTGTTTGCATATCTGCAACAGATGCAACAGGAAGCGATCGCGCTTGGTTATGTGGAAACAATTTTAGGTCGTCGCCGCTACTTCAGTTTCACGAGCGATCGCCTGCATAAACTCCGCAACCGCAAACCCGAAGACATTAACCTCGATAACCTGCGTGGATTGACTGCATATGACGCCGGGCTACTACGGGCAGCTGCCAATGCCCCGATTCAGGGTTCCAGCGCTGACATTATCAAGATTGCGATGGTGAGACTGCATGAGATTTTGCAGAACTACCAGGCGCGACTGCTATTGCAAGTGCATGATGAACTGGTGTTTGAAGTTCCTCCATCTGAGTGGGAGGAACTACAGCCTCAGATCCGCTCCGTAATGGAGTCAGCAATGCAATTGAGTGTGCCTCTGGTGGTCGATGTACGTGCGGGGCAAAACTGGATGGACGCGAAGTAGAAATCAAGCTGTTAGCTTAGAAATCTTCGTCTAATTCATTCTCTGATTGAGAATTACCTTGTCTAGAACTAGCGAGGCTCCAGAGAGGTTGGGTTAGTGCTATACCTATTATTCCTAAACCAGCGCTGAAGGCCAGTAGCAAACCTACTGGTAACTGAACTGACTCGAAAGTCAGAAGTTTTAGGGATACTGGTGTGGCGTTTTGGACGGAGAGGATCGCGATCGCCACAACCCAGCAGGCTAAAATTATAGAAGTGAGCAGATTGGCGATGGTTTTCATGGCTGCAACTAATGAAATTGGAGCAGATGGATTAGAGTTTTGATGGTTGGAGCTGGTTAATTATCTGTTCCATCTGTTTGGCAATTTGGATTTGTTTTTCTGGAGAGTTGGTTTCCAGATAAACGCGCATCAGGGGTTCGGTTCCTGAAGGACGTAGGAGAATCCAGCTGCCGTCTTCTAAGTAGAGTTTGATGCCGTCTTTTCGACCAACTTCTTTTACTTTGAGCCCGGTAATACTTGTGGGTGGGTTTTTGGTAAAGGAATCAATAACAGCTGCCTTATGGGCTTCATCTAGGTGGAGGTCAAGTCGTTTATTGTGGAGGGGACCACCTGCTTCTGCAATTACTTCTTCTACGAGTTGGCTTAACGGTTTGCCTTCGTATGCGATCGCTTCTGCGACCAGCATATCTGCCAAAATGCCATCTTTCTCAGGAATATGCCCTAAAATGCTTAATCCACCCGATTCTTCCCCACCAATTAGCACTGTGGTGTCACGCATCTTCTCGCCGATGTATTTGAAGCCTACAGGTGTCTCGTAAATTTCTAGTCCGTAGGAAGCCGCCAGGTTATCTAACAGATGAGTGGTAGCGACAGTGCGGACGATTGCACCCGTTTTACCTTTGTTTTTAATTAGGTGACGCGCTAGTAGTAATAGGACGGTGTTGGGTGCCAGTACGTTGCCTTGTTCGTCGATGATACCGAAGCGATCGCTGTCACCATCAGTTGCCAAACCTAAATCTGCCTGATCTTTTTTCACTGCTTCCGCTAGCCCAACTAGCTGTTCTCCCTTTGGTTCTGGCATTCCGCCACCAAACAGGACATCGCGGTAAGTGTTGAATCTTTCTACCTCACAACCACAGTGTTCCAAAACTGTATCTAAATAGCCGCGAGAGGTAGAGTAAAGCGCGTCATACTTCACCTTCAGGTGAGCGCTGCGAATTCGATTTACATCTATTAAGGTATATAAGAATTTTAAATAGTCTGGTCTAGGATCGAAGCTAGAGATTTGATCCACTGAAGTGCTGGGTGGCGTATCGTCTGTACTGAATATATTTGATACAATAGTATCAGTAATTTCTGGAGTAGCAGGGCCAGCGTAGTCAGGAATATACTTAATTCCGCAGTAGGTTGCAGGATTGTGACTAGCGGTAAACATCAGCGCTCCATCTGAATTCAAGTGGCGGGCGTTGTAGGCAATTACAGGTGTGGGGCAATCTCGGTCAACAATTTTCACCGTCCAACCTAAGCCCGCCAGTACCTTGGCAGCCGTCATGGCAAACTGATCAGCAAGAAATCGGGTATCGTAGCCCACGAGAACTGGTCTATCTTTAGTGTAGGCAGTTTCCAAGTAGCTTGCGATCGCCCGCGTCACCTTCCGCACGTTGGTGAAAGTAAAGTCATCGGCAATAATTCCTCGCCATCCATCGGTACCAAACTTGATCTTGCTGGAATTGTTACTGGCGCTCATCATTAATGCCACTTTCCTTTATTCATTATTAATAGTACAAGACGCTTCTCGCTTTGCTTTGGTCGCCTCAAGTATACTTTTCTGGCATTTTTGACTTACTGACTCTTAGCAATGCTAACCTCCAGATGCCCCTTTTTCAGCTCCTATATTTAGTTTTATCGTTGCCTCAACCGTGAGCTACCTTGACACTCGACCTAGCTAGTTGCGTATGAGTTCGGGCTGAGCTTTTAACCCGCCATCTCTCCCAGATGTTTTTCTAAATAGGGAGGTGCGGTAGCAACGGATAAATACCTGAAAATCTAGTTCCTACTGTAATATTTTATACTTTTGCTTTGAAAAAGATGAAGGTTGGTTTTGCATGGGTTGTATGGTTGTGTGCCAGAAAAGTCTGGGATAAACAGCAATGGAATTTCTAAAATCACCGTCAGTGCATAAGTTAGTTTTGCTAACAACTACTAATAAATAAAAGGAGAACAGACGCGCTCTTTCTTCATTTCCAACAAATCGTCCTTCAGGTTTACTGTATGATACTATATCTATTTATTATGACAAATTACTACTAAAATAAGAGAAATTTATGCTTTCTAAGCTTTATGACCGTCGTCGTTTTCTACAAAATGCCGCCCTGTTCTCTACTGGTTTAGCCACCTCACTAACTCATGCTCGTTTGGCGAGTGCTGGCTCTGGGAAAAATGGAAT
>QQTW01001308.1_pt1 | contig 17296 bp, 14 predicted proteins | sample 1904831 | NCBI WGS metagenome assembly QQTW01 (sample SAMN09435610, study PRJNA476489) | Subsurface metagenome, whole genome shotgun sequencing project. | reverse complement strand
AAATCCGAGTCGCAGCAGCCATCCCACAATCGGTTTGTGCGCAGGCAGGGGAAGTCAACTGTCACAGGCCGCCTTATAGCATATTGGACATGTTGGTCGTTAGCGAACCTGCGCTGATAAGTCCAGAGATGCGTTGCGCTTTGCGGATGCAGGCACAGCCACTATAGTTTATTTAGATCAAAAAAGAAAACAGAGTAGACGATTAGGCAGAGCTGAAAAAGCAGTGCATATGATCGAACATGCATAGATGACGAAGTTCCATGCCTACGCTTTGATCCATGAACTGCCCACAGAAACCCGTTGGAATTGCGTAGCTTGCATTTTCGACTTGAGTTTTAGATTTAGTATTGACCGTGTAGTATTGCTTTCTTCCCGGCCTGATAATGGAAAACATGACTGTCCACTGGGTGTTTATGTAGACAGACACAATGTCGGGGCTCTGTAGGGTGCCCGTACGTTGTGGTTGAAATACGTAAACCAGATCAGGATTTTTCAGGATCTTGTGTAGAGGCACTGAAGTTCATTTGGGCTCTCACAAACTCATGAACTCTAAACCGAGGGGTCTGATGAAATCTCTTTCTTCCAACCGTTAGTGGCCACCAGCTGATGGGTCTAGATGAATGAAAACTCACACAGGTCTTAGGTGCATGACGATTTCCACGAGCGTAACAGCCAACGGCCTTAACGTTGCAATCTAGATTTTCCGCTTCATTGGTCCCTTCGCCATGTTCGGAAGATTCAAGCGATTCTGATTCACGTCCGGTCATGGCGAACCTTATCTGGCAAACTCCTGCATGCTCGAATGGCAACGGGAATGGGAGCACCACCATAAGGCTCGGGCTGCACACCGAGTCGATGAGTTGTAGCATGTTGGTCTTGCACCATTGCCTCCAAGCTCCAGGCAGGCCGAGAGTGACTATGTAGGATGTTGAGGCCAGGTCGTGCATGGAGATGTACTCGCAAGTGGCATGATACTGAGCCTTGGAGCGCGGCGCAGGGTGGCGAGGCGCCAGACCGAAGCTCTCCTTGCTCTGCATTGCTAGTCCAGCATCGAGAGTACACAGAGTGATTCCAGTGATGGAGAACAAGAGGAAAAGGACGGTTTTACAGTCATGCCTGAAACCTCTCGATGCGAGCTTTGGCGACATCACAACAGCGGTATGAAAGTAGGATGAGAGCGTACGGAAAGTAGAACAACGGCATCAAAGTCATACGGACCTTTAGCGTAAGCCAATCGGACCCTTTGGGTCTAGCTATACTTGACGCCATCACCTGCTGGAGAGAGCCCTGGAGGCTGGACTATCAAGCGGAGTCGCCGCAAGGCGTACCAGCGGGACAGTGTTATAGAGCCTTGGTACGCACCGTGCTGGAGATGCAACTGTTTATGTACCTGACTGTCTCGTCCTAATGGGTAAAAGACTGGATCGAGATGTCGAGAACATCTGGATTGGCAGCACTATTCACGCGCCAAGAGGTTGTAATCTTCTAAGATACCTATGTAATATACTTTACGTTGAGTTATGGCGCCCTGAACAGAATCATGTTGATTATTATATGTTATAACGTTCAATAGTTGAAGGCAATTGGCCGGAAAACAGATTACACCTCCAGATTCGTGCTAGCGTTGATACGAGCACAACAGCATTCACACCACTCACCTCGACGGTCTTTTCATGTTGTTCGTGGCGACCATGCGGGCATCATATTGACTTCTTGTCCGAATGATTTCCCTTGACCGATTGTCCGGAATCGGCTAGATCTGCAGCTTCAGCAATTCACAGTCCATGGAGTTTCAACAGGACGTCGAGTCCTACAAGACCCCCTTGCGACCAAGAAAAAAGCAAGGAGTGAAGATACCGAAGACTTTGCTGCAAAGGCGCATATGTCAGTGTGCCTCTGGTAGCCGTCATGGGCACACCACAACTGGACTCAAGCGCATCCTGGCGTTCCGAACGATCAGAACCCGGATCTCAATTTATCTACATGCAAAAGACAAGTCTGCATTGAGATCAGCTCATCCTGACCTGCAATACCTATACAACACCCCGTTCGGGCTCAGATTGTACGACGGTTACAGAGCCGGTACCCATGGTTGCTACCGCAAACAGCACAAGTGCAGCGCAGATAGCCTACGGAAATCGCTATTGTTTTGTCAATTGTTCCAGCAATACCCCATCTTTCAGCTACTGAAATGTTACCTGGGTGTAGGGGAGATCATCTCACTGAGCAGGACGTGCCGCACATTATCACCGCTTTACAAAAGTCTATTGACCACGGATTGGAATATCAACATTGCTCTAGCTCGTTATGTCAAAGATCCTCTTGAATTTCGCCGTATCATGAGAGCAACCGGGACAATGATCGTTGGTCAATTCACACTTGAGTTCTTCAATCGAAAAAGCGAAGGCGGACGCAGCTTAGCCCTGCTGACTCACGGTTGTCATGAAAACTTGTTTCATGAGTATTTTCTTATGAACGGGTATTCTATTGACGGGGTTTCTCAGTGTTTAGCTGAAGAATGCGACGGCCATAAGAAGTACAAGTGTCGGTCAAGGATGATGGAACCTCAAGTCGAGATACACTTCGAGTATGGACCCAACGGTCACCGTTGGCAACTTTGGGCCCGCCCGTTGACGTGCCTCGTGTCTATCATCACGTGGAAGAAGGCATTCGCTTTGCTTCCGAAACCAACATTTCTAGATGGGCAGGTGTACGCCTACACGGAGACACCCAACACACACGAGTTAGTCGATTTATTCAAGATGTACAAGGAAAGGGGCTGGGAGATAGGCCATCGGAACGGTTCGCCGGAGGAAGCGCACGACGAAGGATTACGGAGAGTAGGAGACAGCCTGACCTGGACGATCTCGTTCGGCTCGAACGGGCTGGGGCCTCTCACAAAGCGCGATTTGCTCCTCGAGTATTCGCAGTTTGCCGTTCAAGCAGTCCGCCCCAGTTGTCCCATCACCATCCTCTGGAGCCCCTGCTTAGTGTACATAATGGTACCTGAGGCCTTCCTGGATTCGGAAATTGCTTCAAGCGCGCTTCAACTACCTTCCGCGCCTGTGGACTTGACCTGGATGAGGTTCCTTCTGCGACGATACGAAGAACACCGTGTCACGGAGCGTGTCCGCAGGGCTAGATTGGGAGAGTGGTTCTTCGCAAGGGCTGGCTTTGTTGGCATTCCGCCTTACAAGGAGCCACGCCAGGATTGGAGTGACCTGTTTGTGAAGAAACTTCCTGCATGGTACGAGATGTGGGAGAGCCAGATGGCGTATGGCTGTCATGTTGGCCTACATGACTTCGACAAGTGCTATTGGTCGGGCTGTACGGAGAAGGAGGACGACTCGCTCTGGGACTTCCCCCGCCCGCCGCGGCACTCAACGTCGGATTAGCTTAAGTACCGAGGAAACTGAAAGCGAAAGCATGGTCTGAGGAAGATTTGCAGTACCCACAGGACGTGAGGAACTGAGTCAAGAAAGATCTTACCACTATGATATCATCATCATGACCTTTTTAAGTTAGAAAATCTGATACCCTCATCTCAGGTGAAGCAGTCGGATTCCTTACAGTCCTGAAATACTGCAACTAATACGCAAGCCGTGATATCGAATAAAGATGTGAATTGCCCTATCGTGACAGTGATTGCTCGCTCCGAAGCCAGCAGTTACATAAAGCAACGACTTCGACAGAAGACGAATAGGGAATGCGCTTGATGGTGTGAACCCACTCCAGTGACTTGGATTCCCAAAAAGGAGCAAGTTCTTCTGCAAGATTATGCAATACGCGTTATTCAATTCGACTAACGGTTCCGAAAACTAGAGCTGCATTACATTGTTCTCCTTTGATATTCTTGGATGCTTCAAATATTGCCATTCTGCAATCAGTACGCCTTTTCGAGTGCTACAATAAGTACCCTGGATAGCACTTGTACCTCATTCGACCCTGGTTAATCCATATTCCTGTGAACACACACATCGCTAAATATACGGTATCCCAACGGCATACTGTCCGGAGAGCACGTTCCAAAGGCTGCTCGTTTCCTTGGGGCGAATCCGGCGTGGCAATGTCTTACCAAAAAATGTACTGCTGCCGCATCCTCCGTGGTTAAGCTCCATGAGGCAAAACTGAACCAAAAAACACGTCCGGTGATGGAAATGGAAGGTCCAATTGGTAACGCTCAGGATGCACGGCAACGCTGTAAATAAGCACAAGGGAAAAGCCTGAAAATCCCGGTTGGGAGACCAAGTCTTACCCTGAGATGTGCTCGGCTGTAGACAAACAGTGAAACATCAGTCGTCACCGGAGGCAAGGGCCTCGCATGGACGGTCCCTGCTTCAATCAATGAACTGTAGGAATCCAATGGATTTGAACAAAAACTTCAGTCCTTGACGCAGGCAATCCATGCAGCAGGCAACGCTCCGGCTTGGCTTGGTAGAAAGTACCCTCTTTAGCCGAATGGGTCCGGCGTCACGGTAAGTAGGCATTACCCGTCACCTTCGACGTGGGCCAGGCTCCTCCCTTCGGTGGTCGAATCAAGTTCTTTATCAGTGATATGGCTATATGGGTGACTCCATTTTTCATGGCCTTTTTACCCACCGCCGTGTCCTCCGTCACAAGAACTGCAGGTTTGGCTTCCTTGTGGCTTTTAGCTGGATGATCCCTGGTGTGCGAGGCCAGATCACTCTGTTGCCGGGCAATCTTGATCGAGGCCTCATCTGAACTCTCAGTTCCTCCGGTCCAGAACTGACATGGTGGAGTTTCCAGAATCTTCCGGGTGACGTCCTCTCCTTTGGCCTCAAGGATGCGGATCTTCTGTTTGTTCCGGACTGCTTCTTTGACAATGGCCAATGCCAACCCCGCAGCTACATCATGGGTGTTCGCGTGGCGAATGATCAACCTCCGCATCACTTGATGAAAGTCAGCTCGCACCGAATGGGGGAGGAGCGAAATCTAACCAACACTGGATACCACTACGTTCCAATCTTGGCTGTCAAGTAGCATAGTGAAGACATCCTGGTGGTTCAGTAGCATACCCTCGTCAAGAACAAGTACCTAGCAAAATATGTGAACCGATGACCCGGGGAGCTGGAAGCCGGAGGAGCACTAACTGTGTAATTATGAAGAAGCATGTTCTTTGCAAATCCAGCGGAATCGGTTGAACTCAATCTTCGCTGATGTTGTGGTCCCGTCTCCGGCTCCCGGACTTCCAGCTGTTGACCCCGTTGCATGGTTGTCATTTGCGGTTCAGGCTCGCCAGTGTCGTCGAGTGGTTCCGCATCGACCATCTCGACGTTCTGATCAGGCAGATCGTCCATGACCACGTCGTCGTCGGTGCACGATGGTGTCGGTACGAAAGGGGAATTCGCGAAAAGTGACGGCGCTACAGATCGAGTCTGCCTCTGACCGTCGGCGAGTGACCATCGTCCAGCAGCGGAGTCGAATTGGATCCAGTTCTCAGACTGAACATGTTAGCAGTTACCACCAACAACGAGCGAAAACAGGCTTTTACAGAAGCTATTTGAACTCCAAGCCAGAGTATTCGTTGGGCCCTTGATTTGGTTGTAGAAGCCAGCTCCATAGTCCGCTCCTCTGCATCAAGCATCGTGTTCTTGAACCAGTCTCTCGGGAAATAGGAGAAAGTCCACACTTGTTCCTGGATCAGGAAATCCTCGGGAAGTGGTCGCCAATCCCCCCTCTCTGGCCGTGGAAACGCAGGATCGGTTGCCTGGGCGCTCAACTTCTCAGATTGCGACAGAACATTCAGAAAATCCGTAATTTGTTTCCAGGGGACACTTCGCAGAAGCGGACCAGCGTATGAAGATTGCGTACGTTCCAAATTATAAAAGAAAAGCAACATAGTGTGAACGAAAGGATAGACATTAGCGTCGTTATGCCGGTGAAAAACGACCGTCATAGTACTGACGCAGAGATACCAAGACTTTTTGAGATGAGTGGTGAGTTGATCTTCACTCTGGGCTTCGGCTGGCACTTGCGGTCTTACGCCGGCTATAGCATGACGGTCCGAGCCTTGAGGTCTCTCAATTTCTTGAGCGGGAGAAGTGCTCTGGGATGCAGTAACGCCATTTCGCTCCTGGAAAGCACGGAATAACGAGGAGTCTGAAGAACCAAAATCCAGAATGGAGGAGATGATTGTAACGGCAATATAAACGCCTTGCTCCTTCCAGCGCGACTGTGCATGAGAAATATGGTCTTCCAGTCGCCGTATGAAATCATCCGCAAAACGTATTAGATCATCGTATGATTTTCTGAAAAGACAGGAGACAGCGCTAATGAAAAGAATGTCAAGTTGAGAGACACGGCCGTATGATGCAAGGGAATTCGTAAGTATGGGATCGAAGAGCGTCATAATAGATTCGCGGGTGCCCTCGAACGGTCGTTGGCTTGTGAGAGACCGGGAGTAAAGGTAGAGCTGCTGAAGAGCGTTGGGCCTCGAGAGAATTGCCAGATGATGATACAACCGCCCAACCTGAGGGCTCCGATCGGCGGTTTTGCGATACCAATAACGTGCAACTCCCGTCCAGACCTCGCGGTCGCGATCGTCGTCCTCGATGGCCATCCGGTACCTGCCCAAGTCGCCGAGGCACTCCATCCAAGTCGTTTCGAATGTCGGCACGGTCTCATAGAGCAAGGCGAGCATCTGATACGCGTGATATAAGAAAGCCAGCATGTGGTCGAGGGATTCGGGGAGCCTGTGCCGGAGGACCTCCAGGAAGGAGTGGATACCATGTCTCCAAAATCGCGCCGGCATGGAGTACCGCTCGGCGAGGCGCCTCAACGCTGGACTGGCGGAGGGGTGTTGAGACGCCAGGAAGAAGTCGTGGTGCTCATGAAGCAAGGTTCTATGGATGGCGATCAAAGCCTGCCAATGGTCTTGAGTGAGGTCCGACTTCTGACCTGCCTTTGCCGTCATGATCTGCACACGGTCTACATGGATACATCTGGACTCGATCACCGTGATACCATTGTAAATGGATTTCACTTCTGTCGTCAGTTGCTCGGGAGATATCTCACGTGACTCGGGTTGAGGGAGTAAGCCCGGATATTGAGTATTCACATTGCTCTTGAGCGCGACTGGTGACTGATGAGCGATCAGTTCCTGGGAAGAATTTGGAGTGTCCCTTGCACCGAGACTTCCAACTCGCTCGGCACGAGGATCCTGCATTTGTGGACGTGTAGTCGTGCGAGGATTGCTGCTCAAAGCTGGAAGATGGGACTTTGATGGCCGCAATGAAGCCGGAAGGGAAGCCACGGTCGGGTGGCGGGCCGGTTGATACATGAAATTCTTCTGAGAAGCGTCCAATGACTCGAAGGAGTGCCTTCCACGATCTTCAGAGGTGTCATCCGGAGTGAAGACATATTGGGTTTCGTCTTGGGAAAAGAGCGAAGGTTCCGGAGTATTACGCGGCTTCTTCGGATTTTGGAGGGACCGAACCTTGGTGTGCTTCTTTCTCTCCGGGTCAGGCGTAAGCTTCAGCTGGTTAATTCCTTGCGTGGGCTTCGCAGTAGGGTCAACAGGCGACGGCAAGGGCCCACCAGTCAGGCTTTCGGTCTCTACATGATTCTGCATAGATTCCACGCTAGAATGTCGGTCTCCCTTCAACCTTTTTCTGACGGATTGAACACCAGATCAGCTGACTGTAGTGAAAGACATCTCAAAAACGACGGAGGTGGAGTACTCACGCCGGGGGTGGCGCGCGCTGGTAAACCGGCGGATGTCCGTCGGCAGAGGTGCGGTCCATGGCGCAGTCGGAGCCATCGCTCATTTCCGAACGCGCAGCATGACATTGATGCTGCTGCTGCTGATGATGAAGCTGGTGTCGCTGGCGCTGGCGCTGATGCTGCTGCTGCTGGCGCAGGTGAGATTTCTGAAAGTCGACATTGACGTTGGCCCGCGACTCTTCGAATTCTCGTGTGATCATGGTCTGACAGGAAGCGAGCGACAGACGCTGACGATTTCATCCGCACAGCTCGAGCCTCGGTCTGGCTCCATATCTGGCTTAGCGGGTCGTTGTTTCACGATCTGGCGGATCAAGAGGAGGGAGGGGTAATGAAATGAAATACATACTTGTACGATGTTGCGCTGCCTTGTTGGCCAGGCAGCCGCGGCACGGAACCGACACAAAGGACACTCTCGCACACAGAATCGAGCCGGGTGAGCGCCCAACATCCGAGCTCGGCGGTCAAAGCGATGCGGCTCAAGAAGAAGTCCTCCTGAGGCTCCAGAGTCCGCCAATGGGGAGGAGGACGAGACAGGGTCACGGATATGATATGGCGAAAATGGGATCGCCGATGCAAGCAGCAGAAGCGGCTTCACTTCTCAAGTCTACAGAGCTTTACCGCGGCGGACGTCGGATGGTTTTATTATATGCTGGGCAGGTAAATGCGCCAGAGCCTCCGACACATGCATGCGAGCGGTTTGCGAACCATTGCCTGCAGAGTCCGTTTTAAATGACGGGTCGAAGAGCGCTGTCCACAGGTATGGTGCGAGTACCTATGTATTATTGGCCTTGCGCCCCGGGCAGTCCCTCACCTCCAGGGCTGGGCAGCGTTGCCTAGCGCTATCCAGTATCAGATCATCTCACCGGAGATGGTATCATCTCGATGAGTGGATGAGTGAGCATCAGGCTGAGCTCTGGAGTAAATATACCAGTCTGCGAAGCCAGAGGCCTCGTTCTGATTCAGGAGACCTGCAACCGCCAGCTCGAACAGGCTTACTGAAAGCCTCTTCGCTAATAATTAGCCTAAGTCTCCACCTGATTGCCCGGGTGAGGATTGAAGTCATCAACTTCAGCCCTCAGCCTCGTGATGGACACGGCAGAGGACTAGTCTAGTTCGATCACCATAGGCTTGCAGACTCTCGGTTGCTTGACCGCCCGATCCAGCGCGGTCCAATAGCTCACGCGCAGTTAGATCTTTGAAGACGATCGACTAGGTTCCCTTGAAGCCTCATTGCAAGCCGTCAACGCCAACCAACAATTACGCTTGAAGGCAACCAGTGACACGATGCTCAGAGAATCATTCGGGCAGAACGAGACACAAGGGATTGAAGTCGGGTAGTTGCGCAGCTACGATGAGCCAGATAACAGCAGAAGAGAGGCAGGGCGTGCACATAGGGAAAAGCTTCGTTGGACTATAGCATCCGTGTACTCCGTACGTTTCAGAGCAATCCAGCTGTCGTGAAACACCAGACGTATGCGTGCCATACCTCCCTTCATAAATGCACAACACACGTACAGCATAGAAACCGTGGTTAATAAACAAACATGATTAGATGCAGCTTGTGTACCACAGGGCGCAGACATTGCGATCGCATTAGCGGCCTCTCAACGTGACACGAAAGAGCGCCTGAGTCGCAGTAGGAGATAGCTAACCACGGAACCTTCTGAAACGCATCGGGCTGACTTCTGCGGCAGAATAAGGAATCAAGGCACTTGAGCCATACAGTGTGCAAGGATAGCAGAGATGCTCCAAGAATAATCGTCGCGGGGCCCGTCTTCCTCACCGGTGCCTACGACCTGAAGGAGCAGCTCCTCTTGCGACGCGGCCGGTCCGCCAGCGTGCCGAACGCGATATGTCCCGCGGACGATAGCCTCGCTCGCGGCTCCGGCATTGACGACGAGTGATGCTACCGAACCAGCGTCTCAATGCCAATTCACGTAAAGTTAACCGAAATTACAACAGACGACTGACGGACGTGCAAGCCGCACTCGATAATGAAAGTCAGAAGGGAAGGTGGAGATTGAAAGTCTTGACTGTTTAGGAGCTTGACCATCATGAAATTACGCAATACGGAATATAGAATATGATGCCTTGAAGGCGTTGTCAGGCGGAGATTGAGCAGCTCCTTACCTTGGACTGAACACCCCTGGCCGGACGCCATACGCGCTCGTTTTAGTCAGGTACGCGAAACTCAGGAGGCCTCTGCATGCTGAAGCTCCACGAACGGCTTCTGCCTTGAGCGTTACGCGCCTTCGCGTTGATAGATCTCGCCGATACAAAGATGAGGTGAGAAACCGACGGCGAATTTGCCTCCATTGCCCTATCAGCACGGAGCCGTGTCGGGCCATTACCCGCCTCCCAGAAAGAGTTTTCCGCCTAGACGGTGAGTCTGACATCCAGACACTGTATGTCTTCCCAAACGTCGGAATGGCGCGGACGGCTACGGAGTACAGCCGGCGGATATTTATATGGCAGCCTTGAGGTCGCGGCTCTTTGCAGGTCACGATGGCTGCAGGAATCTCATGGAAACCGATTGACATGTCAAACTTGCTCACCCGTTGCTCCGGATTTTGTAGCCTTGAACACGGGGTCAAGGATCTTCGCCCGTAAGAAAGCTTATATTCTTCTCATGATCCAGGCAACAGCATCTTTACTGTGGTGCACTATTCATAGCTTCGCTTTGGAGTGTATTTTAAGATGCCTGATACCTCGTGTATGTAATCTGATTGGTAAGTCCCGAGGTCTGCCTCAGCTGCAGTTCTGGGGGTTCGTCGGTGCTAATCAGGCATGACAGTTGTTGATCACCGAAGCAATTGATGTGAGCATCATCAATTGCTTTTTTGCCTGTTCAAAAAGACTTGAGATAACTCCAACGATACATAACCGACTTGGTATTGTGCCGAATATGACATCAGTAGTAGTGGATGAGGTCGATATTCCAAGGTTGGCAATGATGCCAATGAAGCGTTATCGGCAAGGCTGGCATCGAAAGCCAGACATCCATTCTCCACCGGTTCGTCAGCGACTCAGCGTGAATGAATGGAGTTCCCACCCGCTGCCGCACGATCCCGATATGCATGGAGGCTGCATGGTCTTCGGAGGGCATCATACGAACCAAGCACGAGGTGTTGCGATACTCTTACATGCCCAGGTGTTTTAGGCAAACAACGCGGCGCATCGGAATCCGGCCACCACACGTGCAGCCGAACCTTCCAATAGTTCAACGCCAGAAAACCTACTGCATTGTGAAGCAATTCCATCACTCGAAGTGGAATTTCTACAACCCTTCTGGCAACCAAACAAGCCACCTGATTGGTCGTTCCCTCTTTCTCTCTGCACATGGCATCTCCCGATGACATCGTGGATGCCAGACACCTGGCACATAAATGATAGAAGGCTCGCCATCATGTAAGGCTTGCGCGCCTCGTTGCCCGGCATATGTGAACGATAGCAAGCATTTCCTTCAATTCGTCAAAACCACGGTACGCCCAGAATTAGCAAAATGAGGCCGCCTTGTAGCGCCGCAAATGTATATATATCATCCATGGAAGACCGTTCCCATTGATGCCCAACTCGCGAGCTATGCAAAATGAAGCCCAAATTCATGAAGTCGTGAGGCGGTCATCTCAAGTGTGCGAGCAATCGGTCATCCAACACATTCTAAGCGCACAGAGTGAGATTCCGTGGTCAGCCCTGATTAGCGCTCAACCTCATCGGCGTCCGCGGGATCACCGGACCGGAGAAGCTCGGGCTCGTTTAGATATACTGGTCATGGATCAGTCCAGGTCTTCGTAAGGCTGCAGCGACGCGCCTGACTTACCATAAGGCTTAACGAACCACGTCAGGATGAATGCAACTGCAAAACCCCCGGTCAAGCACACAAAAACTGCCTGGGGAAAATCCGCAACGGTGACGCTGTAGATAGCGTTGAAGATGGTCGGCCCCGCGACCCGGGCTAAGGCGTGCAAGAGGCCAGATGCTCCCAGCAGTTGCCCCGTCCTGTCGGCCGGCACATGCTTCGTCAAAGACGACTGCAGCGTGGGCGATCCAATCCCGCCGACTGAGGCAAGCGCACCTGACAGTATGAAGAACGGGCCCGATCGCGAGAGCGTGTAGCCCAGATAGCCCATCATGTCGAAGAACACTGCCACGCGAATGACGGACAGGTCGAACATATCCGAACCGGAGTTGTGCTGTCCTGAGCCTCGACTGGGGCCTCGCACAAGGCGTGTCAGGACCGGTAAGACGACAATCAGGCAGAACACGCGGCAGATGTTGACTATGGACAGGAATATGCTCGACTCGAAGTTGCCCCAGCCGAACTCGTAGTTTGAGTATATGACGACGATCGTCATGGAGCTCATTGCAACCCCAAAGACGATTGTATCTATGGAAGACAGCAAGACAAGATTTCGGCGAACCGCGCTGCTCGACCCCTCGCCAGTTGGATATAGAATCTTGAGAGGTTCAAGCACATTCAGCGCGCGGATCTGGTTGATCCAATCCGAGGAGGGCCCGGCTGCTTCTCGTTCGATGCGATGCTTTTCTCTCGCCGCATGTTGTCGTGCCTTGCTGAGAGATTCGGGGATAACAAGAAGAATGAAGACGATGAAGAAGATGTGAGTAGCCAAGGCGATGTAGAAAACGACAAGGACGGAACCCGACCATTTGATGATATAACCGGCAAGTATAGGACCCAGCGCGATCCCCGTAAAGAGACATCCATGGAAATAACCAAATGCCACATTCCGTCTGTTCGGCGCGGTACAGTCGCTCGCATACGAGTAAGCTATCGCCATGGCAGCGGTAAAGGAGCCGCAGAGGCCGTCCAAGGCATATCCAGCTAGAATCCAGTTGACATGAAAAGAGTTCGGGTAGGTTGCGGCTAAAATGGTGATTACTTCACCAGCAAAAGTGCCAAAACTGGTAAGAGTCAGGATGACTTTTCTGCCGTACCGATCCGAAAGCGCGCCGAGCTTGGGACTTGTAAAGGCGGATAGCAAGCCTCCGATCAAGCTTCCATACAATGTGAACTGGGCGACGCGCGCTTGAACTTCAGGTATGCGGCACTGCGGATTGTCCTCGCCGTAGACGACCGGCACCGTGGTAAAGTTAGGGTCTCTGAAAGATTTGTCGGCCATGTACTCCCGGCATATCAGAGTCAGGATGAGGTTCAGCTTGGGTACGATGATGCCGCCGAACGCGAGCGTATGAAGCAGGAACGGCGGGAGCATCCAGTACAGCTTTTGAGTTGCACGTCAGCATGTATAACAGTGTCGAGGTAAAGACCTGGGACTTACCGAAGGCCGTTTAGTCCATGGCAGTGCATCGAGTTCGGACTGGCCGGCCCACTGCCCTTCGCCGTCATCGCCATCTTTCGACGGCAATGTCCGGCCATCCGGGAGAAGAGGCGTCTCTTCTGTATCCCGAGGAGTTCGTAAAGGGTTATGCAGGCCTCCTGCTATGGCAAGTGTTTCATCGCGGCCAACGGCAGTCCCAGCGCCAGCGACAATGGATGGTTCGTTCTCCTCCATTATGGCAGAGCAACTGACAAACCGAGAACACGCAGCGAAACGGGTATTCGCTCGGCGAACGCCTCGAACGTCAATCGAGGACGTCGAGCGGTTTCAAAGAAACAGGAAGCAGGAATCCTTTGACTGCTGGTCATGAAGCATGCCCTAAATGGGTTCTCAAGCCCAGAATTGCGATATGAGCTCCTAGGAATGTTGTAAAGCGCATATTGTGAGAACGGCGGGATGAAAGGGAGATGTTGGAGAAATGGTCCGCGTGGACGAGCTGCCTTGATTGGAGGATGCGCAATCGAAGACGTCTTGATTGCTAAGCTTCGGCGTCCGCGGACGTGTCGCGTATCTCCCGAGGTCAAGGTACGAGATCCCGATCGGTGGACCGGCATCTTCCAACGACCGGTTTCTACATTTATTTCCACGGCACGTTACAACGGTCAAGGTCTGCCCCGATTGCTTGTGAACCACAGAACCACCAGACTGACACAAATGTATGCGAAGATATGTCTATACCACTATCTTCAAGGCACTGGTGAGGTGTTTAACCGTCGCGATAGAACAGAAAAATCGCAGTGAATTATCCAGTGTTGGTTGGCATGCAATCCATATGACGGCATCGCGCGTCACCTCCCGTCAATAGCCCTGATTGGCCTTGTCAGGCTTCAACTACAGTGATCACTCCACCAACTCCACCACCAGAAAGAGGAGATGCAATCGTATATCACCAGTCATCATCCTATGTGGGCACCATCGTCACTCATCACAGGTATCGCAAAGAAGGCATTGGGTGGTCCGATACATTTCCAGGCAAACCTCCCTCGGTCAACTCTTTTCGCACAAGATTTCGACCAGCAGTGATCGCCCATGACCGGACTCTGCAGAGCCCAGGCCCCTAAGGGCGAAGAGCCATTGGCGTGTTGATGGCTTTTGACTTTTTGATGACATTTGACTTCTGCTGACCTGTCCAGGCATCAATTGATGTCCGGTTCCTCATCGGACGGTAGGATCCGGTTCTTGGAATGGAATACTCCGTACTTGTCTGACACATGTCGTTCCGTAGAAAAGGTCGGAGCCAGCGATTGCGCGCTGATTTTGCGCTGCTGCTTGTATCTGGTGGATGTGGCTTCGTGGATCGCAAACACCTTGGCGCGATTATTATTATCAGGTGTAACAATTCGTGATCGGATTCCAAGAGGCACCGGTTTGTTAGGGTGCAGCCCTGGGCAGGAAAGCAATTGGCTCGGAGAGTTGTCAAAGAAGAAATAATACCTCCGCCGCAAGTACCGGGCGCCCCGTTGGCGCTTGCCCTGCGACGGGAGGTGTTTAGCTTCAGTCCTGACAAACGCGACAAACAACTCCGCGTCGTCACTCTCGGAGACGTTGCATCTTCATCCTTTGCTTCTTGTCGAGCTGCGCGTGGTCCGATGGCCACGCACTCGCTCTCTGAACTCAGAGAGTGCTCTCCGGCTTCGGACGACCGATGACTGAGTTCGAAAGAGCATGGGCTATCGCTCATGAAGTGCTTGCGCGAGTGCAGCGAGCACCGTGGCCGCTTCTCCTGGCATTCTTCCTCTTCACTTGCTTCGGTGTCTCAATAATAGTAAGGCCACCAAGAAACAATTCATCTGGATGCATTGCATAGCTGACATGTGACCTTATAGCTTTACCTTGCTGTGTTCATTGCGGCGCCAACTCCCCGCGCACCACATCGATCCGAGAAAACGTATAAAACAATACTTCCGGATGGCAGCATCAGTCCCCACGAGCAATTGCCATGCTGGCTCGACCGCTGGCATGCAGAAAGATTGGCTGCCCTCAGACAGCAGCAGCCGCTGGACCAGTGCAACCAAGTCGATCAAGGGGACCTGTTCATGTCTGTAGTCGTCCCGGCCTTCAATGAAGAGGAGCGGCTTGGCGGAATGCTCGAAGAAGCCGTCGACTTCCTGCAGCGCGCATACGGCGATGCCCACGGCCCCAAGACCGAATCGGACTCCCCCTCCACCTCCGCGACATTCCGCAAGATCAAGGGCAGCGCCGCACACTCCAACGGCTCAGTCAAGTCTCGCGGCTCGGCAGACGTCGGCAGAGGCTGGGAGATTCTCATCGTGTCCGACGGCTCGACAGACAAGACGGTCAAGACGGCGCTGAACTTCGCACGCGACCACCAGCTGTCGCAGTACCCCATCCCCATCCCGGGACCCCGCACGCCGCACCCAACCCACGCCACGAAGATTCCTCACGGGTCCATCCGCGTCATTTCCCTGGTGGAGAATCGAGGCAAGGGCGGTGCCGTCACCCACGGCATGCGCCACGCGCGGGGGAAGTACGTCGTCTTCGCCGACGCGGATGGTGCGAGCAGGTTCGACGATCTGGAGAAGTTGGTGGAGGGATGTCAGGCCATAGAGGACTCGATGGGACGGGGGATTGCCATTGGATCGCGGGCTCACCTTGTCGGTAGTGAGGCAGTCGTCAAGGTCGGTTCCTAAGTCTATCTGCTATTGCGGTTGAGCTTTTTGCTGATATGTGTGTCGAAACAGCGGTCCGCTCTTCGCAACTTCCTCATGCACGCCTTCCACCTCTTCCTCCGTCTCATGACTCCGCCCGCCACATCGGAGGTCAAGGACACTCAGTGCGGCTTCAAGCTCTTCTCGCGGCCGTCGCTGCCATACATCGTCCCGTACATGCACTCGGAAGGCTGGATATTCGACGTGGAGATGCTGATGCTGGCCGAAAGTGCCAACATCGCCGTGGCCGAGGTCGCAATCGGTTGGAAAGAGGTCAAGGGCAGTAAGCTTAATGTCGTCTGGGATAGCTTGGGCATGGCATGGGGACTGGCAATCTTGCGGGCGGCATGGGCGTTTGGCGTTTATACCAGGTCATGAGGATTTCGGGCGCAACGTAATCGCATGATCTGTCTAGATGATTTCAGGCTGCAGACATGAAAATGCCACCTTCAGATTGAGTTCACAGCCTCTGGCACAGCACACATGCATCTGTTCGCTGCTTAGATGGTTGCGGGTAGAACCAAGTGTCCTAACAGCTGCCCCTCACCCCGCAACTACCATTGCAATTGGTTGTTGCCTACTACGTTCACATCATTAGCAGTCTAACCCTAGGTATCGACACACAAGAATAAGTGTCCAGCTGATCGCGACGAGTTCTGTGACGCATGATATGCCAAGTCGAGAAGATCGCGACCTTGGGACCCTGTCAGTATCAGCCACTTGGCTCGGCACTTCCTGAAGCCAAAACATGGTCCTCCGGCAATCAAACGGAATGCTTACTGTCGTCAAGCCACTTGCCCTGAACCAGGAGGCCATGCTCGAGCCGCTCCTACACGGCAGAAGCATTTCAGTAAGCTGCGCGCTGCACAGTACGCACTGTTCAGACTCGAAGGCTGGAAGAGACACTTGAGGCATCATGTCTGTACTGCATTGTCTCCGCACGACCCGTAAGCGTTTATAATTTGTAAGTCGTCGGCCGGGATCGTCAAGTGTTGCCAATCAGAAGCCGGGCGGCAATATGTGGTCCGCGTGAATCGTGGAGGAGAACTAGTTACGAGTCTCGTACTCAGCTTGCGTTTGCCTGCGGAGCAAAGTAACGGTTGAACGAGCTCCCACTCCACTGGTGCTGATTGAAACGTTCCGCCATCGGGATTTTCCTGGAGTAGCTTAGGGGATGGCTTCTCCGGACGTGTCTTGGAAATGGCGCGCCATTGGGAGCCACTTGCGATCCCGATGGTGAAGGTTGTGATTGGTCTCGTCGTTTCGGCTTGATCAAAAGGAGGATGAACATTCCAGCGACAAGAATCAGAAGTAGCAAGATTATCCACCGCTTCGTCGTGCGCTTCTGATAACCGGTTGCCACCTTGAGTTCCTTGTCGGTTGCTTTGACATCCACTGCCATTCTCTCAACGTTGTAGTCGATGCGGTCGAGCATTGTCCCTTGGTCTATCACCATAGTCTGCAGGTCTTGGAAGATATTCGCTAATTCGATGATACCTTGAGCAATGTCCTCGATTTCACGCT
>QQTW01001307.1_pt1 | contig 17304 bp, 20 predicted proteins | sample 1904831 | NCBI WGS metagenome assembly QQTW01 (sample SAMN09435610, study PRJNA476489) | Subsurface metagenome, whole genome shotgun sequencing project. | reverse complement strand
AGCTGAGCGGGTTCGGGTTTGGATTTGTGATTGGAGCTGGTTCTGGGACAGGGTTTGAACTTGGAGCGGGAACGGGAGCGGGAGCTGGGTCTGAATTTGCGCCCGTGGTTTCGGCTGGGCTCGCTTTGGAGCTTGACGATCCGGCCGCGCTTGAGCTTGAAGCTGCAGATGTGCGTGGAGTCGTTACTGGGCCTGGAGTCGTAACTGGGGCTGGAGGGGGAGCTGGCTGAACTGGGCCTGGAGGTGGGGGAGGAGGTGGGCTCGTCTCTGAACCAGAGCCTATTTGGAAGGTCAGTCACCATAATCAAGCAATAATAGTCTCTCAGCATCTCTGTCTGGTCTCTTCGCTCCGCAACTCTAGACGGGGATGGATCGAAAAGAGACAGTGCATCACGTACATAGTTGTGAGTAAGCTTCCAAGAGTGGCGTGCCGGAGCCGTCGGAATTCGTGAGACTGGGATTGCACATGCCAAGATTATCTTTATAGACGGGCCCCTAGCGAGCGTAAAGAGCTTTGTCAGTATATGCTTCAACGTAGGTTCGCAGTATCAACGACTCGGAAAGTTATGGGCTGAGACGATGGATGGTCGAGAGAAGAATCCACTTACAAATTCACCGCAGTTCCAGAAGATCTTATCGACGTAGCCTGTCGCGGCTGCAAATTTGGTTACTGTCTGCATCCACGAGATCATCCCATTCTGATCGAGGGCGCAACCCTGCTCCGTGGACGAAGCCGGTGACAGCTCTGTTATCCAGAGCTTCTTGGTTGGATAGCTGTTGTGCACTGCAACAATCTGGTCAATGGCTTTCTGTGCGTCTGGACTGTAGACGTGGACTCCAATTATTGGAATCTTGTCGAGACACCCAGCACATCGGGCAAAGAAGTCGGAGAGCCAGCTGCTGTAGGTATAGGCGGGGGCGGGGGAAATGAATTTGGTGCGGGTAGGTGTGTTGATGAGATCTTGGAGGGTGCGGGCCGATTCCTCTGGGGAAGTAATAGGTGTCCAACCCCCAAAGCTAAAGTCCGGTTCGTTGTAGAGCTCGAGGAATTCGGGTGCGTTCGGGCCCGTGATTAAGTCTTTGGCCGTTTGGACGTCGCGAGGATCCATGACGATCCTGATTTGAGCGCTGTCGAAGGCAGGCGATGCGGGCGGTTTGCCATACGTAGCGGTATTCGAGATCGGGTTGATGCTGAAGCCAACTGCAAAGATGATTAGATCGATGCGCGCTGACATGGACTTATGAGGAGAGCTTACTCCAATTGGAGACACCCGCACTCGAAATAGTATTCCAGCGGTTCCCAACATCGCCTTGCTGAGGCATAACCGTGTTGAAAACAACATTTTTGAAGCCACCTGGGCATGAATTGGACTGACGTTTGACCAGAGGCGAAGCGTCACCCAGTGTCAGAGCAAGATTCAATAACGAGAGTAATTGCAGAGACATCATAATGAAAATTAGAACTTTCTTGCGGTGCCTGACCCAGAATGTCTATCGTAAATTTTGATGCATTGGGAGCCGGCCCGCAGGTCACACAGAGATATATATGTGGAAAGAGTGCATGTAGGGCAAAGACTTTGCCCCGCGGGCACGGCATCGTTGAAACAGAAGGTGAGCGGCGGTAAACCTGGGTACCGGCCGATTATGCGAGATTCAGGGAGGAGATAATAGGAAGGGTACATGTAATATTATCAGAGTGATATATTCCAGATCCTCGGAATATGGTTGGAAACGTGGTTTATGACACGGAAGAATGTTGAAACGTGGATGCAGATCGCCGACGCCGTGGATTCCAGGTTCGAACAATCTTCGAGGCATGTAAGTTATACGGCAGATGATCTCTTGTGCCCATTTCCATATTTGTGAGATGAAAAGTGTAAAAGGATGAGGCAGAGGGAGAGGGCTAATGTAACGAGCCGCACCTGAAACGGTGCATCGAGATGCTTGGCGCCATCGACTCGCGCGGGTAAACAAACCTCCAGTCGTTCAGGATTGTAATCTTCGGGCAGGTATCCGCCAGTCACCCCTAATGCGCCGCGATGATCTGACCTCGTCTGCCGTCCGCATCATCATTGTAATGCCGGACCATGCTTCCTGCAGCTATTGTTAAGACCAGCTATTGTCCGAAAATGCAGTCTTTCTGGGACATCTCTTATCATGAATTTGAAATTCAACGTGGAATATCATGAGTGTCCATAGTCCACCAACCCCAACGTTGTGGCGTCCTTGACAAGATTCCCATGCGAGATTCTCTCCGGGATGGTGTGCTCGCGGCTATAATACCTGAGACCCTCCCAAGACCGAACTAAGCCCCAAGACCTCGTCATCTCTCTTCTCTCCAGATCTCGAAATCAGCTCTCATGGACTTTCCAGATGATTACCTTATCGATTGTGCAAGCCTTCGTGATATAAGCTTAACTACAAGGCCTGTTTGCTTCATGATGCTTGTCTAGCTTTGCGAGAGATTTAAAGAGCTTGGAAGCGAACGTGATGAGGCTATGCAACTGCGCGCAGCGCGGTAACCATTACAATCTCAACTTCTCTCTACTGATCTGAGCCGTATCACCTTCATATGAGTATTTCCCTGTGCCCTGATCTCAAGTCAATGCCAAAGACTGTGAGACCGCCGCTCGGAGGATGATCCACGTGCAGCTAGCAGCGGGACGGAGTTAGGTATGGGGCATTGGCTGCAGTAGCTCAATACGTCAACGGGACGATTCTTCTGAAGCAAAACTTATAACACGGCTCATCCAAGGCCAGACCATGTACGAGTCGTACGCCTATCCATATCATATTACGGCAGGAATGCTTGTGAGAAACCTGGCTATGTCAATACATGAGGTGGCGGTGAATATGGGCGCATCCATCCGGAGACGATGGCCACTTTGATGAAGTGTATGTGATTGTCTGGAGCACTTTACCTGCTGAACATATTGACGTTCACCGCATTGCCGTCAGATATTACAACCCTTTCGCACCGGGACGTCTTCACCACTCCCACACAGCCAAATTCCACCATAGCAGCATCACGCCCCATTCCTCCCCATAGCTAATTCCACCCTACTCATCTCCATAATCCATAATCCCCTCTTCCAAAGCCTTGATCTGCAACGCCAACATGCGTGAGAAATACCGACAAAGCGCCAAATTACCACCAAAGAACCAGAAGCCCGGGTGGCCCGTCCGTCTCCACATAGTCCTCAACTCCCCCTCTTCGTCAAAGCCCCAAACGTCCTTGACACGCTCGGCCAGTTCATCGCCAAAGATCTTCCGCGCCGTGCCACGCATGTTCTGATAGCCGGTCGCCAAGACAATTTCGTCGGCGGGCAATTCGACGCCGTCGGTGAAAGTCACAGAATGTGGGTTGATGGAGGCGATTTCTTGGCCTTGCTTGACGTGGATCTTGCCGTCGGCGATGAGTTCAGAGGCGCCGACGTCGATGTAATAGCCGCCGCCACGCTGGAAGTATTTCATAAAGAAGCCCGAATCGTCAGGCCCGTTGTCGAGTTTGAACCCGGCTTTGGCGAGACGGTCGAGAAGCGCCTGGTCGCGCCTGGTAATCTCAACCGTGGCGTCCATATGCATGCGTTTGAGAAGGGGGTTAGGGATGGACATGAAGAGGAGGTCGGCGTCGTCAACAGGGGGGCCGCCTTCTTCGTAGACGCCGCCGAGGAGCACGTCCAGGCCGGCTTTGGAGCTCATGACGTAGGTGCTGCTGCGCTGCACCATTGTGACGTCGTAACCGTGCTCGTAGAAGTCCTGGGCAATGTCGTGGCCCGAGTTGCAGCACCCGACAACGATGGCGTGTTTGCCTTCGCCCGATGACTTGGCGCCGGTGAATTGGGAGGAGTGACAGAGCCGGTCGCCTTGGAAGCCTTCCATGCCTTTGATTTGCGGCATGTTCATCTCGCCAGAGTGGCCGGTAGCTTGGATGACATGGCGAGGGTGTAGCGTGCGGATTTCTTTCTTACCATCCGCGCTTTCGCGTTCCACAGTCACGGTCCATTGGCGCTTGTCTTCGTCCCAATGACTGTCTTTGAGGCTAGTTTTGGTCCAGACATTGAGTTCGAGGATCTTCGCGTAGGATTCGAACCAGTCTGCAAGTTTGTCCTTCGGTGTAAAGACGGGCCAGTGCTCAGGGAAATTGACGTACGGGAGATGATCGTACCAAACAGGGTCGTGCAGAACGAGTTGATGGTATCGATTGCGCCAGTTGTCGCCGACGCGAGGATTACGGTCGATGATGAGGTTTCCCACGCCCAGTTGCTTCAGCCTTGCTGCAATAGTGAGGCCCCCTTGTCCAGCACCTATCAAAAAGCATATCAATATGGTATAACCCTAGGAAGGAACGTGTATCTTACCAAGTATCAGCACCGTCGGCTCCATATCACCTTCTAGGTTCTGTTCTGCCTCCCTCCGCTCTCGCCAATTCTTCCTCCCAGGCTTGCCGCCGTGTTCAACCCCATGTGGTCTTCTTGCACCAACTGTCTCCTCGTGACCCTTGAGCTCATGCATGGTTGTAAAAAGTGTGAATGCCTTCCACTTCCCACCATCTTCCTGATCTTGAAGGAGCCTCACAAGTCCTCTGCCTCTGCCGACATCAGTTTCGACGGTAAGAAAGCTTTGTACACCCTTGACCTTGCCGGAGAAGTCGACAGCAGAGACGCTTGGGGCGCGGAGCTTGCTACTAGTGTCGATATCGACAGCTTGAAGACGAACACCTTTGGGAGCCTTCTTGAGGAAGGCGACCATCTTTTCGGTGCCTTTAAAGGTATGATAATTCCACGACAGGCAGAGCTGATCACGCCAGTACGACTCTCTGAGGAAAATCTTCTCAAGACCGGCGAAGTCACCGCCCTTCAGGACATTGTTAAACGAAGAGACCCAGTCCTTGGCAACTTTGTCGACATCGACATCCTCAGACGGATTGGCTGTGGGATAGTTCGCCGCAGTGAGGCGGCTTGAGCCAGGTTCTACACGGTTGTAGGAGGGGGTTTCTACTGCTGCTGTAGCCATTCTTAGTGAGAAGGGACTATGATACAGATGTGAAGAGAGAAGAGAGCCAATTGCTTCAATATTGCAAATCTGAATGAGGAATGAGGAAGTACAGTGTCTGTATATAAGGAACAATTGCGATCACCACCGCACGGATGGAAGGAAAGCAGGTTGATTCCTGATGATGCAGCGGAAGCCATTCGGATCCCCGCCCCCCACACCATCATTATCGGCATGGTGGGGTTGACGGACAGATCTTCCCCATTTTACCCCAGATGCTGTAGCGCGCTGGAGCCGAGGATCGCAATCGTAATAGCGCCATGTAACCAAAGTACGGGAATACTATCGGCCCCGTCAGTAGCGTATGGGGCACGATTAGCAACTGGTGTTGGTCCATCGGATAACTGCCTCTGAGGCAAAGCAACTCGGCAGTTGAAGATCTGATAGTCTCGACCCCAGATTTGCTAAGACAAGAGTCTAGAACTCCGCTAGAACATCAATTCGTCCGAGAGAAGGGCTACTTCGACCCCCTCACGGAGCTTGAATACTCTCAATGATTTGTCAATCATGGTCACTAGCAGGCTGTGTACCCAGAAGTTGAACTGATGCTCGCTGATGGTGAATCCGAGGCTATTCGACACTTGAATAACCTCCCTTTCGCTTCCGGGCGCTGACGGAGGAAAAGTGTTGTCGGTGCCAAGTGAGTACCAGCTATGAGCAAAGAAGTGTTTGGACATCCTTGACTGTTACGGGCGTCAATTATTCACGTTCAGTTGCCATCTGCCGGTCAGACTGCAATCTTTTCATGATCTAAAGTATCCTAAACATACTCCATGCATTCATACATGACGACATCCAGCAACAGCACCAAGCTTGTTAACCGTCCCGCCTAGAATTCCAACCCAGATGACCTAGTACTCTCACGACGTAATCTTCCTCAAAGTTGCTAAGTAGGGCAGCCTATTGGTCGAGGACCGACGAAAGTCACGCCAACCCCTTTAATGTCGGCCATATCTATATCCTCCATACCCTCCATAACTTCCGTGTCCTCCATGGTCGTGATATCTCCCATGTGCACCATACCCGCCACCATATCCCCCACCAGATGCCCCACCACCGTACCCGTCTCTGCCGCCAGCACCACCACCGTACCCACCTCCATAGCCACCTCCGTATCCTCCTCGACCATCGCTTCCATACTCATCTTCATACTCATCTTCGTACCGACCTCCATACCGACCTTCAAGCCGACCTTCAAGCCGACCTTCATGCCGACCTTCATGCCGATCTTCATGCCGACCTCCGTACCTATCTCTTCCCCCAGCAGCAGCACTACCACCACCATCACTATCACCAACACCACCACGAACCACATAATACCGCCCACCAGACGTACCCAGCCTGGTCAACTGCTCGCTACCAGATGCATGAGGACCACCATCCAGCCCTCTCGCCCAGTCTCTAACACGCTCAACATCACACTTGATAAATGAGAAATCCGCTTCAGGAGCAAGCAGAAAGGCCTCCGCGAGCCCGTCATTGAAAGCCAAAGAGGCTACATCGGTGGGAATCGTACACCGCTCAGCAAGGGCCTGGACTTGCTCGGGCTCGGCTACGATTGCGATGTAGCCTAGCCTGACCTGTTCTTCGTGACCGGTTCGGCTGCCTGGGAGTGGAGAACGAGGGCGGGAATATGGGTATGGGTCCCGGAGGGATGATGGATCTCCCGATCTGCTGGGTGGGTCATGAAAGCGGGTAGAGCTTGGGCGGTAGGGGTCCCGGAGTGATGATGGATCTCCCGATCTACTGGGTGGTTCGTGAAAGCGGGTAGAGCTTGGGTGGTAGGAGTCGGTGGAGTGTGATGAACCGCGTTGGGGTGGGCGAGAAAAGGGTGCGGTGTTGCCTGAGGCGCGACTACTACGCTGGCTAGGTCGGGTGCTGATGTTGTCGAAGTCGGAGTCGGAATCGGAGAAGAAGCTCATTTTGAGTGAAAGCTTTTGGGTTGTCGATAAGAGGAGGTTGATGGAAGAGGATAAGAACGTAAAGTTTGATGGTTTTGGGTATTGGTTTGAGTTTGAGAGAGAGGAGGATGGAAGACTTAATAGACATGGTTGACCGGCTTCACTGCTGGCAGACGGGAGTGACGCAGCAGCTCCACTCTGCTTCACACCGCTCCTTCACTTCATCGGCGTCTGCAAGTAACATGAAGTTAGTCCAGTGATTTGGGCATTCATCACGGCGGTATATCGCCACGGGCCGAGGTGCCCTTACGGTGATAGCACAGGAGTCGGTATTGTTGCGTCTGGGCTGATGACGGTTGTTGCGCCTTGAAAGATCATGTCTGTTGCTGTCAGCCACGCTAGGTATAATGGGTGCGATCGAGTAGATCGATGGAGCACTATTATATATATAAGGGATGATCTTTAACTCTTCGGTCTTCAAGATTAGAAAGCGCAGATTAAGAAAAGAAGATTTAGGCTTAGAAAAGGGTTCTTGAGTTTTTAAATACTAGGAGATGGGCAATAGCGCAAGCAGCGGCGTCTGCTGGTACGCTGCTCCACGGCGTGGGTTATGCGCTGGTTGCGGCAGGTTGCTTCTCTTGCTCTTTTGGGTTGAGAGTGAATAACTCAAGTAGTGAAATTTGAACCACTCAACTTTCTGATATTTTGTCGTACCACCCACAATATCCCTCAGATCTTCATGGCACTTGATTTTCAAATGAGTCATGTTGTCGTGCGACTTTAGGCGCTGAACAAAGATGTGGATTGAAGCTCACAGTGTTTGTGACAGAGTGTTTCTGCCAAGGCATGTTCAGCTCTCTTTGGTATAACCAACTCAATAAGTCCTAAGACCGACTTTTTGCTCTTTGAACTATACATCAAATTCATCAGTACAAGCGACACATCAATCAAGGAAACAAGCAAACAAGACTCACATCAAACACTCCACCCACACCTCTAAAGAAGCCCTCTCCCAAGACCCAGACATCTCGCATCCCATTCCCAGCTAGCTCACCAGCGCCTAAACCCACATTGGGCAACCCACCTGAACTCCCACCCTTTCTACCCCTCTTCTTGAGGGGGTCAGTGTCATCTCCTACGCCCATCCTCGTCTCCACAACCGCGCCCACACAGTATCCACTTCCTTCTCTTAACCTGCCCAAACTGAACCTACCACCAGGCGAGCCAATCCAATCGCTGCCTTTGCCGCCTTGCATAGCTGGGAACCTCCATCCGTTGAACTCGAAGTGCAGGACCGGTGGATTTAGGCATGGGAAGAGATGGAATCGGTCATATGGCGGTGGAAGCGGTCTTGAGCCGGAGATTGAGGAGTAGAAGGCTCGTACGGCTAGTGGGGGGCCGAGGATGAACGGTGTGTTCAGCTATTTGATATTTAGACGATCAGTAGGGTAACATTGAGATATGGAGAGCGAAGATCGGGTGGCAGACGGACGTCAATAACAACTGGCTGGTTCTTAAGCACTTTGCTTCCGTCAACCCAAACACCTTGCATGAGAATCTGCCACCACCCTTCAGCGCCCTGCACCTTGCTCCACTTCCAACCGCTGTGCCAATCCCTGGCCTCGGCCTCTCTATCTGACTGAAGATCTCGCTTCTTCAAGATCCCATCTGTCGGGGAAGTCTGACTCCCTGCGGCAGCTCTCTCGGCTTCACCCAGCCTCTCCAGCTCCATCCGAGTCTGCTCCATCACAAGATCCACAGCTTCGGCGCCTGTCCCGCCAATACTCAAAACTCCTTCTTGGTTGTTTATCAGCATGACTGAGAAAATGCTTTGCTCGATGGTCTTCTTGTCCAGTAGCTGGGTCAGCAGTGACGGAGTTTTCGTCTGGCTGAGGTGCTTGGAGGGGGCAAGGCCTAGCATGACGCCTGAAGCATCGAGTGTGCTTAGAGATGATTTGGGAGGTCTGCAGTGTGCGAATGATATCTCTATTGAGTCATTGCTCATTGGTAGGTGGAGGATCTCGGTGGGTAAGGTGCAGCTTGGAAACGGATGCGTGTTGGACCTGACTGAATGAGAGATGTCAGCATATTGTACGGCAGGCTCTGGGATACTTGCTCTTTACCGTATGACTGCGAGAAGAAGTCGTCATAACGACTTCCCCTACTACTTGTTGTAGTAACAACGTAAAAATCAGATAGTAGCATGTCCAAGTCCATCTCCACCTCTTGCGGTGGTTCTCCAATACGGACATTGGCAAACCTGCAACAAACATCAGACGAAAGGAATCCTAAGTCGATACTTCTACAACCATCTCCCAACTGATCCTAATTCTCCCATCAATTTGCCTTCTTCCTTTCCACCAGCTTTTCGTTCCTTCGCCTTTCTGACAAGCTTATTACCTCGAACTTCTCTTCTCGAGAGATTGAACCTTGCCTCTGCCTTCCCAAGCTCCTCAGCTAGGAAGGTTAGGTTGGCGGTGTTTTCTGTTGGGAATGCTCCGCCTCGACGGGCAATGGTAAAGTGTAAGACAGGAGGTTCGGATGTGATGCTGGTGACGTGTGAGCATAGAGTGGATGAAGTAAGAATGAGGAAAGAGAGGAAGTGCATATTGTTAATCTAAGATGCAGCGAATCAATGATTACCTAGTGATCGTGGAGGTTTTCAGTGTGTGGCTGTTAAGTAACGCGGTTGTTTCGTACGGTGAGGTACGTCGATGCCGAACACAGCTAGCGTTAGGGCAGGGATCGACCTCCTTTTCATGATGACCTCAAAAACTCATTCAAGGGACAACGAAGCCGAGACCATGCATGTGGCTCATTGAAATCAGATGCGAACACGGATTAGGGAAAGTAGAAAACAAAATGGTCAGTTTGTAAATGGCCGTTTTATACTGGCTCTTAACACAGCGGCAATTGCAATGTCTATATTTAGGCTGCTATCGGTCTGGTTGGCTACCTAGATAGATCGCGCCGTCAACAAAGTCGTCTTATTCCTCGAATGATATAGTCAGGTCTGGCGCGGTATACGAACTCATGCAAATCCCTGCCCAGAAAATGGCTCCTCGACGCCAACCTGACGGTCTAGAAAAGCTATTCCAAGCTGAAAATGCGCCAACTGTACGTTCCCTGCAATGTCAACCCACTTCCTCCAATTCAGTCATCCTCAACGCCTCCTCCACACTCTTGACGAAATGGGCTGGCCCTCCAATCTTATCAACAATGCCACTTCTCTGAAACATCTTATACACCGGACTCCTTTCGCTAGGCACTCGGCAGAAAAACACTCTCACTCCCCTGCTGACGTAGGAATCAACCATCTCGGTGAGCACTTGCGTACCAGAACCATCCAGTCCAGTCACGCCATGCACATCAAAGATGATGTTTTTATTGTGCTCGGGAGACCGAACCCGTGGGAGAGCAGGATGAACTGCGGTTGTGCCATAGAGTTCGAGACGACGAAGTCGGTTCTTGAGATCGCCGGTATTGGCAAAGGTCAGAGGCTCTGGCATCTTCACGATCAGGCAGCCTTCGATGAATTCTAGATCCTGCAGGTTATCTTCCGCGTTCTCGAATTGCTCTTCTGTACCGGGCACCTTCCCTAGGATCTGAATGCGTGGTTTGGTTGAGTGGCGGATGACGGAAAGGACAGAAAGACCGACACCTAGCGCTATGCCGAGGGTGATGGAGTAGAAGATGGTGGCAGCAAAGATAAGCGTCATAAGCGCGAGTTCAGAGAAGCCGCGAATTTGTATGAAGAACCTGATGTCATGCGGGGCTTCTTCAATGAGAGAATAAGCTACCACAGAGATCGTCGCAGAGAGAACGGATCTCTACAAATAATTAGCATACTCGGACGAGAACCGAAGTGATCAAGAAACTCACCGGAATGTAGTAGAAGTAGGGTAGGAGAAACAGAATGCAAATGACAGTAATAAGGCTGAGAAGAATGCTACTCATTGGCGTCCTCCCACCGGTTGAAGCGTTCACCTTGCTTCTCCCATAGCCACCAAAAGCTGGCAACGCCATGAAGCATCCACCCACGAGGTTGGCGACCCCTAACGCAACCAATTCCCGGTTTGCGCTTAGAGACATCCCTTGGATACCGTCTCCAGCCTTATTTGCTCCACCGCCTATGCTCTTAGCAGCGACGGAGGACTCAAAAAAGCCGAGAAGCGCAATGAGGAAAGAAGTACTCATAGCTTCACGAACGTGTTTCATATATGATGGTACGAAAGGCCAGTGGAAGGGGAAAGGAGATCCAGTGCTTGATTTCACATTGCCGAGAATTCGAAGGCCTTGCTTGTCCCACCCGAAACTCCACGTGAAAACTGCTGAAAGCGCCACAACGATGAATCGATCAGGGAAGTACGCCACAGTAGGGTACCGTGGTTGTAGTCTTCTCTTAAGCTCTCTTCATTGCAACCGTTAGTGCTTCATGCACCGAGAGGCTTGCGGACATACGTGACTCTCACCTGCACACCATGATGATCGCGAAGCTCCCGAAAGCCACTGCACATGTCAAGCCATGGGCATATCCCGCATTCTTGACCAGAAAGACCAGCTTATCGACACTGCTCCCATGATTGACGGACCCTACCTCCTTTGCTCTATCCACGAGACCCATCTCCGGTATTAACTGATCCATAAGGATGACAAAACCTATCGCGCTGATGAAGCCACGTAGAAAAGGTCGGCTCAACACGTTGTCTAGAAAGCCAAGCCTTGTGAGACCCGCGATGAAGATCACCGCCCCCGCCATGCCGGTCACCACGCCTGCAATTCGTGCATTCGTATAATCGTCTAGATCGCCCGAGTGCCCTTTGTCAACACTGGAGCGCACCACAGTGCCAACCAGCAGAGATCCAGCCGCCTCGGGGCCCACGACCATTTGAGGGCAGCTTCCTAGCAGAGCGTATACCAGGGGGTTAAATACAAAAGAGTAGAGACCATTGATCGGTGGTATGTGGCCGAGGTTAGCAGCATAAGAGAGGGACATCGGAAGGTAAAAAGACGCCATCGTTAATGCGGAAACTAAATCTCCTTGAAAGTATGACCATTTGTATTGACTGATCCAGTTGAGCAAGGGGAAGTAGTAGGTCAGGTACCTGTATAGACGATATACCATTAGCCTCCAACCCTACGCCATGGTCACGGTTGCCTTGCAAAAATCTCTTGGATATTCATTTCCAGATGGATGCTATTGCTGACTCTTACGTACATTGTTCTTGGATTCTTCACTCCATGTCTTTTGGCCAACCACTGCGTCGTGCTCATCTTCTTTCCCGTCCTCCCTTCCGGTGTCCAACCCCCAGAAACATCTCCAGATGTCCCATAAGAAGCGCCTCGACTGGCACCGTCTAAGTCCCCAAGCACTTGTCCATAACCGCCTCCAAAGAGGCTCTGACTCTCATAGCCCACGTAGCTCCGGCGCATGGTCGGACGGGGCGAAAAGGTGCCATGGTTACAGGTCTTCAAACCGCATGCAGGAGCTTCGTTACATGCTTGAAGTAGATGACTATGAGCGTCTGCCTCATGACTGGGTGACTCATCTAAGCTACCCTCTATGCGTGCGGCTAGGGACTCGGCGAAGGGAAATGTTTGTTTGGAGCCAAGCCGCCGGATGCCCTCCTCATCCACGTGAACTTCGTGAGAGAACGGTGAGATCTGACCATCTTCAGACTGTTGAAGTGATCTGAAGCTTCCGGGGGAAGCTCCAGGCTCATGCGACATCCGTAGCTGGCTGGGGTTCAGCGGCGCATATGGAAGAGTGCCGTGCGCCGACGTTGCGCGAGACAGTGGACGTGAATCGCCAGGAGATCTTGCTGACCCTGCTAGAGGTGGGGATCTTGAGTATGACATTTGTCATGACTGCCACGCTGGTTTTTTATTTAGTTGAACTAATCTGACTTGGAAGAACGATTGTTGTTCGCCGTCACATGTCTCGCTCATCCTTGTACATTAGATGGAACTGTGCGCCGCCCTAGAGTCTGTGACTAAGGTACCTACACCTCTAGTGAACCTCTAATTACGATTGCTTGATTATAACAGAAGTTCTAGTGCAGACATCATATATACTGTACCTACCTTGCGAGATAGGACGGTCACAGTTCCAAGACCACCATGCAATAGTAATCATAGACAGGATGGATTGTAACTAGTACACAAAGAAGTACTAACGCATGGACTGGAAACGCTGTTGTGATCGTGAAGAGACGCAAGATAATCCACCCATACCGGCATAAGTGAAGCCTGAATCCTTCAACCCCAGTGAAGTTAAGTCTCTCCGCCCCATCTCCTTATCGCCACTGCATCAACCCACGGAAAGTTGCCTTCCCCCGTGTGCTCTCGTACCACTATTCGTAGAGTATCACTCGATAATAGAATGAAGCGGTTTATCAGTTAGTCGCGAATGACGGTGGGTTGTTTCAAATTGTGTCCGCAAAGTACCGTTCTCATCAGGCCTTCTACTGGGCCTTTTTCGGCGGCTGTCCACTAGCACCTCCGGCGTACTTGTTCAGATTGGTAGCTTCGACCGCTTGACCCATCAAGCCCTTGACAGTTTCCCATCCCTGGCGAACCACCGGCGGTGTGCTCTGATTGGCAACGAGAGCGTCGATTTGCGCCCTGACGTCGCCAACGGCTCCCTGTACGAAGGTGCTCTGCGAGTATCTTGCTCGGAAGAAGACGGTGTAGATAGCCAGTAAGATCCAAGAGCCCTTGGTGAAGGTAATGGCAGAGAAAATGACACGCAACCACAAGAAGATCTCGAGACCAGCGACGGCGGTCATTGAAGTATCATAATATTCCTTGACGAATTTGCCGATTGTTTCCGCCAAAGGAGATGACTTGTAAGCGGGTTTCCCCCCTGGAGATGCTCCTGTGGAGGTCTGTTGTGGTGGCTGAATGGTGGGAATCAAGTTCGTTCGACTGTATGTTGCAACGTGGAATATCGAGTAAATCATGAATGGCAGAAGTGCAGCAGGAACTTGGCGAGAGAAAAGCCAGACGAGGGCCATACCTAAGTCACACACTATCAGATACTGCTGTGCTCTGGTAAAGGAACCAAAGCCGGGCTGTGCTTACCCAGATATTGCACATTCTCGTCACCGAGCAGAGCCATGGGACCACCTGGTTGCCTGCTGCCAGCGCGTGCGCGAGCGCGATATGCCTTGAAGACAACAATGCCGTATGTCGCAGCAGCAGCAATGAATGCAGTGCGATAAGAGAAGCTCGCCCATCTCGAGTAGTAGTTAAACGTAATGTAAGATAAGCCGTAGCGGATTGCGCTGAATAGTAGCGTTAAGTGGCCGACAAACCACGCGAACCTGGTAAGAGGTTAGCATAAGCTCTCCCAAGTCATATTTGGGGCTCAATCAACATACTGCAGCGTCTGGGCAAGGTGCATGACCCTCTGGGTCAGAGGCATGGAAGCTGGAGGCGGAGGTGACATGACAGAAAATTGAGCAAGCCTAACTATGATCGAGTCGGAGGATTGGAGTTGTTCAAGACCTAAGAAATCGATATTAAGAGCTAACAGACGAAGACTGCGTGAGAAAGAGGTTGCTCGTGTGCGGCGGAGTGGTTGAAAAAGTTACCGGCTGTAGCCTCGTAATTGTGTGGAACTTGGAAAGCTCGCTAGAGGTAGCTGCTGCAGAACGTCATTCGTTTGGGTACGAGTACGTTGGGTACCGTACTGTACCTTATTCCAGATAGCTACGTCAGCCGTGCGTACGGTGATGAGTATTGTAGTTGGTGACAGAAGATAAGAGCCTTGTACGACCAAGTTATTCGACTGCGATTGTAAATCTGAGGTATGGGTCTTATATAAAGCCCAAAGGAACAGTGTTACAACAAAAAAATCTGTGTGTTAGCTGTCCTCTTCTCAGGAGTGACGACAATCATCAGCCAGGCGTCCCTTGGCATGTGAAGATGGGTGAGGGTGTTTGATAGGGCTCCACCGCTATTTTCAAATCTACAATGTGTTAGGTAACTTACTTTCGTTGCATATAACACGTAAGCTTGCCCAACAATCCACAGTTCTATCTGCTTGGGAGGGATAGAACACAGCCACGTTATCGTCGGTAGAGCCACAAGAAACATCAATCTGTGCTTTGCTTGGTGAGGCAACGTCCTCTCCCGATCTCTAAAAGCACTTTTGAAGTGCTTAGCTGCAACGTACACGAAGAATTACGGAAAGAAGAACAGGTGCACCGAATATGAAAACACGTCCGGCTGGCTGAGGGAATCACATCCTAGGAAAATACAAGGGCTGAAGCAAGTTCGAATCCGTTCGCTGGCTTTGTAAAATCTGTACCACTCCAAATCTCCATTGCCATTCAAACTGAAAGCGAAACCCTATGAATTAGGCCCTCGACAGCGTCCGGTGTGCCAAGGGTAGGAATGGGGTGAGAAAAGACAGTGGTCGCTCAAGAGATTTCCAAGGAAATTTGATTCGAGGTGATGGTGGAGAAAGAGGGTATATCGTTGCGGGCTCCGCATAGTACTCGCCATTTTCCACCCACGCTTGTCACTGATGCTTAACGAAGCGAGAACCCCTTTCGCTTGCCTTTCTCCTCCAAGGGTCTTCCACTCTCAACGCGAGATTTCTTCTCCTCGAGTTCGATGCGTTGTCTCTCTAGCTGCTCCTTCATCTCGCGATGTCTGGCATAGAGCTCTTCTTCGCTCTGCTTCAGCTTGCTTTCCTTCTCCTGCACCTTCTGTTGGAATACCATCTTCATCTCTGCTTCCATCTTCGCCAATTTCTGTTCATGCAGGGTACGCTCCTCTTCCTGCTTCACAGCTGGATTGACTTCTTTGAAGACACTCGGATCTTGCGCAACACCCATTTGGGTCAGTTTGTCGGAACGGTAGTTTTCGTATAGAGCGTTGTTCGTGTGCTCTTTGAGCTCTTCCATGTGCGTGCGAATAAGCATTTGGCGAAGCTTCACGAAATCACAATGCTCTTCGTTGTCTACTTCGATTATGCCCCAAGGGTATCGACGGCCACGGACTTTACGCCCTTCTGGACTAGTGACTTCGGTGTTTGCACCGACCACCGCGAATGGCACCTTGGACATAATCTCTTGATTTTCTGCAATCGTCTCCTCGTCATCCAATTCGTATCGAGGACCTTCGAATATCCGGATATTGTGATGTTGAATGTCCGCTAGGATCTGGCAGCTGTTAGTTGACACACCGAGATTTGCAGCAATACGTCATACCCTCTGCTTGAACATGGTTATCTCGTCGTCCGTCAGGGTATCAGCTTTAGCGATGACAGGAATTAGGTTGACCTTGGTGTGAAGTCGGCGCATGACTTCAATGTCCAGCGGCTTCAGAGAATGCCCAGTAGGTTGGATGAAGTAGACGCAGGCATGAACGCGGTTATCCACGATATTCATGCGATTAACCTTGTTCTCAGCATCCAAGTAAGCGTCAAACCGCTGTTCAATGTTCTCCACAATAGGGCGCCACGAATCGTCATTGTTGACGAAATCACCGAATCCTGGAGTATCGACCACCGTCAACCGTAGGCGCACACCGTTTTCTTCGATATCAGCGCTGATCTGCTGGATGGAGACGGTTTTGGGAATGATCTCCAGGCTGGGTCCCTTGCGTTCTCTCGGAGGATAGAGAGAGGTGTTAAACAAAGTGTTCACAAGCGTAGACTTTCCGAGACCAGATTCGCCTAAGAAGGTTTTAGTATATGAGCAAGCAAGACTTAATAACAGTATACTTACCAACAACCATCACGTTGAAATTGAAGCCTTTGCGCACACTCTTGCGATGCCATTGGTTTGGCAAATTGGCAAAACCAACATAACCTGTCAACTTCCTTCGCACAATGTTTCTCATATCACTGGCCGCCTGCGCTGCAGCTTTCGGGTCCTTGGAGCTAACGGTCTGAGCACCGCCTTGACCTCCCATGGGATTACTTCGCTCGACATAAGGCGACATTGCTTTTCCGTTGGGCATGTGTCCCGCTTGAGGAGCCGGCGAAGCGCGTGTTGGCGCCGGGATAGATCCATTTGCAGCTGTGTATGGTTGATGTTAGCTATGACTGTAACGTTGGCAATCCTTAATATCAACACGCTTCGTGCAGCGACATAGTGATCTACACATCCAAGACCGCCTGCATGCGATTGTGTGAATTGGTCAACGACAGCTGCTTCGTAGTGGAAAGTCATAACGCGGATGTTCAAGGACATGAACAGTCGGTACGCAACAGAGCTCTTGGGTATCGCAGACCAAATCAGGAGACAAGGCCGCTGCTAAAGATCGGCTTACCCATAGTGACAGCGATTTTATCTTTTCACGCGTATGTGTTTGTCCTCAAGTTTGTGCCTAT
>QQTW01001306.1_pt1 | contig 17306 bp, 16 predicted proteins | sample 1904831 | NCBI WGS metagenome assembly QQTW01 (sample SAMN09435610, study PRJNA476489) | Subsurface metagenome, whole genome shotgun sequencing project. | reverse complement strand
ATGACACAATTATCGCAAACTTTGCCCAGTTACAGCAAAACGATCTGATTGACGGAACTGGTGGTTTCGACACATTTGTCCTAAGTGGTGGAGTTGTAACTGACTTAATAACTTTCAATACCAACAATTTGAACAATCAAATTTCTAGCGGTATACCTGGTTTAACAATCAAGAACTTTGAGAAATTTGATTTTAGCGACTTTGCTGGTGTTGTCAATTTCACAGGTAGCGCAAAACCAGAGACCGTAATCGGAACTGCTAATAAGGACATCATCAACGGTGGTAGTGGTAATGATATCCTCAATGGCGGCAAGGGGAACGACACAATCAGAGGTGGTAATGGCGACGATATTATCGATAGCGGCATCGGTAATGATACTCTCAATGGTGGTGGAGGTGCCGATACTTTAATTGGTGGTGCAGGTAATGACAGGCTGTTTTTAGGTGCTGATACTAATGTTGACACTGTTATTTATAATTTTGGCGATGGTAGCGATACAGTTAATCAATTTACCATCGGTGTCAACGGAGATTTAATTAAATTTAATCAAGTCTCAGCAATTGATGTAACCGTCAATGGCAGCAGCACGTTATTGCGTTTAAGTGATGGTATTAGCTCAAATAGTGGTTTTGGCACAGGTGATGTTCTAATCGCACTCAACAATACTATCGGATTTACTGCTGACAATATTAATTCTAATTTGGCTGCTGGCAATACCACTATGTTCTTGTTTGCATAACAAAAAAATCGCTACTTCAAGCGGCATGTTGAAGAAATAAATTAACAACAAAGCTGCCAAATCAGTGGTGATGGCAATGCCGCCGCAGCCTGCTTAATTTTGAGATGCGTTTGCCCTGGGTGAACGAACTTGAAATTTCTTTCTTTTTCTTTCTTTCTTTGTGTCCTTTGTGACCTTTGTGGTTCATTTTTTTAGCTCTCAAAATTAATGTGGTGAAGTACTAGTGGTTCATGTCATAAGTTTTGACCAGTCGAGAGGCCCAGATCCCCGACAACTTTTGTGAAGTCGAAGATCTAGCAACCCATCAGAATTAATGACATGAACCACTAGTAACACCACTCAGTTTTTGTTCGCATAGCTCGGCTACGTTATTATTAGATAAGTCTAATTATTTAAATGAATAGCACGCTTGTAAAGTCCAGAAATTTATTTCTTGGCTTAATATAATGATTCGAGTGGAGAAAGTTTTCAATCCAGTCAAGTTATGATACCAACCTGGATAAGTGTTAAAAAACTTCGTTATTCACAGTTTTTTCAAGTAACACCTGAGTCAAAACCACAACCTGTTTTAGCAAGCGATCGCAATAGAAGTACTGATAATGGTTGTAGTTTAGAAATCACTACTTTAACAGTTCAACAAAATACTTGGTGGAGTCTAGCATTTGAAGCGATTGGTGAAGAATCAAGGTTGATGGAAAATCTTCAAATAACAGCAAGTTCGGTTTTCGATACTTATAATGGTTTTAAGTTACTTGCTGAAAATTCTTTTGCTTATCCCCACTGGCTTGGGATTATTTACTAGCACTACCGCTGCAAACCCACGCAAGTTTCGCCCAACCTCTAAAATAAAAGCGTAGGTTGCCATTAAAATGCAATGCCATCCCCTTTTCCCAGCAAATTATTGAAGTAAAATATTTCGCCAGTACGGGCAGGCTACTGGTTCATATTATTAATTGTGGCATGTCGTGAGGGTCAGAATCCCGGTTTCGTAAAAGTTACCGGGATTCTTGTAACCCCACCTTGCGGGATCTTGCTACAAAATTTTTGAAACGAACCATTACCCTAACACCAACAAAGTCATGCGTGCTTCTCCACTCCAAAACGGAGTATCGGACTTTCTTCGACTCCTCGAATCAAGTATCGCATTCCCCAATAACCCATTTTTTAGAAGTTGTGCCATGATAACTAAGGTAAAATGCGTAACCATCTGCTAGGATGGCAGGCATCCGTATCGCACGCGATCGATAATTGACCGAATCAAGCATCTAGCGCGATTTATAACGAGTTGTTCAACTTGTTTGATAACGTCGTGCGTAATTTTGCTTTGTAAAGGTGTATCCTCAATCAACTACTAGACTCATAATTGCCGACATTGAAACGTTCGATAGTTAGCAATTAGCGCAAAGGTGATTATTCGTACAAAGAAATTAGGAGTAACAAATGCCTTTAAAGAATTATGGTGTTTTAAAAGGTCGGGCTATCGATAGCAAGCTAGGTGAAGGACAAACCCCTCACTATCAAGTGCTAATCGCAGATGGGGAAGTTAAGCATCGTATTGCTATTAACGTCAAATCGAAACTAAGTCCTTCGGAACTGCTTTACTTAGTTAATGACAAGTTTGACCACCCCATCCTTAAAGGATTAATTGAATTAAAAAATGGCTTTCATCGATTAGAACGGAAACCTAGTGGTGGAGGACTCGACTTTATTCGGGGTAACTTGTTTGACGTAACGCAAATGAAACCCTTACCTCATAACGTCCCCGGTCCCGACAACGATTTGAACGAGTTAATCGAGTTGTATATTAAACGCGCAATCGAAAGCGAAGATACCTCGATTTACGCATTTGGTGAGAAGTGGGGACCCGAAGCAGATAAGGAAGATAAGTATTTCGGGTTTCTCCCTGGTAATGGTATCCACGATATCCATATGAACCAGGGCAATGCAGGTCAATTCCAAAGGGATAATGGCGTTTGGCAAGATGGGGGATTGTTAATTCATTATCCATCGCGTCAGCAATGGGTAGGCATATTTTTAGCATTCCAATCGCAGTCCTTCCACACCGACGACACCACCGGCAACCGCATCGACAATATTGGAATTACCACAACATCTGCCGCAGTTCGTATTGTTGCAGCAATGGTCAATCCGATGGATAAAGACACTGGTAAGGAAACAGTGCTTTTAATCAACACTTCACCCGAACCAGTTGACCTAACAGGATGGGCATTAGCAAACAAGCTCAAATCCAAGCACCCACTTAGTGGCACAATTAATCCAGGTGAAGTATTAAAAGTAGCTTTGAGTAAAAATACTGACCTTAGCAACGAAGGTAGTATTATTACCCTTCTCGATAACAGCGGTCTGAAAATTGACGGTGTTTCTTACACCAAAGAAGATGCTCAAAAACAAGGTTGGACAATAGTGTTTTAAGAGAGGGAAAGGGAAAGGTGGGGGCCCTCCGCCCCTCCGCGCCTCCCTACTCACTCGACTTGCAAAACGACTAATGTCATATCATCAATATTTGGTTTATCCGCACCAATAAATTGATAGACTTTATCGAACATATAATCGAGAATTTCCTCCGGACTGGTGTAAATGCGACAAGCTGTTTTTAAACTAGCAATCAAGTTTTCTTCATCGAAGCGATCGCCACTTGCAGACGCAGCATCGGTCAATCCATCGGTATAATAAATAACGACATCGCCTGATTCCAATTTGACTTGCCCATCTTCATATTGGCTGTTGGCATCCAGCCCAATCAGCATTCCCAATGTATCCAATCGCGTTACAGTCCTCGTTGCAGCGTGCCACCACAACGGTGGATTGTGTGCGGCATTGCTAAACGATAGTAATCGCGTTTCTGGGTCAAATTCCGAATAAAACAATGTTACAAAACGGTTGGAATTTTCCAAATCCGCGTACATAACCTGATTCAAATTCTGTAAAATTCGTCGCGGTGGATGACCGTGCAATACTTCACCCCGTAGCATTCCCCGCATCATCGTCATAATCAACCCAGCGGGAACACCTTTACCCATCACATCCCCAACTACCAAACCCCAACGACCGACTTCAACAATTTCATCTTTATCTTTATCTTTACTGCTGGACTGAATTTGGTTGTGGCTGGTGGGAATAAAATCATAATAGTCCCCACCAACGCGATTTGCAGGCTTACAACGCGCAGCTAGGGAAATACCCGGAATGGTTGGACATTGACGCGGTAAAAGTCGTCTTTGAATTTCAGCCCCAATTTCTAATTCTTGGTCAAGCCGTTCTTTTTTCCGCAATTCAACTGCTAATTCGTCATTTTCTATTGCTACAGCAGTTTGGTCTGCCACCAACCGAACTAACTTTTGTCGCGTTTCCGTCCAAGTATAATCGGAGTCGCGGCTTAAAACATACAGCCACCCCCGTTCGTTATGCTTCACCAATATCGCCGTTCCGAATATTTGCATATCCGGACCCAAAAAGCGATGCATCTGGTTATCTAACATCCCGGTTGTAGTAGTTAGCGGTACAGCATTCGCTAACAGTGTAATTTCGCTGCTAGCAGTTTCGAGGGCTTTGCGAATATTTTTACGCTGACGGCTATCCTGCCAATGCAGTTGTTCTAAGCGCACCTGCCCGTTAGGCTTGTAGAGAAATAAGGCACTACCATCGGCATCGGTGACTCGCGTTGCCATTAACGGAATCAGTTCGAGAAACTGATTCAAATTATTAAAGCTTCTGAGGGCAAATCCTAAAGAACTAAGTAAATCTTGAATTTTATTCTGTTCGCGGTGTAGCCGTGCCACAAGTTCTTTCAACGCCACAACTGGGGTCACGTCGGTTGCGGCGCTAGTGTTGCTGTCAGTGGGTTGAGAGGGTGTTTGAGGCACAGGTAAAAGTATTATTTCAATTTAATTACGCAGATTTTAAGCTATCTAGAATTACGACTTCAGCATTGCTACACCATATTGGGATAAAGGTTGTCCTTTTTGCAAGCGTATAAAGACGTATCGCAGAAATTTTATATGAATTTCATTTTATTATGCAAGTTCTTAATAATTCTTGGCATTAGAAATTACATTATTTTGGCTCAACAAGTATTAAGGCAACCGCAGTATTTACCACTATATATAAAAATATTTTTAGATTCCCATAACTAAATATACATAACATATATCTCTTCGACTGAAATAATACTTATAAATATTTAATTTTTGAGTCTATTATTTTTAGTGATGTTGGTTTCAAGGAGGGGTAAGAGGTATCAGGGGTAGGAGGTTGTAGGGTTTTAACCTAATTTCCAAATAAAAAATAATTAGCGATACTTTTGGTAAGTTAGGAGTTAAGAGTTAAGAGTTAAGGCGTTTAAGTTAGATCGTTTCTGTAAGCTCTAAATATGGAGGAGTGTCGGGGTCGTTCATTCCCGTCATCAAACAAAAGCGTAAATTGCGGGTTGATTTAATTGCCTATACTGAAATTAAAGGAGAATTAAAACTACGAGTAAGTTTCAACGTACAATCATAAAATCCTCCACAAAAGATATGCGGAAATCGCACCATTAAGGTGACGTTTTTGCAAACAAAAGTAAAATTTATAGCAACCTAATTAGGCAAAGACCCACAATGAACGTAAGTGCCTTGCTTGTCTAATTTCAATTGATGATAGCAGATGCGTAATTATTTAATTAATTAGTTTTGAAAAAAAAATCTGAAATCAAAACTAATTAATCTTTGCGAGTTGCGTTGTCACGTTCCACTTAGCCACTTAATAGCGCTTCGACAAATTCGTAGCTTGAGAAAGGACGTAAGTCTTCGATTCCTTCACCAGCACCGATAAAGCGAATCGGTAAGCCTAATTGCTTAACGACCGCGATCGCAACGCCACCTTTGGCAGTACCATCAAGTTTGGTTAAAACTACACCGCTAAGTTGAGCCGCTTCGGAAAAAACCTCAGCTTGTCGCAATCCATTTTGACCTAAGGTGGCATCGAGAACCAACAGTGATTCTACTTTGGCATTTGGGGCTTTTTTATCGATAATTCGGCGGATTTTACTGAGTTCGTCCATCAAATTCTTTTTGTTTTGCAGCCGTCCTGCGGTATCTACCAACAATAACTCGGTATTGCGGGCATTCGCAGCGGCGATCGCATCAAAAACCACGGCAGCAGGGTCGGTATTTTTTCCCGGATTGGAAATGACTTCAACATTACTGCGCGTCCCCCAAACCCGCACCTGTTCCACGGCAGCAGCGCGGAAGGTATCGGCTGCCCCAATTAGGGTTTTATAGCCGGACTTTTGCGCTAAATGAGCAAGTTTACCAATGGTAGTAGTTTTTCCCGCACCATTGACACCAGTTATCAACCAAATATTCAAAGTCTCTTTTTCAGGGAAAAAACTCGGTCTTTGCGACTTTTCAATCGGTGCATCGAGCATATCCTTGAGGATAGTTTTCAGATATGCGATCGCAGCATCGGGAGGTAATACTTCTTCGCGCAGTCGCTTCTGCAAAGCATCAATAATATAGTCGGTTGCCTCAACTCCCACATCCGCTTGTAACAGCAATGCCTCAATTTCCGTCACTGCCGCTTGATTCAGCGGACCCTGACCAACAATTGCCTTCAATTGGTTAACAATGTTACGACGGGTTTTATCTAGCCCCTGCCGTAGCTTTTTCAACCAATTAATTTCCTCAATCGAAACATCCTCAGCCCGTCTTCCCTGTGCTGCCAGTACTTCAGCCGACCATACAAACCCGTCATCAAACGCAAAGTCAGGTACTTCTATTACTGCGTCGGGTGTTGTGGTTGTAGCAGATGCTACAGGTTCGACTTCTTCGACCATCGCGCTGGCAATTAATCGTTCCTGCCTAGCTCGTCGTTCGGCAGCGGCGCGTTCTAGAAATGATAGCGCGGCTGGTGCTGGTTCCGGTGCAATTACATCAGCGGATGTGGCGGATTCAACAATAACAGGCTCGGTAACATCTGCTTCTATAATATTTGCTACACCTTCAGCAGTATTTTCCTCACTAGCAGCTACTTCCTGAGTTGCCGGCGCGATTTCAACGGACGAAGCTGCGACGGGTTGAGTCTCAGCTTCGGCGGCACTAACTAAATTTTCTTCGGGTGGTGCAGTTTCAGTTGCAGCAACTTCTTTCACTTCAGAAGTATCATTTACTACCTCTGGAATTTCATCAATTTGTTGCTTTTGCTGAATATTTTTGTAAGCAGCCTTAGCAAAAGCCAGCATATCAACTGCCTCTGACGGAGGCGAGTCAGCCGTTGGGGTTGCAACTTCGGTTGATTCGGGTGGCGATTGATTCTCCGATTGAGAAGATTCGGCTTCTTTGGAAGGAGTATTGGCATCGTGATGTTGACGGCGGAACCAATTAAAAACCATTGCAGCTAACGATATTAGTTGGAAGGGGAAAGGGTAGCCCAGTCAAAGTGACTATTAAAATTTATTTTATTTCTCCGTGCCCTCCGTGACTAATAAGGTAAATAAATCTGATAATTTACCTTATTAGTCACGGAGAACGCATTTCATGGATTAGGGAGGTATTTCTTGTTTAGTATTTAGACCACCTTTGATAGGGCTAGGGGTAAGGGTACACCGCGTCCTGGTGATACATCAAAAAAGATTCTTCCTTTGTGTACTTTGTGTCCTAGCCTGCGGCAACGCCAAGGGCAACGCGTCTATGTGGTAAAAAACTTCTTTTTAAACCACATACGCGCTTTGCGTTTCCGCAGGGTAGGGGTAAGGGTTAGAAGGGGGAAGTAAAGTCTGAGTAAAGATTAAAAGGTATTGATTAACAAATAAACTATTACAGAAAAAGCTTACTTTTATATTCTCAGGTTTGTGTACATCTAATTGTTTTATTCTCCTTACCCTTCCCCATTCTTTAGGCTGTTTGCTTTTGTTCGGTGACTCGACGTAAAACTCCATTGATAAATCGATGACCATCGGCTTCGCTGTAACGTTTGGCAAGTTCTACAGCTTCGTTGATTGCCATACGGTCTTCAAGTTTCAAAAATAACATTTCCGTTACAGCGATACGCAAAATGTCACGGTCGATTTGAGCAAGACGGTTGACTTGCCAATCAATTAAGGCTGTATTGATTCGTTCGTCGATGGCAGTTTGATTTTCGTTTACAGTTCGGACAATTTGAATCGCGTATCGCGCTACTTCTTTATCTTGGTTGGCAAGTTGAATCAATTCCGGAAATTCGAGTGCTGCACCCAACTGATTAATCGCAGTTTGGGCGTAAGTTACAGCGTCTTTGAGCATAGTTCGCGCTGTATTCAAGTCACTAGCACGAGTTTCGCTAGTTAAGAGACGGTCGTGACTGCGTTGCAATTCAGCAGTCGCAGTGTCGAGAGTATCTTGAACTTCGGTACGCAGAGTGCGAACTGCTGCTAGTACTAGCTTGGGCAGTTGTTCCTCGGTCAATTTCTTGGGGTTTGCAGGCAACTGGCTAAGGCTTAAAAGAGCCAGCTCGCGAGCGATTTGACGCGGTTTACGGTCTTGCATATGAATTACGAGTATGGGGTGCAGGGTGTGGGGGATAGGGGATAACGGGGACAGGGGTGACAAGGAGGACAGGGAGGATAAGGGGGATAAGAAAGTAAATTTTTCCCTTGTCTCCTGCTTCTTTCTCCTCCCCTTCTCCCCCTTCTTCCCCTTCTTTCTTGTCTGGTACAACCCCACACCCTTCTAAAAAGTCAGACAATAATTAGATTGCTAATAACTTTAACTTTAATTAGAATTTTGCTAAGTTTCTTCCATTTGGATTCTTTTTCGTTTTGTATCTAACGAAGATAACTCGACTTTGTGTTTAGCGATCGCAAGTTCGGGGAGTGGGTTATTCGCAGCAACGATGCCACCCGATACTACTATTTTAAATGCATCTTCGATTGACATCGATAAATTTACGACTTCATCCTCAGGGACAACCGCATACCATCCAGTAGTTGGGTTCGGAGTTGTGGGTATAAAAACACTGAGCATGGGACGCGGCATTTGGGCTTGGATATCGCTGCTAATGATGCCAGTCACGAATGCGATCGCCCAAATTCCTCGACGGGGATACTCGACTAATATTACACGGCGAAATTTACCATTGGAATCTTTTAATAATGTTTCCAAAAGCTGCTTCAAGGTTTTATAAACTTGTCCAGCCAAAGGAATCGCGTGTAAAACGCGCTCACCCACATCCAAAAGCCACCTTCCAGCGATATTGCGAGCCATCAAGCCAATTAACAGAATACTCAGCAATGGCACTGCTAAACCAACTACAGGGTTCAATAAATTGACCAAAATCGGGTGCAACCCATGAAATGGGTTAATCTGTTTGGGAACTTGGGTTAGAAAATTAACCACCCAACTGGCAATGGTAATCGTCAGCCAAATTGTAGTTGCGAGCGGAATCACTACCAACAAACCAGCAATCAGGTCATTTTTTAAGTCCTGCTTTAAGCGTTCGATTACCAAACCACGATTCTCCTTTTTTAGGCTAGTAGAATTTTTTCGATTGGCATTCATCTTCTTTGTGCGAGATACCCCACATAAGAGCGTATGTTGGTGGGGATCTTACCCCCTCGACATGTCAAAATCAATGACATACATTCAGCTACCAGCGCTCCTCGATCGCCTGATTGCATTCCCTATTCGATAGCTTAGACTAACGCACCTCAAAACCATATTGCTTTTTTGTTAACAGCTAGCAGTTTAGGCTGCTACTATCTCGGCAACTTGTAAACTATTGTTGCAAGTTTCTTTGGGTATTCTAATACTATCGCGTCAAATTAAAACCTGCTCGTCATCGGCAAAGCATGATTAGACAAGCCTGGGATCAACTTTGGCTAGTCAGCTTTTGAAGCTGTACGAGTAAAATTCTAAGAATTCGAGGAAGAAGGGATAAGGGTAGGATTGTTTCATTTTGTGTCTAAAAAACCTGGAAATCTGATTTTCTCGTGTTGAATTATAAGCAGCCGTAGGGGCACGGCATTGCCGTGCCCCTACAATCTTGTTGGGCTAGACTTACTTTCTCTAAAAAATGAAATATTCCTACGTATATGGAGGCAGTCGTTATCAACCTACTGCACCCCTACACCCCTATTTTCAAAATTTTCTACATCTAACTTCGGCTGAGGTATATACTTAATCTCCCAAGCTTTAAGTAAAATCAAATACTCGTAAAAAGCTTGCAACGTACACCAAGCCAACCCCGCACGTCCATCTAAGCACCCACCTAAGAGAAAATACATATAAATAAAGCGAATCATCGGTCTAGCAGGTAGACGTAATGATAAATCTTTGAGAGCGTGACGACGTTCGACTTCTGTCTTCCCAAAAAATAAATTTTTCCAGTTTACAGTTCCGTGTTCGAGTTGATAAACGGTTTCTTTGGCTTCATCGGTGGAATAACGATTGTGTTTCTCAATCCAACGGCTCAAACCTTTACTGCAAGTGTAGTGCGGGTAACTTTCCTTCAAAAAGCTAGTTTCACCGTCGCATACTTCGCGTTCGGTATGACCGTAGTCTGTAAACCAAACTTTACCGTGACGAAATAGCCGCATTTGGTAGCGCGGATACTGGGTACTGCGACGAATCCAGCGATTCATAAACATGACTCGTTCGGCAGCATAGTAACCGATAAAGTCGTTTTGTTTACTTTCAGCAACGCATTCGGCAAATAATTCCGGGGTCATGCGTTCGTCAGCTTCGAGTATATAAACCCATTCGTACTTCGGAGATATATTTTCTAGCATCCAAGTCCGCTGGCGACCGTGGCTTTCAAATGCATGTTCGACGACGCGAACCGGGTAGCGTTTGGCAATTTCGGTAGTGCGATCGCTACTGCATGAATCCACAACTATAATGTCGTCGGATAACATCGCTGACTCGATACAAGCTGCAATGTCTAATTCTTCGTTATAGGTCAATATGTAAATCGAAATCATACTAAAACTCTTAGTATTTTTAATGAATAGTATCAAATGTGACTCAATAATCTACTATTTTTGGCGAAAAGAGCCAGTTTACTCTAAAACTTTAATGACGTTTTATAACTGCTTGATTATTTGTAATATTAATGACCCGCCTGGGACTATAAGTCCCAGTCTAATAGCAAAAGTCCTCTTCCAGAGGACTGAGAAAGGAAAGGTTTTGATGTCAAAACTATCTTGTAGTATTTCCTTAATTTTTATTTATAGGTAACGCTGTAAAATATAAGAATAAATTATTTTTTACGTCAGCAGTCAGTAGTCAGTAGGGTGCGTTACGCTTCGCTAACGCACCGTCCCAGATTTTAGGTGCGTTACCGACATTCGTCCTAACGCACCCTACGAAACTTGTAAGCGATCAAATTCACATCCCTTAACGTGCAGCAGCTTTACGAGTGCTGCTACCTTGCATCATACCCATGCTTCTCAAACCAGTCCAGCCGATGATAATGTAACCAATCGATAGCAATAAGCTGCTCATACCAATCCGCAGTCCTGACTTCCAAGCGCGGTCTTTAGCTTGTTTCTCAGCTTCTTCCTTCTGCTCGCGGATTTGCTGTTTTTGTTGGTCGGCAAGCTTTTGAGGGTCGCTTTGAGCAGCAATAAAAGCATCAAGTTCTTGGGGATTTGCCTTAAACTTCTTCAGCAAGTCTTTTTGTGGCTGCGGTAGTTGGGGATTGTCTAGTGCTTGCTTATACTTTTGGTCGTCTTTGATCAGGTCGGTAAACTGAGCCTTGACTTGGGTTTTTTGCTTTTCGAGTTGAGCTTTAACTTGGTCGTTGCCAAGTTGTGCCTGGACTTGCGATAGCTGGGTGTTAAGCTGAGTTTCAGCTTGTTCCGCACGCCTGCTAATTTGGTCTACAGTCTGAGCGCTCGCTTGACGGATGTTGTTCAAATGCAAGGGGAAAATTAACAAAAACATCAATCCCAAGAGGCTTGACAAAATCAGCGAAGGTAGTCGTAAATCGAAACCGCCGCCATTTTCATTATCAAAACTATCTGCCCAATATCCGGCAAATAGTAATCCCAAGCCAACCAGAGGTACAATACCTCGGTCAACTAAAGCAGTTGCCAAATCAATTTGCCATCCTCGGTTAGTTGGTTGAAAGGGAAACAGCAGAATCAGGAAATCGATTAAGAAAGACAGCATGAGAATGATTCCGGCAACCTTAAGGGTGCGGGAAGCATTTTTTGCAGCAAAAGCATTAATCATAATTTTTTGGTTTGTAGGCAGTACAAGTGATAGTTATACTTTAAGTTACTGAAATATTGTTCTTTTGACCTTATCTGTTATTTACGTATTTGCGATACCACCGGAGGTGGTTGCCCTTGGCGTTGCCTGCCCGTTGGCGTACAGCCGCCCTGACTCGGGCTAGGGCTTAGGAGTAGGCTGTTGACTTTGTGGGTTTTAAGCCCAGAATGGATCGTACAAAATTTGTGTCGTAATTAACGTTCAGATCGGGGCACGGCAGTGCCGATGCCCCTACGGTAAAAAACACAAAAACTGCATGATAATTTTTGGACAATTTCGTGCAAAGTCAACAGCCTAGCTTAAGAGTATCGCGCGGTTCGTGCCGAAGGCATATCGTGCTACAGATTTGTTGGTAGCAGTAAATTATTACCCTCTTATTTGAAACTTTACCACGGTAACATCTACTATTTAGCCTGTCCTCAGAAAAAACCGAGTTCTCGAAGATACCAGTATGGGAAAGAGGGGAAGGAAGGACAAGGGGGACAAGGGGGACGAAGGGGACGAGGAAGATAAGAAAGAAAGCAGAATTCTCTCCTGTCTCCCCCTTCCCCCCCTTCCCCTTTACCCCTTCCCCTTTCCCCCTCTCCCCCCTTCCCAAATCTTTAAATCTTCGGGACGGTCAACGTCTGCTAGTGGTGGTAAGTAAAAAGAGGATAATTTCAAAATTTGGGCAATATCTATAGTCTGTTGGAAGACTTGCGAGGTTCCCCAATCGATGTTGCTAAATAATTCGGGGACAAAATGTCGCAAACCAATTAAATAATAGCCGCCATCAAGTGCGGGTCCCAGTACCAGGTCAAATTCGTTTAAACGCTCAAAAGCTGTTTGTAAAAGCTGGCTATCAATATCCGGACAATCAGTACCGATGATGATAACTTTTTTTGCGCTCCTGTCGAACGATTGGTTAAGCGATCGCATCATCCTTGTCCCCAAGTCTCCTTCACCTTGGGGGGTATAAATCAAATTTACACCTAGCCAGGTTTCCATAAGTTGCAAATTACCACCAGCATAGCGGACTTCGATTGATACATTAGTTGATGCTTGTAATTGTGCAACTTGAGAAATAGTATGTTCGGTCATTTGACGTTGCAGATTCGCTGCACCTTCAGCACCAAGGAGAGGGATTAATCGAGTTTTTGTCCTGTTGGCTTCAGGGTAGCGAGTAAATATAATTAAGTGCTGCTGAGATATTTCTAGTTTCAGCACAGGGTTAATGGGTTGGTAGGGGTAGATGTGAATACAGTAGATAATGAAGAAGCGCTATATATTGCATCTCTACAAAACTTTAAATAGTATCACTTTATAAAAAAATCTCTAATATTTCTCGACTTTCTACAGAATAGTAAGCAACACTCTTATCAGTAACTCGAAGCACCCTACCCATTCTTTTCGCTTTCGTACTAAATTCCGGATACTGCAATATAGTCCGGAGTGAAGATGCAATCTCCCATGCCCGACGATCGGGAAAAGCAAAACAAACAATGCAGAAATTGTTGTCAATTTCTACCTTACACCAAAAGTCACGCTCGTTAATCGTAATAAATGTTGGTTGAGATTTTTGCCGTAATAGCATTGGAATTGCCTCATCCTTAATAATAGTATCGGGGCGGAGATCAGTAATAAAGCAAACACTACCTCGATACCATGCGGAAATCGATTCTTCAAGGTCGCGCCCCAAAAGCTGTTCGTCAAGTACAATCATGCTGCTGGTTCTAGAGTTGGTAAACTCTCAAGAAACTGGGTTGTAACAATCCATCCAGCTTCGGCAATAGCTTCTTTGCAAACGCGCCCGCGAAAACCCTGCACAATCGTATCAATATTTTCTCCAGCAGCCAGTCGTTCGAGTACGCCAGTAATTTCAATGCGCGTATATTTGAAAGTTGGTCGTTCCCCGCAAATACCGACTGCTCGCACGATGTACTTTCCAAGAGATTGATAGCAATAAGTTTCTCCATTAATAACTTCTGTTACCAGCGTTCGCATAGCTTATCCAAAAATAATAACATTATTCTAATACTACTATTAGCATAATTTATCAAATATAAACATAATCATTTTTATGATTCTAACTTTTGTTTAAGGCACCTTTGATTAAGTCATTGCCCTGAATGTAAATAGATATTAAGAGGATGTTTTAAAAGTCTTCTTGTCGGTAGCAAAACGTTCTAGATCCACCATTATCCCCCGATAAATTGGGGGACTTTGATTCCGGTTCCCCCCTTTTTAAGGGGGGCTAGGGGGGATCAATAAGTGCCTAAAATCACAGCTAACCACTTTTCAAACAACCTCTAAAACGCTTTACTTATATAACAACTCTGAGAGGGCGACGAAATCAGCTAAAACGTAGATTCTATAAGCTTCATTTTTCTGAGATGCTAAGATTAAACTTCTTCTTACTTCATAGTCACACAAATCAGATGAGTATACATTTATTCCCCGTAACAACATAGTGTAAAGCCAATTCTCGCACTCAATGGCTTCATCTAAATTATTCGGGTTAGCTAGTAATCCCAGCACTCCGGAGTCAATAAAAACAATTATTTTTCTGAGTATAGCTTTTGTCCAGGATGCCTTTCTGCATCAATTATTTGTTTGAATTCTTCAAATAATTCTTGTCTTTGGCGTGATTCTTCTTCCGACATATTTCGATGAAGATTAATACGTTTGGCAAGAAGTTCTAAAGGACGCTGATTCCGCTTTAATTGCTCTTGTTCATACCCTAATGTATCGCTATCTTTGTGCTTATTTTGATTTGATTCTAGTAGTTGCTCAAGAGCATGAGCATCATTTGCTTCAATATTTATAGGTGTGGAGTAACCCTCTAAAATTAAGCCATAGCTGGTATTTACTAAGTTTGTAATTGGAATTAGAGCAACAAAACGAGAAATATCCAAGATTTTACCACTAGGTAATTTTGCAATTTTGTTCATGTATAAAGTTATTTTTAATATATCTACTACTATAGATTTTAACACCACATAATATAGCAAAAGAATGGAATTAGGTATTTTGTTCGGATGTATGGCAATATTCGCATAAATACGAGCCTATTCTAATGGCAAAATCTGCCATTCTCATCGGGTTGGTCGCGTTCCTTAGCAGTACGCATCGCTCCTAAAATCGTAGAAACGAAGACACAACGCTTTGTTTTTCCAGCATTTTCACTCGATAACGTTACCCTTCCCAGTGGTGGAGTTACATTACCCATATAATCAAATTGGATTCTGCGTACATTCCCTACTCGTTGCAAAGTTGTCTCGGCATCAAGCTGGATATTTGCATCGAGACTATTCCATTGAGCGTCTGCTGGATTTACAGTTGCAGCATGAACAGCCCACTGAACAATTCCATCCTGGACTTGAAAGCTAGCTTGCCATTTCAATTTATTTTTCTTAGCTTGACTCTGCGCTTGTCGCATTGCTTGGTAAACTTGGTCTTGAGCAATATTAAGGCGACGGGTGCTAATAAAATTTAACCAACTAGGAGATGCGATCGCGGCAAGTACGGCGATGATTAAGATCGCTACAAGCATCTCCAGCAGCGTAAACCCGCTAGACGCAGAATTGCTATAAAATTTTTTCGACACGATCGGTGGTAAATGCATCAAATGACTGTGAAATGGTAAATGCACCCAGATGCCCGATTAACTAGAGCATCCCTATTTTGTTACCAGCATTCAATGAAAGGGGCGATTATTAAACTAACGACATGAACCACTACTGTAATGTGGCGTAAATATAGCGGTTCTCGATTGCGTAAAGTATAGCTGATAGCGATGGAGCGTAGGGGTACACCAATGATGTGCCCTAAAATGTATTGCATCGAAACGAGAAGCGTTATAGAAATAAGCTGTTGCGATTATTTGCACTCTTTAAAACGCGGGGGACTAGATCCCCGACTTCTTCAAGAAGTCGGGGATCTAACTATTCACGCATGATTTATGACAGCCATAGTACCTATTGCGTCTTTTGAAGATAGCCATTTCTCCAAAGGTAAAAAGGACTAATCAAACTGCTGATAAATAGCTGCATTTCGCAAGCGGCAACTAATTCTGTTTTAACTTGCCCGCGATACTTAATCAAGTGCAAAACTATTTTTCGTAAATCATTAATGATGTAAGCAAAACTTACCAAAGGTCTAGCCCAAGGCTTGATATTCACCATTCGAGTTACATAACGGCTCAAACCAATGCCGCGAAAAAAAGGAATCAAATACTCTTTTTGTACGCGCCAACTAGGGATTTGATGATGAATTTCCATCTCTGGGTTATACCAAATTTCCCATCCGGCTTTTTGGATATAAGATAGCATTTCTGTATCTTCACCAGTTAGAGTATTACCGCTAACTCGACCAGTCAAAACAGGCTTCTCTGGCATACTTTCCAACCAAGCTTGCTTGCGGACAACTAACCCCGCAGATGGAGGTAGCATTTTTTTGCTTGGCTCGTATAAGAGTGGTAAATTGCCGCGTTCGGTAATTGCTAAAAATGGCGCAATCCGTTTGAAATTAGCAGGTGGTTCGACTTCCCAATTGGGGTGAATTTGGCTGGCAATGGCTCCTGCTTGCGGGTATTTTTCAGCAAAGTTATAAGCTTGAGCAACCCAATTAGGTTGGGGGTAATTATCATCATCAAGGAATCCGATTAATTTACCTTTTGCTTCAGCAACAGCACGCTTGCGGGCATATGCTGCACCTTGTTGGGGTTCAAAATAGTATTTGAGTTGGTAAGGTTGCTGCCAAGAAGCTTGAAAGTTTTGTACAACTTTTGCTGTATTGTCTTTACTGTTGTTATCAACAACGATAATTTCCCAGGTAAAGTAGTCAGTGTTGATTTGATTTTGTAATCTTTCGAGTAGTTCGGGTAAACGGCTTTCGCCGTTATACGTTGGGATAGCGATAGTGAAGTCAAGATTCATTGTTTTAATGGCACAGAAAAGTACCTAATTCAATTTTGAATCTTGTGTAATGATTTTATGCTCAGTGTTATAACTGAATTTATTACAAATCTAATGTATATAATTTACTAATCGCACTCTTTATCTTTTGCTGTTCGCATTCCACCTAAAATAGTTTGAATAACTACACATCGTTTCGTGTCACTTGCTTCTGTTGAATTAGTCGATTTAGGTACAGCTACAACTAATCTCAAACCTGTCTGTTCGGTTGAACCATTAACAACTGTTCCAAAGTCTGCTTTAGGTAATGTGCCCATATAGTCAAAGGTGATATATTTTTTAGCGGTTTCAATTTTAGTAAATGTTGCACTAGCGTTATTGTCAGCATTGATATTAGTGAGTAGCATAAACTGCTTAGAATCAAC
>QQTW01001305.1_pt1 | contig 17309 bp, 9 predicted proteins | sample 1904831 | NCBI WGS metagenome assembly QQTW01 (sample SAMN09435610, study PRJNA476489) | Subsurface metagenome, whole genome shotgun sequencing project. | reverse complement strand
ATATCTACACCTATTTGCTACGCAGTTGGCGATTCCTTCTTTTGACCGCTTTTTGCCCTGCCAGCACAGCAATTTTTGGGTCACGCCAAGGAATTCGCAACACTTATGGAACGCACAGTAAGCGTCGCATAGGCATGAACGATGGTGTTCCTGCTGTGGTCCTGGACAGCCTGCAACCCCTGAACACGGATAGGATTGTCGTAGTGCGCGTGGTCGAGGTGCAGAAGAAACTTCTCCATTGTCTCGTGATTCGGCAGCTGCGTCACTCGGCTGGTGGATTCGTGGTGGTAGGAGGCTACCTTGAATGTGGCATCCGCGGAACGCATGAGGTGCTGGGAGACGGCCCTGAGAAAACATTCGAGGACATAGACTAAAAGATCATTTACCTGGGTGCTCTTCGTATATATCCTGCTGCGTATCCTGCTGCGTATCCTGCTGCGTATCCTGCGCCCTCTTTCTGTGCGTATCCTGTGCGTTCTTTCTGCGTATTCCGTGTGCTCTTTCTGTATATATCCTGCTGCGTATCCTGCTGCGTATCCTGCGCCCTCTTTCTGTGCGCATCCTGTGCGTTCTTTCTGCGCATTCTGTGCGTTCTTTTCTGCGTATTCTGTGTGCTCTTTCTGTATATATCCTGCTGCGTATCCTGCTGCGTATCCTGTTGCATATCCTGCTGCGTATCCTGTTGCATATCCTGCTGCGTATCCTGCTGTGTATCCTGCTGTGTATCCTGCTGTATATCCTGTTGCGTATCCTTCTGCGTATCCTGCGCCCTCTTTCTATGCGTATCCTGTGCATTATTTCTGTATATATTCTGCTGCGTATTCTGCTGCATATTTCTTTGCTATTTCCAAAAAAAACGCAGATTACTCATCGCGCAATGCAACACTAAGCTCAAAAAGCAGTATAGGGCCAAATGAAGATAATAATAAGCTTTATGAGCATTTACAGGCTATATCTATATCTATTTGCTACGTAGTCGACGATTCCTTCTTTTGACCGCTTTTTGCTCCGCCAGCACAGCAATTTTTGGGTCGCGCCAAGGAATTCGCAACACTTATGGAACGCACAGTAACACCCTGCGTGAGGGGAGCCCAGATCTGTACGACGCGCTATGCTCGGCTCCTTATATGCCCAACCTTGTCGCACAACTTTATAAGCCCCCTTTTATAGTTTATACCAGGTTGCGAGTCCCAGATTGCGGGTCAACAACACTGCCGCACGCAAGATACCCGGCTACCTATTCGAGGTGAGGTGCATCCACTGCCCACGTCAGGCAGATTGCGCTCTCTGAGCCGCTTCATGGCGCCAGCACTGGCTTGTGCAGAACCCCAACAACGCAAAACTGCAGCGCTTCGTCGCGCTTGTCAAAGAGGTCCTGACGACGGCGACGACGACTGCGGGCGGTGATGGTGCAAATGCCAGTCGCTAACAGCCAATTCGACATGTCACTTGTCAGCGAATTCCCTTTCTTCCCTTTTCCTTCTTTTCCACAAGAAGGCTGATACCGAAGTTATCAAGACTGGGTGATCGATGTACATGATAACTTCGGTATCAGCCTTTTCGTGGAAAAAAGAGAGAAAGAAGAAAAGGGGAATTCGCTGACCAGTGACAAGTCATACATCTATCAGCGCTATTGACCTTCGCCCCGGAATCACACAGTCAGACAGTGAGCACGAAAGACAACTTAAGGGGGTCCCTTACTCTTTCATATTTATTACATACATATATGTATGTATGTACTATGTAGCTTATGCGATATACCCAGAAAAACAAAAAGGAAAGGGAACCTCCGCGTCCCCAACACAGCTGTACTACCGCACTACCATACTACCATATTTATTACTACAGTACTAACAGCAAAGAGAGAAGCGAAACAGAGACCCGTCATGATTCATCCATAAATCTTTCTCGCCAGACCCTTCCCCCGCTAAGTTACTTACTTACTTACTTATCCACTGACACGTCCTGACACCGCCCGGTACCGAGTTCCCGTGCTGATCACATATATATTTTTCCTCTTCTTAACTTAAAAACTGATCATTATTCATCTGCCCAACCTGAAGGCTGAAGTCGAGAGCAACGTCGGGAATGATGAGAGAGCTATATCTAGTATCTAGTATCTACTAAGTGACTGATAACGTACATGCCATGATGCTGATGCTGATGCGACCGGGTCATGAATTCTAAAGTAAGACAGGGAAGAAGGATACGACTGCTAGATAGAGGGAGAAAAGGATAACACCTATACGATGCGAAAATAATGCTTCGCTCTTTTGTCCTCTACCCTCTCAGACACCACCGCTTGTTGCAGCTTTCTTTTCGTTCTCGCTTGCTATTCCCTTTTCCATCAGTAATCCATATCGTTCAACCCTCAGCCGAACCCTCTTCATCCCCCTGCACATCCGTGGTAACAATCACGACCCTCGCCCCCTTTCCATTCCCCTCTCCAACCGAGTCCCGCTGAAGACCCCCTTTACCTGGACTACCCTGAGGCGTCCTAACCTCAACCGTAACCCTCACGTTCCCCACTGTACTCCGGCTCCTGCTCACTCTCGCTCCGTTTCCGTCCTCCTCATTCGTCACCACCGTGCTCTGTCGATGTAGGGTCCGAGAGGCTACCCTCCCCCGGGCTGGCGAACCTGGACCGGAAGCTGAAGCTGAAGCTGAAGCTGAATGACCATCTTCCACGTGTAGCAAGGGAAATGGCATAAGATCTTTGGACTGACGTCGTGGGGAGATTTCGTCGCCTGACTCATTTGCCATGTCGCCTGGTTCGTCCATGCTTGCAGTACTTGGTGCAACGAGCAATTCTTTCTCATCGTCCACCGCCATGGCGTCGAAGCTATAACAAGGTCTGGTCTGTGTCACCTCAGAATACACACCAGCGCCATCGGCCTGCTTCATCGTCTCACCGAGCACTGCAATATCCCTCGAACTACGATCTTGCTTTGGGGAGATGGTTCTGCGAGTTGCCAGTCGCTGTGGGCTTAGGTCTTGTGGAGCATGGCGCTCAACGGTATCACGGCGGGTGGCTGACGGCGACATACCTCTCGGCTGCACCACTGCTCTCACAATATTGTGGCCGTAGTCGGGCTGTACGGCTGTGTCCTGACTTGCTGCTGAGGCTAGTACATTGCCTCGAAGTTGCAAACGAGAAGCAGTGTCTGTATTCTGCTCAGCCAGATCGCTTCCTGTATTTGCTTCAATATTAGACTCCCCATGCGGGAGTGGAACCGTCTTGTAAGCTGGTAATTTCCTATCCAGCATGAAAGTCTTCCACCTCAAAAATGGTGATGTCGTCTCTCTTCCAATGCCCTGAGCTCCTAAGGCTTTCGAAATAGTCTTCGACGAATGAACGCGTGAAGATAATCTTGACAACGCAGCCTCAGACTGTGGAGCTGTTTCGAACGAGTCTTCAAATTGAGAAGTTGCAGAAGCAGCACGATCTCTGGACGAAATGAGCTGGGGCAATGCAAGGGGAATAGGCCCTGATCTTGGCGTTGGTGTCGTGGTGCGGGCGCTGGCAGGACGGTCACGCTGGGTAATATTGTCCGCCTTACTCGTTGTTCCTTTCCGTTCTTGCTTCAAATTTTCTGGTATATGATTCGTTCTGTTCTCATCTGGCTCGAGCCACCAGTGCTTCTTCAAGCGAGCTCCGACGATATGCCGGTGTGGCTGGTCGTACACAATTTGCTTGTCGCGTTGCATCATCTTTTCAAAAGCAGCTGTACGTTGTCTGACGGGACTTGGAGCTGGACAGGGGGGTATTGTGGGATTCAGGTGGCAACTCTCGCGTCCAGCCTTCACCTCCCGAAACGAATAGACAGGGGGGTAGGAGGAAATTGCCAATGGCTCGGAGTCAGTGCTGCTTCTTGGCAGGACAGTTTCTGTGCTCAGTCTTTGCTTCCTTGTCGGCGAGGTCTGCGAACTTAATGCACACGGGACAGTAATATCATAATTGCCGCCCAAGCCTTTAGGTGCAGGGACCGAAAGACGAGGACGACTCAAGCTACGCCCGTCTCGACCGCGGCGTAAAGGTGAGCCATTCGTCCCTGTCTTGGTCGACTGCTTGTTTGACGGACTCTCCATGGTTAGCTCAACCTGAGAGCTAATGGATTTTAGGCGAGGAGATCTTTGGGCTGACCTCCCCTCTATATCAAGCTCGGATTGTTCGTCAAGAGCATGGTCGACAAGACCCTGAAGCTGATGGATATCCATGTCTTGTCTGACAGGCGACACATTTATATTTTTCGGAGGCACGATTGAGTCCCCAGTCCTCTTATCATCTATGGACCTCAATCGAGCTCTGGCCTCAGAAAGTCGAATTCGCGTTGCTGACTGTGCGTCTATTGATGTTTGCCTTCTCTGTGTTTTGGATTTGTCTGGACTCTGCCTTGAGAAGCTGTGTATTTTGTATTGTTGAGGTGGTATGGTAGGCTCGTAGCTTGTTGCAGGTCTGGTGGGTAGCTTGACATTGAGATCATCCCCGCCAGAAATACTGTCGATGATAGACCCCTGACGGACAGCATCACCTTCTGCATCCACCACATGTTGGCTATCCTCCTTGACCGCTGTTGTCGGCGGGCGTGCTGGGGCAGCGGAGGTTGTGCTTGCACGCTTGACTTTCGCAGTCGAACCTTCGATTTCAGCCCCTTGGGTTGGACGCCGGACTTTCACAGCTGAGTTCGGGCTGCGCGGAACTTGACCATCCTGGAATGCTTGGATTCTGGAAGCGACAGTACCATGTGTCGGATTGAAAGCCTGTCGGGAATCAGAACTGAAAAAGCACAGCCCATTTTCAAAACTTACCATGACGAAGACTTTACGTAGCAGACTGTGTTCTTTGCCTATTAGAAACTTAACAACGCTATAGTCCAAGGGTATATTGAGGGCGGGAAAGAAGATGGAAAATTGCACATAGACACCAGAACGCTGGTGACCAAAGACTTCAGACAGAAGCCACAAAAGCAGGAACTGACTGCACCACAAGACAGAACCGAACTAGGAAAGAGCAGTCGCAACAGTAGGCGAGCAACAGCTGGATACTTGTTAGGAACGGAGCTTGGGACAGGGGTCAGTTCATGAAGTTAGCCGTGCACATAATCTGTTTGGAATGTTCTACAATACGTCGAATATTGAGACCAGTCCGATATGTACAATTGAACTGAGCACTAATACTACTTCATGGCTGCCTGCAAGCTCTCTAGCACCTATTTCGTGTCAGCCAAACCGAGACCAATCTTTCAAATTGAAGGTTTACCTCAAGCTCTATGTTGGCCTCAGCGATATCTTGCTCACTCCCGCTCCCGCCCGCTATCTTTGAAGCCTCGCTGATCTGTGATCTTACAGCTTCGTCGCTGAAATCTTCCAGTGCATAGCCCTCCACAGCGTTGATGCTGAGTTTGGAATCTGGTTGAACAACTGCAAAGCCGCCAGATACTGTGGTTGACGAGTTAGCCACCGCACCTTGATAGAGCGTCGAGCTAATCATTTGTATACTGACAGAAGAATTGTTTGCTTCCACCACTCTCTTCAATGATCTCGACCAAGCCGGGCTTCAGCTGCTCAATCGATGGAACGTGGTTGGCGAGGATTCCCATCTCTCCCGATTCGGCAGGAATGTTGACCTGTACACTGCGAGGAGCAGTATCAGCTTTCCGAGTGAAGCTCTATAAAGGAACATGTCTTGTTGTATGGCAGAAAGGCACAGAGAGATTGCGTACACATCGGTGGATTTGTAGATAGTCTAGCGTTTCAGATATGTCAGCGACAGTAAGAGCAGTATTGGAGCACCGTGTCCGCTCGTGTAGAGCCAATGAAGCCTAATAGTCGGCCAGCAAAGCACACGAACCTGGTGAGGAAGGGCCAGCGACAGCTTTATCTTGTCCGAAATCGCATCTGCATAACCTCTTCGTTGGACCGCGGTCTGTAGAGCAGTTGGACGAGCTCTGAAAGCCACTCTTGAGAGGCGGAATGCGCTCATCTTGGTGGCGAGAGGCAATTGTCTGGTGAATTCAACGTTGTCCAACAGCCAGGAGCTTCGTTAGAGAGGTCCGAGATCGTAGAAGGCTAGACCATAAAAGCTTGGCGTCATCCTCTAGATTGGAAGGCGGAAGCGACTCTTCGTCCGTTCAAGATATTTACTCACTCGACTTCATCAACGGCCAAATTCCCTGCTTTACGAGACGAAAGCCAAACCAACTGCGTCAATCGAAGAGGCTATCACATAGATTTTGTGCCTTTAAAATAGCCAATGATGGAATGTAGTCTTCGATAAGACAATCATCTCTCACCACTATTACTCTATTACTCCGTGTGGGCTCAAATTAGATCAGCTGGACTCCGCCATTCAAGCACTTTAAGTCTCGTTTGGCCTAAGCTAGTACTCAGGCGGGTTCCCCGGCAACGAGATACTTTAGGGATATCACCTTGATCCACACTCAGAATGACTACATTGTGCTGGTAGGCCATCCTGGTGCAAGGAAACAATTGCCCCGAAACATGATTTCTTTAGTAGCTGCATGTCTGTTGTTGCAAAGCGTATCTTTTGTGATGAAAGGACAGAGACAGCGTGATCTGAGAGCTTCGAGATCGTCATTGAGCGACAGATAAAACCCGTATGAAAACATACAGTCACAATGAATTCAGTAATCAAGAAAAAACCAAGAGATAAACAGCTTAGCTGGAGAGATGCAACTATGGGGGGTCAGTGTTTTGAACACTTACACTGTCTACAGAAGAATCAGCAACCACGATCTAAGAAATTCATCGTTGCTAAGTTGTTGTGTGCAGAAAAGGTAGTATATCCTTTGTAAACGTGCTCTTCACTCCCATCAGACTATCTACCATTCCTCAGAGCCAGAGTGTTGAATGTCGCTAAATGGCTCCAAAAACAACCCGGATAGGCTTGAACCTCAAATGGAGTGCTTTCTAGCTTGTACAGACAACTGAAGGAGGGGAATGAGATTCCACACAGGCTATTATCAGCTGTACAACTGATGCTGTATGTTCTACCTTTGATTTCCAGAATGGGAAATAAGTCTTGGCACCAGTTAAGTACTGCAACATATCCACAATGTACGATACCTCTTCGAATGGTTGTGCAGTAGGGAAACACGGTATATTTCTCGAACATATATCTTACCCCTCGCCGTACAGTGGAAGAATGGACAGCAATGAAGAATGAGAGGAAAGACAGAGCAGGAGATTTCTCTTTTTCTGGCAATCAATTGATCGATCTGAATGCGGAAAGAAGGCTGCAATAGTGTGCCTTTGAAAAGGTGTATCTACCACATTAGATTCGAAACCTAAAAGCGCTACCCTTTTGGCGGAGTGGTAGATGTTCTGATTCTTTGCAAGGACATTTAAGACCAAGCTAAAGAATTCGAGGCGCTTTGGCAGGAAAAGAGACTGTGAAATCATTGGAGGGAGAAAGGAACGATGAGGGCGAAGGGCCGCTCAGCTGACAGCAGTCGGACATGTACGCCATGTTCACCGCTTCAACCCGTTAGCCATGTTGCTGAGTGTCAGAGGGTATCTTCGAGCTCTGCCGCACCGCTCACCGAGGCACATTGATTGGGCGGAAGGAGGAAGTCCGGATAATAGACTGCGCTTCTCGACAGGCGAGGCTTGCCGCTGTACTTGTCTGATACAAAGCTTTGTCATTATTGGATGGATGAAGCAGGGACCATATGGCCCCTCCAACGGACCATGCAAAGGAGTACTATTGTGATAGCGGGGTAGTGTGAGATGACCACACCATTGGTTTGTGGGGGCTTTGATGGCATCTTTAGCCCATATCAAAGACGAACATCATTTAATGCATGTGCTCTGGCGCAATGCGGTAGTCGCAATTGTCGTCGAGGAAAAGAAGCACATTTCCCCACAAGCTGTAGTAGGATGACAACGGCGGAACCGAGGTGAGCAGCAGCTGTGATTGGCATCCGTTAATCGCTCATACGTGTCACCTTGCAAATCGCTCAAGGCTAGGCTAGAATGGAGAGCATTAGGGCTAAGTTCAGCGCCGTTCTCTGCACACAAGCCAGAGTTGAGTGGGGGTTAGTAGATGGCCAGAACTGGTACACCGGTAGATTGAAGTTATATCGAAGCCCACACAAATTAGTGAACCTGATGGCTGCTGAAATTCAACCTACCACGATCAATTCGTGGCTGAAATCTAGTATTCTTGCGGTACCGGAGGCCTTACACCCGGCACTTACGGAAAGAATCACAAGATATTGATAGCACTTTATTATCCGGGCTTAGAAAGCTGAATGAATGACAAGGGAGTAGCGTACCAGAGGCACCAGCGAATGGAACACGTAATTATAGGGTGTTTTTTTGAGGGTTCTGCAGTACCAAAGTTGGGAGAATGCCAGTACAGGTGGGAGACCTTTTGACATGGTCGTTGTGGGCAGGACTACAGATCTGAAACAATGCAATAACGGAGAGCTGCCCGGAACCCGGGACTGGCGCGGCCCTTCGTCGGGCAGATCTCTTTACCATACTGTGTACCGTGGCTTATGCAGGCATTATTATACGACTAGAGACCCTGGATTGTGCGAAAATTTGAGTGGTGACTCTCGCACTTTGGCTGGGAAACCATGGACAGTAAAATTACTTTTAGCAAGGGTCAGAAGAAGCAGATCCAATACCAATACGAGCCAATGCTACAGCAAATTAATGGCCCCAAGAAAGATGAGTCTGGGTCAGAAGACTTAAAGATAGAAGTCGGGACACGGCAAGGGCAGAGCTGGGCTGGCGCTGGGCTGACGCTGAGCTGGGCAAGAAGCGTCATATTTACAATTGTCCGAGCATGAGATTGGGTACGATTCGACTACCACGGAGGATGAAGTATTATTAGCTCAGTACTAGTAACCTTGATCGAGAACGTCCTCTTTACAGATACGCCAAGCATCAAGATCAACCATTTGTAAGTAAGTTTCTAACTCATGTGGATAGATGTAAATAAGTCAGGCTTTGCCATAATGAGTCGTAGTACTGTAGCGAGATGACGCAACTTCGCCGCTACTGAAGTCAGCTTAAGGATATTTCTACCAGTCCCTGTGGTAGGTGCACACTGTTGAAGGGGATCCTTAAGTTATGGGTAGCTGCGAAGGCTTGGAATGATTTTAGTTTAGCGCTAGTATCCTTGGTTAGTAAACAATGTCCAGACAGAGCAGCCATGTCCCAAAGAAGCTAGGCATAATAGTCTAGCTTGTCACAATGGATCCACACATTATGGTGACAGGTTATAATACTGAGTTGGTGTAACAAAAAGTAGCAGCAGTCTAACTTAACCTTTACTCCAGGTTTCTTCCTAAATCCCAATGCTCTCCTCTTTCTTACCCGTAATTAGGCGTTTCTTGCGTCTTCCTGCTAGTTACGCTTTACGCCAGTAATTAATAATTAGTACTCTGTGCAAGTGCCAAGCGTGGACCTTGTGCCATCTCCTCACTGCCTCAGGCCGTCAATAATGGTGTCTGGTGGTAGAAAACAAGGAAGACTACCATTCCGCCAAAAGGACAGCGCTTTTAGGTTTCGAACCTAACTGGTAGTATTCCTTTTCCTGACGCACAGTGGTCTTCCTTGAACCCTAACGTATCTATCTAGTATTAGTATTACTGATTTCATCTTCACGTGCCCTTTTCTCCTCCCACATTTGGCGCCCCGTTGCCAGTTGGATTTGAGCAAATGCAAAGCACAGACCATCTTTTCCATTCCTTGCGATCTTTGATTTGTGAGTGCCTTGACTCAAGTTTTTCCCACTAAAACGCCACTTATACCTACGCACACAACACCTAACTTACACCCACAGAACACTCCAGTATGCACTCTCCCCAATCCCCCGTCTGGAGTCGCCACTTTTATTCTCCGTACAGTGACACACAACATCATTCAAGCAAACATTGCCCCCACAGGATCCAACTTTCTTGAAGCTGAAACATTCCATTTCTCGTTTCAACATAATTTACTGTCATCTGCGCTCCGCCGTAAGATTAGCCTGCCCCATCTACCTGTAACCTCAACCTGCAACCCTCAACCTTCACCTTCGCCTGGACTTGATCCTGACAGCAAGCAACTCAGAATCTGGGATCCTTCCACCACCGTTCTTTTGCTCTACTTGACTAAACGTCAGATCTCCACCTCACACAATGCAATTACAGTCGTCGTTATGACCATGACCGCGGTAGACGAGTTCTACACCTTATCTTCTTCCAGCATCTGGTGAGACAGCACAGTTTTACAACTCGCTGAGTAGCTCGACTGTCATTTGAGTGATTTGTTTTCCGGATACCGGAATATCAACATGGGAAAGTACCAGGAGGACAACAGTAGAAGGCAATCTGCGATACAGAACCTACTCAGCATGTTTCATCTGTCAAACACCTCCACCGATCCTCTCAGCTCCGATGAGGAGGTCACTGGCGATGTTGACGAACCACCAGACGAGCCCCTTTCACCGCTTCAAATTAGTTCTACCGTGGTCCAGCAGCCCCAACAACCATCAACCTACAACAGATCTGCCCTTCCCGCGATGGATCGTAAGGAATCGTTGCTCACTCGCGCACTCATGACCGGGTCGAATGGCGATATCTCATCCTCTCCCACCTCTCCAATTTCCGGAGCTGTATCTAGGGCGTCCACGTTCAGCAATGCAAGTGTGCCCTCCACAGCAGAACTCACGAGCGATGCCGATGACACGAGCCCGGCTAGATCTGCTACATCCAGTCCATCTTTGCCTGCGACTCAGTATCACGAAGTACATGCCACCAACAAGACTTCCCTTCCTCATCCCAGAATCTCTTTCACAGACAGCACGCAACAAGAGAAACCCATGGCAGACACGTCTGTAGAGACCCAGATAGAGGCAAAGATGGGTCGAAAACGCTGCATTACATTTGCCTGTGCTAGCAAGCCGGCTGTGAAGGAAGCTCACGCTACCAAAGAAGAGAGAGAGGAAACTGCGCAGCCACCAAAGCGAAAATGCTTCCTTACCTTCGCCTGCCCTGCCCGACCAGCACAGAAACCGGATCATGTTCCCGAGCCAATCGAGATGCGACAGGAGAGCGGTAGCTCTTCTACCAAAGATGCTATAGCACCTTCCACCCAGCCTGATGGAGGTGAAGGGCAAGAACACGCCCAAATGCGCAAGGTACCGCTCATGGCGGTCAACACGCGAACAGATGCCCGGAAACCTCCATCATCCACCAAGCAGGCTGATAACAAGCCGTCAGATGCTTCTCCTTTTCACGAGTTCGCCACTGGCAACGATCGTGACGATGCCTGGGTTCGTGAACCAATTGATACACAGCGTAAGCTTACGCTCTTGGATTGCATGAAGAAGGAAAATGCCATTCGCAAGATCGGTGAAGAAGCGGAGGAAGAGGCCGAGCAGGAAGAGAAGGAGGAGGATGAGTTCGATGATGAGAATGAGGATGGGACAAACGAAGATGACTTTGCTCCATCCGACGATGGAAACGAGTCTGATAACGAAGAGGGTTTTGCCGAGTCAGACAACGACAGTGATGCCGAGTCAGAAGATCAGTTCTGGATTCCTTCCAATACCACGGCAGCCACCAGTATCGATCACTCCTCTCCAATAAGACCTCTTGGAACGCGACATCACTTGGGGAGTTCCATGGAGTCTCAGAGTGATCACGAACCACATCAGAAGCGGAGATCTGGTTCTGTCGACATCAAGCGGCCAAGGCATCGTCGGATCTCGAAGAGTCATCACCTACGTCCAGTCACACCGGAGTTACCCGACAGCACGGATTTTGTTTGCGGCACCCTGGATGAGGACCGCCCAATTGAAGCTGCTTACATCTCATGTCGTGAGCAGAAGAAGCGTGAGAAGCACATCCTCATCCCACAAGACATTGATCCTAGCTTCCCCACAACGGATCCAGAGGACATGGACGAGGAAGATGACGAAGGTTTGGACACACCTGAAGACCATCTCTGGCTCAAGAATCAACTAGATGGATTTGAAGATGACTCGACTAGAGGTCATGGCTCCAAGCATCACAAGATGTCTTCCACGTTGCGCTCCCCCCGCCCTGCCCATTCGCCACCTCCCAAGCACGTTGTCCATCGCTCTCCGCCGCCTCCTCGACAGACTGTTCGTCGCTCTTCTCCTGCTCCCAACGGACGACTATTCGATCACTCACCACAGCGTCTGCATTCCCCTCCACCAGCGATGAAGCTGAGATCACCACCTGGGACAAGAAGGCCGTCACCCACTGGCATGTCTCTAATGGCTCACCAAATCGAAGGTCCCGTTATCAGCCGGCTCGGTCAGCGTCCTCACATGACGCGCACTTCATCATTACCCCGAACACCCAATCCTTTCTTCCATAACTATCACGCAAGGACGCAGCAGAATGATAGAGTTGCGTATGGTGCACTGACACCCGGACGCGAGATGCATATTCGTGGGCCGGTAGACATAGTGATTGGCCTGGAGAAGAAACGTCAGAAACGCAAAGAGAAGTTCTGGCGCCAGCACTGTCGAAAAGCTGCCAAAGAACAAGCTGAACGCAAGACTGTGCGTGGAAAAGGTGCCGAACGTATGCGCGAGTTGGGCCTGGAATGTGCGGAACGAACCAGAGGTTACGGACTCGGTCAACAGCCTCCGCTGGTTATTTCTCTTTAGAGGATTTCAGTTCAACTTGAAATGCCTTCCTGCTTCACTTTCTATATCAATGAACTTCTTATTGCTTTTGGTTCGGACTTGGTCCTGCACATATATCACGTATGGTGCAGAAGAACACCATCGTCTCTTTATGATATCAGCATTAGCATTGTTGGCGTTTTGCTTCTGGGACGAGGCACTGACCGTCATGTTTTCGCCTTTTGAAGACCAACGTTTTGTTGGGTCTGCAACAGCCTCAGCGTTGGAGTGTATGGAAGCGATCCGCCCATGGGCACTGCACATATCTCTCGAGCGGTAGAAAGAAGCTCGATCGAGACCAATACAATCAGTATATTGTATATAAAGACTTTTGAGAGATTTGATGTTCATTCCAAGTCATGTATCACACAATGTGTTCAGTCTGTCGCTATGTCCAACTAGAAATGGTTACTAGTACTGACAAATGCGGCAAGGTATGATCGTATGATCGTAGTACATGGCGCTCTCTTTGTCTGTCTATCTGCGTCTTATAAACATCTTATACGGGAGTACGTAGTATAGTACTACTACTAATAGTAGGTATGCCAAGCAACCAATGCCAAGACATGTCGTCCGCTCGAGGTTCCGCACTACGTAGTAGAAATTCCATGTTGAACAAAGGGCAGTTTGGATATCTTGATGCCAGCGCCACCTCCTCGTCTAGACAATCATTTTCAATATACCGTTCCTCAAATCCCTAGCTTCTCGATCAAACACAATCCTTTGATCTCCAGTATTCTCTACTTTGTCCCTGTCTATCAGACCGCGCCATCCTGATTCCCACCACCATGTGGATCATCAACTGGTGTACGTTATCACAGTCCAGGACGACTGCGCCTTCTACCCTCGCGCCTATCACTATTCACCGTCCAACACTGACCTCTGGTGCACAGTCTACGATATTCTTGCCTCGCTAGGTCTTCTCAACAAACATGCCAAACTTTTGTTCCTCGGACTGGACAATGCGGGAAAGACTACGTTACTGCACATGCTGAAGGTATGCTACCTTACCTAGGACCGGGCTGTTGCGACTGCAGCGGTTGCTCACTGATACATTCTCACACGGTTGGCATGTGCAGGTTATGAGAGTTGCTGACTGCTGGATCTACAGAATGACCGAGTGGCCATCCTGCAACCAACATTACACCCTAGTGAGAACTGCCACCTGTTTCGATGATGGCTTGTCGCGTATGGCTGACGTCTGATTGCGTGTCTCACAGCATCTGAAGAGCTTGCGATTGGGAACAACAGATTCACCACCTTCGATCTGGGCGGGCATCAACAAGGTCAGGACACACTCATCTCTGACATTGCATCTGTTTGCGAGAAACTTTTTGGACCGATAGCTCGTACTATTCTGATGTCTATTATCCATGACTGACGCAATGATCTGGACAGCCCGCCGCTTATGGCGCGATTACTTCCCCGAGGTATCTGGCATAGTCTTCCTCGTCGATGCCAAAGATCATGAACGTCTTCCCGAAGCAAAGGCCGAGCTCGACGCCCTCCTCGCCATGGAAGATCTCGCCAAGGTGCCCTTTCTCATCCTCGGAAACAAGATAGATCATCCCGATGCAGTTTCAGAAGACGAGCTGCGGCATCAGCTAGGACTATATCAAACAACAGGCAAGGGCAAGGTGCCGCTGGAGGGCATCAGACCTATCGAGGTATTCATGTGCAGCGTGGTCATGAGGCAAGGTAGGCATACAAGCTCGTGGGACTCGACGAACGTGGGCAACTGACAAGATCGCAGGTTATGGAGAGGGTATCAGATGGATGTCTCAATATGTCTAAGTGTGGGGGAATATGCCTGCCGTGGATACGAGTATGATGTGTGCAGCGAGTGAGCGACTTGAATAGTTCAGACAAGCGCACAGCAAGTTTACATCTGCTCCCAAGTTCTGCCTGCGACACTGTGATACGTGGGACCTTTGTGTATCGGTGAGGCCCTCCTTCAGCGAGGGCAATCAAAAAGACTGGCACACAAGGCAACCAACCAACCAAGCTCTGCATCCTACGTCTAACCTCCGGTAGCTCGATCAGGTACAACCAAGGGCCCGGGAATCAGCTTGCAATACTACCACACACCAAATCAAGGGCTTTTCCGCACCATCTCCGCCCCGGAGCGTTCCTTTGGTACTCCATAGCTGGGAATTTAATTCTAGCAGGATATTTTCGTGCCTTCTCCCTTATCGCCCTCTACAAGATTTATCTATACTGCATCATCACGTTGCATCCGGTTTGTTTGTACGGGCCAAGATGCTCTGAAGAAGAAGAAGAAGAAAACGCCCCCTTTCGAAAGCATCTCCTCGCCTTCTCTTGTCGACATCTCAATCCCGTCCATTCTATACACTAAACCCGCTCCTTCCATACCGTCGTCATCATCATCATCATCTTGCTTTCCAATTTTCCTCACTAGTATCTACTACAATACATCTTTCCTTCAGAAAATATGCATCCACGTGATTTCCATGGCGTCTCCGTTTGTGTGTTTGTGGCTCTAATCGTCCTCGCTGCTTTCACGTACGGGCCTCTATTCTTGGCGGCTCTGCCCTTTTTCTTTTTCTTTCTTCTCTCTCTCTTCGATACTAGAAATGGATATAGTAAAACCCGGAACCGGAACCGGGACCGGGACCTGGCATGGGTGTCGCCTGTACCGTAGCGTACCATGGCTTTTTTTCTTCTAGAACCGGGGGAAGGGGGGTTTGCTCGGAAAGATGATAGATCCTCATGAGCTATGATGAGGGCCGTTCGGCAGGGATGACAACACACTGGGATATGGCGTCTGTACAGCATGAAGGGGGTTATTCCGGTTGAGGAATAATCGGAGTAGATGTTTTTCGCGAGATGGAACGAAGGGGGAAAGCGAGGAAAGGCCCTGAGATTAGTACACGCGGATGTTGAGAAAGCGTCCGCCCGAGAAATTACATCCCTCGATGCAGTGGGAGAGCTCTTTCCAGCAGAGAGAGAGAGTGTGTGTGTATATATGTGAGAGAAGGGGGGGCGATGTAGTGCAAGCCTTCCGGGAAACGAGATATTCCCTGAAACGGAGCCACACGGAAAAAGAAAACCTGACGATTGGTGGGTTTTTCTTTTCACGAACAGATGCGGCCTTTGGACCAGAGGACCATCCTGTCGTGAGAAACTACTTTGCCTGCCCGCCTGACTGTCGAGATGCGCTCGATCCCGCTCCCTGCCATCCTCTGTTCCTGCATCATCATCCGAAAGCGAGCGACCTGGGGCCAGGTATGGGTTCTATGGTGAGCTTAAAGAGGGTCCGCTGCGCCCCATCTGACGTGGGAAAGGGGGGGGGGTGATTCAAACTCCGAGCCTCGAGGAGCGTGCGGATCGCTTCCGTTTGTTAGGAGGTGCTGCTGCACTGAGACGAGATGGCCTTTGCCATGGCGTCTATGAGCATATTGTATGTATGTATGTATATATGTGTGTGTGTCTGGACGAGCCCGAAGTCTTGGGTAGTGAGGCCTCGACTTCATCGGTGAGAATGTCTTTTGGCCCTATCGGCTGTCAGATCGGATGGGGCACGGATTAGACGTAAGGAGATTGGTCCAGAGTATCGCAGACGTTCATCTGACACGAAAGCGAATATTTGTTTTTCACACATTCCAATTCCTTACCTGTAATGCGGGTCTTTGTCAACAGCGCTGATATGTTCATCGGCAGTACCAGCTGGGAAAGACATCGATCAACCTTCTGTCAACGACAAGGTCGTGGAGAAGATGAAGTAAAAGTAAAAGGCAGGGGAGAGGGCATAGGACGAAGAGCGTCTTGCTTTGGCAAAGTTTGGCGCTGACAACTTCAACGCCCCGGGGTTTGAGATAACTAGAGCAAGGAGGATACGTGCTTCTGCGGTATGCTGCTCAAGCTCTATACGGGCTGCTAGCAGATGTATCGCTCGGCGTACGAAAGTACTGTAGGTCTGATTTTGGGAGGAAATGCCTGAGCTAAGCACCAGAACGAGCCGCGTGGCGAGTGAGCACAAGCGGTTGGGGTGAAGGGCCCGGAACGAGATGAAACAGCAGAGATGTACGTGGTCTGATGGAGATACGGCGAAGCATATCTGACAGGTCAGACATTAGGTGATGAGAGCAGCGGCTGCGTAGGAAAGCCTTGACAAAACACAGAAAAAGACTAGAAACAGGGGAAGAGAGAGAAAACAGAGAGACCATCGACAAAAAAAAGCTCGAGCCTAAGTTCACGGCTCTCAATCAGTTCTTCGCAGTTGACGGACAAGCCGTCCTGATCTTGTGGCCAGGATCAGAAATCTGACCCCAAGCCAAAAAAACGCCGAAAAGTACAATTATTGAGTCGAGCACCCCAAGATGACTACAGCTCAACCGCAATACCCTCATGTGACTGCAACCTTATCTCAGCAGTCTGCCACGAAGCGAGCTCCCGCACCAGAGGCATAAAGTAATGACGCAAGAATAATCGAGAGTATCACGATACCGCCATCGACACGTGAAACCCCCCTCTTTCCATCCGGATCATCATCGTAGTGGAGTTCTCGTTTCTGTTCTCCCGCCGAATAAGGTATACGATATGTGGGTCAAAGCTTTGGGATGTTTGTGATATTCTTGCTATTTGAGGACACAAGAACTCGATGGATCGACAC
>QQTW01001304.1_pt1 | contig 17310 bp, 21 predicted proteins | sample 1904831 | NCBI WGS metagenome assembly QQTW01 (sample SAMN09435610, study PRJNA476489) | Subsurface metagenome, whole genome shotgun sequencing project. | reverse complement strand
AAGCATCATATTAAGGATAGGACAAGTATTAGCTTAACTAAACTTGTTTGATACCTGAGTAAGCACGGGCGATCGCTATCAATGCTTAATTCTGCCAAAACCTCCGCAGGGGTATCACTAGCTTTAGCAAGCTTGCGTTTATTTTCTGTGGAGATATTACTGTTAAGCATTATTTTAAAGTTACAAAAGTAAACTTGTTTACAGTCTGACTAATTACGAATAAAACTATAAATATTTGATTATTTAATCCACTTAAATTAAAAGTTTGCTTCAACGGCGTTTAATTTTTGATGGTTCAATACTTGTAACTGCTTCTTTTAAAGTCAAAATTCGGCTGCGCTGCTGATGAACGTTGAATTGGTATACTTGATTGTTTGTAATATCAAATCCTGTCAACCAACCGCTTTTAGGATGATAAGCTCCAGTATCGATATCAACCCAACCTTGTCCTTGAGCAAGTTTACCTGGGACAACTCCAGGGAGAGTAAAAGTAATTGTATGCCCAATTACAATTAACTTATCGCTAAAGTAAGGTGTTTCCATGCTGTGAAACTCATCTCGTATCCAGCAAAGCTGATCGGAAGTTTGGGTTTCTAAGGGCATTTTGGGGTCAACCCCAGCATGAACTAATAAAACATCGCCTAAATCTAAGTAAGTAGGCAAGTTTTTCATCCATTCCAAATGTTCTTCGGGAATAGTCGAATCTGGATAACTGGTAATGGTTGCGTAACCACCACTGTAAAGCCACGATTGTTGTACTTGAGCCGCCATCGCACCCCCACTTACAACATCTAATAGCATCTGCTCGTGATTGCCTAATATACAACCATTGGCGTTTTGTTTGACAAATTCCACGACTTTCGAGCTTTGCGGCCCTCGATCGATTAAGTCTCCGATAAAATAGATTTCATCTTCTTGACCAGGGGCGATCGCTTCTAATAACCCCATTAACCCGTTATAGTGACCGTGTACATCCCCAATGACGATACGGCGATGACTCGTTTCTTGCATTAGAATTTCGATCCTTAGTTTTAAAAATAAGTGAATATTATTACTACAACTTGTTTAACTTAGATTCTAGAAATAAATAAATAAATCAAGCCTACTACCCTTAATTGTAATTCGGTCTTAATAAATATCTATACAATTTTTAATATTTATGACAGTAAATGTATCTCAAGTAACAGCGACAATTAACGCTCTTAAGCAACCGACGCGCTGGGAATGGGTAGAACAAGCGATCGCCAATTTGGATATTATCTTACTCGATCACTCACACTGCGAACGCAAAGCGGCGGGAGTTGCCTTAAACTTGATGTTTCGCTACCCCTCAAATGCGCTTTTAGTCCGCAAACTTACAGCGATCGCTCGTGAGGAATTGGAACATTTCGAGCAAGTCAACCAATGGCTAGAAAAACGGGGTATTCCTTTAAGTCAGCTTTCGTCGCCGCCCTACGCTGCGAAGTTAAAAACCCACATCCGTCCTCAAGAACCGAATCGTTTATTAGATTCCTTGTTAGTTTCTGGTTTAATCGAAGCCCGCAGTCACGAGCGATTGGGTTTATTAGCCGAATATTGCCCGCACCCAGAACTATCTCAATTTTATCGCGGCTTAATGGTATCAGAAGCTCGTCATTACGGCATTTATTGGCTGTTAGCCGATACCTATTTTGATAATAAAGTTGTTAGTCAAAGGCGAGAAGAATTAGCCATTTTTGAGAGCGAAACCTTAGCGACGCTTCATTTTGAACCAAGGATTCATAGTTAAGCCCCCCAACCCCCAATTCTGGGGGAGCAATATTTCTTCAAGTCCCCCAAACTTGGGGGATTTAGGGGGCGAATCCATAAAATTAATTACCCAAATATTGCCTATTTAATATGGTTCAACTTCAATACCAAGACTTTGCGATTCGAGATTGGCAACCGCGCGATCGCATTTCCGCTTCCGAAGTAATTCGTTCGGTACTTACCGATTACCGTTTACCTTGGGAACCAACAGGCGCAGATCGAGATGTAATTGAGGTAGAAGAATGTTACTTAGCCACTGAAGGCGAATTTTGGGTAATTGAATGGCAAAATACCATTGTGGGGACGGGCGCTTATTACCCCATTAGTCGCGGTAAAAATGCTGTAGAAATTCGCAAAATGTACCTGCTACCAATATTCAGAGGAAAGGGATTGGGAAGATATTTATTACAAGAATTAGAAAGCGCGATCGCCAAGCGCGATTTTGCCCAAATCTGGATAGAAACTGCTAGTGTTTTAGCCGAAGCTGTAAAACTCTACGAAACTAGCGGTTATTTGTCCACCGAAGGTGTTGAAACACCAAGATGCGATCGCGTTTATTTCAAAAATCTCTAAAATGAGTGATCTCAATTATCTTATTTCTCCCTATTTTATTTCCCCCCCTTTTTAAGGGGGGCTAGGGGGGATCTCCCATCAACGCTAAAAAGCGTCTTGCAACTCGTAAAAATCGGGGGAAATGTAATCTTTCCGCAAGGGCCAACCCACCCAATCTTCCGGCATCAAAATTCGCTTCAAGTTTGGGTGTCCTTCATAGACAATCCCGTACATATCAAAGCTTTCGCGTTCTTGGAAGTCAGCAGTTTTCCAAATCCAGTACACTGAAGGTACTCGTGGATCGGTGCGTGGTAAAAACACCTTAACGCGCACTTCTTCCGGGCGATCGGCATTGTCGCTGACTTTAATTAAGTGATAGACACTAACCAAATCTTGCCCCGCGCCTAAATCGTAGCCGCACTGAAATTGCAAGTAATTGAAGCCGTAAGCATACAAAGCCGTAGCTACGGGTAACAAATACTCGCGGTCAACTTTGATAATTTCTGTACCACTGCGATCGCGTTCTATGGCTTCATGAGCAAAACCGTTTTTTGTTAACCACTGGGAAGTTTTACCCGCTTCTACTAACTGCGATGCTTCTGGCGTGGTCGAGTCTTGGGTTTCGGGTGTTGATGCCTCTGTCACTTATGCCTGCTCCTTTTGTGTCTGCTGCAAAGCTGGTGCTACAGGCATTCCCATTCCTTCGCCCAATTCTTTTGGTGCAGTGGTGCGAGTCGCGGACTGCAAATACTTGCCTGTCAGTACCGAATCCACCGCTTTCATGTTGTGAGTAGTGCTGTAGTAACGATGAACTTGCTGAATTTGACCGCGTTCTTGAATGGAATTATTGCTAATTTTTTTCCGCAATTTAATAATTGCATCAATAATTGCTTCGGGACGAGGCGGACAACCAGGTAAATAAACATCTACAGGAATTAGCTTATCTACACCTCTAACGGCGGTAGGCGAATCGACGCTAAACATTCCCCCGGTAATTGTGCAAGCACCCATCGCAATTACATACTTAGGATCGGGCATCTGCTCGTAAAGCCGTACTAATTGGGGAGCCATCTTCATAGTGATCGTTCCCGCAGTGATGATTAGATCGGCTTGCCGGGGGCTTGAACGCGGAATTAGACCAAAACGGTCAAAATCGAACCGCGAACCGATGAGGGCGGCAAATTCAATGAAGCAACAAGCTGTCCCAAATAGTAAGGGCCACAAACTAGAAAGTTTTGACCAATTGTAGAGATCGTCTACGGTTGTGAGAATGACATTTTCTGAGAGGTCTTGAGTAACTAGAGAGCGATCGATTGGGTTAATAATTCGCTCTTGCTGCTCGCCCGTAGTATTTGGTGTCTTATTAGTATTCAAGACCATTCTAAAGCTCCTTTACGCCAAGCATAAACAAGGGCAACTACAAGAATTGCAATAAAAATCAAAGCTTCTACAAATGCCAAAAGTCCTAGGCGACTAAAAGCTACAGCCCAAGGATAAAGAAATACGGTTTCCACATCAAAAATGACGAAAACCAAAGCAAACATATAGTAGCGGATGTTGAACTGAATCCAAGCGCCGCCGAAGGGTTCCATCCCCGACTCGTAAGTAGTGCGTCGTTCGGGACTGCGACCACTGGGGCGGAGCAGTTTAGACGCTGAGAGTGCTAGAGCCGGAACTAAACTACAGACTAGGATGAATCCTAGTAGATATTCATAACCACTGAGGACAAACACTTATAATTACCGCTCTATGTTGTAAATATTTTTGTTACTTACTTTTACAGTATATCGAGCTAGTTGTCATCACTGCGGGAAAAAACAAGTATTTTGCTTTATTGAGTTAGCTTTTGCTGACCATAGAAAAAGATAATAATCTTTAGTTGACTGCAAAATCATTAATTGATTTTTGGAAAAGCTGCGCCCTATGTCATAATTTTTAACAGATATTCTAAGAAACTGCTCTACAATTTACCATCTAAGCCATGAGCGACCCTGCTGTTGAAACCAAAGTGCTAGACCGCTACGAATGCCGTGCCTGTGGCTACGTTTACGAACCTGATAAAGGAGACAGCAAACACCCTATTGCTCCAGGAACTCCTTTTACGGAACTGCCCTTATCTTGGCGATGTCCGGTGTGTGGGGTGAGAACTTCTCAGTTTGAGAATATCGGCCCCTCTGGCACAGCGTCAGGTTTTCAAGAAAATCTCAGCTTTGGATTGGGCGTAAATAAACTAACGCCAGCGCAAAAGAATCTACTGATTTTTGGTGGTTTGGCCTTGGGTGTGTTATTTTTTCTCAGTTTATACGGGTTACAATAACTACGCAATTACTTAGATACAGTTGGCGATCGCACGTCAACTACCGCAATTAATTTTTTTCCTAAACCTGACACATACTAATGTTTTCATTTTTCTCTCTTGGACAACGAGTTGTCTTACTTTTGGCAGTTGTCGTACTTTGCATCGGTTGTAGTAGTGTAGCGACCCTCGACCGCAACCCTTGGCAAGTGCTAACCGTACCATCTGAGGCTAATTTTCAAGATATAACTTTTGCGGACGACTCCCAACACGGTTGGCTTGTAGGTAGCAAGTCAACAATTTTAGAAACCCACGATGGCGGCGAATCTTGGCAACAAGTTAGCTTGGATTTGGACGAAAAAAATAATCTATTTACTTCTGTAAGTTTTAATGGCGACGAAGGCTGGATTACTGGCGAACCTTCGATATTGCTCCACACCACCGATAAAGGTAAAACTTGGTCGCGGATTCCCCTCAGCGAAAAGTTGCCGGGTAAGCCCGATACTATTATTGCTTTGGGGGCAAATTCTGCCGAGATGACTACCGATGTCGGTGCTATTTATCGGACAACCGATGGCGGCAAAAACTGGAAAGCAATGGTACAAGAAGCGGTAGGCGTGTTGCGAAATATCGATCGCTCGGAGGATGGCAAATACTTAGCAGTCTCGGCAAAGGGTAACTTTTACTCTACTTGGGAACCCGGTCAAGAAGCTTGGCAAGGACACAATCGCAATAGCTCAAGGCGCGTCCAAAATATGGGTTTTGGCAAAGATGGACGGTTGTGGATGTTAGCGCGCGGCGGTCAAATTCAATTTAGTCAGCCAAATACCCTAGACCAGTGGGATGAAGCTCAATATCCAGAATTTTCTACTAGCTGGGGATTAATTGACTTGGCTTATCGCACCCCTGAAGAAATTTGGCTAGCGGGTGGTAGCGGAAATCTGCTCTGTAGTTTTGATGGTGGCAAAACTTGGCTCAAAGACCGCGAGATTGAAAACGTGCCATCTAATTTGTATAAAATAGTTTTTGTCAAACCCGACCAAGGATTTATTATCGGTCAGCGTGGCGTTCTGCTCAAGTACCAACCACCCGTTGAAGCGGCAACTTAAAGTTAAATTTTGTAGGCATAAATTCTTATAAGGAAGATCCATTAACTCATAGGTTTTGATGCGAGTTTCGTAGGATAATAGTTGTATCAAGCTGGAAAAAAATTAGCTTTTAATGTAGAAGTATTACTTTATGATTTAGGAAAGTGATACTTAGCGATTAATCGCACCATCGATATTTGTTGAAAAGGAGAAACTTAAATGTCGGGAGTTACCGGAGAGCGTCCATTTGGGGACATTATTACTAGCGTTCGTTACTGGGTAATCCACAGTATCACTATTCCAGCCTTGTTTATTGCTGGCTGGTTGTTCATCCAAACAGGTTTAGCTTACGATGCTTTTGGTACGCCTAGACCAAATGAATACTATACGCAAGAGCGCCAAGAGTTACCTATCGTGCGCGATCGCTACCAAGGTAAGCAGCAAATTGACAAGTTTATCGGTAAATAATTTAACATGACTAACACCAATCAACCCATTCAATACCCCATTTTTACAGTTCGCTGGATAGCCGTTCATACCCTTGCTGTACCCTCAGTATTTTTCTTGGGTGCGATCGCTGCTATGCAATTTATTCAACGATAGGAGAAACTAATGCCAGAAAGATTACCGAATCCTAATCGGCAGCCTGTTGAATTAAACCGCACGTCGCTGTTTTTAGGCTTATTACTTGTTTTTGTACTTGGTATTCTGTTTTCTAGTTATTTCTTTAACTAATCAAGCAGTTTCCGGTTTAGTTATTAAAGGAGGATAAAAATTGTGAATGCAAGCGGCAGAATTCCTTTGTGGATAGTAGCTACTATTGCTGGACTAGGTGTAATTGTAGTCGTCGGAACCTTCTTCTATGGTTCCTACACTCATATGGGTTCATCTTTGTAATTGATGGATTGCAAGTTAAATAACTAGCAATAAAAAAACAAAAAATTGCTTACAGCAATTGATATTAAAAAACCGCCAATGTTAAAAAAGGCGGTTTTTTAATGTTCCTCGGTTATTTAGTTCTTGACGGTATCTTCCCGTTCAATGTACAAGAACATAAATACTAAACCTACCGCCGGAAAAACTAAGCAAGTCAAAGGAACTAAAAGCGATGGTAAGAAAGAAGATGTAAATAACATCCGTTAATCTCCGCTATTGATAAAACAATTATTGAATTTGACTTTACTGCAAATTGCCATCAATTAAACAATTTATCAAGATTTTTAACAAAGTTGGCATTTATCTTCCTTTAGTCCAAAATTAATCTATCTATGTGTAGAAGGAATTTTTTGAATTAATCCGAGCTTTATTGCTAAAAATTAGTTCTTTTTGATCGCGTAGCAAAATCGACCAACACTAGCTTTATTGGCAACAATCGATTCTGTAGTTAGAGATTTTAGACCTTGGAAAAAGGGTAACAAATTATTAGTCTTTGCTCCGTCAAAACTCGATTCGTTGGAGTTCCATTTTTCCCACCATTCCCAATCCTTTAATTCTTGGGGAAGAACATCTACAGTAAATAAGTAAACTCCTGGATCGAGGTCGTTAGAATTAATTTTAGTTACAAAACTGATATTGTTTGTTGTGGTTTTCCATTGGTTGAGTTGCAATGCTTTTGAGCTATTTAATGATTGAAAATCTTTGCTTATAGGATCGAAAGACTGAGCAACAGAATTAATTGCTACCCCTCCAGGTGTAATCGGTAACGTATAAGGTAGGGGGTTGTAAGGAGCTTGATAATTTATGCTGTAATTATCTTTGGTATTTTTATTTACATTGATAATTTCAATGGGTTGATCGTCTATCTTTAGTAATACTTTACCGTCATTAATAGTTTTTAACCGCCGGATTCCCTGGGGTAAATCTGGTAGATTTTGTGGTTGAAAAGTAGACGGCTGACGAACAACTTGCGGATAAAAAATTGTAAATTGCTCGTCTTCGATCAAACTATCGCTAGTTTTTTTAATTTCATTAAAATAGTTATAAATATTACCATAGCTACCTAGTACAAGCACGTAAAAAGGTCTAAACTGTTCTAATTTTTTACCTTGGGTACGGTAAGAAAACTGGGTATTTTTGATACCTACATCGTAAATTATGCCATCAAATTCGCTTCTAATTGCTAAAATTCCCACAGCATAGCCTTTTTGCAAGTAATCTTCTTTGAGCTTTTTTAAAACTAAGTTAGTATCGGAGTCTTTTTGATACAAGTCCGTGACTATAATAGAAACTCGATCCTTAGCTGCAGGTGCGATCGCATTTTCAATTTGGCTTACTCTAAAAACTGGATTGTCCCCCGTATAAAATTCCGGTAGCTTTGCTTGTAAGTAAGTTTGCCTATTAATTTGTTGCTTGGCTGTACCGAAGCGGAAATATTGAACTATTGAGGTTTTCCAGGTAGTTGTGGAGGCTCTATCTAGTAAGTCCAAAGTTTGAGCGTAACGGCTATTTGTAAAGTTTTTTGTAAATCCCTGCATTGAGGGCGTACCATCAATTTGAATGAGGGTGGTTACAGAATCGGATTTCTGATCAACGGCAACGAGAGGGTTACTTAAGGGTACGCAGGTCGGAACTATAGTTTTAGGTTTACAGGAAGTCATCAATAAGCAAGCTGCGATCGCAACTAGCCATCTGAGTTTAATCATGCTAATTTGTACCGTAAGATGCTAAAAGATATACTTTAAATTTAAAATTTTTAACAGATATTTAACCAACCGTCACCGTAACATAAAATACTAAATTTTAACAAATTTTTGGCTCCACTTAGAGTTTGAGAGGAAAGATGGAATCGTGGATATGGGAAGTTATTAGAATTGTTGTTGTTAGCTTAATTGGTGCAGCAATAATGTTTTTGTTGCAACCTTGGCTTTATCAAAATGGCGTTATTCCTTTAAATGATGTAGAACCGGAAGCTTGGGTTGGCGATAATTATATTATTGGTGCAGTAACAGTATTTTCGGTTTCGATTATAGCGGTAATTTTGTGGTACGTAATAGCTGCTAAAGCTAAAATTCAAAGTGCGAGGGAAACTTCATCAATGACAATAGTTTGGTGGATATTTCTGCTCTTGCCAGTAATTAGTATTTGTGCGGCAATTTACTTTTTTAATCGTAGCAATGATGCTTTGTTGTCTTTAACCGGATTTTTTGTTTTTGATATTCTACTTATATATTGGTTTTCTACAGCCATAAGTTCTCCAGGTTCGTTGAAATATATGGTTCCTGGATCTTTTTTTCTGCGTAACTTATTTGGTTTAAGGTAATGACACTTTATATTATTGCAATTGGCGGAACAGGTGCGAGATGCGTTGAAGCGGTAACTCAGTGCGCCGCCGCCGGATTGTTTACAGAAGAAGCAATCAAAATTTTGTTTGTAGACGCAGATGAGTCTAATGGTAACTTATCTCGCACTAACGAAACTATCAAAACTTATCAAGAGTGTCACGAGTTAGTTAAAAATAATTCTCAAATTCCCTGGATGCAAACGCCTATTGAATTATTAAGTTTTTGGTCGCCATTTAGTAATAGTACAAATAAAACTTTAGGTAGCTTTTTAAGCTATAACAGCTATAAAAATAATCACCCTGCTTTGGGACATTTATTTGATGTTTTGTATACTAAAAACGAACGTGAAGCACCCCTTGATGTAGGGTTTAGAGGTAGACCAGCGATTGGTTCGGCAATTATTAGTCAAGTAAATTTTGATGAATCAGAACAAGAGCCTTGGACGACATTAATTAAATTAATCCGCGCCGATTTAGGAACGGGGAAGTCGGTAAATATATTTTTATGCGGCTCAATTTTTGGCGGTACGGGAGCTTCAGGATTTCCGACAATTGGGCGGTTACTTGTAAATAAATTAAGTAAATTAGAAGGACGCGATAGATTAAAAATTGGCGGGTTATTAATGCTACCTTATTTTGCCTTTTTAGTACCAAACGAGCAAGGCAACAATGAAATTTATGCCCGTGCCGACCAGTTTTTACTTAATACCGAATCTGCCTTGCGGTACTATGTAAACGAAGCTCAAAGTACCTTTGATGCGGTTTATATGCTAGGCAATCAAAACCCTACCAATGTCCGATTTAGTGTGGGGAAAAATAGCCAGTGTAACGAACCGCATTTTATTGAATTATATGCAGCTTTAGCCGCCAAACACTTTTTGCTAAATTCTGCTAGTGGCGAAACAGGTAAAGTAATATTGATTGGGCGCAACTCTCCAGGACGAATTACTTGGAAAGATTTACCCGATAGCGAAGAAGTAAAGCAAAAGCTAGTAAATACAACTCGATTTGCCTTTGCGTGGATGGCAAATCTCGTGCCAGAACTTGCTTATGCAAGTAAGGTAGGGGTTAAGGGATTTCAGAAACAAGCACCTTGGTTTTCAAGTTTTTTTCGCCCCGTACAAGGGTTACTGGGGATGCTTGGCAATCGAGAAATGCAGAGTTTGCCAGAATTTAATGATGCAGCCCAGCAGGAAGCTATTGAAACAATTAAAAAATGGTGTAATAGTTACTTACGCTGGTTGAATAAACTGCATTTTTCGGGAGATAATATCGAGTTATTTAGACCAGAAATGTTTGCCGGGGGTGAGGGTAAACTAAGCGCTGAAAACTTTGCGGGACTTGTATTTGATGATACTAGAGATAAAGATAAGCGATCGCAAGATACGATTCAAGTATTAAAAGAAAAGTTAGATGCCAAAACTTTGGGACAAGCAGGTACTATTGGACTAGCTAAATCCCTTTATTTACAGTGCAAACCTTAAATAAAATTAATAATGAATAGCGACCGAATCGAGGAAAATTCTACTTTTTTATTGCCAAAATTAAAATCAGATACCGACCTTAAATCTAGTTCGGCTGGTCAGTGGGATATTAGGCAATCTATAGAGTTTCAAAATGTTGCTAAAAGTCTAGATTTTAGTGCAGGCGGGCAAGATATTAAAAATGTAAGCTCTATTCCTAATATGTGGGCGCGTCCTCTTTCTATGGAAATGGCATTACATATTAATGAGTATCCCATTCGCCGCCAAATGGTCGAACAATGGCAAGGAATGTTAGCAGCTTTGGCTTTAGCAGAAGTGCGGGGATTTGATATTAAGACTAAGTTATTAGAACTAGGAAACTTAAATCAATTTGATGATTTTGCGCGTTCTTTAGTAGAGCTTTTACCCTCACCAACTAACTCTTTATATAGTCTCAATGGCAAACATCCTTGGCAAGATATTTATGTATTTTTATGGCAAGGAAAAGCTGTAGGAATGACTTCCCCTAGTACAATAATTTGTCCTGCCGAAGAAGGTGAATGGACGGGTTTACCTTGGTGGCATAATGGTAGGTTAAATTCGCCGAATGAGTTTTTAAATACAGATGAAAAAACTCAGCTTAGTTTTTGGTTAGAGGGGTTGCGGCGCGAATTATACAAGCACGGCGGAAATCGCAATCCTTTAAATACAATTGCTGGATTAATCATAGAATTTCAAAATAGTTTGCACAATTCTACTTCTAGCTTGATAGAAGTACCAGAAGAAACTTTAAAATCTGTACTTAGCATTAATCCACAGTTTTTTGGCGACGAACTTAATAGAGGAGTATTAAAAGTTTTAAATACACCTATTAAAGCTCAACCTAAACCCTCAAGCGTGCGGTTGATTCCCAGCTTGCAAAAACAAAATACAAAAGACTTATTAATTATTGACCCGGATATTGACAAAAAATGGAATCAGCCGCCACAAAATATTTGGATACACGATACAACTAATTTAACTAGCTTGAATTTGGATGCTCTACGCAAAAAACAACTAATTTGGAATGTGCGCTGGGTAGAAGCTCAAAATTTGTTGATGTCAGACTTTTATTTTATTGCTCAAGAAAATGCTCTACCTGGCTGCTTGCTTCCGGCTGGGTGTCAAATGCTAAGTTATAATGGACAACGCATTACCCCGTTAATGCCGATTTCTCCAATTTTATTAGAATACTTTACACCAGAAGATTTAGTTAGAAAAATCAGTATTGAATCTATTAATGGTAACACCGGAATGCGGGTGGTTTTAGATTTACCTCTTTATGGGTTGAATGGAGGTCAATCTACCCAAAATTATCGGTTAGTCCGCGAGTATCCAATTAGCGAAGATAATGTCATACCAGAAGTTCCTGTATTAGAATTATGGCCCAATTTTAAAGCAGATAATTGGCAAGAATATTATGCCTTTTACTACGATGGGGAATATGGCGACGAGACATTTCAAGTCCAACTACCAGATGCGGCGGAACCTCACCCATTTAACGATGGTAGAGGAATTTATCAAATCGTTCGATTGACAGAGTTTCCTACTTATATTAGCTGTCATAACAGCTTGAGAAATCAGCTAGGTCTAATGTTGCTTAAAACTCCCCAGCAAGTAGGTAAAAGTCACGCTAGTGATTGGACAGTTGGGGTTGATTTTGGTACTTCTTTTACCAACGTCTATGTCAATCGCGATGAAGTTGTGACGCGCTTAAGTTTAGAGTCGCTGCACCTAATGGTAACAGAAAGCGATGCCGATGCACGCGATCGCGTGATGATTAATTATTTTATTCCTACCGAGCCGCCATTTCCTCTATCTAGCGTGCTAACAACTAAAAAAAGCTCTAGAAAAAGCGAGGAACAAACTAGACAAGTTTTAGATGGCAGAATTTATATTCCTAAAGACAGTTCTAGTTTTAGACCAGATGAGGAAGGAATCAAAACTTATTTAAAATGGTCAACAGAAAACCTTAATTTTAATCGCTTGTTTCTAAAAAACTTAGCACTGCAAATTACCGCCGTAGCTGCTAAAAATGATGTTAAAAAAATTCAATGGTCTTTATCTTTTCCTTCGGCTTTTGCTAAAAACGATAAAAATAGATATGCCAAAACTTGGCAAGATATAACTAGAGAAATTCAAGCTAAAACTGGGATTGAGCAAAGCTCTCCAGAGGCTAGTAATTTTAACTTTTATCGGACTGAAAGTTTAGCTGTAGCTCAATATTTTGCTGACAAAGAAGGTTTTAACTTAGTTAGTAGTACCTGTATAGATATGGGTGGTGGTAGTTCGGATATTTCAATTTGGGAAGAAAATAACCTCGTTCATCAATGTTCAATTCAATTAGCAGGAAAAGATTTATTTGCTCAATTTTTGGAGCTAAACCCTAAGTTTCTCAGGAGACATTTTGAGGTTGATATTTCTCAATGGCAAAACTTAAAAGGAGCAAAGTTTTCTGCTAAGTTAGATGTTTTACTCCGCCAAAAAGGCGATTACTGGCTCAATCATCAACGAGATTTAGTTGCGGAAGATAAAGAGTTTCAAGAACTCATTCAACTAACAGCTATAGGAACGGCGGGACTTTATTATTATGTGGGTATTCTTTTGCGCGTACTGCACACAGAAGGAAAGTATAATACGGGCAAAATTACCCCAGTTTATTTAGGTGGAAATGGCTCTCGTTTCTTGCATTGGTTAGCAGAAGGAGGACACTTTAATCGCAACTCTGAAGCTAATGAACTACTAAGTAAGATCATGAGTTTAGCCTCAAAGTTTAATGATACTCATGAAGATACCTTATTGAGTTCGGCTCCCAAAGACGAAGTAGCTTGCGGTTTAGTTTTAAGTGACAGTAAGCTTACAGGATTAACAAATAGAGACGATTTAGTTTTAATTGCTGGCGAAGTATGCAGTATTAATGGCGAACCTATAGACTGGAATTCTCGTTTGACTATTAAAAACAATGAACTTGATGATTTTGCTGTAGAAGCTAAAATTGAAAACTTTTCTATCCCAGAAGAATTAAAGCAACTCCCTAGGTTTTTGTATGCTTTTCATGCTGCTTTACGAGTGCTACAAATTGAAGGGATTAAACCCCTAGAAGGCTACAAAATTTTGAGAGAATACTCGGTAGAGCAAGATAAATTAGAAAATCAAAAGTTGTGGGTTGATACTAACAAAGAATTAACCGCCTCTCTGCTCAAAATACGAGGTAATGCAGATGATATCCGCATCGAGCCGCCCTTTATTTTGGCACTAAAAGCGTTATTAAGTGTATTAGGTAAACGGTGGGCAGAAAAATGGAAAAACAGAGTTTGATTAAATCTTATTGGGTTTTATTTTTAGTGCTGGTATTATTAGCTAGTTCTAATCATGCTATGGCTCAAACCCCTAGTGCTACAAGTAGTTCAACGACGATGCAAACCATTGAAAAAACTAATAATGACATATTACCATTGATAATTTCTATATTTGCATTAGCAGCTAGTGGAAGTGCGATCGCATTAACAATTTTCAAGAATAAAAAAATCAATGAGAGAATTGAAGCCGATAACGAAAAATATAGTTATAAACTTAAATCTCTAGAGAGTAAGTATACTGATTTACTGACTGCTCAAACAAATTCACTATCTAATCAACAATACGAAACAATTGGTAGAGATTTTAAAAACCCTAGTAACCCTAATGTCTATTTAGAAGGAAAAATTGACGACCTTTCTGTAAGAATAAGCGAACTTGAAGACAAGTTACAACCATCTCGCAATCACGAGCAATCAATTAACTACGCTAAAAATATCTATTTATCCAAACAAAATTCTAATCTAGATACAGATATTGATCCCTTTAGCGAAACTACTAATAAATTTCAATCTGATATTACTCAACCTTTAGAAAACATAGCCTATGTTGAGTTAGTAAATACTTATAACACCAATCCAAAACAATTAGAACAAAGAGCAATTAGAGTTTCTGAGCCTACAGATAGTATTAATAGAAGACATACCGATAGCAGTCAAAAAATAGTTTTAGAAAAAGCTAACAATTCTAATTATTGGGTGATACATGATGATGTCGGAGTAGATTTTTGGTTGCTCCCAAAAAGTAATCTAAAAATCGATCGATATAGATACGAAACAACTAAAGCATTATTTGAGTGTAACGGCTATCAGCCAGAATACTCTACCTTTAAGTTAGTAAAACCTGCTAAAGTTATTCCTCTTTCTGTTGACGAGCAAACATGGCAACTTGAAGAACCAGGTATACTTGAATTTGCTGCATAAACTTAATATGCTAACTGTATATTTCAGAAAACTTAACAGCTTGAAATCTACGAAATCAATAATCGTTGCATCATGTCACTCCAGGAACAAGAATTAGTTGAAGCTTACAATAACGCTCCAAATTCTTTACTTAGTAAGGTTGTGAAAGTTTCTGTTAAGCAAGAGAGCATTACAGCAGTTGGTAGCACAATCATTTTGGCAAGTATTGGCAATGGTAATTATTGGATTATTTCTCATGAAGATATAAACTACTGGCTGCTACCAAAAGCTAGATTAAGAATCGATCGATACAGATATGAGACTGTTAAGTTATTGTTTGAATGCAATGATTACGAACCCGAATATCATAGCTTTGAATTAAACAAGCCTGCTCAGGTATCCATGCTTGCTAATAACTCAGAATGGAAGCTAGAAAAGCGGGGTGTGCTAAAGTTTAGGAATCCATTGAAGACTACAGTTGTTCGAGAAAAAAGTAATGAAAATATTATTAGTCCATCACCGCAATTGGCTTACGCTGATTTATTAGATATTTATAATACTAATCTTAGTTTAATCGAAAAAAATGCTATCAAAGTTTTAGAAACGGCAAATAGTATTTATAGAAAACGTGCAGGCACTAGCCAGCAGATAGTTTTAGAAAAAGCAACTAAATCTAATTATTGGGTTGTATACGATAATAAAGATGAAACTTGCTGGTTATTTTTTAAAAAAAATATGAGAATTAGTGAATATAGATATCAAGATATTCAAGCTTTATTTGAATGTTATGAGTACCAGCCAGATTACTTACGCTTCGAGCTAGTAAAACCTGCTAAGTTAATTTCCTTAGCTACGGAAGATCGAAAATGGATAGTTGAAGAACTAGGCATACTTAAATTTATTTCATAAAAACTTTTTTATTTATAACTATGACCTGGTTTAGTTGGTTGCTACTAATATTATGTATATTGCTGTATTCAAGGGTTGTGAAACTTGCTCGGAAAAGCAGAAAAGTTAGAGAAGTAGAGTATTTATTAGAAAATCAACGTCAAACTATTCTTGACTTATACGCTCAACTGCAAAAACAGCAGCACTTAGTAGAAGATTTAACTTATCAATTAAATCAAAAAAAAGCTGGTAAAAAGAAATATTCGCAGCGTAAGTTACTAGAAGTCACCCAGGATAGCGTTAGCGAAGTCGATAAAAATAATACATTCGTTTTACAAGAGCAAGAAATAGTTGAAATTTATAATAGCGAACCTAGCTCAATATTAAGCAGTGCGGTAAAAGTTTCGGTTAAATCAGAAAGCATAGCAAGCGTAAATAAAAATGAGCCAATTATACTTGCAAATATAGGTAATGGTAATTATTGTCTAGTCCACGATACAAATATAAATTACTGGCTGCTACCAAAAGCTAACTTAAAAGTCGATCGATATAGATACGAAACAGTAAAGTTATTATTTGAATGCGATGAATACGAACTAGAATTTGATGATTACCGATTAGATAAGCCTGCCAAAGTATCAATGCTACCCAACGAACGAGAGTGGAAACTTGAGGAACGGGGTGTATTGAAGTTTGTAAATTCGTTATATGAGGAGCTTATCGATCTTTATAATAGCGAGCCAAATGTATTAAATGGGTATATTGTCACTAAAGTTTCTGCGTGTATTGATGACAACAAACAAGTCATTTTGAAAAAAGCAGTTAGCTATGAATACTTAATTGTCGAGGGAGAAGACGACAATTATTGGCTAATTCCAAGAGAAAATCTAAAAATTCATGCTTTAAGATATAAAGAAATACAAAATTTATTTGACTGTAATGGCTACAAGGAAAACTACTCAAGGTTTCTACTTGCAAAGCCTGCTAGAGTATCAGCTATTTTGGAAACAACCCATTGGCAGTTAGAAGAAAGGGGTAAAATTAAATTTGTATAACAATGGACTCTATTGTTCTGCTTGCAGTAATTTATATTTCTTAAAAGCAAGCAAAAGAGTGGATCTTAGTCTGTAGGTTCAGTGTAGACAACCTCATACAGGTGAAATTGATCTTCAGCGATGCCTTGCCAATATTCGCTTAATGGCTTGTATTTAGAATCTTTGAGCAATTGCTCAAAATCTGCAAAGTCTCGCCATTGTCCGTAATTTATCGTATGTAAGCCATCAAGCGATCGCTGCCAATCGTCTGGGCCATTTCTTGCCGTCGAAATAGCGATAGTTTTATCCCTTGGCTGCTAAACTCTGCATATCCATCTGCCAAAGCTTCTATAACAAATGTAAATTCCATGACATCTCGATAAAATTCAAAGCAAGCTTTTAAGTCAGCTACAAGTAATCGCGTGTAGGAAGTTTTGATATCCATAAAAATGCTCCAATCGTTATAGGCAAGTGCAGTATCTAAATACAACTAAAGTAGCTAAAGCAAATGCTATCCCTGCATAGAATACGCTATTAATTCCGCCCATACCATAGGCTACACCCATCAGTAACGGGCCTAAAGTTTGTCCAAGTCCATAGAACGTTCCATTCACAGATATAAC
>QQTW01001303.1_pt1 | contig 17317 bp, 21 predicted proteins | sample 1904831 | NCBI WGS metagenome assembly QQTW01 (sample SAMN09435610, study PRJNA476489) | Subsurface metagenome, whole genome shotgun sequencing project. | reverse complement strand
GCAGGGGTTCCTCCAAAGCTGCTCATCGTGGACGGTGCACTGGCACCAGCAGCTGGAGCCGCAAAGGCACTCGGCCCTTTGCTCGCGTTTGCTGCCAGTGCCCCAAATCCTCCCTGATTCGCATACGCCCCGAACCCACCCAATGATGGGGTCGTCGTCTGCCCAACGCCGAAGCCTCCTGGCGTAGAATTCGTGCCTCCCTGAGCGCCTCCAGCAGCAGGGGCACTCGCCCACGGGGACTGTCGTGGACCTAGCATGCTTGCCTGTCCGAAGGTGGGTGTCCCGGTGGCTGGTCCTAGCGGTGTGGGTGTGCCGAACGCTGGTTTCGCCCAGCTGCTCCCCATACCCTGTGCGGTGGCGATACTCGAAGGCGTACCCCAAGGAGATGCCTTGACCCCGAGGTTAGACGTCGATCCGAATGTAGGTCCACCGGTGGCGCCAGGACTAGGAGGGATGCCTGCTTGTGGCGTTGTCGACGCTTGGGGAGTCCCAAATGCGCTTCCGGATCTGGCAGCAATTGGGCTGCCGAAAGTATTTGACTGCGGTTGAGCAGTACTTGCACTTGCCGCAGCTGGCTGGCTTTGACTTCCTCCACTGACCACCAGACCGGGATAGCTTGTTCCATGCCGGATTGAATCGGCGTAGACAAACCACCATGCCGCCAATAGACCCTCGTTGTTCAGAAGCAGCACTGCCGGAAGTGGAGTAGGAGACTGGTCCATATCAACGCCCACCAGAGGATTCGGCACAGTCTCCTTGCTGGACAAGTCCAGGGCGAGTCCGATGGTCGACGTGTCAGAGAAGTCCTCCGTCATGGACAGCTGTGCCTTTCGAGCGTCGTCGGCGATCACTGTCGTAGTGAAAACATCAACCGTCTTCTCCGCCGGTATGTCTTCGGTGAGCGGCGTCTTCGATCGTGTCAGCAAACCGACGTCGGTAGAGCCCGTCGATGACACGATCAGCGCATCTCGCAACCCAGGCTCGAAGTCCTTCAACCGAGAGATGAAATGGTAAGGGGGTGAGCGGTTCAAACCCGAAGGGAAACAAGGATCCTGGAGTCTTTGATAGCCGTAAGTCGATGGAGGCTGCCGCGTCACTAGATGAAAAGTGGACTGCGGGATGCTATCCACGTCGAAGGTCGTCGGCGTGTGGACCATGAGAAACAAGTTGTTTTCGAGCCAGAAGAGGGCTGAAACCATCTCATTGTCTATGATCTCGGGCGGCTTGGGGATTTCGGCCTTTGGTTGTCCATCTGGGGTCATCTGAACGGCCGTACCATCGGCCAACCCTGCCACCAGCTGCTTGCCTCGTGTGCTCCACGACACACAACTGACCCGCTGCTTGAGAACCTGTCCATTCGGTGTTGCGAGAAATTGTCGTTCTTTCAGATTGGCCATTAACAAATCGCCCCCCGAGGTAACGACGGCGAAGAATTCCGCGCTCTGAGGCGCCGGATTTGGTAACAGCATACGGATCGGCAATCCAATCGTACTGATTTCGAATGCCGGGGTGGTAGCTCCCTGCATGAGGCTGTCGACGCTGAAGACAGCCAACCCACCACTGTGCTCGGCCGCGATAACCAGGTAATTCTCATCTGCTGAGAAGGCCACATGTGAGAGCCGGCCGGGCATGGGCATGCTCAGCTGCGGCTGGTATGGGACAATGTGGCCCTCACTTGACTCCGCTTTGAATGCAGCGCGAATTGACTCGGTGCTGGCCACAACCAGGGTGTCGACGCCCGCTGCGGCGATCAAACCCCTGCCGGATGCGACGCTCAGAAGCGACGATGTCGGAGGGGGCAACGCGTCGGTGGGCCATGGCGAGGGAAGCAGACGCAACTTGCGTGCACCCGCAAATGCTAGAAAGCCCAAAGCCTATGTATGACACTCAAATTAGCTGATTCTGCTTGCAGTACAACGTAGTAGCGTTTGTTCACGTACATCTGTCTGGATTTCTTCCAGCTCAGGTCCCAATTGTACTTGTCCACCACCAGTCGACGTCCCACCAGCACTGCCAGGACTAGCCACGCTAAAGGCCATGATGACCCGGTATAGCGTGAACCAAAAATCGATTGCGTGTAGTGATTCCAAACCGGCCGCAAGCGTTGAGCGCCGGGAATGTTTAGAGATGAGGGTCTGGGAAGGAAAAATGTCCGCCGAGCATGTTCGAACTTGTACTCAGTCTGAACACCTGAATTGAATTGGAACTTTCCGAAGAGAAGAAACGAATGGAGTAGAATGTAGACCAAGCAGAGGGTTGCTGGAAGTCGGCCTTTATACTCATTCAGTGACTCAGGTCACCAGAGGTAGTTGCCTAGTCGCGTGATCACGTGGTCTTCAATCACGTGCTGTGCAGGCAAACGCTGGTGCTCGTCAGCTCCTCGAGAGCTTGATTTCACGACAACGCGACTCAACGGCAACCATACACTCGTTTCAGCACTTTGTCTTCCCCAACCGTTATCTACAGAGAGTGTGATACTGGGCATGAGCGGAAGATAGTTGCTCATCACCCTACCGACACCTGGTTTCTACTCCGATCATCATGCCCGGGTTCGATTTCTCCAACCACAACCGCAATGCGGCCCTCCACGCGCGAGGAGTACCTCTCCCGAAGGCGACCAGCACCGGTACGACCATCGTGGGGTGTATCTACGATGGAGGTGTTGTGGTTGGTGTTCCTTACTATATTGAGGACCATCGTGACATCGGAAAACTAACGGAAGCTAGATTGCCGCCGATACTCGAGCAACGAGTGGACCGATCGTGGCCGACAAAGTACGTGGACGGCTTTCGCTTTTCCCACTCAAAGTACTTGACAGCGTTCCTGACATAAGATGACTATAGAACTGCGAGAAACTGCATTACATCGCTCCTCAAATATGGTGCGCTGGCGCCGGGACGGCAGCCGACACGGAGTTCACGACGGCGCTCATTTCCTCGCAACTGGAACTGCATTCCTTGTCCACCGGCCGCAAACCCCGAGTAGTGACCTGCATGACGATGCTCAAGCAACATCTGTTCCGACATCAAGGCTACATCGGGGCCTATCTGGTTGTCGCCGGCGTGGATCCAACGGGGGTCAGTTTATTCACGGTGCACGCGCACGGGAGCACGGACAAGCTTCCGTACGTGACGATGGGGAGTGGATCGTTGGCTGCGATGTCGGTGTTTGAGACGCAATGGAAATCGAAGATGACGCGAGACGAAGCGATCAAATTGGCCGCCGAGGCCATTCAAGCCGGTATCTTCAACGATTTGGGATCCGGCTCCAACGTCGATGTCTGCGTCATCACCAACGAGAAAACGACGCTGTTGCGGAATTATATCACCCCCAATCAGCGCGAGCAGAAACAACGACGTTATCTCTTCAAACGAGGAACCACGGCCGTCTTGCAGGAGAAGATCATCACAAGGGACCAGATCAGTAAGTATGTCACCGTGCAGGAACTCAAGGAGGGTGAGGATGTGCAGCTGGGCGAGAAGATGGAGTTGGATACTTAGATTGGAGTTTTGCAGCCATACATCCATACATACGTATTTTGTCGAGGCAACTCATAATCAGCGCAAGATCAATAAGTTTTTTCAATGTCATAGTGCTCTCTCTGCCTTTTTGGTCTGCTGAATACGGTGTACGAAGTACGTGTCTCGATTCGATACAGAGAAGCATCCTTGTAAAAAAACCGCGCAGGTTAAAGATATCGCTCCTCTGAATCCGATCATCAAATTCAATTCCCAGATATGTACGAAAGGTGGCGACAGTGGTGAAGAACCAGTGCCCCGCCAAATCTTTGCCCGCGACTGGTTCTTCACTACTGTCGCCACCTTTCGTACATGAGAGCTTGCTCCACCATCGGTTGAACATATCTTAGAAACCCAATCAATTACCCATCCGTATATCATCCACTTTCGACTGCCATCCCCTGTCCTTTCTGGTCGCCTCCACTTTGATGATGTTTAGAGCTAGAGCTCTGAATTTGAGCGTCAAATTAAGCTCAGATATGTTGCCTGTGATGTCCTTAATCTATCATCGCTCCTCAATCCTTTCCTTTCTTGATAGCTCTCGTGCGCCGTCCCCTTTTCTCTTTGTTGCGTTGTATTCAATAGGCGAAGCTAAAGAACATGAGCATTGGGAAATATACAATACAGTAAGCGAGGCACGAGGAGTATTGCCTGATATCTCACTTAGAGCTCTAATTGAGCTCAGATATGTCTGTGTTGGTCCTTGATCCACATAACCCATCAAGCTTTCCGCGTCGATAAATTGTAGTGTCTCGTCTCTTTGTTATGTACCTTGTCACAGACACTGAGAAGCAAAACCTAATGGACATTAAGACAGGGAGGTATATACACAGACTGAGGACTATTGAGGTTATAGCTACAAATTGGCAAGACCACGCTTCCCTGAGATGGCGTGGCGTGGAGGGTGATCTAGTTTGGCGGTAGATGGAGTTCATCGCTGCTGGTTCCCACCAGCATGGTGCCATCCTGCTCGATCGAAATGTGCTTGAGGTGGCTTAGAAATACATTGTATACGAAAACGGAACCCCTTATAAACAAGTCTGGGATAAGAGGGTATGGAACAAGGTAGCTTCGTGGAGAAGTTCATTTGTGGAAGCGGAGTCTCGTAGGCAAGGCTAGTGTGATGTGTTCTATGCTGAGGAAAGATTCAAAGTGTAGATGCGGATCATTCGAGCCCACGAGACTTTCCAGATATAATTGAGTTGTCGTGGAATGAGGTTCATTCCGGAATTCCGGTTCCAAATATCTTGTTTTATAGGAATTGCCAAAATTGCCCAGATGAGAACCACGACAGGCTAGGAAGATGGGATCACGTTCCGTTCCATCCCGTCTAGCGAGCCAAAGCCAATACACCTTTCCTGACACTACCCTGCGTGACCCGTCGACGGTGATTGTTCAATTGATACCATTGAAGGACCAACTCGTCCACCTTATCGGCCACAGTCTCGCCTTCCACTCTTTTAATCTTGCGTAAGATGAACCTCAACAAGAACCGCGGGACGCCTCGTCCCATCTGATGCGGCCGGATGATGGCCGCGTAGGTCATGGCGCGGGTCGTCATGTTGCCTAGCGGACGACGATAGAAGCGGATGAGGAGGTAGCACATATGTACGTAGCGAAAAGCGACTCGATCGGACCGAAGCGGTGCGTGTGCGAAATGGTAGGCCAATTCCCGTAATAACTGGACGCGACGATCAAGTTTGCCATATGCTCGTGGGGACCGACTCCCGGCTACGCGCTTCCATCGACGCTGAACGGAGCCGCATCGGTTGATATATCGGATTTCGGGTCCTCCCAGGAGTAGCTCCATCACCTGCCGAGGCGTGATGGACGGGTCGTAGATGAGGGTTTGCAGGAAGTCCTGGCATTGATCGAGAAACACGCTATGTCTCCCGAATCGACGCTGTCTCCAGTACAGGTAGAGCGCACAGGGTCCGTTGAGCCGCGCAAGCTCCTTCAGAACGTTCTGCATGTTCCAGCGTCCCACGGAGATCCCGTGTCGGATCATGAGCTGGCAGAGACGGTAGACCTCGTATGGCTGCTCCAGTTGCATCAGCAGGTTGCAGATCTCGCCGACGATGGACTTGTAGGATGGTGCGTAGAGGTAGAGCACTTCGACGAGGTTGTAGAACGCGTAATGATCAGGGCGCCGGCGTTGATACTCGGCGAAATGCTTGTAGGCAACGGCGAGCAACCGCTCTCGGGAACACGCTCCATTCGTATAGGGGTAGATACCCGATCGGTCGGGGAAGTCCGCAGACTGTTGGCGAAGTCGGGCGGGCAGTCCTTCCCGAGCCCACTCCTCATCCATAGCCTGGTCCAGATAGGGCCGAACTCGATGTCGAAAGAGGAACCAACTTAGATCTTTGCGGTGAAAGGTCTTCAGATACGGAATGAGACGATCGAATTGCCACGGTGTCGCGAGAAGACTTTCAATCGCCTTCCACTGCGGCTTGGACGGCGCCACGAATCGGAAAGTCTTGGATCTCGCCATGGTCGCCATCCAGAGATAGATGACGCTGGTCGGAACGGCTTCGGGGTTTTGAGCTTGAACGATTTCGTTCAGGTCTGTTGTCGTGCTTGTAATGTACAAACGAGCAACATAGACCGGAAGGCAATCCAGCACCTGCACCATCCATTTCACGGGAGCAAAATCGGCGGGCTGTGCAGCAGCAGCCGACTTCGATAAGTCTTTCTCGTGCATCAAGCAGCGTACAAATGCCTTGACAACCGCTTTCTTGAGTGTAAATCTTTCCCCAGCCTCTTTCTCAGCTCGTCTATCTAGCTCGCCCGAGCTTGGAGCTGTGGCGGGCTCCGACTCAAAGAGCCATCTTCGGGTGATCAAGCCCAACATCTCCGATAGAAAAGCTTCCATGTCGGCGACGGACCCAGTTTCCGCAACGATCTGAATCATCTTGAGCACGTAGTGACAGCCCGATTCGTTCAAAGCTTGCTCCGAGTTCATCTTGATTAGAGCCCACAACTCCCGAAACGCAGAAGAAACCGCTGGATCACCCCGGGGAGTTGTCGATGCCATCGAGCCCGTAATATTAATTAAGGCTCGCAGAGCATACTCCAAGTCGGATGGGCTGAGCAGTCCTAGCGATGACGCCCGCCTGACGAAACTGAGCAGAGCCCGCTGCTCATCATCACTCTTGACGCCGTTCTTGTAAAAATTGATGATCTTCCGAAAGTTGTTGCATTTCGGAGGATTGACTCTCCCGTCGCCAAGAAACTCGGTCAAGTCGTCAAATTCAGCACGCAGCTCCAAAAGTCGCTTGAGAATCGCGTGACTGTATCTGGACAGCTCGCGACTTCGAGCTACCTGTTCGTCTTGAATGAACCTCCACACCGCCTTTGACGTTGATAAGGAATCCAGTCGTCGCTGAAATTCACGATACTGGTGGAGATCGAGAAGCTTGACTTGTTTTCGTGAAAGTTTCCCTTCCTGTACCACGGCCACCGACAAGGACACTATGGGGTAGGTGAAGCACTATTAGCCCAAATCGACACATTGGTACCGGGCCTTCAAAGTACCTTTTCCCATCTCCCGCGACGCCTCAACATGTCCATATGAGGACTTCCAGTGCTCTCCCGAGACCTGGGCCCCAGACTCGTCTTCAATGGCATGGTCCGGTTGAACGGCCACCGCCCGGGCAGCCGTGCAATACTCCGTTGCTGGTAGCTGTGCCAGTACTGCTCGAGACTTGGCGGAGATTCGAGCTGTACTGGCAAATGGTGCACATCGCCGGGCACATCTCGTCGATGCCGTCCAGCGCTGAAACGAATGAAACAGGTCGCTATCAGACACCCAGATGTATTCGGGCATTGAGAAGGCGCTTCGACCCAGTGCCTGCTGACGGGCAGCTGAGCGAGCGAGCATACAGAGCTGTCGGACCCTGCATCGACGGCGCCAATCATTGCATGGCACCAGAGGGGTATATGCCTGATCTGCGTCGTCCTTGCGCGAGTTGATGAATTGCTAGTGTGACGAGCCCGTTGAAGAAGTCGGCGAAGCTTTGGAGGGAGAGCTCGGCTTAGTCAGGATCGAAGACCGTTGGCAACGTCAAAGTCAACCGCCAGCGTATCCCATATCGATTCCTCGATTATCTTCGCAACGAGTCCTAGTGAAATGAATAAATTCATCGGTATAGTCAATAGAACCCGCACAGCTGCCGTAGTCTCTTGCATCTTTCGTACCGAAGACGCTGTTCTGGTCGAGTCCTACTGTCAGGCAATGTCATCTATTCCATCCAACCTATAAATCAATTCCAAGCTATTAGAGCTATTTGATTTTATTAGTTAGTGATCAGTCCAGACTATGTAGTTTGGTGGCCCTCAACTGTGTGTGAACAACGTTGTGTTTTGTTGGCATCACAGACCGGCTGCCCTTCATCCATATGGAGATTGGTCAAGCTGGGTTTGCTCTGTTGGTTTTGGGTATACATCTATATTTATCCATAAGTGCCCATCGGGCTTCTCGATTTATCTGATATACAACGTAACAGCATCCCGGGTGGCATCTCAGCTATTAAACCATGAGTTTTCTCCTGAATGCAACAAAACTCGTCTTCATCTTGTTATACGCAGTCTCTATATAGTCAACTAGATGAGATTGTTGCTTTAACCGCAACGATCTCAGGGTCTTTTGGCATTTCTAGTTGGTCAACCCTGACAATGTGCTAGGCCGAGATCCTAATGAGTTGTAATTCAAAACAATCACCAATGTGCAATATCACGCTCTGCTATGATACATCTGGAGATGAAAAGAGCATCGTTCTATTCCGTACTCAACACTTCATCTTGATTCCAGCCCGATGCTCTTCCTCGCGAATCTCAAACATGACCTGCACACCCACAAAGAGCGCCGTGCATGCAGCGAGTAAAAATACAACTCCTGTCACACCATCAGCATTGAATTCTGCAAGGAATATTGCTCATAACGAACCAGAAGCCGAGCCTACAATCCCCTGCATCAATCCTTTCGTCCCATCTAGGCCAATCGCGAAGCCTACTAAATTCGCCGTCATCATGAACAGAATATTTCCGGCGGCACCGATACCCGACAGAACGCGGTAGGCCTCGGGTCGTGCGCTCCAAGATCGTTTGGGAAACAATAACCCGGCGACGACCTCCGGCAGGATGAACAGCGTGATCAGCCATCCCCAGACGAGCAGCTGGAGGTTAATATCATGCCAGATGGCGACGAAAGTGAAGACGAGGGCGTAATTGAAGATCGTCCGCAGGCGGCTCATGCGTCCACGGCCACCACCACCACCGGACACATTGCTGCCGCCAAGAGGAACGTAGATGTATCGGATACACCAGCGATTGAAGCTGCGATGCCACCCTCGCCAGAAAGCCAAGGCCGAATAATTGTTGGACATGCATCGAACGAAATTCTCGGGCGGATCGATGCCGTCCACTAACGCCCAGAGTCGGAAGAAGCGCCACGGTAGCAGCAATTTCAACCAGATGATGGTGAGGTTGAAGTAGCCGATCATGCTCAGCTGGAATGGGGTGTAGACGTTCCAGTTCGGTTTCGACTTGGAGATGGCCACCACGTAGAGGTAGTGCAATGTGAGTTCCATGCATAGCAGGCACAACAACCAGCGGACGCCGTATCGGAAGATCCGTGACTGATTCAGATGCTTCAACGGATAGCGCAGCTGCGAGATGAAATCGTTGAAGGTGATGATGGGTCCGGCCAGATAGAGCGGCGCGTAGATGATGTATGCCACGTAGTTGCGAAAACCGTAATCTCCAGGTCTGGCTGGAATGGCGATGCGATCTCGTTCGGACAACCGGTCAGGGTCGATTTGCTTCTTCTTGTATGGATTGAGGTCAGACGAAGACGGAAGAGGATGCGTCACAAGGGTGATGGCAGCCCACCTACCTCGAGCAGATTCGGACCCCCTGCGGACCGGCTCCAGTAGTAGTCCATGTTGAAGCTGATGAGTCGTAGGATGGTGATGTTGAATGTGACTTCCCATCGAGGAGCCAGCCCTCCATGACTATCTAACCAGTGTGCCCAGGCGTGGCTGAACGCCACATTGCGCTCAGCGTCCGGCAGGGTCCCGGTCCAGGGTAGCAGAAGCTCCGCTATCCGTACGAACTTATATCCTTGGCTCATCTCGTTTGCGAACAAAACTCCAATGTTGAATATCCACGTAGCTGCCGGAACCAGTCCACGGGGCAGCCGCTTGGCAATGAGAAAATTCATCCCCAAGATCAACCCGATCTTGAGCGCCGAGAAGCCATGCAATGCGAAAAGTAAAAGGATCGAAAACGTCACGTCAAAGTTGATACGCTGATTAAACGTAGTCTCGGAGTCAAGAGGGGCACTCGGCCCATGAGTAAGGTGATCTTCATTGCGATTCGAGGTCGCTGCGGACGACTTTAACCGCCTGGGTGTCCACCAACGGTCGTATAGCCTGCGAGAGAGCAGGTGCAAGCCTGCCACCATACAGAGATACGGGATGTTGTTTCGGAATGATTGGTATTGGGCGTCCGAGTTGTCCTATGGGAAGACGGTCATATCAACCATGGTGTTTGGACTTCCTCTTTTTCATCGCATATCAGGCCATTAAAGAATACATGTCGTGACCAACATACAACTTTGCGACCTGGGACCCAACCTGGAGACAACAGATGCGAATACTTTTGATAATTAGGATGTGTCTCTGTCATGATATAAGCTTTCATCCGGTAAATTACTTTGAACATGTGGAATCGATTGTCAATGACCTTTGGAGATATCATATGTGACTTTGAACATCCAAGGCACCGCGACAAGAAAGATCAAGTAGTAGACACTGAATTCGGCCGAGCGCCATCGCGACGGTGGTGTGTCCTGGCTGACATCCCTCTTCCACGCGTTTGATTGAGCTGGGTCGACTCGTCCATCCAAGGCCGACGACGGCAATGGCTTCTCCGACGGTCGAGACGATGTGGTGAATCGCGTATCGAGCGTGTCGAGAGTGTAGATGTCCTGCAAATAGTGAAGCCAAGCCATCGCTGCATTGTTGATCTGGCCGACTCGTTTGCTGGCGCCGAGGTTGTTGGACGCGCCGCGGGCTTCTCGGATATAAGCCAATCCTCGGCCGGCCTTAACTCCGGCGCTCCACTTTCGGCGTGTTCCCCCACCGAGCAACACGCGCAACTCACTTACGACAAACCTCACGGACTAGAGCTCAGGTTAGTATAATTCATCGTCAACCCTCTAGCTGTAATGAATGACGGGATTTGACTGATTGAAGCCCGTGGCTAGACTCAATCGCCCGGAAGTGGTCCTCATCGGGATCGTCCACAACCTGGAGATATGGCCACGGTACAGAGCTCGATGGTGCCTCCATCGGCGGGAGAGTATGGAGGAGGTGAGTGGCCGTCTCATTATTCTATCCGCAGAGGTTGACATGATGCGCCGCACGAGGCGCCGCACGTCAATAAAGATGAAGTGGCGGCGCTGGTATTGGACCCCGGCTACTCCATGGTCCGGGCAGGATTCGCCGGGGAAGATGGTCCCAAATCCGTGGTGCCATCGTACTATGGCTTGCTCGAGGACGACTCGAGCGGACCATCGCCTCGACGGCTGTTCGGCGACAACTCGATCCATATCCCGCGCGCCGGCATGTCCATCAAGAATCCCATGGCGAAAGATGGCACGGTCGAGGACTGGGATGCCGCTAAGAGCCTCTGGGAGTATGCCATCACGTCGCGACTCACCAACAAGAAGCCCGGCGACCCAGCGACGAACGGACTTAACGATCCGGACGACGATAAGATGGACGTCGATATGGATCGGCTGGACGACGCCGAGAAGCCACTGGAGGAGCACCCGCTATTGATGAGCGAGACGGGTTGGAACTCGGGCAAGGCGCGGGAGACCAGCGTTGAGGTGGCCATGGAAGACTGGGGCTGCCCTGCCGTTTTCCTCGCGCGAGATGGCGTGCTGGCTGCGTAGGTGGCTGGACTGATACTTCATCATACCGGATGCGCTGTTGACAGGTAATGCCATAGGTTTGCAGCGGGCAAGTCTTCGGCGCTGGTCGTGGACATCGGTGCCTCGAACCTGTCGGTCACTCCCATCCATGACGGCCTGATCTTGAAGAAAGGTGAGCAGGGTGCCACTTCTGAGCGTCGCGGGCTACATTGATTGAATATCACAGGCATTCAAAGATCGCACTTGGCTGGTGATTTTGTGTCGGAACAGATTCGCATGCTATTTTCGTCCTCGCAGCCTCCCGTCCCGCTCACCCCCTACTACATGATCTCGTCCAAGATGCCGGTGGATGCGGGCGCACCCCCCAACGCGACGTATCGCACGTTCAAAATCCCTCCGCACGAGAGCTTTCGACGGTTGGAAGAGGAGCGCGTCTTGACCGAGTTCAAGGAGTCCGTCGTGCAGATCTGGACCGGACCGGGCGGATTGCATCAGGCTCAGCAGGGTACCTCGAGCGGCGACGACCTGAAGACGCTGCCGGGACGACCGTTTGAGATGCCCGACGGCTGGAATCAAGTGTTCGGGCCGGAACGATTCCGGGTGGCCGAGGGGATCTTTGATGCGACGATGGCCTTGACCGTGCGTGGCACCCTTACTCTTCGCTGATCCAATCGCCGTCCCGCACCCGCTGAACTAGGAATCATCCACAGGACGCGGAGCATCCAGCGCCGTCACCGGACCAGACGCTGCCGGCCATGATCCAGGCCTCGCTGAACGGGGTCGACGTCGACATTCGACCCCATCTGCTCAACAACGTCGTCGTCACGGGGGGGACCTCGCTGCTCTCCGGGTTCACCGATCGGCTCAACAATGAACTGGTGCACCTGTATCCGGGCCCACGCGTCCGGTTATCGGCGGCGGGCAACACGGCGGAGCGACGCTTTGCCAGCTGGATAGGCGGGAGCATCCTGGGTAGCTTGGGCACTTTTCATCAGGTTTGTTATTTTTTCCGCCCGAGCAATTGGGAGAGATGTGTTTGATATGCTGATAGAATCCACAGATGTGGATCTCGAAGAGGGAGTATGAGGAACATGGGCCGAGCATCGTGGAGAAACGATGCAAATAGATTAATACTGAGCGGCCCAACCGTCTCACAAACATTAACCGACGCTTGATGGCCCTTGTGCTCTCCCATTTTCGGAGTTCCGGTGTGTAGTACTTAATGGGGTGGCGTGGCTGGCCATCTCCTTAATCATCTCCTCAAACACGTTGTTGCGCCGTCATCTGCGCTCCTCACCAGTATGAGGGAGCTTCCAGGTAAGGATGATTCCCGAAGACACAAGACGCAAGCCGTCGATCCAGCCAACGGGAGTGATGAACGCAGGTCTATTGGGGCTTGTGTTAAGCCCACCGTCACGCCAGGCCAATGGCATCGACTGCGGAGTATCCTCTTCCCTTCGACCATCCATCTCTGTGCTCGTGTTGCTTGTGTGCACACCTACAGGTTCCGATGAGAGAGCATTGTTACACCTACTTGAACCGATAGCAGGGACTCATGAGCTGCCCTAGCCAACAACAAAAAGTCCGAATTGCCGCTTCCCGCCCTTTTTCTTCTGTGCCTGCATCTCGATCCTACAATATTCCCTCTTCGAATCCCGCCTCTACCGAACCGGACCCTTCATCCGCTTCTTTCCTTCACTCCCCCTCTCGTCTATCTATCTCTGTCGCCCACTTTCCTCCGACGTCTAACTTATCGTTTCCCCTCGGTCACTCCTCTCCTGCAAGCTCCCCTCTCCGTCTCGTCGAACGTCGACGTCCGCGCTGTACGGCTCTCGGAGCTCGGCCGTTCTTCACTCCGTTCTTATCACGTGCAGGATCGGCGTCAACGACGGGCCGATACCGAGCCGCATCTACCTAGACTCTGTCGGGCTCTAGCGTCTCCCGAGCGGCCAGCCGGCCGGTGCTTAGCCGCTCGACTGCTCATCCAGGACCTCGGTTTGGCTGCTCGGCCCGCCAACGCAAGCGGCTGTTCTCCTGGGGAGATCAGCGGTGTGTTCTTAGTCTCGAGACGATTTCAGCTGAGCTTACCCATTCTTCTCCGTCATCACATCTGACACATATAGCTGTGTGATACCTGTCAGCCAAGCGCCCGATGGCTGATCGCCCAAGTACCATGGCTGACTCACCCTGCTCACTTCAACTCCCGGTGCGGTGGGGGCGGATGCTGCCAGCTGCACGCCAAGCCCAACCAGCTCACGCCGCATCCCTCCAGCATCTTTCCCGTCGACCATCGTCCTGGGGCTTGGGAGGGGCTCCGAAGATCCGTCACCGCCCCACTCGAGGCTGTCAAGTCCCTCTAATCCTTGACTAGAGAAGGGCCAGCGGGGGCCGACTTTCTATAAGACCGTGGAGAGCAGCATCGTTCTGCGGTGAGCCCACCGGAGCGACGTTGATCGGTGAGCGAGGAGCAGTCGAGTCATCGGGAGCTATATCGACGTGGGGTCCATCGGCGATTGCAAATCCCCCGCTCGAAGCTCGACCTTGGCTCGCATTACCTGCGCCGAGTCATCCTTCCAGCAACGACGACGAGGTGGACTCGTCCTCGAGCTGAGGAGATGCCGACGTTGAGCACCACCAGCACGCCCGGCGCGGCCGGCACCACCAAGATGGGCCCGGTGGCCAAAGAGACTGATATCATCGAGCCTGATGTGAGTAGTATTAGAACGTACCAGAAATTCCAGCTGGTGTTTTTTGATTTTCATTGGATGTCTCTGTCTCGGTGGATGAACATATTGGCTGATGTTGATCGATAGTCGAATTCGGCCACGTCCGATGAGGATGGCGACGAGTAAGTCGGCTTCGGCCCTCCGTTCTGGATTTTGTAGCGCTTTTGGAACAGCTCGGTTGCTTGGCAGATCAAGTTTCAAGAGAATTGGTGTACACGGTTGCTCATCGCACGCCCGTGGCGCAGGTTGTCGACGCAGTCCCTGACGCAGAGTATACTCAATTACCCCACCGAGAATGGCCGACGCTACCATCGTTTCCGCGAGGGTTGTAAGTGGAGTTCAATTCACGAAATTACGATGAATCTTTCGATAGGATGCTGACTATGGCCTCGTCTAGCCTATCCATATCCCAATGACGAGGTATGAATGGTCACGAATGAAGTGTCATTGTCATGCTGTTGACATGTTCCGTCAGATGGAGATAGAGCGTATGGAACTGCATTATGACATGATACGCTTGGCCATTGGCGACCGTGAATTCTTCGCGCCTCTCGACAACCCCCGGAAGATGCTTGACATCGGTACGGGTACGGGCCGGTGGCCGGTCGAGATGTCGGAGTTCTTCCCGAACTGCGAGATCACCGGCACCGATCTGAGCGCCATTCAACCGGTCTCGGTGCCGCCCAACGTGCATTTCGTGCTGGACGACGCCAACGAGGACGACTGGCTGTATTCGCCCAACTCCTTCGACTATATCCACACTCGCATGATGTTGGGCTGCTTCGAGGACTTTCGCGAGATCATCAAGAAAAGCTTCAAATACCTCCGACCCGGAGGCTGGATGGAGTCCCAGGTGCGATTCAGTGTTGTTGCGCTGGCCGTCGGTCGAGTCAGCGGGGCTGACTACAGCAAATGTAGGAGTTCCTGCCGATCCTGTATTGCGACGATGGGACGATGAAGCCCGATTGGCCCTACCTCGAGTGGGCCCGCACCCTCGACGAGGCCGCGATGCAGATTCACCGGCCACTGCGTATCGCCAACAAGCTGAAGAAATGGTACCGTGAGGCGGGGTTTGTGGACGTGCACGAGGAGGTCTTCAAGGTGCCCTGCAATCCCTGGCCCAAGGAGCCGCATCTGAAAGCCCTGGGGAAAGTACGGTTCCCTCTCTCGCGTGGCCAGGTCCTACGCCGTGCGCGTGAGTTCCCGGGAGCTGACGTGATCATAGTTGAGCGAAATGGATTTTCTCGAAGGGGTCCAAGGCTGGAGCCTGGCCAACCTCCATCGCGGCTTCAATTGGACTAAGGATGAGATCGAGGTGAGATCGTGGTGGTCATGGTGACTCCTCGACGCGGAGAGCATGAGGTCACTGATGCACGTACTAGGTCTACCTGGTCAATGTCCGCAAAGCGGTCCACGACCGGAGTGTGCACGCATACCATAAAGTGTACGTCCGACGATCGATGGCCGAGGATGCTCATGATCCATGTACTGACGAAGAGCAACGCGCTTGATAGATACGTCGTATGGGGTCGCAAACCCGACGATGCCCAATGACCGTCCTTGGTCGACCACTTGTCGCTCCACCTCCACCCTTCCGACGATCAATGCAGCCCGGTTAGCAACCTAGATGATCCGCTCTGGCACAGGAAACCCGATTCGCAACAACGTCGGCTTGGACACTGCGTCAATTCATACGGCGACCAGCATACCGATGCTCGATATCCTCACGGAACCACAGCCGGCGCTCGATCACGTCACCAGCTCAACACGATTACATCCTTGCGTTGCTCCTCCTTGGATAGATCTATTTGTCACCGTGTTCCATTTCGACCACCCAAAAAGTCGTCCTGCATTGAATTTGCTTGGCGATAAAATCGCTGATTTCGCATCTTTCCCTTGCCAGGACTTCCACTCAAGGAAGTCCTTTTTTCCTATCTTCCTACAGCATCACGTGCGTGGCAAGCGTTTCGTTCACACCATACTATAGAGCTTTCCATCAAGATACCATTTGCAGCATCAGTCGTGGCCGTCTCCCACGTCTGTGTTATTTCTGTTTCCTCACGGGAAGCTGTTAGGATCTGTTACGACTGAATCGCTGCAGAAACGCTGGTCGAGCGGCCGCTCGTGGAGAGCCCCCCGAGGAGATGCGCTTACGCATACCGAGGTGAGTTCCCAAGTGCTCGTCATCAATTTCGTCCAGCTGTCTCGCGAATCTGGGGTCTAGATCTTGCGGGTCGTCATCATGCGGTTATACCGTCGCGCAACGATGCTGTTCTCGCGATGCAAGCTAGCTCATCCGAACGCTACAATGAAACGGGTCTTCGGTTCAGGAATCAATAATTGGCTCGTCAGTGCACTTCGACGAATCCCAACATAGTCCCCCCTTCGACCGATTGATTTCGTCTCAACCTTGATGCGGCTGAGTGGCTGACGACGCGACAGGGCCCAGCCAGGCCGAGAAAGCCGGCGCATGACGATAATCGCAAAACACGCCACGAAAACCGGTCGAAACAACGTCGGACTATTGTAGAGCTAGAACTACCTTGTCCCGTACCGCAACCTTGAAAGAAGCACGCCCGATCGCGATCTGCACTTCGAGTCGGTTCCTGTGCGCTTATGCCGCTTATGGAGCGGGTACCTGTTACCCCGCGATCTCGGGTCGTCTCGAGATGCCGAGCAACAACTGCCATGGAACGAGGGAACAAACCCTGTGCTCCCAACGCCCCACGATGCACGAACAACCGACCGGGCTCGGTGGTTCAACACCCCAGTCTACCAACTAACGCAGCCCCGTGCCCTGGTGGGCTTAGTGTCCCTTGGGAATCAGCATCTACTGTGGTTGTTCATGCTCGCTGTCGCGGAAATACCTTGGTCCCACCGGCAATGGACCAAATCCGGATGTCTCGGATAGTCAGACAAGACAGCCTGTTGCCTCTTTGGGTGGTGATACAACATGTGGCACCCGGCGGGTCTGTTTACATTACGCAACCCCTTTCGAAATCTTGCTCGTGCAAGGTTTGGAATTTTCGTCTGAACGTTCGTTGCGTGAAGAACGTGCCCCCATCCAAACGCTCTCGTCAGGGTCTGAGCTGCAGGGCGATCTCGAAATGATCAACCGACAGATCTCGAAC